>Ga0078972_1000295_pt1 | contig 56978 bp, 44 predicted proteins | sample YelNatPaOPGAMG01_FD_67568 | JGI IMG/M metagenome (GOLD analysis project Ga0078972, IMG submission 67568) | Hot spring thermophilic microbial communities from Obsidian Pool, Yellowstone National Park, USA - OP-RAMG-01 (SPADES assembly) (version 2) | ecosystem: Environmental > Aquatic > Thermal...
TATTGACATACACAGTAGCGAACAGCAATCCTGGGATATTTGCTGTGCAGCCGAAGATAAGCGCGGATGGAACGTTGACGTTCAAGGCGAAGGCGGCTGGCACGGCGGTATTGACGATAGGGTTGAAGGACAGTGGTGGTACGATGAATGGCGGAGTGGACACTTGTCCGACCACTGTAACGATAACGATTAATGTGCGGTGAAGGTAGGATGGATGGCTGACAAAGGTCAGTTCATCCTTGGGAGTAACAATTAACCATGAAGCGGCGGCTGCAAAAGCCGCCGCTCTTTTTATGTCAATGAATGTTTAAAATAATTTACAGCGTATGGTTATTTAATTTGCTTAAGTCCGAAATTGGTGTATGTTTAAAGATATAAAATGAATAACAGAAAAAGAGTAACTGGATATAGAAAAATAAAAGCCTGTTCTTTTAAAAGAAGTTCTTTCGGATTTGTGTCTTTAAAATTTCAAGGAAATTAAGAGGGAGATTTTACCTGAACTGAATTAACTGTTGAAAGCATGAATATTTTATTGATAAGTCCCAAGACCCCCGAAACTTTCTGGAGTTTTAGATACGTTCTACATTTCATTTCAAAAAAGGCATCATATCCCCCTCTCGGTTTACTAACTGTAGCAGGAATGCTACCCCGCGAGTGGAATTTACGGATTGTTGACCTTAATGTGAAAAATGATATTTCCGAAATAGACCTTAAATGGGCAAATTATGTGATGATTAGCGCCATGATTGTCCAGAAGGAATCTGTATCAGAGATTATTCAAAAATGTTTAAAATTTAATAAAACTATTATTGCAGGCGGTCCGCTTTTTACTACAAGTTATGAAAAATATCCAGAAATAAAACACTTTGTCCTTGGCGAGGCGGAAAACATAATCGAAGAACTTATACAGGATTTAAAATCAGGGAATTTAAAGCGAATTTATTGTTCAGATAAAAAACCTGATTTAACAAAAACTCCGATTCCCCGCTGGGATTTAATTAAAATGCGCGATTATGCCGCAATGAGCGTCCAGTTTTCACGAGGGTGTCCGTTCGATTGTGAATTCTGTGATATAACAGCGATATTCGGGCGTGTTCCGCGTACCAAATCGCCCGCTCAACTTATTCTTGAACTTGAGACACTGCGAAAACTTGGTTGGAAAGATACAGTCTTTATTGTTGATGACAATTTTATCGGAAATAAAAAACAAACGCGGGAACTATTAAAGGAATTGATTGTCTGGCGCAGAAAGACGAAAACGAAGATGACATTTCTCACTGAGGCATCGGTGAATCTTGCCGATGATCCTGAATCGTGCAAGCTCATGGTCGAAGCGGGTTTTGTAAAGGTTTTTGTCGGTATTGAAACACCGTCTGATGAAGCGCTTAAAGAATGCCGTAAAATGCAAAATCAGGGTCGTAACCTTGTTGAGGTTGTAAAGAAACTCCATCAGTTTGGTCTCGAAGTAATGGGTGGTTTTATTGTTGGTTTTGATAACGACCCTCCTGATATTTTCCAACGCCAGTTTGAGTTTATTCAAAAATCCGGCGTAGTAACAGCGATGGTTGGACTTTTAACTGCATTGCCTAAAACAAAACTTTATCAGCGTCTTTTTAAAGAGGGGAGAATCACAGAAGATTCCACAGGCGACAATACGCAATCGGCAATTAACTTTATACCAAAACTCAATAAAGAGTTCCTTAAAAATAATTACCGTCAGTTAATGAAGAATCTGTATTCACCATCAGTCTACTACAAGAGAATCAGAGTATTTCTGAATGAATACAAACCTACCGGTGCTGGTATAAGGGTTTCGTATGATGACTTTATTGCATTTATAAAGTCTATCTGGTTTCTCGGTGTCCGCGATAAAGAAGGTCGGAAAGAATACTGGAAACTCTTCTGGTCAACGCTGCTGACTCAACCAGCAAAATTCCGCAATGCTATTGAGCTTGCGATAATCGGTTTACATTTCCGCAAGGTTGCTGAACAATTGTAAAAGTAACTCGCGGTTATTAGAATAAGGTTCTATTTACCGGTTTTTATTTATTCCAAAGATGTAACTTCAAAAGTTGCCTGATATTTTCCAACTATTTTTAAGGTAACTTTTGCGGAATTATCGCCCCGCTGAACATCAGCTTCTATTGGAAAATCCTGTTTCGATTCCGTTTTTATTAATGGCACTGTCAACAGTGGTTCTTTATCCTTACCGAATATCAACAGTTCCATCGTATTATCGGATTTCTTTCTTGCTCCGAGCAGACATAGCATGACATTGTATGTTTCATCACGGATTGTAACCGGCATTGTCTTAAAAGAATCACCAGAAATTGCCTCGCCATTTTTCGTGGGTACAATTTTATGCATCCAGATTTGTCCAACCGGAACAATCGCTTTACCCCCTGCATTAACGAAGGTCTCTGGGTTTAATTTTGATTCCGGCACAATCAGCGCCGCATATTCGCCCTCGCGATAGGCTACAGGACGTTTAACGTCGGCATCAGATGGTATCGGAGTTGTATCGAAAACGGATAGGTCAAAATTAAGATATGTTGCCAGGCGAACAGCATCGCGTCTGGGAACAGGTTCCTGAGCATTCGCATAGATACCTGAGCCGATAAGAATCAGAATATTTGCCAAAGCAATTAGTCTTTTCATAGTCCTTTCATTATTTTGAGGTTATTTGCCAACGATTTCCCGCATGAATTTAACACTTGCCTCTGTATTTTCATCCGAACCGTGACATTCAATCGAAACTGCTCCGTCCCAGTTAGTTTCTTTCAGATACTGGATACAACGTTTTATATTCTCCGCATTAACACCACCTCCGACTGGGACGATCGAACTGCCTATGCCGGTTTCCTCGCCACGGACTGTGGCAGCAAGTTCTGGACTCACATCTTTTATGTGGCAATGTGTAAGATAAGGACGGAGGGCCTTTAAATATTCGAGAGGGTCGTGTCCCGCAATGAACGTGTTGCCGGTATCGAAATTTAGTCTCAGATATTCGGAATCAAAATACTTAAAAAGTTTCCGCATAAATTCGATATTATTCGTATAAGGTCCATGTGGTTCGACATTAATTATGACTCCGTAATCTTCAGCCCATGACAGGCATTGCTTATAATTATCGCAAGTTACACGGAAAACCTCGTCGATAGTCATTCCGGGAGTCTCAAATGCGCCATCCACCGTATCCACCATAGGACATCCCAACTCGGCGGCAAACCGGATTGACTGTTGAACGTATTGAACACCGTATGCTGAGCCGTTCGGTCCCATCATCGGATAAGAACCGTCAATTTGAGAAACAACCAATCCTTTTTTCTCGAGATATTTGCGAAGCGCTCTCGGATTTGATTGAAGCGAAATCCCCGGGTCATATCCTAACGCCTGAATGAAGTTTTGTCCGTGGATCACGGCAAACTCAATATGCGTTACCCCAAAGGAAACTATTTTTTCGACTGCATATTCGAAGCTCTTGCTCAATGGACGCCAGTTATCTGTGTGTAAACCTATGTGGATCATGCCCATCTTTTATAAACAACAAAAAATTAAGTCAAGCCCAAGTTTATTAAAATTTTTAAATTTAAGAAAATTCATGTAGGCGATTTTTTATTATTATGGCAAGGATTTTGCTTATTGCATTCTACAGTAAAAAATTTATTTTTTTGACAATGGGACATCAAACGGAGAAAAGAAATCAGTTTATAAGAGGGATGATCACGGCGCTCATTATGCCTGTTACAATAATGGCAGGATATGCGCTGGGGAGTTTAATTTGCATTTTATTCGGGAAAATTTTCTATGGAAATCCAGACCTGCTTTTCAAATCTGATAACATTGTCGGAAAGATTGGCATTGCGATATCGTATCTTGGTGCCTTGATTGGCGCTGTTTTGCCATGGGTTATTTTGTTTGTAATAAATCCTGAATCAAAAAATTTCAAAAGGAATAAAAAAAGCAAGGATACGGTAATTCAGGTTTGATTTTTTTATACGGGATTTTATAATTAGACTCATGAAATCCCGTATAATATCTTTGATTGTCATTTTCGCAATACTGGCAATTTCGCATTTATGTGTGTTTGCTCAGGAAATAATTTTAAAGCAAACACGCGATAACCTCGAAATTCTCTATAACCAAAAACGGGTATTGTTGTATAATTTTGAGACAAATAAACTTAAGCCCTATATAAAAGAACTTTATACATTAGATGGGCGGAATATCCTTTTGGACGCGCCACCCGACCATTTGCATCATCACGGTTTAATGTACGCCATAACAGTAAATGGTATCAATTTCTGGGAGGAAACTGCGACTTCAGGAGTAGAGTATCCCGTCAGAATATATGGTAATAAAACCGTTGCTAATGGCAGATTGAAATATGCCGAATTTAACAATGAAATTTACTGGATAGCACGGAGCAACAGATTTGCCGCCAGTGATGTAAAAAACGCCTTTCTAATTGAGAACCGCAAGTTAAGATTAATTATTGATGCAGAAAATGATGTGTTAATGGTTGACTGGACAGGAAATTTTAGAGTGGGGGATTTTGCGGAAAAAGTAACTTTGTCCGGCACAGATTATCATGGTCTTGGATTACGGTTTGTCCGTGAATTCGATAAAGTGGCTAAGCATTTCAACCCCGCCAATTTGCCGTATCCCACTGGTGGGAAACATGACTTAATAGAAACACCTTGGGCTGGAGTCTATTCCAAGCTTGGGGACAAACCCGTAACAACGGCTATGTTCACACATCCTGATGTTCGCGGGAGTTCAGTTTATTTTTGCATGATTGACCCGTTTGCTTATCTTTCTGCCACTCAAGGGATTAATAAAAAACCACTCGTTTATTCAAAGGGCGATAATTTTACAGTACGTTACCTGATAGTTGTCAGCGGCAGTGAATTAAGCGTCGAAAAATTAAGTCAAATCAGAAAAAACTGGATTGAGGGTAAATATGACTAAGAAAATCTTTGATGGCAGCACTGCCTTTATTTTTATTTCGCTCCTAACATTAAGTTTTTCTATATCTGCCCAGACTACGCTGACTAATCTTATTATTAACGGCGGATTCGAAGAGGGACTAACCGGATGGTCAGCTTTTTGGACAAGAGAACCGAATAGTGGCGAATGTATTCTGGACAGTTCAGACCAGCATTCTGGTCTTAAATGTGTAAAGATTGTCCACAGTGGTGAATTGGACTGGGGTCTAAACTATTCCCGAAGGATAAATGTAAAATATGGTGATTGGTTTGAAATTGAGGGCTGGTTAAAGATTAAAGGTGAAGGCGATGCAATTCTTTGCGTTGCCATATATGACGAAGTAGGCAATGCCCTTGACTGGTCGTATGGAGCGGTTCAGATTAGAAATTCTCCTAATTGGACTCATTTGCAAAACAAGTTCTTTATTTTCCAGAAAAACGCAAAGTACATAATTCCCCGGATTATTGGTAGCGGTAAGGCAACTGTATGGGCAGATGACATATCACTAAAACAGATTGATCCAATTGTTAAACCTGATGAAAATCTGCCGCCTGTTATTAAACTTGAAAACCGTTTTCTCAGCGTGGATTTTTATCCGTCCAATTCCATCTTTAATGTTTTCGATAAACGAACCAAAAACCTTTGGAAACAAAGTGTAGTTAATGGTGAGGTATCTCTTATCAAGGTCAAAACCAACCGGGATATTATTGAATTTAATATTTTCCACTTGCCCACGATGAATTCGCTGAAAGGGACCCTCCGTCTTGAAGATGAGTCTCCTGAAATTATGTTTGAACTCGCTGGCGAAGGTAAACTGGAAAAAAACATAAATTATCCGTTCCCGTTTGTTTCCGGAAATGGGACTTACCTTGTAATTCCGATGAACGAGGGGATTTCCTATCCTGTTGATGATGTGAGTATAAATCCGATGAGATTAATTGCCTACGGCGGGCATGGAATATGTATGGGATTCTGGGGAGTGACAGATGGCAATTCATCACAGATGGCGATTCTTGAGACGCCGGATGATGTCTCCATCCAGATTTTAAGGGTCGAAGGTAAACTTGCAGTCCATCCTGTTTGGGAATCTCAAAAAGGAAATTTCGGTTATGCACGTAGGTTACGTTATGTTTTTCTTGATAGTGGAGGACATGTGGGAATTTGCAAGAGATACCGCGCATACACGCAGAAGATTGGAAATTTCAAGACGTTGAAGGAGAAACAAAAGGAAAACCCGAATGTAGATTTACTCATTGGTGCAGTAAATATTTGGTGCTGGGAACGCGATGCCGTGAAGATGGTTCGCGATCTGAAACAGGCGGGAATTGAAATGATATTGTGGAGTAACGGTCAACCGCCTGAAACTCTACGGCAATTAAACGAACTCGGCGTCCTGACAAGTAGATATGATATTTATCAGGATGTAATGGATCCGGCAAATTTCAAATATCTTCGCGGCGTTCATTCAGATTGGACAACAGAGGCTTGGGACAAAGATATTGTAATTGACGCCAAGGGACGATGGGTTCGCGGCTGGGGTGTAAAAGGAACAAACGATCAGTGGTATTATTGCGGAGTGTTGTGCGACAAACGCGCTCTTGATTATGCTCAGAAAAGAATCCCTGCAGAATTAAAGACACACCCCTACAAATGCCGGTTCATAGATACAACAACCGCGTCGCCGTGGCGTGAGTGTTACAACACAAATCATCCAATGACAAGAACCGAGAGTAAAATCTACAAGATGCGTCTTCTCGAATATATCTCGAAAGATATGAAACTGGTTTGTGGTTCAGAAACAGGACACGAAGCGGCTGTCCCTTATCTCCACTATTTTGAAGGAATGTTAAGTTTAGGTCCTTATCGAGTACCCGATGCAGGGAGGAATATCCAGAAAATCTGGGACGACCCCCCGGAACACGTCGTAAAATTCCAACTCGGTCATCGCTATCGTTTGCCGTTGTGGGAACTTGTTTATCATGATTGCGTAGTCGCTCAATGGTATTGGGGAGATTACAACAATAAATTGCCAAAATTATGGGATAAACGAGATTTGTTTAATCTACTTTACGGCACACCGCCAATGTTTATGTTCAATCGTCAGATGTGGGAGCAAAATAAAGAGAGGTTTGTAAAAAGTTATAGGACTATTTGTCCGACGGTTCGCAGGGTTGGTTATTATGAAATGGTAAACCACCGATTTTTGACACCGGATAGAGATGTCCAGCAAACTGAGTTCGCCAACGGAGTTAAAATTACAGTAAACTTTGGCGATAAACCATTTAAATTGTCAGACGGAAAAATAATAGAACCAATGGGATATATAATTGAGGGATAATCATTTTCTGTGGTTGCTGAATTTTCTTTTTTAAAAACAATCAGGATTATATATAAAAGGCTATATGAAAACTGTAAAAATCAATTACTCCATTACACAGGCGGTTCTGGCGGTTATTCTTTGCGCAAATTTAGCCGCTAAGGAAGTTAAATTTAATCAAGAGAAACTAAACCAAATCCCGCAGGTCTTACAGAAATATGTTGATAATAAGACGATATCGGGGGCAGTGGTGCTTGTTGCTGACAGTAAGTCTGTCAGATTTTGTAAAGCGGTTGGCTACTCGGATTTAAAGAGTATGAGGAAAATGCGGGATGATGATCTTTTCTGGATTGCCTCAATGACAAAGCCTATTACAGCAGTGGCTGTGATGATGCTTCAGGATGAAGGGAAATTAAACATAAACGACCCCGTTGAGAAATATCTGCCTGAATTTAAAAACCAGTGGATGATTAAAGAGCGAACAAACGACCAGTTGGTTTTAGTGAAGCCGCCTCGTCCAATTACGATTAAGGATTTAATGACACACACATCAGGACTTAATGACATAACACCGCCTCGGGCTCATTGTTCGCTGGCTGAACTGGTTATGGCATATTCGCAATTACCATTAAAGTTCCCCGCTGGTTCGCGATGGGAATATTCAAATTCCGGTATAAACACATTAGGAAGGATTGTGGAGGTGGTTTCCGGGAAACCTTATGAGCAGTTTATGGAGGAGCGGATTTTCAAACCGCTCGGAATGAGAAATACAACTTTCTGGCCATCTGCTTCAAACCTTAGCAGGATTGCCAAATCTTATGAACCCGACAAAGAATCAGGCGGATTAAAAGAAACCCAGATTTTTTTAATTCAGGGCGATTTAACAGACAAGAGACGAACACCATTCCCGGCGTGGGGTTTGTTTTCGACGGCAAAAGACTTATGTAACTTCTATCAAATGATGCTCAATAAAGGTGTTTTCAATGGAAAAAGAATCCTCTCAGAGTCTGCAGTGAATGAAATGACACAAACTCAAACAGGTGATTTAAAAACCGGTTTTACAGACGGAATGAGTTTTGGTCTCGGCTTTGCAGTTGTGAAAGAACCGCAGGGCGTTACCGGTATGCTTTCAAAAGGGACTTTTGGACATGGCGGCGCCTATGGAACGCAAAGTTGGGCTGACCCACAGAAAGGCGTAATTTATATCCTTATGATTCAACGCTCTAAACTTCCAAACGCCGACGCTTCGGATATACGCCGCGAGTTTCAGGAAACAGCTGCAATGGCTATTGAATAAGCGGACTATTAAAGTAGTTGATTAAGGAAGAGGTATTCATTTTTTATTCAAATATATTGTTAACATTTCTCAAAATATAGTAATTCTCCAATCAATCCAGTTAATCTGGAGGTGAAATGACGTAGAAACCTTTACCTCAAAAAATTTGGGTTTTTAATGGTAACAATTTTATCCCAAACCCTTGAATCTTTCCGTTTATACCTTTTAAGTATTGTTTAAATTATTTCAACAAACCAAGTTTTTTGAACTTGCCTTTTATATTTCTGAAATGGAAATCGAGGGAACAAAGTTTTTCCAGTTCGCCCGGCTTGAAATATTTTGCCACTTCTTCGTCTTTGAGAAGTTGCTGCAGGAAATCGGCATCGTCTCTGCCCTGATGCTTCGCCTCCCATGTTTTCATTGCATTACGCTGGACTAATTCATAAGCCTTTTCACGGGTAAGACCTTTTCTGATTAAAGCGAGTAAAATTGTTTGCGAATTCCACATCCCCAAAGATAACGCGAGGTTCTTTTTCATATTTTCCGGATAGACATTTAAGCCATCCATCATTTTTGTGAGTGTTACAAGCATATAATCAAGCAATGTGCAGGAATCTGGGAATATGATTCTCTCCACGCTGCTGTGGCTGATGTCGCGTTCATGCCAGAGAGCCACATTTTCCAGCGCTGCAAGGGCATTTGCGCGCAGAACCCTTGCCAAACCTGTTAAACGCTCAAAAGTGATTGGATTTCGCTTATGCGGCATAGCGCTTGAGCCTTTTTGTCCCTTGGCAAAATATTCTTCGGTTTCAAGGACTTCGGTTCTCTGGAGGTGTCTGAACTCTGTCGCCCATCTCTCAATTGAAGCACCGACAAGCGCCAGCGCTTGCATAAACTCCGCGTGGATATCGCGTTGAACAATCTGCGTCGCGACAATCGCTGGTTTCAACCCAAGTTTTTTGCAGATATATGCCTCTACTCTCGGGGAAAGATGCGCACTGGTTCCAACAGCTCCTGAAATCTTGCCAACTGCCGCAATTTCCTTCGCTGTTTCCAGCCTCCGGAGTGCCCTCCCGAATTCATCATACATCAAAGCAAGTTTGAATCCGAAAGTTATCGGCTCCGCATGGATACCATGACTTCTCCCAATACAAGGTGTCATCATGTGTTCGCGCGCCCGTCGTGCAATAACATCCAGCAATTCCTTCACATCTTTAATCAGAATATCCGCGGACTGAACCATCTGCACAGCAAATGCAGTGTCAAGGATGTCGCTGCTGGTTAAACCATAATGAATCCACCGGCTTGCAGGATGGTTAACAAACTCAGCTACGCACGTTGTAAAGGCAATTACATCGTGGTTTGTTACCTTTTCAATCTCTCTGCATCTATCAATATCAAATTTTGCGCGCGATTTTATAATCTCAAAGTCAGTCTGAGGGACTATTCCCTCCTTAACCAGCGCTTCAAGGGCAAGCAACTCTATCTGGAGCCAGATTTCAAGTTTTCTCTGTTCGCTCCAGATTTCTGCCATCTCCGGTCTCGAATAACGTTTAATCATATTTAAATTGCTAACCAAAAAGTTATTATCTGAAAAGAAAAATTAAAATTTTTAATGGCAAAAATAAATTATGACGAGATTCCCGCAAGCCTGTTATTAATCTCCTGTGCTAAGCGTTCAGGGTTTAAGGAACCAATGAGAATCTTTTTGCCATTTTTAAGGTGTAATCTGACTCCCTGATTACCAGAAACGGTATAAGCAACCTCGCCCTTGCGGTATCTTATTCCCCATCCGCCAAATTCCAGAATCGGACGATACGTAACGGCTTCGCACTTCTGGATATCCGTATAAGGTATAACTTTTTTTACCAAAGGTCTGAATCTTATAATCAGATAGTTTTCATAAACTTCTGCAATAACGCCCATGTTGTAAAACATCCATGTTAGACCCCATAACAACGCAATTATCAGCGGTATAACTATGGTTAGAGTCTGATTAGACATCGGACGATTCCCGAACGGAATACCATGATAGAGTTGTTTATACATTCCACTGCCCAATATATAAGTTGCAAATAATGTAAGCAGGAATATCGGAACAATAAAAATCGTTTTGGAAAAAGTTTGTTCTTCTTTGTAAATAGGCGATATTGCTTTTTCAGAGTCCATACCCTTAATAGATTTAACCATCCTCGATTAAAAGGCAACTATTATCATTTTTTAGTTTTTGATGGCTTAGTAATGTTTGGTTTGTCTATGAGTTATGTTTTCGTTTGATTCTTGCCGATTAAATGCAAAATTTGAAAGTATAGTTTGCTGTTCGTCTATAATATGAGCAATATCCCTGCCAGCGAGCAACATAGCGAAAAGGTCAATCGGCTGTTTTCAAAAATAGCCGGACGCTATGATATTGCAAATGACCTGCAAAGTTTCTTCCTTCATCGGCGATGGAAGAAACGTGTGGCTAAATTATCCGGAATCAATAAAGATTCTGTTGCTCTGGATTTATGTTGCGGAACAGGGGATATTGCCTTTGAACTTGTCAAATACGGCGCCCGGGTTTTTGCCCTCGATTTTAGCCAGATGATGCTCGAACTTGCTATGAAGAGATGGGAGGAATTTAAAAATGCCTGTAAAATTCAGCGTCCGTGCTGTTCCTTGTCCGGCAGACCAACTATCACTTACAATGTGCCCGGAGAAATTATTTTTGTAAAAGGAGATTCCCTCAGACTTCCGTTTTTTGACAATTCGTTCGATGCGATTACAATCGGGTACGGTTTGCGAAACCTATCCGATTGGAAACTCGCCATTGCCGAGATGATTCGTGTGGCAAAACCCGGCGGAAAAATAGTTATACTGGAATTCGGAAAACCAGAATTAAAACTCTGGCGTCTTATCTATTTCTGGTATCTGAAAAATATTATTCCATGGTTGGGAAAATTTACCGCAGGCGATTTCGATGCATATTATTACATTTACGAGTCTCTTATGAGATACCCTGGTCAGTTTTTAGTAGCAGATGAAATGTCCCGTGCCGGTTGCAGAAACACCCAGATTATTAATATCCTCGGTGGCGCAATGACAATTAATTATGGAGAAAAATCATAAATGTACTCATTTTCTCCGCGAAGTCCGGTAAAATATATTAAGCAGCAATTTTCTCTGGATTTAATTGAATCCCTCTTCGGGGTTTTTAGAACTGTAGTCGTGGGTCGTTGTTCAGCATTTCCTCAAGCAACTTCCACTTCGGGTCGTTCATTGTATTGAAAGCATGCAGGTAAACAGCAACAAGTTCCTTTGGATATTTCTGGAGTAAACCTTCTATCGCATTTTTTAATTTTTCATCATCAACTTTTTCAGGGAGGTCATCCACAACTCCGTCTTTGTGTGGTATTCCGAGTGCTTCAAGAAACTGAGCCAGCATTGGTGTGTGCTTTTTCAAAAGCCATGTTCTGATAAGGTTCGCGGCAGTCAACTCAAGATTCGGACGCATCAGACTTGCTAAAACGGTTTGATGACGTTCTTTTCTTGGTTGACGTTCAAGAAATACAGGACGAACACGCTTTATATCAGCGACTGCTTTCAAGACAGTTTTATAGAGAGGCCTATCATTTGTGTAAGCCCATTCAATTATTTCAAGCGCCATCTCTGATGGCATGAACCCGAATAGTTCATGGGATGCAATCATAATTTAAATCGCATTTTATTAATTACCCTGTTGTTTTAAGATTAATAGCAACTTTATTGCCATAATCAAATTAATTTGACCGCAATTTTATTAAGAAAATTCGTTTAAGCCACAACAAAGTAGAAAATTTCAATCATTTTTGAAAATGAAAAGCAAGAAATAAATGGGGACAAAACTTTGCCGTTTAATAAACCCGGGATGGGAAAAGAGCTTTTAAAAACCTGGTTACACAATTAAAATCTATGCTATTATGAGCGCCGTTTATTTAAATTCATTTTAATTAAAAATTATTGTTGAATGTATTGGAAAAATTATTATTCTTGTGAAAAAAGCCGCGGGACTTTGTGTGGTTTCGCTGGCTTGATATTTTAAGAATAAAAAATTAATTGAGGAATATGAGCGCTCATCCAAATAATTTTCCGAAACTTCACAATGCAATGTGGCCAGGCCTTGTTGGCAAAGGTAGCCCCGGCGCAGAACCATACATTGACCTCGATACAATGCTAAACCTTACCGCGTCAGCCGAGGTTGACGGTATAAAATTCGATGGTGTGGATATTTTCCTCTACGAACCGCATATCAATATTGATATCAGCGACGATGATTTAAAGAAAATAGCAGATAAAATTGCAACGAAAGGATTTGTCGTAGGTTCTGTTGTCGCGCCAATCTGGCCACCTACGGGAGGCGGTTCCGCCATGGGAAGCGAAGAGGAGCGAAAAAAGTTTGTTCAACAGGTTCGGAAGGGATGCAGAATCGGGGCAAAACTGCGGGAATTCGGCGTAAGACCATACGGAGTTGTAAGGATTGACACAGCATGCAGCGTGTCCGAGTGGGCAAAAGATCCGGAAGGCAACACAAAGAAAATTGCCCAGACATTCAAAGAAGCATGCAAGGTTGCTGAAGATTTTGGCGAAAGACTTGCTGCTGAGGGAGAAATCTGCTGGGGCGGTCTTCATAGCTGGCGACAGACTATCAGGTTGCTCGAAGAAGTCGGTAATCCAAAGACCCTTGGCTTCCAAGCAGACATGGCGCATACACTCCTGTTTATTCTTGGTTATAACGCTCCGGAAGATGCCCTTTTACCTGAGAATTTCGACTGGAAAGACAAGGCGGCTTTCGATGAGGCTTACAGAAAACTAACAAATGCCCTGCGTCCATGGACGATCGATTTCCATGTTGCGCAAAACGATGCCACCGTTAAAGGCTCGGGAACGCATGAAAAGACTGGTCATCATTGCCTTGCCACGGACCCGAACGGCAAACTTGATATACCATACCATGCAGGGTTCTGGATGAGAGATGAGAAAGGAAATCTGACAAAGGCGTTCAAGCATATTTGCTGGGATGGATGCATGTTCCCGAATGAGGTCATGATGAAACAGCAGACATGGAACGATATCTTGCGGGTCATGATTGCCGTACGCGATGCCCATGGTTGGCAGGAGCCAGTCCAGACGCAGACGCAAGAGCCGGCGGAAAAACCGGCGGTTGAAATAAAACCTAAAAGGAGTTGTAAAAAGAAAGCCGCCAAAAAGGTTGCCAAAGTTAAAGTTGCGGCAAAGAAGAAAGCGGTTAAAAAATCCGCCGCAAAGAAAAAGGCTAAAAAGAAATAGCCCAAAAGATAATTTTAAAAAAATATAAACCCTAAATAAGAAGGAGTAATTATGAAAAAACTGAATGTTGGAATGTTAGGCACTGGTTTCATGGGACGCGCTCACTCTAATGCGTTCCGTAAGGTTAACAACTTCTTTGACCTTGAATATCAGCCTGTTTTAAAGGCTGTTTATAGTTACCACGAAGACAAAGCAAAAGCGTTTGCTGAGAAGTGGGGTTATGAAAGCATTGAAACAGACTGGAAAAAATTGATTCAGCGAGATGACATAGATCTCGTTGATATCTGTTTGCCGAATAATCTTCATGCGGAAATCGCAATCGCTGCGGCAAAGGCAGGTAAAATGATTATTTGCGAAAAACCGCTTGCCATGAATGCCGCAGAAGGCGAGAAAATGGTGAAGGCGGTAGAACAGGCAGGCGTTCCGACACTTGTTTCGTATAACTATAGAAGAATACCAGCGGTAACGTTGGCAAAACAACTTATTGATGAAGGCAGACTCGGTCATATTTTCCATTACAGGGCAAAATTCCTTCAGGACTGGACAATTTCCAAAGATCTCCCTCAGGGCGGTAATGCGCTCTGGCGTCTGGATGTAAAAGTTGCCGGAAGCGGTGTTACAGGAGACCTTCTGGCGCACTGCATTGACACTGCAATCTGGCTCAACGGCGATATTGACGAAGTCTGCGCCATGACCGAAACATTTGTTAAAGAAAGAAAACACAATTTAACCGGAAAAGTGGAAAAGGTCGGTATCGACGATGCATGCGCCTTCCTTGCAAGATTCAGCAATGGTTCGCTCGGCACATTTGAATCAACACGATACGCCCGCGGACATAAGGCTCTTTATACATTCGAAATAAATGGCGAACACGCATCGATTTTCTGGGATCTCCACGATTTGCACAGGTTACAGTATTTTGACCACAGGGATCAGGGCATCGTCCGCGGCTGGCGTTCAATCCATGTAACTGACGGAGAACATCCGTATATGAAAAACTGGTGGGTGCCCGGCCTTGCAATCGGTTATGAGCACAGTTTCGTGCATCAGGTGGCGGACTTCCTGAAAGCGCTTGCTGAAGGTAAACAGGCAAGCCCGACGTTCAGAGAGGCACTCGCAACACAATATGTTTGCGACGCCGTACTTAAGTCCGCCCAGACAGGCAAGTGGGTGAAGGTGAAAAAGGTAAAATAACTTTCTTACTCGCTTTTAAAATAAAATTTAAGTAGAATTCCAAATCAAAAATAAACTGGAAGGTTTTTTTATGGCAAAATCAGCAAATATTGAAAAGGCATATAAACTTGCAGCGGAAAAATACGCCCAATACGGGATTAACACGGACGAAGTTCTCGACAGATTAGCCAAAGTTTCAATCTCTGTCCACTGCTGGCAGGGGGATGATGTCGGCGGCTTTGAAAACTTCGGGTCTGAACTTGGTGGCGGACTGGCAGTAACAGGAAATTACCCCGGCAAGGCTCGCACCCCGGATGAATTGAGGGCAGATTTCCTTAAAGCTATGTCGCTTGTCCCGGGCAAACACCGCTTTAACCTCCATGCCTGCTATGCCGAAATGTCAGGTAAAAAAGTTGACCGCGATGAGTTGTCCGCTGAACAGTTCAAAAACTGGATTGCATGGGCAAAGGAAAATGACCTTGCTCTGGATTTCAACCAGACCTATTTTGCCCACCCGAAGGCAGCTGACGGTCTTACACTCTCGCATCCGGACAAATCTATACGGAAATTCTGGATTGAACATGGAATCCGCTGCCGCGAGATTGGCGCTACTTTCGGAAAAGAACTCGGAAAAACATGTCTCACCAATCTCTGGATTCCGGATGGAATGAAAGACACCCCTGCGGATAGAAAATCCCCTCGCGAAAGATTGCTTGAATCTCTCGACGAAATATTTAAGAAAAAGATTGACCCCAAATATAATGTAGATTCCGTCGAACCAAAACTTTTCGGTATCGGCTCGGAAAGTTATGTTGTTGGTTCTCATGAGTTTTATCTTGGCTATGCTGTGAGCCGTAAAAAACTCCTTTGTCTGGACGCAGGTCATTATCATCCAACGGAAACCATTGCAGACAAGATTTCGTCAGTTCTTATGTATCTTCCAGAAATTGCGTTACATGTTAGCCGCGGGGTCAGGTGGGACAGCGACCACGTAGTTACTCTCACCGATGACCTTCAGGCAATAGCTCAAGAACTTGTCTGGGGCAATTTCCTTGAAAGGACGCATATTGGTTTGGACTACTTTGATGCCAGCATAAATCGCGTTGCTGCATGGGTTATCGGAACGCGGAATATGATTAAAGCGCTTCTGCTGGCAATGCTTGCGCCAATAAAACAACTTAGAGAAGCCGAACTCGCCGGCGATTACACTACACGGCTTGCCCTCATGGAAGAAGCAAAGACGCTGCCATTTGGCGCTGTGTGGGATTATTATTGTCTCAAAGCAGGTGTGCCGGTTGGCGATGAATGGCTTGCGGAAGTAAAGAAATACGAAAAAGAAGTGCTTTCAAAACGACAATAAATTTAGTTTAACCACGGAACAGACAAAAACCCTATGGATCAGATTACTACTTCGGCGGCAAATCCTGCCCTTGGCGTTACAATATTTGCGCTTGGCGGTTTGGCAGGCGCTGTTTTTTATCTTCCGTTCAAGAAGGTAAAAAACTGGGCATGGGAAAGTTATTGGATGATCTACGCAATTGTCGGACTTGTGGTTGTACCGTTTATTCTTGCGGCTACAACAAGCCCGAATTTCATCCAGGTAATCAAAAACACTCCTGGCAGGGAAATTGCTTACTGTTTTGCATGCGGGATGATGTGGGGGATAGGTGGTCTGACGTGGGGGTTGATGATAAGATACCTCGGGGTAGGGCTCGGACTTGCCATTGGCTGCGGTCTTTGCTCCGCCTCAGGTACAATTATCCCCACAATTATTAAAGGAAAGTTCCTTGAACTATTTCAGACAAACGCGGGCATTGTCTCGCTGATCGGAGTTGTAGTCTCAATAATAGGGATTGTCCTTGTTGGTGCAGCTGGTATGTCGAAGGAAAACGAACTGCCGGAAGAAGAGAAAAAGAAAGCCGTAGCAGAATTCAACTTTAAGAAAGGTATTATAATCGCAATATTTTCCGGCTTAATGAGTTCCGGTATGAGTTTCGGACTTCAAGGTGGTGAGACTATGGAAAAACTGGCTTTGACACTCCAACCGCAAACTCCTCAAACGTGGCGTGGTATGCCAGTTCTTGTAGTTGTTCTCCTTGGCGGCTTTGTGGTTAATTCACTCTGGTGTCTATTCTTAAACATTAAGAATAAAACAATTAAAGATTACATAAAATCAGATGCGCCGATCATAGCAAACATTGTGTTTGCGGGTCTTGCCGGCGCTATCTGGTGTTCACAGTTTATTTGCTTCAAGACCGGGGAACCTGCCATGGGCAAAATGGCTTACGTTGGCTGGGCAGTGCTAATGGCAAGCGCAATTATGTTTAGCACACTGCTTGGCATCCTGCTTGGCGAGTGGCGTGGGACAAGCAAGCGGACAAGAACATTCCTTGCCCTTGGGCTTGTGTGTCTTTTAGGCTCTTCAATCATTGCCGGTATCAGCGGACATCTCGGTCAGAAATCTTCAGAACAAAAGACCACCCAGATCCATCTTACAGAGAAAGGGATTTAATCAGAGTTCATTACGGTCGCATATAATAAACCTGAGGGCTTAACATTCCCCTCAGATTTATTGTTTTAAGATTAAATTGTCCTATTTAATCCCATCAGGTATTTAATATATTATCTTGCAATGATTGCTGTTTTTTTATTTTATTATTAATTAGTAAAAATGAACGCGGATGCTGGCATCTTTAACTGGCTGAAAAGAATAATTATTGTATTAATTGCAATTGCTATCCTTGTAGCAATTGTCCTTTATTATATCCCAATCAGGGAACAAAACAGAAGAATGCTCGAAATGATTGTCCGTCTTGATAACGAAATTAAAAGGGAAGAGATGCAGGAAAAGGAATTGCGCGCATGGATTGATGCTTTAAGAAACGACCCTAAAACTGTAGAACGACTCCTTCGCGAAAGCGGCTTCGCAAAGCCGGGCGAAACGATTTTCAGGTTTGAACAGAGTAACTCGTTTCAGAGAAAATAAATTATTAACCATCTGAATCCCGATGCTGAATCAACTCATTTATTCTCTCATCTATTTAACTGAACCAATCGGCTTTATCTGGTTTTTGCTATTGGTTGGCGCGGTGGTCTTTTTAAAGCGAAAACAATTCCTTCCCTCTGTTTATTGCCTCTTCATAGCAGCCATCATCTCAGTTATTGGAAGCACACCACTACCCGGCAAATTAATGGAAACCCTTGAGCGTCAGTATGTGCAGACAAATATTTACAATGTTCCTGTATGCGACGCTGTGGTATCACTTGGGGGTTCGGTTCAGGCTTCAAAATACGATATTTACGGTCTCGACGTCATGTTTACAGGCGACCGCATTTTTATGGCTGTGGAATTGGTTAAGAAAGGCAGGGCAAAGAATCTCGTTATTGGCGGTTCCGGCTATGAAGTTAACGGAGTGAAAAAAATTGAGTCGGATATGGTTAAACATTGGCTCGAAGAATGGAAACTCGTTAACGTCCCGATTTACAGTCTCGGCGCAACAGAAAATACTCACGAAGAGGCGCTGAGAACAGCCGAACTGGCGCAAAAACTTGGCTGGAAATCAGTCATTCTGGTAACATCGGCTTATCACATGCCAAGAACAGCCGCAACTTTCAGAAAAACCGGACTCAACATCGTTTGTGTTCCATGTGATTTCCAGACTTCAGTAAGTATTGAAACCCCTGTAACATATACCCTTGTTCCGCGATATCAGGGGTTCATGAAACTTTCACTTTTTATAAGAGAAACTGTTGGTTTAATGATTTATAAAATGCGTGGATGGGCGTAAATTCTTCTCATGAATAGCGAACAATCACAGTTGTTGAAAGTTGGTGTAATTGGCACAGGCGCTCTTGGCAAAGAACATGCTCGGATTTATTCGCTATTGGCTAAAGAAGGCTTGGTGAATTTCTGCGGTGTTTATGATATTAACCAATCGGTTGCCCAAAAAATTGCCACGCAATGCGCGACAAAAACATTTTTATCAATCGAAGAAGCAATCAATGAATGTGATGCGGTAAGTATTGTAACTCCAACAGTTACTCACTATGAAATTGCTGAAAAATTTCTGAAAAACAAACGCCACGTGCTTGTTGAAAAGCCGATGTCGGACAATGCAGAATCTGCGGAAACAATGGCTAAACTGGCACGGGAGAATAATTGCATCCTTCAGGTAGGCCATGTTGAAAGATTTAATCCGGTTTTCTCTTTTCTCCAGAAACATGTTAAAGAACCTCGTTTTATAGAAGCTCACAGATTATCGCCATATCCCGCAAGAAGCACAGACATCGGCGTTGTTCTCGACCTGATGATTCATGACCTTGATATTGTCCTTGCATTTGTAAATTCACCGGTTGAGAGTTTTGACGCCGTTGGTATATCAGTTTTGAGCAAGAGCGAAGATATTGCCAATGCAAGAATCCGGTTTAAACACGGATGCATTGCAAATTTGACAGCAAGCCGCATAAGCCCAGAGAGAATGCGCAAAATCCGCGTTTTTAGCGGAGGCGAAACGCCTTGTTATGTATCGCTCGATTACAGGTCGCAGGAGGGATTCATCTACCGCCTTGCAAGCGATACAGATAAGGAATCTTCTTTATTTAAAAAACTTTTCTCTTCAAAAAATGCCGTGATTGTCAGTGAATTTCAGGGTAAAAAGATAGTTCGCGAACCTGTGCCGATTGAAAAAGGCGAACCCCTTAAACTTGAATTAACGCATTTTGTCGAATGTGTCAAAAGGCATCAGAATCCAATCGTTAGCGGGGAATCTGCATTGCATGCGCTGGAACTCGCTTTACAAATTACAGAACAAATCCGTAAAAAACTATGAATTATCCTCTATAAACCGTCAGGACAATCTTTATATATTACTCTGCAAACAACTGTGAATAGCGCTAATTAATTCTTTTGGGTTGTATGGTTTGTAGACGAAATTTACCCCTTCAATGAGATTATATTCAGGATTAAGAACAGCTGGGCTATACCCGCTGGAATACAGAACTTTCAGGTTGGGTCTCATTTTTTTAAGTTTCTGCGCAAGTTCATGACCGTCCATACCATCCGGCATAATAATATCGGTAAATAAAAGGTCTATTTCATCTTTATAAATATTCCATATCTTAAGCGCTTCCTCTCCTGATTCTGCCTCAACAACCCTGAAATCGTGCTTTTCAAGCAAATGCCTAAGTAAAAACCGTAAATTTTTATCATCTTCAACAAGTAATATTGTATATTTTTTCTGAGGTTTAATTTCTTCTGAAATTTGCTTTGGAGCAGAAACTTCTTCTTCCGGGGCAGTTTCTGCCACAGGGAAGTAGATTCTGAAATTTGTGCCAGCCCCTACAGCGCTTTCTAACTCTATCCATCCGTTATGTTGTTCAACAATTCCATATACAATCGCCATGCCCAGACCGCAGCCTTTACCAAATTCCTTTGTAGTGAAAAATGGTTCGAAAATGCGCGATTTAACAGTTTCATCCATTCCATGTCCTGTATCCTTGACGCTCAGACAGACATATTTACCGGGTTTTGCCTTCGGATTAACGTTTGTATCATCGGGTTTAATTTCAACGACACTCGTAGAATAAATTATTGTTCCTCCATTAGGCATAGCATCGCGGGCATTCAGGGAGAGGTTAATAATAATTTCATCCAACATTGTCCTGTCTGCGAGGATGTTTGGCAGATTTTCCTCAAAATTAAATACAAATCTTACATTGTCGCTTGAAAGACGGGATAGCATCGAGTTAGCAGTCTCTTCGATAGCTTTGTTCAGGTTTATCATCTTGAAGTTAGGTTTTGTCTGCCGACTGAATGTAAGCAGTTTTTTAACAAGATCAGATGCCCTCTTTGATATTGTAAGTATCGTCTCAGCAGACATCTTTACCTGTTCGGGGACAGTCTCGTTCATGCTGATTAGTCCAGCATGTCCCTGAACAACCGTAAGCATATTGTTAAAATCATGCGCTATACCAGCCGCAAGCATTCCAACAGCCTGCATCTTGCTTTTTTGATGCAGCTGCGCCTCTATTTCAGACAATCGTGTTATGTCGTTAATGGTTAATAAAACACATTTCCTGTTTCCGATTGTTAGAATATCTCCTGAAATAAGCGTATCCAGATTTTTCCCTTCCCTATTTGTTATTCTTGTCTTATGGTTTAGGACAGTGCCTTTTTCCTGCAATTCTTTTAAAATCTTTTGTTTGATTTCATAAGAAAAATACTCAGCAAATTGATCCAAGGTTTTCCCAATCAGTTGTTCTTTTGTGAAACCAACTAACCTGCAGAATGCGTCATTTACTGCAAGTATCGTTTCTGTGTCCAGTGATAATAGGATTGACCCAATCGGATTTAAATTAAATGCCTTAGAAAATCGCTCTTCACTTTCCCGTAATGCCTGTTCTGCCTTTATCCTCTCCTCGATCTGTTGTTTTAATTTTTCTGTAGTCTTTAAAAGATTTATCGTCCTTTCTTCGACCATTTTTTCAAGGTTTTCATTGAGTGATTTCAATTCCTCTTGAGCCTTTTTAATCTCAGTTACATCTTTTACATTGAATAATAATGCAGGTTTTCCGTTATATTCTATTCTTGAAACAGATAAGATTACAGGGACTTTCAGCCCATTTTTTGTAAGTGAATAACCTTCTGTTTTGGTTAACTCGCCGGAAATAAATTTTTTGAATGTAGCCTTGACTGTTTCGATCTGGCTTGGGGTTACAAGTTCAGTTACATTTTTGCCTATTAACTCCTCCCGGCTCATTCCGTGAAGCTTGCATGCGGCAGGATTAACATCAAGCACTGTCCCTTCATAATCTTCCACGAAAATAGCATCCTGAGAACTCTCAAACAGTGTACGGTATAATTTCTCCCTCTTTTCAATTTCGGTTTTTGCTTTCTCTAATTCATTGAGTTTATCTTTAAGCACGTTATTCAGCCTATTGAGTTCTGCTGTTCTTTCAGCAACGCGTCGTTCGAGTTCCTCGTTCTGCTTTCTAATCTCCTCATTTTGCTTTTTAATCTTGCTTTTCAGAATTGCCACCCAGATGTAAGAAATCAGAATCACTCCGACAAGACCTTTGAGCGCATCGATAAGTTTTTTCTCATCAAACCATGGGGCGCTTTCCAACAACGTAATGTCATTTGGCGACCTCAAAAGAACCGAGAATGACTGCGGAGTACCGAATGAGTCTGTTTGAACTTTGCAGACGCCGGTTACTTCGATAACATCTCCATTTCGGAACGCAGAAAACCATTTCATTGAAACGTTTGTATTGATTGAAGCCCTGAATATTACCGAACCATCCTGTAATACAAAAACTAGAGCTGTCTTTTCCGTTATCCTGTCAATGAGTTTTCCGGTAGTTTTAATAAGTTTTCCGTCTATGACAGGTTTATTAGGATCTATGCTCAATGCCTGTGCGGCATTTACCGGTATTGGCTTAATTGCGGAAGTTTTCTTTATTTTCTTAACAATTCCATTTTCCAATTTCGGAGTATAACCCTCTCTTTTTATGAATCCTGCCGCATATACATAATCGCCAGCCGAAATATCATCCGTACACTCGGTTTCAACAAAAATTCCTCCTGAAGAGTCCTGAATTGCTATGAGTCGTCCGGGCTCAAAATAAGTAACCTCCCCTTCGATTTTCACCCTATGGTCTCCGGAAAAATCCGGTGAGTATCTTAATAAATTGGCAATCGGTGTAGAAGTAGATTCAAATGGGTCAATAGTGCCGGGCTTAATAATTTCAACCTTATTAATATCCTGAACAAAAAGTTGGGTGCCAATTGCCTGGCGGTTCTGATTAAATAAAGTGCTACAAACCCCGGTTATTGAAACTTCCGAGTCCAAAAGATTAGTTGGCACCGACTGTTTCCAGTATCCGGAAATAACCGCTCGAAGTTTTTCACCTTCTGATGAAAACTCAACATGTAGGTGTCCATCCCGGATGTAAACATTTCTTACAACACCTTTTAATTTTATGTATTCGCTATCTGCAGCTCCGGTTAGAAGAGTTCTGATTGGTAATACTTTTGGTATTGGTAATATCACTTTGCCGACGCTCTTAACTATCGGTTCTCTTATTTCAGGAGCAAAATTGCCGGCACCTGTATAACCAAAAATTTCCACATGCTCGCCATCGGAAAATCGGAAGTAATACGGTTTTAAATTTACATGTAATCCCACATTACCGTCATGAATAAACATTGAGAACTGTTCGCCATCACAATATGTTACAGTAGCGGTTATCCATATCGGATATCCCTTGGCAGCATCTTCCGGATGCATTGTCTTAATCTGTGGGATTTCTGTAATTAATGGCAAATAAACTGGTTCAGATTGTTCTAATTGCGCCGGTTGCTGGTTAGTTTCAGGGTTTGACTTTAAAAGCAAAACCGCATCCTCAATTAAAGGCTGGTTTTTGTATTTCGTGAAAAAACCAGCTATGCGCGCAATATTTGTTATTGCCGGTATTCTCAAATAATTAAATTCAACTTCTAATTCTCCTATGGCATCGCTTATCCAATGTTTTCCCTGTTTGTCAGTGTAGACCGTGCCTTCAACAACAATCCTGTGCTTTAAAGGTTCTTTAGTATTAATTAATGATGAAACTGATAATGGTTTTATTTTCTCTAGAGGAATCTCCGGTCTTTTTAAGACAACAATGTTAGTCAGACTTTGCAGGTGTACATCAACTGTTAAGTCTCCTTTGACGGATTTATATGTTAATCCGCAGGTTCCTTCAGCTACAATTTCGCAATCTTCATAACTGTTCAGTTTACTTACTGAAACTCGTTCATGAACTACGAGATACAGTTTCCCCTCATTTGTCGTGGCAATTAACAGTCTTGGTTCAATACCTCTTAATTCGCTGCGATGAACAATTCCTCTTATCTGAACGAAGTTACTATCTTCATCCCCTCTTATTAAATCTTTAAACTGCGCTTCTTTGGCAGGCGGTTTTTTAAATTCACCGGTTCTTATAAACTGCGCATTTTTAATATATGGTTTGCGGATGCCCTGTTCAGATGTCCCTGTTATCTTAACTATTTCAAATTGCCTGAAATTCAGATTTTTTTCCTGTGTGTGAACAAAAATTCCACCTGTGTCATCTTCCACAAAAATAATGTTTCTGTCAGGGTCAAATACTGTAATGGACGCAATAACGTCAATCTGGTATCCACGGTTTGCCTCTGTCGGCGAGAGCTCTTTTATTTCCTTTATTTTAGTCAGAACCCGACGCGGTGTGCTTAATCTGGTTATTGCATCTGCAAGAACTACTTCATTATTTCGGATTTCTTTAAAACCCACAACTTCAACAATGTCTTCAATCTCTGCTCTAACCGGAGCAGATGGATAAACCTTTATTTCTCCCCTGTCATCCCTGATTATTATTCCGCTGTCATCCAGTCGCTTTATAAATTCACCTACTATTTTTATTGCCCTGTCAGTGTTTGTTGAGGCTAATACGGAAATTGGAATTTCAGGGATATCAAATAAACCGGTTTTATTGGTTTCTATGAAAACAATATTTGTCCAATAGGGGACATGCAACGTTACGTTAACTGGTTTAAGATTAACATCGGTAATTACTCCGCAAACACCCTCTGCTTTAATCCGAGAGTTAATTAAATCTGTGTCTATCGCGTTAGTGTTCCACGACCTTAAATTAAGGTTTAATTTATTTCTTCCATCTGAAATACTGATCAAAAGATTCGCCCTACCCTGAGAGATATTCCGGACAATTCCTTCGACTTCAATCCATCGGGCATCTTCCGTGCCTGTCAGGGCTTGTTCTATGCTCACATTCTTTGGTTTTGGGAACTTCCCAAGTCCGATTTGGGTAATTTGAGCGCTATCTATTGTTCGCACCAATTGTCCGGGATCTGAAATCCCGGAAACCTCCACAAGATAACCAGGGAGAATATTCGGATAACTACCCGCGGATCTGACAAATACAGCATCCGTGTCGTCAGATACAAAAAAAGTTTTATTATTTGGAAATGAAAATAAAACTGTTGCCTGCACTTTTACCGGATAACGCTTCGCTGCCTCCTCACGGCTCAATGCCCTTAAATCAGAGAGTTTTGTTATCTCATTAGTTAAAATCTGACTATAACAAAACAACTCCATTAAAACTGGAAGTAAGTAACAAACTAAAACGCTTTTTATTACCAGTTTCATAATTAAACAATTATTTTATGATTTTAATATGGCATAATAACCGTCTAAAATTCGAGTGAAAAAAATTAAAAATCGTGTAATTTTAAAATATCAACACAGATATGCGTAAAATAAAATGGTTAACCGTGATAACGGCGTCAATTCTTACAGTATTGCCTGCTGGAATTTATGATTGCCTGCCGGCTGAATCGAACCAACAACAGAATAAATTGCCTTTCTACATTGGCACTTACACAGGTCAGAGAAGCAAAGGCATTTATTACGGTGCATTAGATAAAATTACAGGAAAAATTGAGTTAAAGGGACTTGCGGCTCAGACCGTAAATCCTTCATTCCTTGCGATTCATCCCAATAAAAAATTTTTATACGCTGTTAATGAAACCTCAAATGTTCAGGGGAAAAGACAGGGCGGATTGATAGGATTTGCTATCGATGAAAAGACAGGCGAATTAAAAGAACTGAATCAGACACTGTCAGGAGGAACAGGACCATGTCATCTCGCTATTGATAAAACAGGACACTACATTGTCGTTGCAAATTACGGCAGCGGCTCGATTGCATGTTTCAGAATAAATCCAGACGGAAGTATAGGTGAACAAACCGACCATATCCAGCACACCGGAAAAGGCGCAAATCCGCGCCGACAGGAAGGACCGCATGCACATTATGTGGCATTTTCTCACAATAACCTTTATGTATTTGTATGCGACTTGGGCATTGATAAAGTGATGATTTATAAATTTGATCCGGATATCGGAAAACTCGCACCTGCAGAAATCCCATCCATAAACCTGTCTCCCGGTTCAGGACCGCGCCATATAGCGTTTCTTGGCAACTTTGCGTATATAATCAATGAGTTAAATTCAACGATTACATTCGTAAAAATAGACCTTAGCAAGCCCGATGTTCAAATCCTCGATACCATAAGCACGTTGCCAACCGATTTCACAAACGCAAACACAACAGCCGAGATTGTTGTCCATCCTTCCGGCGACTTTATTTACGGTTCTAACAGGGGACATGATAGCATTGCGTGCTTCCGCATCAATAAAGAGACCGGTAAATTGACGTTAATCGACATTGTTAAATGCGGAGGAAAAACTCCGCGAAACATTGAAATAACCCCGGATGGCAAATATCTGCTAAGCGCAAACCAAGGCAGCGATAGTATAACTGTTTTCAGAATAGACAACAAAACGGGTAGACCCGAACCTGTGGATTCCACTATTGAAGTTGGTTCTCCTGTTTGTATTGTATTTGTGAACAAATAATATAAAAGACCTATGGATTTAAAACAATTAGGGTGGCGGGAATATTTCGATAACGAATTTAGTAAATACCGGGAGCAAGGGCTTCTTCCCGGGCGTGTCGCCATTGAAAACAAACATTCCTATACTTTGTTTACCGAAGAGGGAGCTGTCGAAGGTGTTGTTCCGGGAAAACTTTTGCATAAAAAAACTTCTGCTGCGGATTTGCCAAAAGTCGGCGATTGGGTTGTTTTCCGTCCTGTCTCGGTTGAGCCTGCCTCCCACGAAGAAAAATCAGGCAGCCAATCCAATAAGCCTTCAGCGTTGACCGATGACAAAGTTGTAATAGAAGCCGTTTTGCCCCGTTTTAGTAGAATAACAAGAAAAGTCCCCGGTAAAGAGCACGAAGAACAAATACTTGCCGCAAATATTGATACTGCCTTCCTTGTCCATGCATTTGATCAGGGAATTAATCTGAGGCGACTGGAAAGATACCTCGTCATGGTTCACGACGGCGGAGTCAGACCTGTAATTTTATTAAACAAAGTTGACTTAGCAAAAAACCTTGAACAAATACTTAACGATGTTAAACAAGTTGCCGGAGATACACCTATCCTTCTGACCAGCGCAAAGAAATTAACTGGAATTGACGAACTTAAGAAATTCATAAAAATTGGCGAAACCGTGGTATTTATCGGACCTTCCGGGGCAGGGAAGTCGAGCCTAATAAATGCGCTCTACGGGGAGGAAATTCAGGCTACCATTGAAGTTCGTGAATCCGATGGCAAAGGACGGCATACAACCACATGGCGGGAAATGATTATTTTGCCAGATGGCGGTCTGGTAATTGATACCCCCGGAATGCGTGAGTTCCATATGTGGTTGGCGGATGAAGGGATTCAGGAGTCGTTTCCCGAAATTTTTGAAATTGGAGCGAACTGTAAGTTCCGGGATTGTTCACACACTGTTGAAAAAGGCTGCGCTGTCCTTGAAGCGGTCCAAAAAGGGATAATTCCAAAAGAGAGACACCAGAGTTATGTAAAATTGTATGAAGAAATCCGTTATCTAAACGAGGAGATTAAGAAGCATACCTACATGATGAAAAAAAGACGCCGCCGTCCGCGTTTTGATGAGATAACTGATGATTCCGACGAATAACCGCTCGGGATTTGTAAATAATATGTTGAAGATTGGAGATCTTGAATTAAGTTCAAACCTGTGTCTATCCCCGCTCGCCGGATACACTAATCTGCCTTTCCGAATTGTCTTACGAAGACTCGGTGGACTTGGGCTTGCTACAACAGACCTCGTTAACGCGCGTTCACTAATTGAAAAAAGAGATAAGGCGCTTCAGTTGATTCAAACCCGCGATGACGATTACCCTCTTGCAATTCAGTTATTTGGAAGAAATGCAGACGAAATGCGCGAGGCGGCAAAAATAGCAGAAGACCATGGTGCTGCAGTCATCGATATTAATATGGGATGCCCGGTTCGCAAAGTTTGTTCAAACGGTAGCGGCGCAGCGCTCTTGAAAGACATTGATACCGCAGCCGGGATTGCCCAAGCTGTGGTTCAGGCTGTTAAAGTCCCGGTTACAGTAAAGATGCGTTTAGGATGGGACGAAAAAAATATAACCGCCCCGATTCTTGCAAAAGTCTTTGAGGATGTTGGAGTTAAAGCGGTAACCGTTCACGGAAGGACGCGTGAACAGGGGTTCGGTGGAAAGGTGAATCTCGATGGAATTCGGGCAGTAGTTGAAGCCGTAAAATCAATACCTGTTATTGGCAATGGCGATGTAACTACACCCGAAGCCGCAAAGGTAATGTTGGAAAAAACAGGCTGTGCCGGCGTGAGCATTGGAAGAGGAGCGTTTTACAACCCATGGATTTTTAAACAAACTTACGAGTATTTAAAAACCGGCATAATCCCCCCTGAGCCAAAATTTGAGGAGAAAATAAAATTAATGACTGACCATTTTGAACTGATGATCGAAATCTTCGGTGAAAAACAAGGATGCAGGATGTTCCGCAAAATAATCCCGATGTATGCACGTGGATTTGGTCCCTCAAAGGAATTTATAAAGGCAGGGACAGCAATTTCTAAGAGAGAGGATTTTTACATCGCTCTGGAAAGATTTATTCAGTGGCGCAAGAGATTTTTGGATGAAAACGGGGAACTAAAACCGCAATACCGTCCTTCCATACCAATAGCGTCTTTTCTTACGGATAGCGAACAGCCTATGGAATTCCCGGATTTGCCAAAAACTCATGTCGAGTTCTGGTAGACTCAGACAAATGAACACGGTTTTTGAATTGCCTGTTTCAGTCTTTTAAGAAACTCATCGCGTGAAATTGTTATCCCACCCATCCTTTCGGTTATTGGCGTAAGCATTTGAATATCAAGCAATTCAAACCCCCGTTCTTTTAATCTCTTCACTAATTCGACCAGCGCAACTTTGGAAGCGTTATCAACCCTGTGAAACATAGATTCCGCAGAGAAATAACCTCCAATGCTGACCCCGTAAATACCACCCACAAGGTCATCTCCGAGCCAGCATTCAAGACTGTGCGCATTACCGGTTCTATGCAGGTTAGTGTAAGCCACAATTAACTCTTCCGTTATCCATGTCCCGCCTTTTCTGCGTTCTCCGCATTCCCTCATGACACGTTCAAACGCTGTATCAATAGAAATCCTGAAAGGATTTTTCTTAATAAATCTGGCGAGGCTTCTTGAAATATGGAGATTTTCGAAAGGCAAGATGGCGCGCGGATCAGGAGACCACCACGTTACCGGTCGTCCGCTCCATGGAAAAAGACCAGATTTATAAGCAGTCAATAACCACTCGGGCGAAAGTCCTCCGCCGACTGCAACAAGCCCATCCTTCGATGCAAACCTTGCGTCCGGAAACCAAATCTCATTCTCATCCAGCAGATATAAGTAATAACCATCAAAAAAATGCATGGCTCAATAAATCCATATTAATACCCAAGCGCTTTTAATAAATAGTATTCAAAATATTCACATATATCCATTATGTATACGGCAAATACATCTTCTGCAGAACGAATAAAGTCCTTGCGGTTTTCAAGATCAGGGCATCCGAGTTTTTGCCACATCCCAACTCTAATATCATTCAAAATCTGTAATAACCTTTCAATCTGTTCTCCATCCAGTTCAAGTGTGTAGTATTCATAATCTTCTGATGGTTTGAAATTATCGGATTTTTCGAAAAGCTCACTTATAAACCTTTTGTTTGAATCCTGAAATTCTTTGAATGCATCAGATAAAATTTTTTTACTCTGGCAGATTTGCTCGTCTTTTATTGTTTTGCTTAGCTCGATTTTGTCGCGGTCTAACATGGGATATAGTCCGAAGATTTTAGAAAGCAATTCCTTTTCCTCGGACATGAGCTCGAATACGAATTTTTCACTGGTTTTGTTTAACAGTTTCACTTGTGGTTATTCTTCTCTTTCCATAGTTGCTTGCAATCCATATTTTTGAAGCTGATGTACATAATGTTCTGCCCTTTCGAATGTCTCGCGGGTCAACACGCTCTTGCCTGTATTATGAACCTGGAGCATGTGGTATTCGGCTTTCTGTTTGTTCCAGCCGAAAACTACCTGAAAAACATGGGTGACGTATGACATTAAATTCACCGGATCATTCCAGCAAATTACCAGATAACCCGGTTCGAGTTCCGCCTTTGATTTTTCTGAAACATCTTTCTCGGTTAATACACCTGTTTTTCCTGCCTGGGTCATAAAAAAAATCTAATTCAAAGTATAAAAATATTCAATCTGATAATATAAGTTCTTGAAAATCAAAGAAATTTTTTTTAAGATTTTCTGTTGACATTTTAGTTAAATTTAATAACTTATTGTTGCGGTTTGGTAAAGTGGCTCGTTTCTTCAGCGGGGTCCCCCACCCCCACCTCCTTGGCGTGTCACTCACCAAACCGCATAATTATTTAACATGCAAGTAAAAATGAACAAACCTGTTGAAAATCAGATTTACATAAAATCACTTTTACGGGATGAAGTTGTGGATCTTGTTAAACGTCTTAACGAGCCGGAATATCGTGCAAACCAGATCCTCGAATGGCTCTATTCCAAACGTTGCAGTTCATGGATGGACATGACAAATCTGCCGCTGCGCCTACGGGAAGAGTTGTCGAAAAATTATCAATTATCATTACCCGAACTTGTAAAGGTGCAGACAGCATCGGATTCAACGCGCAAATTCCTATGGAAACTAAGAGATGGCTCGTTTATCGAAAGCGTGTTGATACCAGCAAATCCCGCTCTTTACGGTGAACCAAGCGATAGACTTACATTATGCATTTCAACTCAGGTCGGATGCGCATACAAGTGCAGGTTTTGCGCAAGCGGACTCCTTGGATTTAAGAGAAATCTCGAGGTTGACGAAATAGTTGATCAGGTTATCGCCGTGGAAAGATGGGGACAGGAAAACCTGCTCTCTCAGGAGCAATTGCGGAAAAAAGAAAAAATTATCAGTAACCTTGTATTCATGGGAATGGGCGAGCCACTTGCAAATTATGACAATTTGCTGCGCGCTATAAAGATACTGAATGCGGATTGGGGATGTAATATCGGCGCGCGCAAAATAACCATCTCGACCTGTGGACTTGTTCCGCAGATTCGTCGGCTTGCTGCGGAGAGAATGCAATTGCGTCTCTCGGTTTCACTCCACGGCGCTACCAACGATGTCAGAAATAGAATAATGCCCATAAACAAAAAATATCCACTCGAGGAATTAATCGAGGCTTGCAGATTCTACAATCAGAATAAGAATGGGATGATTACTTTTGAATACATTCTTATTGAAGGTGTAAATGACAGTGATGAACAGGCTGAAAAACTCGCATCGTTAATAAAACCGCTCCGGGCTAAGGTGAACATAATTCCTTATAACAGAGTTGAGGGACTTAGTTTTAATCCTCCGCCCGAGGATATACAGATCAAGTTTTTAAAGACGCTTAAAAGGCGAAGAATCGTCGCAACACTTCGTAAGGAGAAGGGCGGCGACATAGATGCCGCATGCGGTCAGTTAAGGCTCAAAACAGAACTCTCGCTAAACTCTCCTTGATTATCTTTCTTAATTAAGTCACATTAAACGCGATGATTGGGTTGATAGATTACGGCGCGGGTAATTTGCGGAGTGTTGAAAAAGCGCTCGTAAAAGTGGGCGCTAACGTGCGTATTGTCAGAAAGCCGGAAGAACTCGAAGGAGTTAAGGGAATTGTATTGCCCGGTGTAGGCGCGTTTGACGATTGCGTTAATGCACTTCATCGTCAGGGGTTGTTTCAGCCAGTAAAAGACCTCATAAGTTCCGGTATGCCATATTTGGGGATCTGCCTTGGCTATCAGGTTTTATTTGAACGGAGTGAGGAATTTAACAGTCGTGCTGAAGGTCTTTCTATTTTCAAAGGAAATGTTGTCCGGTTCAGTTCAAAGCCGGAATATAAAATTCCCCAGATAGGCTGGAATCAGGTTGAGATTGTGAATAAAGACTGTCCTATGTATCGCAATATCCCAGATAAAAGTTACTTCTATTTTGTCCATAGTTATTATCCAAAACCCGAAGATTTGTCCATTGTCGCCACGTGGACTGATTATGCCGACAGATTTCCATCCTCAATCTGGCAAGATAACATATTCGCAGTTCAGTTCCACCCCGAAAAAAGCCAGCATGTTGGACTAAAACTGCTTGGAAACTTCGTCCAATTTTGTTATTTAAAATAAGTTGGTTCTAATTTTTCCGTATGAATAATCCTAATTCCAAATCCTTATGGCAAATTGAACCACTATTCATAGTTAATAAACAGGTTCTTTAAGAAATTTGTACAGGTCGGAGATTTCTTGAATGGTTGCATTGTTCAGCAATCCAGACGGCATAAATGAGATATCGGATTTTTTAACCCCCATTATTTCATACGATGGAAGGCGTATGGTATTTGTCGGCGATGTCCTTAAAAATGTGTAATCATTTCCGGTAAATGTTAAAATTGCTGGAAACCATTTCCCGTTTTTCAGGAATACTAATTTTCCATTGAAGTCCCGGCTTATTTTGAAATTCGGCGAAACAACATCGCGGACAAATTTCCCTACGCTGATATTCTGCGCATATTTGAAAATGTCAGGACCAAACTGGTCAACCGGATTATGACAATCCGCACACCTTCGTTTTTCAAAGACTTGAAGTCCTCTTTTTGCGTTTCCCTGTGGCAACTGCTGGAACCGGACGAGATTCATTAATCTGATTCCATCATTGTCGGCATTTCCATCAATCAATGGGGCAAGCGCCGGATACATATTTGCAAATCTTACAAAGGCAGGCTCATAAATTTTTTCTATGCTCTGGCGGTCAGAGATATTTTCTTCCTGAATATACGGAATTGCTCCCATCAAAGTGAGTAACCTGACTGCCCGCTCACGAAGCGGTTTCAGTTCCGGTTCCTCAACAAGTCTACGCAGCAATTGGAAGATTCGCAATTGAGCAGCAGGTGTCGAATCCGGCGGCAGTTTCAATAGCCCATCCAAACATGCCATCACAACATCAGGATTTTGCGAGGATAATCCCGCGAAAAACTTTTCCTTATCCTGTAAAACCGGATTTGCCGATAAATAGATTAAAATTTCATCCTGAAAAAGCGCATTTGTCCAGTTTTGCATTAAAATTCCTCTCACTGTCGGATTTTTTGTAAATCCGCTTAACCAGTGAAGCAACGGTTCTGTGAATTGAATACGTTGACCACGTAAATAAAGTTCCAGAAACTGATTAAGCGCTTGCTGCTGACGGTTCAGGTCAAGATATGGTCCGATATAAGGCAAACATTGAATGATACTGGAACGACTTCTTATCAGAACATTTGCAATATCAGGTTCTTTCTTTATTAAAGCCGATATTAATAAATCTACATATTCGGCGCGTTGTTGACGCGTAATAGCAGGATACGTTTCAAGTTTAGTCAGAAATGTAGCAAGTGCAGTTGCAATCTTCGTCTGATCGTAAGATGTTTGTGTTTGTGGAAGCATTGCATAAGCGCACAGGAAGAATAAATCTTGATTAATCGGACTTTGGGGCGTAACCATTGATGCAAAATGCAGTGCTGTTTTTTGAACGGGGTCTTTAAGAATAGCAAAGATTCTCGAAAACTCGATGTTTTCCATCGGTGCTGCGCCGGGAAATATTGGTCTCAGGGTAAACATTACTCGGGCAAATGCCGAAGCAATCTCCATTTCATCTGCGGTTGTCTCAAATACAGTGGAAATTTTCGAGGACGGTTCATCTCCCGGATAATCGCCAAATCCAACAATAATGAGCCGCAATGCATCCATCCGCATTAGTGGGTCTGTTGCCTTTTGGAAAATTCCCGTTGCAAGATTTATCAGCTCCGGATTGAAACTATGTTTTTGATACCGGAAAACTGTCGCCATCCCGGCTATAGCCCTGACGCTGTGAGCGCCGTTTGTTGTTACAGCAAGAAATCTTTTCCATTCTTCTTCATTCAACGCCGAAGCCAACCTCGCGGTTGCTATTACAAATTCTCTTTCTTTTTCATTTAAATGCTCCAAAACTACCGGTAGTAGCGGACCTCTAATCTGCCTTGCGTTTGCATAGAGCGCCTCTAATGCTGCCAATCTGACCTCCGGGGCTGGATCAGCAATCAAATTATTTAAAACAGGTTCAACACCGTCAACGGGGTGAAGTTGCAGCGTTCTTGCAAGTTTCTCTCTTACAATTGGAGAGACAGCCCGTGAGGTTGAACGCGCTTCTCGGAATGTAAGACCGCCAGACATCTCAATTTTAATGTCAATGGCGCGAATCCGCTGTTCCTGACTGTATAGTTCGCTGGTAATTACTGAACCGAACGATTGGTCGCCAAGTTTTTCCGCAATCGGCATCCATTTTGCCTTAGACCACGCCTCAAATGGTTGCGGAGAATTTAAAACAGTTAAAACCGGCGATATTTTCTCGAGAACGTCTGTCGGTTTTTGCTGGCTTCCAGTAAATGTAATCCTGTAAATCTCGGATTTTGCCATTGCGCCGCCAGTGGCAATCACAAGCGAGCCATCCGGCGCAACAGCAATATCCGAAGGCGCAAAATCTGAATTCCCGACAGATTCAAGAAAAACTTCTGATGGCAGAATTGCGTTGCCGTCCTTTTGCTTTGGGAAAAATAATATTTTGCCTGCACTCCAGACAGGAAGAAAGACTCCTCCGTGAAAGAATTCAGGAAACTGTTTATGCAGATAGACAACCGGCTTTGCCGGAACTGAAACACCCAAGTTTTCAATACTACCGCCATTGTCAAAATAGTATTCCGGACGAGCAACTATTTCGCCTTTTTTGGACGCTGTCCAACCATAGTGCCATCCGTATTTAACCTTTATCAACCGACTGCCTGTTTCCCATGGCAGAAAATTTGAGTTTTTACTTCCCGAATCGCACAGATAGATGTTCCCCATGAAGTCAAAATCAAACCCCACAGGATTATAAAAACCATGCGCATAAATCTGAACCGCTGAAAAATCAGGCGATATCCTCAAAAGCGCGCCACCATTTTTACGGGTTATGACTGAAGAAGGCAGAAGACGAAGTGAGTCAATATTGGCAGTGTATCCAACACTTAAATACCACCATCCGTCACCACCGCGTTTTAAGCTACCTGACGCAGAGTCAACACCTTGAATTTCTAACAACTTCTGAACGTCGGTGTCTGCCACTCCATCACCATTTTGATCAGTAATTTTAAAGAGTGCTCCTGAATCAAAAAAATAAAGGCTGTTTAAATCATAGGTGATGGGACCGGAAGTCTTGATTCCAGCAAACACGACAAACCGGTCATAAACACCGTCAGAATCAGAATCAATCAGCGTTCTGATGTCATACGGCGTTGCAACTACAAGTCTTCCCAGTGAATCAAATGTAATCGCAGTTATCCGTGGGAATAGTCCCGGCAACGATGTCTTTTTTATCCTGAAACCCTCTGCAATGCGTATAGGCAAGTCGCCTGCATCGGTTAGTTTTATAGTCGCGCTTGCTTGGAAACAGTACAGGAGAATTAAAATTGATAAGACTGTCCGGATGGGCTCTATCACCCATCTTTGAAATAGCCTCCGTATTTCAGGGTTCATTTTTAACCGTTTTATTATTTAGCCGAAAAATAGTTTGCTATTGGTTCAATAAGTTTCAATTTCGCAAGAATTATAATAACAGATGTATAAGCTATGGAAATAATAATATCCTTTAAAATCTCCTTTTTTGAAAACGGTTTTTGTGCGTCTTCTTCGCTTAAAGCCAATTTAGCGCCCCTTCTTAAAAGAATCAGACCGATTATATTTGTCAGCCAGTATCCAAAGATTGCAGCATAGATAAAGAGCGGCTTGTATATAAGACTCACAAGCCACCCAAAAATAATTGCCAGTGGAATATTCACAACAAGGTCGTTCCACCATGACAACGGAGAAAGGATAAATCCGATTAATCCCAGAACACTACCCGCAAGTTTTTTCTTCCAGCCCATACCCAATTAAATAGTTTAAACCATTATATAACCCGTTTTTATGAAACGGCCGGTTTCTGTCTAAAATGTTGTTTCGACACTTTAGGTTTTCCAGACTTTGCATCCCTTAAAAACCTACAGACCCCGGAAAAATACAATTTAATTTATTGATTTTTAGAAAAAATCAAAGGAATATAATTCACGCCATAGGCTTTGATTATTGCTTTCAGACTAACCGAAAAGAATTTTAAATGAAAAAGATTGTAAATACGAACGAAGCGCCGGCAGCTGTCGGACCTTACAGTCAGGCAGTGCGTGCAGGTGGATTTTTGTTTTGCGCAGGGCAAATCCCTCTCGATCCTAAAACAGGTTCAATTGTCAGCAGCGACATTAAGACACAGACAGAACAGGTTCTGAAAAATATCGAAGCAATTCTGAAAGCCGAGGGTTTATCCTTTGACAATGTAGTTAAGACCACCGTCTTTATGGTTGACCTTTCAGAATTTGCGCAAATGAACGAAGTTTACGCTAAATATTTCAGACCTCCGTATCCGGCAAGGTCAACTATACAGGTTGCCGCTTTACCACGTGGCGCAAAAATAGAAATCGAGGTGGTTGCACACGATTAGAATATTTTTCGCTTATACATACTTTTATTTGTAAAATACGAGAATTTTTGAATCTATGGAGATTGATTTCATTAAATTCAGGAAAATAGATGTTTTTATCCTGTTTTTATTAATTTTAATTAGTGCCCGTGGCGAGACGAATAATCACGAAGGTATTTTTTATTCTTCTGATAAGGTTTATAGTCAATCTACTAATACTTTATGTAATGTGAGCAATCGCCTTGATGAAATTAAGCAACCTGTCAAATGGATGCAATGGGGATTTGATTTTCGATTCAGACATGAATACCACAACAATGCTTACACGCTCGATAGTCAATCCCGTGATCATGAATATAATTACCAACGCTATCGCGCAAGGTTGCAGTTTTCAATTCTGCCCGTTGACCTGATTAGTCTGAACTTCCGCCTCGCATGGGAAGGCAGGGAATATTTTAAGCCCGATAGTAAATCAGGCATGGATTGGGACGAAGGGATGTTTGATTTGTTCAATGTCGGAATCGGTGATTTAACAAACCATAATATTCTCCTGACAATCGGACGTCAGGTAATCCAATTCGGAGATCAATGGCTAATTTTTGACCCCACAACTACTGATGGCTCAAGGAGTGAATTTCTTGATGCTGCGCGCTTAACTCTTAAATTGCCTAACGAAAAAACACTTCTGAACTTAATATACTTTGATATGGCAGCCGATTCGGAAAGATGGTTGCCTGTTATCAACAGTAGCAACAAACCTCTATCTGAACAGGACAGTAGAGGTGCAATTATTTATTTGGAAAAGATTCCTTATAAAAATCACAACTTCGATGCCTATTTCATTTATAAACATGACCATAAAGTCATTTCAAAAGGTAATGACGGCGATCGCTATGTCTTCGGCTCAAGGGCCGATGGAATGCTTTTTAATAAACATTGGCATTATACACTGGAATTTGCGCCACAGTTCGGGACAAAAAATGGACACGATCTTCTTGCCTTTGGTCTGAACAGCAAAATTGAATATCTGTTCAACGATCCTTTAAAAAACAAACTCACACTGGGATTTGAATATCTTTCAGGTGATGATCCTAATACTGACACAATTGAGGCATGGGATCCGATATGGGGTCGGCGGGCGAGATGGAGTGAGCTACTTATATTTACGTTTGGAGCTGAAAATAATGGCAGAAATGGTGAATGGACAAACCTTAAAAGAATTGAGCTTGGCTGGGGTTTTTCTCCTACCAAAAAAATAGAGTTTTCCACACGCTATATGCCACTCTTCGCAGATGAAAATACCTATCGGAATACCCCCGGTTATTCAAACGACGGCGATTTTCGCGGACATTTCCTTGCCAATGTTCTGAAATTCAAGATAACAAAGAATCTGGATGGCCACCTTTGGGCTGAATTCTTTTTCCCGGGAGATTATTATTCTCCTGAAAGACGCGACCTCGCTACATTTTTCCGCACGCAATTGATGTATCAATTCTGATTTCACAAAAGTTAGAAGAGAGTTGTTGATTTTTTTACGCGCGGGGATGGGTTTTATCGTAAATCCTCTTAAGTTGTTCAGTCGAAATATGCGTATAAATCTGCGTTGTTACAAGGTGCGCATGACCAAGAAGCTCCTGCACGCTCCGTAAATCCGCACCGGCATTTAGCATGTGTGTTGCAAAACTATGTCTCAGTGTGTGCGGAGTAATAGATGGGTCTAACCCGGCAAGGCTTAAATACTTTTTTATACGCATCTGAACAAGACGAGAATACATCGGAGCGCGTTTTTTTGGATTCGAGAAAAACACAGGTTCATCCGGTAACGGTGGCGCCGGAAGTGTCTCCCAATATTTTAATATAGCTCGAATTGCAGGTTTACCTATCGGAACAAGCCGTTCTTTTTTGCCTTTGCCCCTTACCGACACTGTCTGCTCATTAAAATCAATATCCTGAACTTTTAAATTACAAAGTTCGCTTATCCGCAGACCGCAAGAATATAATGTCTCCATAATTGCTGCATCGCGGTAATAAACAGAAATTTCATCAGCTTTCTCACCTGTTTGTTTAAGCGATTCAAGTTCTTTGAGAGGCGCTTCCAGAAGGTTAAAAACCTGCTCTACGGTCAGGAATTTCGGCAATTGTCTTGATGTTTTAGGCATTGTCAGACCACTCAGCGGCGAACGGGTTGTATAACCACGGCGAATCAGAAATTTATAAAACGACCTGAAGGCGCTAAACCGAAGCTGGATCGCCGCCTTTGAATAGTTGTTCTTGCTCAGATGTCTTAGATATGCCCGAAAGTCCTCATTTGTCAGGGAAAACCAATCTGGATTTACGGCGTTTTGTTCAGTATACCAGTTTTTAAAATCTGTAAGAGCGTGTTTGTAATTGCGGTATGTATATTCGGACGCATTTTTATCTGTTGCAAGGTGCCTGCAAAATTGCTCAACAAATTCATCAGTCTGGTTTTTTGTTATTTCATTATTATTCTCATTCATCCGAATTTTAGGTTAATATTTTAAAAGTTATTTTCAAGTTCAATGTAAAAGTTATTGAATATCAATATATTACAAATAAAACCAGATTAAATCTGTTAAACCGGCAAATCCAATTTATTTGACATGATTTTGCTTGCTGAATATTTTATAAGCCGTTAACTTTCAAAAGATTAAAAAAATTTTTGAACATTTTTTATAGAAATTGTCAAAAATTGCAAAGGCGCTTGATAAAAAAGGAAGAGTTTGGGTATTAAAAACAGGCTGTGTTAAACTTCTAACAAATCAACAGCCTGTAACAGTTGAATAAAAGTTAACAAATTTTGTGTATAGTACGGAGACTGGCGCATGATACAGGTAAAAAATCTGGCAAAGTCATTTGGCCCCAAAAGGGCTGTGGATGGCGTTAGTTTTAATGTCGAGGTTGGTGAAGTCCTCGGATTTCTTGGACCAAACGGCGCCGGGAAATCCACAACAATGCGCATGATTACCGGGTTCATTCCCCCAACCGAAGGCACTGTGGTAATCGGTAACTACGACATTCAGGAAAATCCAATCGAGGCGAAAAAACTAATTGGATATTTGCCAGAAAATGCGCCGGCTTATACGGACATGAGCGTTTACGGATTTCTGAACTTCGTAGCCGAGCTGCGCGGTTTGCGGGGTGAAGAGAAGAAAAAGGCTGTGCACAGGGTTATTGAAATGTGCTTCCTCGAAGCAGTGGTAAACCAGAGTATCGACACACTCTCAAAAGGATACAGACACAGAACATGCTTTGCCCAATCCATCATCCATGACCCGCCGGTGCTTGTCCTTGACGAACCTACTGATGGTCTTGATCCCAATCAAAAGCACGAGGTCAGAACCCTTATAAAACGGATGGGCGAGAAAAAAGCGATAATTTTCTCCACCCACATTCTCGAGGAAGTAGAAGCTGCCTGCACACGCGCAATCATAATTGACCGCGGTAAGATTGTTGCCAACGGAACGCCAGATGAACTCAAAATGCGCTCCGAACTTGCAGGAACAGTTATTTTGAAAGTCCGAGATATAGCGCCGGATTTGGTTGTGCAAAAAGTATCTGAATTATCATGCGTCAGAAGGGCTTCCATAATAAATTCGAACGGAGCCGTTTGTGTGCGTGTGTATCCGCGTCCGAATCTTGAAAACGACGCGCTTGCTCAGGCAGTTGGAAACCTTGCAATTCAGTTGCAATGGAAGATTGAGGAATTACATACCGATGAAGGCAGACTTGATGAGGTTTTCCGTAGCATAACAATCCCCGATACAAAACAGGAGGTTGTAAAATGAACAATCTTAACGCTTCATTTGCAAACATCTGGAGTATAGCCAAACGTGAACTTGGCGGTTATTTCACCTCGCCGGTGGCTTATGTGTTTATCGTTATCTTTCTGCTTATGACAGGGCTGTTTACATTCATGATTGGAGGGATACTCGAACGTGGCGAGGCGTCGTTGTACTGGTTCTTTTACTGGCACCCTTGGTTGTATCTGGTGCTTGTCCCGGCAGTTGGTATGGGAGTATGGGCAGAGGAACGAAGACTGGGAACAATTGAACTACTATTGACCATGCCAATTACTACATGGCAGGCAATAATCGGAAAATTCCTTGCCGCATGGATATTTTTAGGCGTTGCATTATTCCTTACATTCCCGGTTGTTATCTCTGTTAACTATCTCGGCAATCCGGACAACGGTGTGATATTGTGCGGTTACATTGGCAGTCTTTTACTTGGCGGGGCTTATCTTGCAATAAGCACTATGACCTCTGCCATGACCCGGAATCAGGTTGTCAGTTTCATTCTATCCGTTGTTATATGCCTTTTCCTTATTCTTTGCGGTTTCCCGCCAGTAACAGACTTGATTCAAAATTATCTGCCGCAGGTCATTATTGACATAATTGCATCATTTAGCGTGATGCCGCACTTTGATAGTTTTAAACGCGGACTGCTCGATTTCCGTGATATTGTGTTCTTTGCCTCGATAATTGTATTCGGTCTATTTACAACAAGTATTATCATCCGAAATCTCAGAGCCGGTCATTAAACCTTTTAACCCTGAGGATTTGAGCCATGAAAAACAAAACAATTGAATCGCTGTTATATTCTACAATTGGTGTAGTGGGGATAGTAATTCTTCTCATCGCCATAAACTTCATATTTAGCGCATGGCGAATGCGGTTGGACTTAACCGAAGAAAAGGCATACACGCTTTCCGATGGAACTAAGAAAATTCTCTCTAAACTCGATACACCGGTAAAAATCAGATTCTATTTCACGCGTGGCGAGGAGACACCGGTGTTTCTTAAAAACTATGCTCAAAGAGTCGAAGATTTGCTCGCTGAATTCAGACAGGCTTCAAAAGGCAAGATAATAATCGAAAAATATGACCCTCAACCTGATACAGATGCCGAAGATGCAGCAAATGCTGATGGCGTTGACCCGCAGCAATTGACCCCGACAATTTCGGTCAGGTTCGGTATAGCGGTTTCCTGCCTTGACCAGAAATTTACAATCCCGTATCTGGCGCCTGAGCGGGAGAGATTGCTTGAATACGACATTGCCCGCGCAATTTCAAGGGTAATTAATCCGGAACGTCCGGTTGTTGGTATAATGAGTGCACTCCCGATTTTCGGACAACAGGTCAGTCCGTTCATGCCCAGACCCGGTCAGGATCGGCAAGAACCTTGGTTGTTCTATTCCGAACTGGAAAAGGACTTTACAGTAAAAAAGATAGACATGGATACAGATAAAATTGATGACGATGTTAAAGTCTTGATCGTCGTCCATCCGAAAAACATATCAGAAAAGACTCAATTTGCAATTGACCAGTTTGTGCTTCGTGGCGGTAAACTCATTGCCTGCATTGACCCTGTGAGCGTAATGGACTCACAATCCAGTCCAATGGGTGGGCAACAGCCAAGTTCAACTTTGGATAAACTCCTCAAGGCATGGGGACTTGATATGGATACTTCTAAGGTAATTGTTGACATGCAGTGTCGCAGTCCAAGATACCATCCCAAAGTAGCTCACCTTGTAACTGCACTTTCACGCCCCAATATGAAGGCAGACGAAATCTTCTTTGCTCAACTTGATAATCTACTCTTTCCTTTCTGCGGCGCTATTACGGGAACACCAGTTGAAGGATTGAAAATGGATGTTCTTTTGAAATCCTCAACCGATTCTCAACTTGTTGATGGATTCATGGCGAGGCTTTCGAGCGAACAGGTTGCAAAAGAATTCAAACCGTCGGGCAAAGAATACAATATCGCTGTAAGACTTAGGGGTAAGTTTAAGACCGCGTTCCCGAATGGCAAACCGGAAGATTCAAGTTCCGGAGATGAGAAAGATAAAGACAAAGAGAAAAAAGATAACGCTAAAAAAGAAGATTACCTGAAAGAATCTGCAAAAGAGAACGTGGTTTACATCTTTGCGGATTCTGACTGGCTGCATGATCAGTTCAGCGTGGATGTCCAGAATTTCTTCGGTCATCGCATCATGATTCCGCATAGCGGCAACCTCTCGTTAATCCAGAACCTTGTCGAAATGCTCAGCGGCGATGAAAACCTTATCAACGCCAGAAGCCGTGCCACGGTGAGCCGTCCATTTACAAGGATTCGCGATATACAGGCGAAGGCTGAGGCTAAATTCCTTGAGGAAATTAAGAAACTCGAAGAAGAACGGGAAAACACTCAACGTAAAATTAATGAACTTCAGGCAAAGAAAGAGGGAAATCAGCGTTTCATCCTTTCGCCTGAACAAAAGGCGGAATTGAAAAAACTTCGTGAAGTTGAAGCCCAAACCGCGCGAAGATTGAAAGAGGTTCGCAAGGAATTGCGCAAAGAAGTAGATGCTCTGGAAAGCAGAGTAAAATGGCTTAATATTGCCGGGATGCCTTTGCTTGTAAGTTTATTCGGTCTTGGTGTCGCTTTGTATAACAAAAAACAGAGAGCCGCAAAATAAAACTCGATTCTCAGGAGGAGTGAACGATGAAGAAGAAACAGGTAATATTCTTGGTAATAGCGGTTGTAGTTATCGGAGTAATTGCCCTGGTCACATATAAAAAACGCACCAGTGTATGGACTGAAGCAGGGCAGATCAGTGAAAAATTATTCGCCAACTTTCCGCTGGATGATGTCGCCGCCATTACAATAAAAACCGCAAAGGCGGAAGTTAACCTTGTTAAAAAAGACGATATCTGGCGTGTTAAAGAAAGAGACGATTTTCCCGCAAACTTTAATGAAATAAGCGAGTTCCTTCGCAAGATGTGGGAAATGAAACGAGGATTGCCGATCGAAGTCGGTGAATCAAAACTTGGTGTGCTTGAACTTTTGCCTCCGGGCAAAGGCACAAACAGCGGCACCCTCGTAGAATTTAAGGATAAGAATAATAAAGTCATTGCCACTTTGCTTCTTGGTAAGAAGAGTATGAAAAAATCTCCTGCAGGCGGCGAGTGGCCTGATGGCAGATATGTCATGGTAAATAACGATATTAAAACTGTTTCACAACTCACCGAAATATTCAGCAATATAGAACCCAAACCAGAAAATTGGATTGATAAGGAATTCTTCAAGGTTGAGAAGCCTAAATCTTTTGAATTGATTTCCACAAACGCCGCAGACTCATGGAAAATTTATCGCGAGTCCGAAACTAACGAGTGGAAAATGGCCGACCTGAAAGGTGATGAAAAGGCAGATACTATAAAAATCACGGCTGTTGGCACTTCTTTAAGTTATCCGACATTCGTAGATGTTGTTAGTTCAACCAATAAACTGGAAGACATGGGACTTGATAAACCTGTGAAAGTTATTGTCGAAACTTTTGACGGCTTCACATATACACTAAAGATTGGTAAAAAGACCGCTGACGACAATTATTATCTGGCTTTTAACGTAAACGCTAACTTCCCCAAGGAACGTCAGGCAAAACCGGATGAAAAACCCGAAGAAAAGGAAAAACTTAATAAAGAATTTCAGGATAACTTGAAAAAATTAAAAGAAAAATATGAAAAAGAAAAGAAACTCGAAAAATGGAATTACCTCGTTACCAAATGGACAATCGAAACCATTTTAAAGACCCGTAAAGAACTCCTCCAGGAAAAGAAAGAAGAGCCAAAACCGGCATCTGTTACGACAACCAATGCCCCTTCTTCAAATACACAGACAAATGCACCACAGAAAAAATAGCAGTTAGAAAAAGATAATTCTGTTTTCAGAAAGGGTTTATCCGAAAGGTTGGATAAACCCTTTTTTATTTTTTTATTAAAACATAGAAAAAATTCCCCTCAAAAAAATCTGGTCTAAAAAACCTTTGTGTCTGAAAAATCCTTGTATCTGAAAACTTCTGAAATTTTTTTAAATATCTTTACCTCATTTTCGTCGAATTTTAAAATATGAATATGACACCAAAGAATAAACGCATTGAAATTCAGTCTGGACGGGATGGTTTTTCTATTCCCGGACTAAGCAGAAGGAAGTTCCTTAAACGCACGGCTGCAGCGATTGGATTAATTACTGCGCCAGTTATCATCCCTGCTACAGCAATTGGCAGGGATGGACGAGTTCCACCAAGCGAGCGGATTATAATGGGGGGAATTGGAATTGGTGGCCGTGGGACTCATGTTCTAAACTGGATGATTCCTGAACCAGACGTCCAGTTTGTTGCCGTCTGCGACGCTAAGCGGTCAGCCCGCGAAAACGTAAAAAGAATTATTGATAATAAATACGGCAACAACGATTGTAAAACATACCGCGATATCCGTGAATTTTTGGCTGAACGAACAGATATTGATGCTGTTCTGATTGCCACTGGTGACCGCTGGCATGCCCTTGCTTCCATAATGGCAATGCGCGCCGGCAAGGATGTCTACTCCGAAAAGCCTTCATGCATGACGATCGCAGAAGGTCGCGCAGTTGTTGAAACTGCAAGGCGATACGGACGTGTTTATCAGACTGGAACCCAGCGTTTGAGCGAGGCAAATTTCGTATTTGCTATTGAACTTGCCAGAACTGGACGTTTAGGAAAAGTCCATACTTGCTATGCTCACATTGCCCCATGGGATGCCGCAGAGATGCGTCACGACTGGCTCCCCGCTGAACCTGAACCACCAAAGGACGAAGTTGATTGGGATCAGTGGCTTGGTCCATGCCCATGGCGTCCCTATAACTCATCTTATGTCCGCGGCGGATGGCGTGGCTTCTATGATTTCCATACAAGTTGCATAGGTGAATGGGGTGCTCACACATTTGCTCAGGCTCAGGCAGGAATTGACGCCCTTGATACGTCCGGTATTTACTATGAATATGTGAATAATCCGACTGGTGATGGCATGACCGTCCATTTTGCAAATGGTGTTAAAATGATTCTGAGCCGCGGCGATAAATATTGGCACGGCTCGTGTGGGATGAGGTTCGACGGCACCGAAGGATGGGTGGCGGTTGCGGATGGTTACTCGCGTCCGGAGGTTTCTAATCCAGCCCTGTTAAGCGACTTTCGTAAGATTGTTTCGGAATATCAGGCTCGCACACAAAGACCAATGAGTCATGTGCGGGATTTCTTTGATTGCGTAAAATCCAGACGCCAGACTGTAGCAAATCCAGTTGTCATGCATCGTTCAATGACAACTGTTCATTGCGCAAATATTTGCATGTGGCTGAAACGAAACATGCGGTTTGACCCTGTTAAGGAGGAATTCATCAACGACCCGGAGGCAAATAAACTTCGTTCCCGCGCAATGCGTGAACCATGGATTATCTAAACCCTAAATTTAAACTTTAACCATTTATGATTAAACTTTAACAATCTATGAAGCCTATGAAGACAACAATCACATTAAAAAATGAACTGAATAAATTCTTTGCTCTGTCAATCGGATTTGCGCTGGTATGCGGAAATCTCGTTTTTAACGGTTTTTCTGCACAAAGCGCCGCAGATAAAGAAGCCGCTTTGATAGCGGTTCTGAAATCTGACGCAGGACAGAAAGAAAAGGCAGATGCCTGCCGCGAACTCGCAGTTTACGGTTCTAAGGCTGCTGTTCCCACACTGGCTGCCTTGCTGACTGACGAAAAACTTTCGCACATGGCAAGGTATGCGCTCGAACCGATAAACGATCCGTCTGTGGATGATGCCCTTCGCGATGCGCTGGGCAAAGTCAAAGGACGTTTACTTGTCGGCGTTATCGGCAGCATCGGTGTGAGACGCGATGCCAAGGCAGTTGATGCGCTCACCGGCTTTCTGAACGATCAGGATCCGGATGTTGCCCAGGCGGCAGCCCGTGCTCTCGGGTCAATCGGCAATGTCCAGTGCGTAAAAGCGTTGCGGAACGCGCTCGAAAAGGCGCCTGCTGCAAATATCCTTTCCATTTGCGAGGGACTTTTCCGGTGCGCAGAGTCTCTAACAGCCTCAGGCCAGACCAAAGAAGCCATGTCTGTGTACGATTATTTAAGAAATTACAAACAGGCGCCTCATCAGGTTAAAACCGGTTCTATCCGTGGGGCAATTCTCACAAGAGATGAAAAAGACGGTCTTGCGCTTTTGCGCGAGTGTTTAAATAGCGCGGATTACCTGACGTTTTCTGCTGCTGTCCGCACAGCATTGGAAATGAAAGGCGACGCAGTCGGGAAAGTCCTTGCAAGCGAAGTTAAAAATCTTAAACCGGACAACCAAATTGTTGTTATTAACGCAATAGCGCATAGGGTTGATAAATCCGCTGTTGATGCCGTCATTGACCTAACTAAATCCGAAAATAAACCCGTAAAAATTGCGGCTTTGAAAGCCCTTGGTTCACTTGGCGATGAGCGCGGATTGCCGGTTCTGACAGGTCTGGTTGATTTTCAGGATGAAGAAATTGCCCGTGTAGTGCGTGACGTCCTTGCAGGATTCGCTGGCAAATCCGCAGATGCAGCCGTTTTAAAACTCCTCTCGGATGAAAAACCGGCGCGGAAATTGATTGGTATTGACCTTGTCGCGCGTCGAAAGATTCAGGGTGCAGCCACAGAATTAATTAAACTTGCGTCCGACCCTGACCAGCAGGTCCGCCAACAGGCGTTAAGACGTGTTGGTGAACTTGGCGAAGTTTCAGATATTGCATCATTGCTTGAAATTGCGAAGAAATCGCAAAATCAGCAGGAACTAAATGCTATTGCCCAATCATTGAGTGTGATTTGTTCAAGGGCTTCTGACCAGAATGCTGCAATTTCAGGCGTTATTAAATTTATGGCGACTGCAACCCCTGTTCAAAAATCTGCAATGATGCAGGTCTTCAGCGCAGTTGGAAATCAGACTGCATTAAATGCTGTTCTGGAAGCGGCCAAAGACACTAATCGTCAGGTGCGTGAAAGCGCCATACGCGCGCTTGGTGACTGGAAATCGCCAGAACCTGCTTCTGCCCTTATCAATCTGGCGAAGTCCACAAACGATAAGCAGGAACGCTCGCTCTGTCTCCGCAGTTTCTTTAATCTTGCCAGACAGACCGAAATTCCTGCAGACCAACGCCTTGATTTGTGTAAACAGGCATCGACAATGCTTGAAACAGCTGAAGAGAAAAAACTCCTCCTCTCCGCTGTGAGTGCAATCAACTCTGATCAGGTATTCGATTTAGTTGTCCCGATGCTCAGTGATGCGTCTGTCAGCGAAGAAGCAGGGGCTACTATTGTGAACGTCGCAACACGCCTTCTCCAGCCACGCCGCGCTGTTGCCAGCCAAAAAATAATTGATGCCCTTCAGAAAACAGCATCGGCAAACGTGAGTGAAAACGTCAAAAAACAGGCGAACGCTTTGCTCCAAAAAGCTAAATCTCCCGCTGGGAATAAGTAAAAGAAAAAACTCATAAGCCTGGTTGGGACTTCCCATCGTCTTGACGGCGATGGGAAGTTCTTTTTATTCTCAGGCGAACGCTTTGCTCCAAAAAGCTAAATCTCCCGCTGGGAATAAGTAAAAGAAAAAACTCATAAGCCTGGTTGGGACTTCCCATCGTCTTGACGGCGATGGGAAGTTCTTTTTATTCTTGGTGAATTAAATGAACGAAACTTTAAGCATTGCATTCTCAATTGCAGATTACTGCTTTGAAAGAACCCGAACCATCGGGCAAATGAATCTTGCAATTAGCCTTGTTAAGGCGCTGGGACTTCGCCCGGAGATTCGCGAGCTTGTGGTTTTTAAAAATAGTTCCATAAAACTTGCTGGCCTGAACGATAAGATAAAATTAATTGATATCGACTACCCGATAAAAAGCCGTTTTTACCGGATTTTCTGGGATCAGATTGGTATTTACCTCGAAACGAAGAAACACAATGTCCAGTGGTTATTTCTGCCCAAAGGTTTTTCGTCTTTTATTAGAAAACCGCCTGTCTGGTTAGCCGCATATATCCATGATGTTGTGCCGGAATTCTATAACCGTCATTACCCAAAAGATTATAACAAAACAGAACGCATTTACTTTCTCGCTGCGCTGAAGTCGTCTCTGAAAAATGCGTCAATAATCTTCACAAACTCGGATTTTGTGATATCGGAAGTGGATAGATTGATGGCTGAATGGAAAATCCGGAATTATATTCCAAAGGTTAGCATTGGCGCAGGTTTTGAACCGTCTGAAAAACGGGATTCCGCGAGGTCAAACCGGATATTCGTTCTGGTGAGCCCTTGGCGACATAAACGAAGCGACCTTGCAATTGACTATCTCACACGCTGGCAAAAGGAAACAGATTTTGTCGGGGGCATCGATTTTGTGGGTAATCTGCCGAAAAATCTTTGTTTTCCGGATTTTAAAAACTGGCGGCATTATCCCCGTTTACCGGAAGACGATTACAGAAAAATGTTTAATTCTTCCGCTGTTGTAGTCTACTTTTCTGAATATGAAGGTTTTGGAATGCCTCCGGTGGAAGCGATTATCAATGGCATTCCCGCTGTCTATTCTAAAATCCCGGCATTAACGGAAGTTATGGATGACACAGGTTTTGCCTTTGATAATAATTCGTATGAAGATTTTAAAATCGCTTTAAACTCGGCGCTTAAAACACCAGAGGAAAATATTAGTAAATGGGCGAAAAAATTGCTCAGTAAACATGACCTGCACAGAAAAGCGGAAAAAGTAGCCCGTGCTATGCTCATGCGCCAGTCCGAGCTGATTAAAACACAGGGTAAATAGACTGAACCGGATGGATAACATTAAGAAATGGATAGAGGAACATCCCGCTCGTGCCGCAACTATAGCCGGATGGTATCAGCAAGGATGCGGTCTTGTGGCAGCATTTATTGTTGTTCCATTTATCCTTAAAAAGCTCAGCGAGGGCGAGGCGGGTTTGTGGTTCGCATTCCAGACTTTGCTCGCAATCGTCACTTTAACGGATTTTGGTTTCAGTTACGTAATTGCGCGTCAGGTCGCATACTGCCTCGGGAAAAAAATGGGTGATAAACATGAAGCAGACTCAGACTTTATAAATACACAGCCCGGCTGGCATGGTGTTGCAGAAATTTATAATGTGGCTAAAGTTCTTTTCAGAAGAATCACAATTATCGGTTTGCTCCTACTTATTATCATTCATGAACTTGTGATTCCATTTACAAGGTTAGGGGAGATTAAAGGCATTCATATTACATTGGCGTGGTATTTACTTGGCATTTCAACCCTTGTTTCGCTTCAGGCAAAATTAAATCAGGCTGTCATCGATGGCAGCAATCGCATGTATATTACAAAATCATTGATTGGGACTTTTCAGTTACTTATCGGGGCAGGAGTGATTGGCGCTCTGTATATCTACCCTAAAATAAGTGTGATTGCCTCTGTAATTCTCATACTTTCGGTTTGCCAATTCATAGCCCTGAAAATTGTCCTGGATATAATCTCTGAAAAACGTCTTAAGACTTCTGAATCTGCCGGCTATAATAAAAATCTACTTTCTAAACTCTGGAAAATTGCTGCGCCTATTGGAATTGTCAGCTCAGCAAGTTATTGCATAACCTCGATTCAGGTTCCGATGGTTGGAGCAATCCTCGGAGCTGCTGCTGTAACCCCGTTCTACCTCGCCCAGAGAATTGCTATGGTTTTTATGCAGGCTATTGTGCAGATTTATCATCCGCAAATTCCAATTTTCACTATGGATTTCTCACGCGGGGATTATCCTCAAGCCTTGCGACGTATGAACCGAACCCTTTTCCTAATTGCCTGTGTGTCATTCTGCGCATTCCTTGTCTTTTATATCGCGAGTCCGTTTTTGGTTAAACTGTGGGTTGGCGAGGGGAAGTATGTAACAAACGATGTCCTCATGCTAATGTCCGCAGATTATTTCATCCTTTGTGTAGCATCTGTGTTTGGTCAATTTGTCCTTGCCAGCGGCAAGAATCCGTTTGTTATCTCAACTCTTATAAACGCGGCTTTAAACCTTACCCTTACAGTTATTTTCTGTTTAAGATTCGGTCTTTTGGGATTGCCTATGTCAACATTAATCTCGGGTTTGATTTCAAATTACTGGTTTATTACATACCATGGTCTTAAACTATTATCTCAATTGAAACAAAAATCGGCTATTAAGCAGGCAATTTAAGAATTATATTAAAAAACAAGTACCGAGATTCGGGTAATTAAAAAAACAGGTAGAATTTGCCCTTTCAGACAGGTAATGTTATGACAATTCCGTGTTTTTACTTGAGTTTAAGTCAACAATAACATGATGCGATTTTCCAAATGCAGAAATTTATCAGAGATGGATTAGAATTTCTGTACGGCAAAAATACCGGATCAGAAACAGCCAACAGGCTGGAGAAGTTAATTACTCATTGGAATTTCGCATTGATGGAGATCCCTAAAAGGAAACACAAATCGCCTTTGACAAACAAAACAGTTTTTCTGATTACTTACGGCGACCAGATTAGAGATGATATAAATCCGCCATTACATGTTTTGCATAATGTGGCTCGTCGTTACCTGACTAATTTGGTCAATACAATGCACATCCTCCCATTTTATCCTTATTCTTCTGACGACGGTTTTTCTGTGATTGATTATTATACCGTAAATCCAGATTTGGGAAGTTGGCATGATATCGAGGCAATTTCACAAGATTTTGACCTCATGTTTGATGGAGTCTTTAACCATATCTCAGCAAAAAGCGAATGGTTCAGAAAGTTCCTCGATGGCGATCCTTACTACCGCGATTTTTTTATCGTCCCTGATAAAAACATGGACTTGTCAAGGGTCGTCCGTCCGCGCGTTTCCCCTCTCTTAACCCCTTTTCTCACAAAAGATGGCGAGAAACTCGTCTGGACAACATTCAGCGCCGATCAGGTAGATCTTAATTATAAAAATCCTGAAGTTTTGTTGAAGATTATAGATGTTCTTCTTTTTTATGTATCCAGAGGAGCTTCGTTAGTCAGACTCGATGCTATCGCCTACTTATGGAAAGAAAGTCGAACGCCATGCATTCATTTGCCTCAAACGCACATCGTCGTTAAGATTTTTCGAGCGATTCTCGAGGAAATAGCGCCATGGGTGAGGATTATTACCGAAACAAACGTCCCCCATAACGAAAACATATCTTATTTTGGTAACGGCTTTGATGAAGCTCACATGGTTTATAATTTTACTTTACCGCCGCTTGTTCTTTATTCGTTGTTAAAGGGGACTTCGCATAAATTGAACCTATGGGCTAAGTCGCTGAAAATTCCGAAAGGCGATGTCAGTTTTCTGAACTATCTTGCATCGCATGATGGCATAGGTGTGATGCCGCTTTATGGAATCCTCGATGATGCGGAGATTACTTTTCTGACCAATTCAATAATTCAGAGAAAAGGTTTTATATCCTACAAATCTAATCCTGACGGCAGCAAAGCCCCGTATGAACTAAATATCAATTATTTAGATGCACTCTCCGAGCCTGATTGTGATTCTTTTGATATCGCTATAAAGCGATTCATACTTGCCCATGCAATAATGCTGTCTTTTGCCGGAGTCCCAGCAATTTACTTTCATTCACTCTTTGGTTCACGCGGGGATTTGAATGGAGCGCTTGAAAGCGGTATCCCACGAAGAATAAACAGGGAAAAACTAAAACTGGACAATTTAATCTCAGAAATTGAAACCACTGATTCAATTCGAAGGAGAGTTTTCGACGCGCTATCAGGAATACTTGCCGGAAGAATTAGACTGGACATACTGAATCCTGAAAATGAACAGTTAGTTCTTGATGCCGGAGAGGATAATTTTGCCTTTATGAGATTATCGGAAAAAGAGAGTTTGCTCTGCCTATTCAATATTTCAGGCAAGTCGAATATGGCTGATATTAAACTCCCCGATCGATTCGCAGGCAAAGTCCTGACTGATGTTTTTACAGGAAAAGAATTTGTTGTTGGGACTGATTCCCGCCTTCATGCAAAGCTCGACCCCTATAATTTTTACTGGATGCGAAATTTTTTGGGATTAGGAACAAAACATGCTATAATACATTAGGTAACTTGCCGATGAGGCAGGTTAGAGAAAAAATGGCACTTGAGTTGTCAAATTGACGCTCAGGTGCGAAACTGGACAAATGACAATTTGTAGGTCATTTTAATATAGAAATGAACGAAGAACTAAATAACTTTACACCAAGAGCTCAACAGGTTCTTGCGTTAGCGCGCCAGGAGGCGAGTCGGTTTAACCACAATTTTATCGGTACCGAGCACCTCTTGCTCGGGCTTATCCGGCTCGGTCAGGGCGTGGCTATTAATGTCTTACAAAAGATGGGTGTTGACCTTCAGGCTGTTCGCGCCGAGGTCGAGAAGTTGGTTGGAACAGGTTCAGAACAGAAAATTACCGGTGATATTCCTCCTACACCGCGTGTCCGTAAAGTATTGGCGCTTGCCGCTAAAGAGGCAAAGGCGCTGAATCATACTTATATCGGCACTGAACACATCCTGCTTGGACTTTTGCGCGAAGGCGAGGGCGTAGCCGCCCGAGTCTTAAGAAACCTGGGTGTTGACCTCGAAACCGCAAGGCAGGAAATACTAAGGGAAATTGATCCCAATCTTGATTCTTTTGAGGAACATCAGCAGAATCCGGAAGGCGCAGAAAGAGGCGCCGCTGAAAGAAAAAGCGATGTTAAAACTCCTGCGCTTAAAGCCTTCGGCCGCGATTTAACCGAACTTGCCAGAAAAGGTGAACTTGACCCTGTAATCGGGAGACGCGCAGAGATTGAACGCGTTATTCAGATTCTTTGCCGTAGAACCAAAAATAATCCAGTTCTTCTTGGCGAAGCCGGCGTTGGCAAAACCGCAATCGTGGAAGGTCTCGCCCAAGAGATTGCGCGTGGAAACGTTCCGGAATTGCTCAGAGACAAACGAGTCATAACGCTTGACCTCGCCCTCATGGTTGCCGGTACAAAATACCGCGGGCAATTCGAGGAGAGGATTAAAGCCGTGATGGAAGAAATACGTCGTGCCAAAAATGTCATCCTTTTCATTGATGAATTGCATACCATTGTAGGTGCCGGTTCAGCGGAAGGCACAATGGACGCCTCCAACATTATTAAACCGGCGCTTAGCCGTGGCGAATTGCAATGCATTGGCGCCACAACCCTTAACGAATACAGAAAATATATCGAAAAAGATGCTGCCCTTGAACGTCGGTTCCAGTGTGTCAAGGTGGAGGCGCCGTCAATCGAGGATACAATCGCCATTCTCAAAGGATTAAGACCGAAATACGAAGAACACCACAAGGCGGAAATCACCGACAGAGCGATTGAAGCCGCTGTCCGGTTATCAGATAGATACATCACAGACAGATTTTTACCGGATAAAGCCATTGATGTCATGGATGAAGCCGGTGCGCGTTGCCGCATTAACGCAATGACCCGGCCTCCGGAGGTTAAAGACCTCGAAGCTGAAATTGAACGAATCCGTCAGGAGAAAGAGGCGGCTATCAAGAAACAGGATTATGAAAGAGCCGCGGCAATGCGGGATAAGGAAAAACAGGCAAAACAAAGACTCGAGGCAATTCTTGCTGAGTGGAAATCAAGTTGCGAGGAAAAACGAGTTGTAGTGGACGAAGACGATATCCTGCAGGTTATCTCTAAATGGACTGGTATCCCGCTCCAGAGAATGGAGCAGGGTGAAGCTCAGCGGTTGCTCCGCCTCGAGGAAGAAATGTCCAAAGTAATCATCGGTCAGAACGAGGCAGTTTCGGCAATCTGCAAGGCTCTAAGGCGTTCAAGAGCCGATTTGAAAGACCCGAAACGTCCGATTGGTGCGTTCGCGCTGCTTGGACCAACCGGCGTTGGTAAAACTCTGCTCGCAAAATGCCTTGCTGAATGCATGTTCGGGGATGTGCGTGCGCTCATCCAACTGGATATGAGCGAATACATGGAAAAATTCACAGTCTCCCGCCTCATTGGTTCACCACCAGGATACGTCGGTTACGAGGAAGGCGGTCAGCTTACAGAAGCGGTAAGGCGCAGACCGTATTCTGTGGTTTTGTTTGACGAAATCGAAAAGGCGCATCCAGAAGTGATGAACATGCTCCTCCAGATTCTCGAAGAGGGCAAACTTACAGATAGCCTTGGAAGAGTCGTCAATTTCAGAAATACTATCATATTAATGACCTCAAACGTCGGAGCCGACACCATTAAGAAACAATCAACGCTTGGTTTCTCACCCATAACGGACGAAAATTCTTATGAGAAAATGAAGGAGAAAATCCTCGATGAAGCCAAGCGGCTGTTCCGTCCGGAATTTCTTAACAGGCTCGACGACATAATTGTTTTCAGGTCATTAACCAAGCCAGACCTTATTCAGATATTGCAGCTTGAAGTGAATAAAGTTGCTGAAAGATTAAAACACCGCAACATACAACTCATCCTCGACGAAAAGGCTAAGGACTTCCTTGTGGAAAAAGGTTATGATCCGGCTTATGGCGCAAGGCCTATGCGCCGAGCGGTTGAGCGGTACCTTGAAGATCCTTTAGCAGAGGAAATCTTGAAAGGAAGTTTTGTTGATAACGAGCCGATTATAGTAACTGTTGAAAACGACAAAATTACTTTCAAACAGGCTCGTCAGCCAGAAAAGGCAGAGGCAAGTCAGGCATAATATCTTTGAGATTAAAGTTTTTTTGAATGATTTAAGGTTTGGATTGTCTAAATTTTTGAATAATATTGGCAGGTTTTAAAATTTGTATTTAATATATTGACAAAGAGTATTTTTTTTGAAAAAATATTGTTTACATTGTGAGGCGTTAGGATAAAATTTTAAAAGAAAACCGGAATAATTTATGAAAAAACTAATTGCTATCGCGGGATTTGCTGGATTATTGATAATTCCGAGCCTTCAGGGGGCGGAACAACCTGCTGATAAACCATGGAATATATCAGCAACAGTCCGTGGCTTCTACGATGACAACTACCTGACACGGTACAGCAAATCAATGGGCAAGCGTGACAGTTATGGGTTTGAGGTCAGCCCGGAAGCTAAGGTCGCAATTCGTCAGGAAATGACCACCCTTGAGGCTTCATACCGCTATGGAATGAGGTATTACGAAGACAGAGACAATAATCGGGCAGACCATAGCCACGAACTCAATATATCGCTAAACCATTCATTCAGCGATCGCTGCAAACTTTCATTCGAGGATAGTTTTGCAGTTGCTCAGGAACCGCAGGTTCTTGAACCTCTGGGCGGAGTGACCGTTCCATTAAGGACGGAAGGTAATAACATACGCAACAGAGCAGGGGCTGACCTTTCTTATAAGATTACTGATATTATAGCGATTGAACCCGGATACAGCTTCACCTTCTATGATTATCAACAAACCGGTCCTGATAGCCGTTCAGCCTTGCTAGACCGTTATGAGCAACTTGCTTACCTCAACTTCCGGTGGATTAACATGCTTGAAAACACCGACGGTTTAATCGGTTATCAGTTTGGTACAGTAAATCATAACAGCAAAGATCCCATTACTTTACCGGGCGGTATCTTTACAGTGCCATCTGACTTAAGAGACAATTACTCCCACTATGCATATGTTGGTCTTGAACATAGGTTTACTGATCTTATCCGTGCCCGTTTACTCGTTGGTGCTGAATATACAAAATATCATAAAGCGCATGATATACTCAGGCCTCTCATTGGGAATGTTGACGATGATGAAGTGAATCCATTTGTTGATGCCTCGTTCATTTATTCCGGCAAATATGGCGAATTCCAGCTTGGTGTACGCAATGCAAGAAGTCAGACAGACCTCGTGGTCTTTGATGCTGAAGCGACATCCGTTTATGGTTCATTTTCGAAACAGATTATCGGCGGGTTGAAAGGCAGCATTATCGGTAGCCATCAGTTCTCGACATTTAAAGATCCGACGGGCGCGCTTGATGACCAGAACGAAGGTTTCACAATGCTTGGCGCGAATCTGACCTATGAATTAAATAAATTCGTTGCGGCTGAAGTAGGATATAACTATGACCTTTTGGCGTCAGATGTTCCGCTCCGTAGCTATCACAGGAATAGAGTATATCTCGGAGTCCGTGGAACATTTTAATAAGTTTTGAAGAAAGTTTGTGTTAGGGAGGCTGGCATGAGTTAACTTCAATGACCGAGCCTCCCTTTTTTATAACCATGGAAGCGACAACTACATATACGGCAAATCCACCAGCAGAAACAAAATTGCATTTTCTGGACTACTGGCGAATTATACGCGTCAGGAAAGCAGTAATCATATCGTTTTTCCTTCTTGTCGTCGTAACTGCGACGTTGGTTACATATTTCATGCCAGAAACCTATTCGAGCACGGCAAGAATTGAGGTGGAAAAAGATATCCCTGACGTCGATACATTCCAGACACGCCAATATATCCAGCCTTACGACCCGTTTTTTATAACTAC
>Ga0078972_1002715_pt1 | contig 56962 bp, 47 predicted proteins | sample YelNatPaOPGAMG01_FD_67568 | JGI IMG/M metagenome (GOLD analysis project Ga0078972, IMG submission 67568) | Hot spring thermophilic microbial communities from Obsidian Pool, Yellowstone National Park, USA - OP-RAMG-01 (SPADES assembly) (version 2) | ecosystem: Environmental > Aquatic > Thermal...
GCACCTTTTGTGATGTTCCCTTTCGCTCAATTAGGGCGAGAACTCCCTCCAATGTCGTAGATGAAATATCTGAATGTACCGAAATGGGATATAAAGAAATCCACTTTTATGATGACAATTTCAATTTTAGTGAGGAAAGAGTAGAAACTATAAGCAAAGAAATTATAACACGGGGTATTCGGGTGCGTTTTAGTCTTCGGGCAAGGGTGGATAAGGTTAATCCACATATGCTGCAATCATTATATCGTGCAGGATGCCGTAGAATTAATTATGGCGTGGAAGCCGGAGACAATGAAACCTTAAAATATTTAAAGAAAAGTATTACAACTGAAATGGTTCGCAACGCGGTTAAACTTACAAAAGAGGCCGGCATTGAGGTAGCCACCTATTTTATACTTGGCATACCAGGGAAACCTAAGGATGTATCATTGCGAACAATAGATTTTGCCATAGAACTTGATCCAGATTATGCACAATTTATGTATATGGTCCTTTTACCTGGAACAGAGATATACGCCAATGCTATAAAAAGTGGCAGTATCAATGATTTTTATTTAGACTTTTCCACAAGACCAATGCCTATACCCTACAAAGCTTACTGGGAGAATCCTCTATCGTATGAAGAAGCACAAAATCTTACAAAACTTGCATGCAAACGGTTTTATTTACGTTCAACATATATATGGAAACATCTTAGAAAGGTATCTTCGTTAACCGAACTGTTGAGAAAAGGTAACGCAGCCTTTGATATTTTCTCTTTTGCCCTTTTCAACAAATAATGCGTGGTCCCTGAGATATTCACAGGTAGTGTCAACAATTTTTCGCACTTTTGATTTCGATCCAGTTGTTTGTCATGCCATTTCGACGATATTTTCTGTCAATCTGTCCATATTCAGATAGGGTCATATTCCTCTGGACTACCCCCGGTTGTCGTGCCATTGTGCATTAGAGTTTTCCAGTAGCATATTTTCTTCTTTTTGTGCAAATTCCTTCGGCGTAAGAAAACCCAGCGTGCTGTGAGGCCGGTTCTCGTTGTAATCCATCCGCCATGCTTCAATCACTTCTCTCGCATGTTCAATGCTTCTAAACCCGTTGACGTTCAAACATTCTTCCCGAAGCCTTGCGTTGAAATTTTCGGGGGGTAGTCCATCCATGCAACATCCCATATCTTGTACCCAAAATCTTCTGGACACACAGAGGATGCGCATGCCCGTCATGTCCCCGGCAAGCTCAAGACAGTGTTCGATTCTTTTGCGGTTTAACCAGCGAACGGAAGGCAAGTCGGATTCGTAATAAAGACTGCGCGGAAGACTCTCCGCCATGACTTCCTTGATGTCTCGTTCATGATTTTTCATCGGCGACATCTTTAAGAAATTTTTCTCGTCGTTATGATTTAACTTATAAGAAGTCCGTCTGATGGTGTCAAGTAAAACCGGAAGCGGACGCCTGAACCATGAGGCCGCTGATAAAATTTTATTGCAATGCCGGTGTCTCTGCGCTAGTTTGTTCGCCATGAAAAAAATATCCCTTGTGATTTTGCTGGGTCTGATGACGATCATGTCCGCCGCTTGCGGCGCAAAGCCGGAATCCGAAAAAAATCGGTCTTCGGCGGAGAAGCCGCCCGCATACGGCGATCTTCTGGTGCGAGGCGATATCGGAGATGCGAGCAATCTGATTCCACTTCTGGCTTCGGATTCCGCCTCGCACGGCATCGCCGGAATGATTTACAACGGTCTCGTCAAGTACGATAAGGATATGAACATTGTCGGCGACCTGGCGGAGTCATGGGATATCTCTCCTGACGGGCTGGTCATCACTTTTCATTTGCGCAAGGGCGTGAAATGGCATGACGGTCATCTCTTCACGGCGGCGGATGTTCTTTACACTTATCAGGTCACCGTCGATCCAAAGACGCCTACCGCGTACGCCGGTGATTTTCTCAAGGTCAAAAAGGCGGAAGCTCTCGACGATTATACCTTCCGCGTGACGTACGACAAACCGTTCGCTCCCGCGCTGATCAGCTGGAGCAGCGCCGTTTTGCCGCGGCACCTGCTGGAGGGAAAGGACATCACGAAAAGCCCGCTGGCGCGCCACCCCATCGGCACGGGACCCTATAAATTCAAGGAATGGGTGGCCGGTCAAAAAATCGTTTTGGTCGCCAATCCCGATTATTTCGAAGGCCGGCCGTATTTGGACGGCAGAGTCATCCGAATTATTCCCGACACGGCGACAATGTTTCTGGAATTACGCGCGAGAAATCTCGACATGATGGGACTGACCCCCCTGCAATACACCAGACAAACGGAAAACAGTTTGTTCAAGAATCATTTCAACAAATATCGTTATCTGAGCTTTTCCTACACTTATCTGGGCTACAATCTGAAAAATCCGCTTTTCGCCGATAAAAGAGTCCGCCAGGCGATTTCCTACGCCATCAACAAGGACGAAATCATCAGCGGCGTGCTTTTGGGATTGGGCAAGCCGGCGAACGGTCCTTACAAACCGGGGACATGGGCCTACAATGATCGGGTGAAAGTTTATGAATACAACCCGCAGAAAGCCGTTGCCCTTTTACGGGAAGCCGGTTGGGTGAAGAAAAACCGCGAGGGGATTTTGGAAAAGGACGGCAAACCTTTCGAATTTGAAATCCTCACCAATCAAGGCAATGAGACCCGCCAAAAATGCGCGGAAATCATTCAGCGCCAGCTCGCGGATATCGGCATCAAGGTGAAAATCCGCGTCCTGGAGTGGTCGGCTTTTGTCACCGACTTCATCAACAAACGGCGGTTTGACGCCGTTATCCTGGGGTGGACCATTCCCTTTGATCCCGATGCTTACGATGTTTGGCATTCCAGCAAAACCGCTCCGGAAGAACTGAATTTCATCTCCTATAAAAATCCGGAAGCCGACGAGATGCTGGAAAAAGGCCGAAGCACTTTCGACCCAAAAGAAAGAAAAAAATATTATGACCGCTTTCAGGAAATTCTGGCCGAGGATCAGCCCTACACGTTTCTTTATGTTCCCGACGCACTGGTCATCGTTGATCGGCGGTTCCGCGGCATCGAACCCGCACCCATCGGCCTGGAGCATAACTTCATCAAATGGTATGTTCCCGCCGACGAGCAAAAATACGTCATGACCCGGTGAAAAAGACGGCGAGTACGGCGCCAAGGAAAGTTTTTTCTCTTCATTGACAGAAAAATATTTTTACTTAAAAATAGTCCTGCGGGACTGGAGCCAGAGGTCTTCGAAAGGCAAAAAAAGATTTTCAAACGTCCTCAGTGGGGAGCACAGATTTGCTGGCGGCCGAAATTACAAAAGAAGATTTATTGAAAGCCTGCGCATCGCTGTTCGGAGCGGAAATTGACATCACCATCGAGTTTTTGAAATATCTCAAGCCTTCCGGTGTCAAAGTCGCCTACCGGAAAAAAGCGATGGAAACCCATCCTGACCGGGCCCGCGTGGTTGACGGCGCCGCGGATTTTATGGAAAAGCGCTTCAAGGAAATCAACGACGCCTATCAAATTCTTCAAGAATTCCTCGCCCACCCCGAGAAATTCTCCCTTGACGAGAACGGAGCAATCCGAAAGCGCAGGCCGCACCCCTCCCCATCGACTGCCTGCCGCAAATCCCATCGAGATGGCGCCGAACCGCTTTACCGCGGGAAGATCCCGACTCGAAAATTGCGTTTCGGCCAATACCTTTATTACGGCGGCTACATCCCTTTTTCAGCGATGATCCGGGCGATTGTTTGGCAGCGTCTTCAGCGGCCATCCATCGGCGCCATGGCTTTGAACTGGGGATGGATGGACGGCGGCGACGTCATTGAAATTCTTCGCCGCCGCAGACGGGGCGAACGTTTTGGTGAATGCGCGTTGCGTTTCGGCTTCCTTTCTGAAGAACAGGTTTTGCAACTGCTGGACAAACAAAAAAAATTGCAGCCTAAAATCGGAGGATATTTCGTCGAACAAAAATTCATCGAACCGTCACAGCTGTTCAGACTGCTTGTCGCCATGAAAATGCATAACTATAAATATCCATCATATTGAAATATCTCGCCTCCAAAAAATGAAAAACCTTTTGACGGGGAAAAGGTCTTGTGTTTTTAAGTCAAATTTGTTTTCCTTTGGCGGAGCGCACCGTATGGCTGTAATCCGTCAAGGACGGATAAGGAAATTTTTTTGAAACCATGCGATTTTCAAAAAAAATCAACTCTAAGCGGCGAAACAAAATTGCTCTCCCTCGGATATGAATCGCTAAAAAAAGCTTAAACAATCAGCCCGCGTGTGTTAACTTTTTACTAAGTCTGAAATCGGGGAGGATTTTCATGGATAACGTCCTCGTCGTTCATCCACGGGACAATGTCGGAATTGCCGTCAAAGCCGTCGCCGCGGGGGAAGCCGTCGTCATCCAAGGGCAAGAATGGTTTCGCGCCTTGGAGGACATCCCCGCCAACCACAAAATCGCCCTCGCGGATATCGCCCCAAACGAAGAAATCATCAAATACGGTGAACCCATCGCCGTCAGCACGCAACCTATTCAAAAAGGCCGGTGGGTTCACACGCACAATCTGGCAAGCCAAGCGTGGAAGAAATGAGCGAGATCAGCGGCTATATCAGGCCCGACGGTAGAGTCGGCATTCGCAACCATGTGCTGGTCTTGCCGACGGTGTCCTGCGTCAACGGCGTCGTCCGGCGCATCGCGGAGGCGGTCCCCGGCGTGGCCAGCGCCGTTCATCCCCACGGTTGCGGCCGCGGCGGGCCGCGTGATTTGGAGATTCTCTTCCGCATTCTTTCCGGCATGATCCGGCATCCCAACGTGGGCGGCGTGGTGCTCATCGGCCTGGGGTGCGAAGTCTCCAGCATTGCCAACCTGCGTCCTTTCATTCATAAGGCGGAAAAACCCATCGAAATGTTCAATGTCCAGACCGACGGCGGGTCCTTGGAAACCGCCCGCAAGGGAATAGATGCCGCAAGGCGGATGCTGCAGGATTTGCAAAGCCAGCGCCGGTCGCCGATGACTTGGGAAAAAGTCATTGTCGCGATGGAGTGCGGCGGATCGGACGCCCTCTCCGGCGTAACGGCCAATGTCGCTCTCGGCGCCATATCCGACTGGCTCGTGGAGAAAGGGGCGACGGTCATTTTCGGCGAAAATACGGAAATGATCGGCACCGCCGGCGCGCTCAAACGCCGGGCGAAAAACGAACAAATCGCCGGACAAATCGAGCGCATGATCGACCGCGCGGAAAAACTGACGCGCGATGTCATGGGAGAGCTTGCCGGCCTCGTGATTTCTCCCGGCAACATGGACGGCGGCATCAGCACGATTGCCGAAAAATCCATGGGCTGCGTCGTCAAGGGCGGCACGACGACGATCCGTCAGGTGGTTGACTACGGCGAGGCGCCGACGGAGCGCGGATTAATTCTTCAGGATGGTCCCGGCTACGACTGCGATTCGATGGCGGGACTGGCGGCCGGTGGGGCGCAGTTGATGTTTTTTTCCACCGGACGCGGAACGCCGGTGGGGTTTCCGGTGATGCCGGTTGTCAAGGTCGCCAGCAACACCGAGGTGTATCAAGCCATGAGCGATGATATCGACGTGAACGCGGGCGTCCTGACACAGGGCGCATCGCTGGAGGCCTTGCGAGACGAGATGATTCAGAGAATGATCCGGATCATCAACGGGGAGCAAACCAAAGCGGAAATCAACAGGATGGAGGTGTTCAGCTTCATGACCGTCCATCCGCCGTTTTAATGTTTCTACGTTGCCGGCCGGAGATATTGCATCGTGCCGTCCTGGATGACGGCGACCTTCGCCGCGCCGGGATAAAGCTCTTCCAGAACCTTTAACACTTCATCCCAGGTTTTCAAAATCAGCGCGTCGTCGTTGTGACAGAACAAGTCCTGACTGGTGCGGTCGGGGTGCGGCGCCAGAACGATCAGCTTTTTCATGAGCAGCGGCATGACGCCCGGCGGTTTGGGCGAGTAATGCGCCCCGCCGTAATCCGTGCCCCAGCTCCGCATGACGTAATGCGGCACTTGTCCTTCCGGCGCGTCCGCGATGAGAACGGCCGTACCGCCTGCGTCGGACCGCAGGGTCTGCAAAGCCAGTAAAAGAGCGATGCCCGCTTCATTGGCCTTGGCGTAGGCGTTGCTTACGACGATGTCGTAACCGCTCGAAAACGGAATGCCGTAATGAATTTTCCCCTCCTCGGCGCCGGCGGCATGCGTGGCGCGGAACGCGCCCGCGTATAAATCGGTGATCGCGCCGCGGCGGTTGATCAGGCAGTCGATCTTGAAATTCAGGCCGGCCAAATCTCCGGCTTCGTCGCATTCGGCGCGCATGATGTTGTTCTCGAAATTGCCCAAACCCGTCCGCGAAGGATCGGCGTAAAGGCGGCTGTGAAACTGGTTGATGGTTTCGATGCCGGCGACGCCCGGCAAAATGATTTTGGCGCCGCCGCCGAAGCCCACGTGAACGTGCGCCGTGATGCAGCCGATGCCGATCTTCAAATCGCAGGCCATGAATTCCCGGTTGAACCAAAGTTCGACGCCGGACTGCGTACAGCCGGCAAGCACCGTGTTCTGGAAAGGATCGTGGTTATAAACCGCGTACTGCTCCACGACGGCATCCCCGAGTTTTTTGCGCGCGGCGATCATGTCGCAGGCGCCGTGCGAACCCAGCGCCCAGAGGAAACGGATTTGGTCGCGCCTCATCCCGGCGCGGTGCAGAATGTCCAGCACAAACGGCGCCACATCCTTGACCGGCGTGGGGCGCGTCATGTCGTCAAACACGATGACCGCCCGCTGTTTGCCTTCGGCCAGCTCGGCCAACGACGGACCGTCAACGGGATTTTCGATTTTTTCGCGGATTTGCTCCGGGCTTAAATCTGGCTTCTCCATGCCCGGAGAGGTGAGGTTGAAAAGCTCCCAACGGTCGGGGAAAACTAACTCCCGTTCCGCGTTTTCATACCAGCGCCGCGCGGGAACAGAAATTCTCTTCATCGCCGCCATCCTTTTTAAAATCTCTGCCCAAAAAAATTCTGCTTGCCGGGCTTCAGGTTTATGAGTTCTTTTTTAGCACAACTTGAAAAAGAAATCCGCCGTTTTATTTCGAACGATTCAAGATTTTTCGGTCACCGCACCGCGGGCGCTTGGGCTTATGGCAAAAAACGGCTGACCTTCCGGCGAAAATATGATAGGTCTCGCAAAGAAAAATCTCTAAAGCCTTGAAGGATCAAGGATCAAGGAACAAGACAATGGCGAAAATCGTATTTTCCCTGGCGCCGCTTCCCGCCGAAATCGTTGATATGCTGATCCGTCAGACACCGGACCTTCCCGATTTTGAAGTCATCGCGGGACATCACCTGTCTCCCGAAGAAATCCGGCAAGTCTTCGCGAAAGCCGATATCGTGTTGGGGGATTACACCTTCAAACACAAAATCACCGCGGAGATGGTCGCGGCGGCAAAAAACCTGCAATTCATTCAGCAGCCCAGCGTCGGCTATCAGCACATTGATCTTGCCGCGTGCGCGGCCGCCGGCATACCTGTGGCCAATACCGCCGGCGCCAATACCGTCAGCGTCGCGGAGCATACGATCGCCTGGGGACTTTGCCTTCTGAAAAATTTGTTTCACGCGCACATCAGCACGAAGGCGGGGCGCTGGGAACAGCTGAACGTCAAGGCGGCGGAACTTCAGGGCAAGGTGTGGGGCCTTGTCGGTTTCGGCCATATCGGGCGCGCCGTCGCCGAACGGCTGAAACCGTTTGAATTAAGCCGGGTCCTCTACTATGACATCCGCAAAGCGGATCCGGCGGACGAACAGGCGCTGGGCGTCCGATTCACAGAGATGGAAGCGCTTTTGCGGCAGGCCGACATCATCAGCATCCACGCGCCGCTGACCGATGAAACCCGCCTGCTCATCAACCGGCGCACGATCGGTCTGATGAAGCCCGGCGCTTACCTTATCAACGTCGCCCGCGCGGAGCTGGTGGATGAGGCGGCGCTGGCCGAAGCCATCCGCGACGGGAAAATCGCCGGCGCGGGCATTGATGTCTTCTCGGAAGAACCGGTCACGGCGGAGAATCCTCTTTTGACCGTCGAGGGCGAAAGACTTTTTTTGTCGCCTCACATCGCGGGCGTGACGGAGCAAGCCGCTGGCCGAATCATCAACAGGGCGGCCGCCAACATCGCGCGGGCGCTCAAAGGCGAGACGCCGGAATCCCTGGTGCATCCGCAGGAATCAAGCTCTTCGCCCAAGCGGCCTTGGGAAAAAAAGAGTTAGACAAAATCATGATCGGGAGGTTATCCTAATGTTGAAAGATAAAAAAGCAGCCGTCATCGGCGGCGGCAAGATGGGGAGCATCATCGCGTCGGGGCTAATCCGCCGCAAAATGATCGCCTCGCAAAACATTGTGGTGACGGATATCGACGCCGCCAGACGCCGGTATCTTCGGTCATCGTTGAAAATCAGGGCGACTGCCGACAATCCCCAGGCGGTCGGAGACGCCGATATCGTCATTCTCGCCGTCAAGCCGCAAAACATGGCGGCGACGCTTCAGGAAATCAAATCTTTTGTGGACCCATCCAAAGTGGTGATTTCCATCGCCGCCGGCATCACGACAAAATTCATCGAAAAATCTTTGGGCAAAAACATCCGCGTCGTCCGCGTCATGCCCAACACGCCGGCGCTTGTCGGCGAGGGCGCGGCGGCGGTGGCGGCGGGGCGGTTTGCCAAGGCCACCGACGTGAAACTTACGCGCGCTATTTTCGATTCCGTGGGGATGACCGTGGAGGTCCAGGAAAAGCTGATGGATGCGGTCACCGGCCTGAGCGGCAGCGGGCCGGCTTACTTTTTCTTGATGATCGAGGCGCTGACCGAGGCCGGCGTCCAAACCGGCCTGAAGCGGGACATGGCCAAAACGCTGGCCGTGCAGACCATGCTCGGCGCCGCGCGTCTCTGCCTCGAAAGCGGCAGGGAACCGGCTGAGCTTCGCGACATGGTCACCTCGCCGGGCGGCACGACGTTTGCCGGACTGACGGTGTTGGAGAAGCATAATTTCCGCGACATCATCGTAGCCGCCGTGAAAGCGGCGACCCACCGCTCCAAGGAGCTTTCGGCGGGCCATTAGCGTCCATGGGCCTTATTCATCATCGATGTCGCTCGAAATATCAATGTTGTCCTCCCGCGTCGGGGCTTTTTCAATGATCAGGGTTGGAGAACACTTGTCGCCGTCGCCGGGAATTTCCTCAGCGACGTCTCCGGCGGCGACTTCGCACGGAATCTCCTTGGTTTTCTTTCTCCGATGGCGGGATCGGCGCCGTGGTTTCTTGGCCGGATGCTGTTCGGTGAACAGCGCGCCCTCCGTCTCGGCGCTTTCCGCCGGCGCCCCAAGAATTTTCTCCGGCTCCGTTTCTTCCCCCTGCTTGAAAGCGGCGGCGGGCTCTTTCGAAACGTACTGAATTTCAACCTTTTCCCAAGGGATTTCCGAGCTCCCGATAATATTCAAGGAAATATCGAAAGTCAGTTCCAGTTCCAGCAATTCGTGCCGCTTACGATTGAGCAAATAATCCGCTATTTCGTGCGGCAAGATGATTTTTAATTCAGCATAAATCCCTTGAACGGCGGCCGATTCGATTTTTCGAAAAGCATTCAAGGCGGCGTATTCGAGGGACGGACGCAAGCCGCTGCCATTGCAGTAGGGACATTTGGTGTAACTGATTTCCTGAATGGTGGATTGCTTTTTCTGCCTCGATAATTCCAAAATGCCGAATTTGGAAATCCTAGACAGCTGAATCCTCGCCTTGTCGATGCTGAGAGCCTTCTTGAACGCCTTTTCCACGTCGGCGATGTGTTTTTTGTCGATCATATCAATAAAATCAATGGCGATCAGGCCTCCCAGATCGCGCAACCTCAGTTGCCGGGCGATTTCCTCACATGCTTCGAGATTGGTTTTAAACGCGGTTTCTTCAATATTTTTTTTGTTGGAGCCCCGCCCCGAATTGACGTCAATCGTGATCATCGCTTCGGTGGGATTGATGATGATGTAGCCACCGGATTTCAGCTCAACCCGCTCTTGGTATATCACCCGGATTTGTTCTTCGAGGTTATACTTGTCAAACAAGGGCGGTTTGTCTTTGTAAAGTTTGAGTAGTTTCATGTAGCGCGGAGAAATGGCTTTCAGGTAGGCGCGCATTTTGCGAAAAGTTTCCGGTTCGTCCACCAGGATTTCCTCGATTTCCGACGTCAGATAATCGCGGATACTCCGCACGCCGAAATCCGTTTCCTGATAAATCAAGGAAGGCTCGTTGATCGTTTTCGCCTTTTTGTTGATTTCCCTCCAGAGACGAAGCAAGTGTTGAAGATCCCGGGTCATTTCCTGCTTGGTTCGGTTGTAGCCGGCCGTCCGCACGATAAATCCCATGCCTTCAGGGATTTTTATCTGTTTCATGACGTTTTTGATTTTTTCGCGGTCTTCTTCATCCTCCACCTTGCGGGAAATACCGCTGCCGGGTTTGTTCGGAAGCAAAACAAGATATCTGCCGGGCAGTGAAATATAAGACGTCAGCAGCGCGCCCTTGTTGCCGACGGCCTCCCGCACGGCCTGGACAAGGATTTCCTGACCGGTTTTCAGCACAGGCCTGCCGTTTTCTTGTTCCGTCCAGTATTCAGGACTGACATCTTTCAGGGGGAGGAATCCGTCTTTGTATCCTCCATAATCGACGAAGGCCGCCTGCAGGCCCCTTTCGACTTTCAACACTTTTCCTTTATAAATGTTGCCGATGATGGGTTCTCTGGCCGCCATTTCCGTGTTGAATTCGACCAGAACGCCTTTTTCGTTGACGGTGGCCATCCGCTTCTGTTCTTTGTGAACAGCGTTAACAAGCATCGTGTATCTCATAAATGTCCTTTATCGGCTCCCGGCGGCCGTTTGCGTTTCCGCGTGGAAACGGACGAAGGTCCGCTCCGCAATGCGCCGCGGCGCCTGTTGTATTATAGAAAGGCGCTGATGTCGCCTTTTCCTATTCTGATGATTTCTATGTTGTCATCCACCAAGCTGATGACGCTGGACGGTTGCGGCAGAATCATGCCGCCGTCAACGATTAAATCCACCGTCCGTCCGAAATATTCCTTGATCAGGGCCGGGTCGCCCAGCAGTTCGCCTTCTTGAGTTTTGACGCTGGTGCTGATAACGGGCTGCCCCAGTTCCTTCACCAACGCCAGACAAATCTGGTTGTCCGGAACCCTTATCCCCGTCGTCGACCGTTTGGGCAAAATGATTTTGGGCACCAGCCTGGACGCTTCCAGAATAAAAGTATAGGGACCGGGCAAAAGTCTTTTCATCGTTTTATAGGCGTAATCGGTGACCTTGGCGTACTCGCTGATGTGTTTGAGATCGGAGCAGACAAAGCTCAGAGGATTCTTCCGGCTTCTTTTTTTCAGGTCGTATATTTTTTCGATGCCTTTTTTGTTCGATAAAGCGCAACCCAAACCGTAAACCGTGTCCGTGGGGTAAATGATCACCCCGCCGTCGCGCAACACATCGGCGACTTTTTTAATAAACCGCGGCTGCGGATTCTGACTGTTGATCGAAAGCATCATCATCGTTGCAAATGGCCCACTCCTTTTTCTTTCATATCAGGAAATTGAATCTTTCGCAACGCAAGTTCGCCGATCAAAAATCTTCCGCGGAAGCGCTATGCCGACTTTAATTTATCCTTGCTGAGTTTATATTCAATGCTGTCCACCAGCGCCTGCCAGCTCGCCTCGATGATATTTTCCGATACGCCGATTGTGCTCCAGATTTCCTCGCCGTCCGTTGAGTCCACCAAAACGCGGACGCCCGCGGCGGTGCCTTCGGAGCCTTCCAGCGTACGGACCTTGAAGTCCACCAGCCGCATATCCCGAATCTGCGGGTAGAATTTTGTCAGCGCCTTCCGCAGCGCCTGATCCAAGGCATTGACGGGACCGTTGCCTTCCGCGGCGGTCAGTTCCTCTTCGCCCCCGACAGAAATTTTGATGGTGGCCTGCGAAAGACAGGGATTTTTTTCGGTGCGCGAGGTGATCACCGTAAAGGTTTCCAGATTGAACGGCTCGACAAACTCGCCGATCGCTTTCTTAATCAGCAGCGAAAGCGAGCCGTCCGCCGCGTCAAACTGAAAGCCGCGGTCTTCCATGAGCTTGACCTCGTGAACGATTTTCTTGCTGACGGCGTCATTTTTGGCCAGATCAATTCCCAGCTCCCGCGCCTTGTATTCCACGTTGCTTTTCCCGGACAGATCCGACACCAGCACGCGGCGGTGGTTGCCGACGAGTTCCGGCTGGATATGCTCATAGGCCCGGGCGTTTCTGACCATCCCGCTGACATGGATGCCGCCCTTGTGCGCAAAGGCGCTGCGACCGACGAAGGGCCTTGAATTCAAAGGGGGAATGTTGGCCACGTCGCTGATATAGTGGGAAAGACTCGTGAGTTGCCGGATGGATTCCGGCGGGAGGCATTTTTTCCCCATTTTCAGCTGCAGATTGGCGATGACTTGAATCAAATCGGCGTTGCCGCAGCGTTCCCCGTAACCGTTGATGGTCCCCTGAACCATGACCGCGCCTTTCTGAACGGCCGCCAAAGAATTCGCCACCGCCAAACCGCCGTCGTTGTGCGTGTGAATCGCCAGCTTTTCGACGGGAACAAAAGAGGAAATTCTTTTCATGACGGAACAAATTTCATGCGGAAGGGAACCGCCGTTGGTATCGCACAGAACGATGAAATCCGCGCCGGCGGCCAAAGCGGTTTTAATCACCTGTGCCGCGTAGCGCGGATTGTTTTTATAGCCGTCAAAAAAATGTTCCGCGTCGAAGAGAACTTCCTTGCCCGCGGATTTAAGATAACCAATGGTATCGGCCACCATCGCCAGATTTTCCCTGAGATCCGTCTTCAGGACGTCTGTGACGTGCAGATCCCAGGATTTTCCGACGACCGTGACCGCGGACGTTCCGGCCTTCATCAGCGCCCTCAAATTGGGGCAGGACTCCGTTTTGGTATGCGCCCGGCGCGTGCTTCCGAAAGCCACCAATGTGGCGTTTTTGAAGCGGACCTGCTTGGCCATTTCAAAAAAGCGCGCGTCTTTGGGATTGGAACCCGGCCATCCGCCTTCGATATAGTGAAAATGCAGCTCATCGAGACGCTGGGCGATGCGCAATTTTTCCTCAGCCGAAAAATTCGTCTGCTCTCCCTGGGTCCCGTCCCTGAGAGTGGTGTCATAGACCAAAACTTTATTTTTTGTCATTTTCCCCTCCTGTAAAAAAAACCGCCGCCGAGCTGGCCCGGCGGCGGTTTTGATATTTTCTTTAAAAAAAGATTATACCGCGCCCCGGCCTCCTTTGCAGAAGCTAATTATGATGTTGCTAATCATGATGATGGTCCGGTTGGTTTTCATCGCTATTGCCAATCCTCGTTGATCTGTGTATATTTTCTTTTTGAGAACTTGTCAATATAAAATCAAACCCTCAATAGAAAAAGGAGTTTGACGACTTTCCGCGCCGGTGATGGGCGAAGAACAAAGACGGTAAAGCTTCAAAACAAAAAAAGCATTTCGGGGGAAAATGATATAGAATCAAAAAAGGAGACACCACTTGAAATGGACTGGCCCGTTTTTTATCAATCGGAAATATTTAAATTCGGAATTTTGCCCCTTTTGATTTTTCTTGCGCGCATTTGCGACGTCACGCTGGACACCTTGAGAATTATTTTTGTGTCCCGTGGGATGAAATTCTTGGCGCCGGTGATCGGTTTCTTCGAAGTGCTCATTTGGCTGATGGCGATCACGCAGATTTTCCATAACTTGACCAGTCCCGTCTACTATGTTGCTTACGCGGGCGGTTTCGCCATGGGGAACCTCATCGGCATTTGGATCGAGGAGAAAATGGCCATCGGCACGGTCGTCATCAGAATCATAACGCAAAAAGACGCCGCCGCGTTATTAAAGAATCTCAAAGAACAAGGTTACGGCGTGACGCACATTGACGCCCAGGGGGCCATGGGTCCGGTGAAAATTATTTTCACGATTGTTAAAAGGAAAAAAATTGAAAACGTCTTGACGTTAATCCGCCGCAACAACCCGGGGGCTTTTTTCACGATTGAAGATATCCGGTCGGTGCGCCGGAGCGCCGTCCCCGCCGCGAAAAACGAAGATCCGGGGGAAAACAACGTTTAAGAAAGAAACTTTTCAGGGCAGCGTTTTCAAAAATCCCAGATCCCTCAAAATTTCCGCCGCTCTTTGGGCCTGATCGGCTCTGACCAGCAGCCTGGCGTAGGCGCCTGCGGCCACCAGCATGATGGAATTTTCGCCTTGAAAAAAGTAGCTGATTCCTTCACCCTCCAGGACGGATTTTATAAAAGATATGTCGCCCTGATGAAAAGTTGAAAACACCTCCACAAATTCGCTGCTGTTTTCCTCCGGGAAACGTTCCTTTAAATCCTCTTTGCAAATCGCGCATTTGCCGATGTTCTTTTCGTATTCGCGTCTGCATTTCGGGCAAAACATCCCTGTCTCCTTCTTGGGGCCGGGGGGCGAAATCAAAATATTCAGTTGCAGTATATACCATCCATCTCGGAATACAAGTCTATTGACGATTGTTTCGCTTCGCGTTAAAATATAAAAAATTGGATCGCAAAATGAAAAAACGTTTTTTGTTATTTGTTGCGTTTTTCTTGTTTTTGGCTGATTCTTCCGGAGCCGTTTTGGCCGGCGGTCCGGGTAATCTTCGTGCAAAAGGAGGAAAAGCTATGGAAATAACAAGTTCGGCGTTTGTTCACGAAAAGATGATTCCCTCAAAATACACCTGCGACGGCAAGAATATCTCCCCGCCGCTTGCCTGGAGCGGGGCGCCGACAGCAACAAAAAGCTTTGCCCTGATCTGCGATGATCCCGACGCGCCCATAGGCACATGGGTTCACTGGGTTTTTTTCGACATTCCCGCGACGGTGACTTCTTTGCCGGAGAATGTTTCGAGATTGGAAGAAATCCCCGGACTGGGTAAAAACGGGAAGAATACATCCCGCCATTGGGGATATGACGGGCCCTGTCCCCCCAGCGGAATCCACCGCTACTATTTCAAATTATACGCTTTGGACGCGATGCTGAATCTTCAGCCCGGCTTGACCAAGGAAGAATTGCTCAAAGCCATGCAAGGCCACATTCTTGCGCAGGCGGAGATCATGGGGAAGTATAAACGTTAAGCCCCCGCCTCCTCACGGATCGGCCGTTGCTCGGCAATCGGTCTACTTGATCAGGTGGAGAAAAAGATTGACGCCCAGCGGTTCGGATTTGACGTTGATTTTCTCCCGCGGAACGCCGCAGGCCATGCCCAACCTGACGAGGTCTTCCTCTGTGCGGTGATACAAAAACCAATTTCCGCATTCCATGTAATCTCTTGTGGGATTATCGACGGAAAAATTGCCGATGATAATTTCCCCGCCGCTTTTGACGAAATTCAACATTTTGTTGAGCAGCATTTTGAAATAATCGTCGTTAAGATAATCGAAGAGCCCCGCCGACCAGATTAAATCAAACAATTTGGTGGGAACATACTTCAGGGCGTTTTCGCGGTGGAAATGAACATGGCTAAGCAAATTTTTTCCTTTCATCTTGTTGTATGAGTAATCAATGGCGTTTTTATCGTAATCAACGCATTCAAACGAGATATGCGAATCTTCTTTTTCTAGAAATTCAATGATATCATTGGACGGGCCGCAGCCGATATTGAGGACGGCGCGAGGATCTTTGGAGCTGTTGAGCGATCTCAAAATATCCAGAAAATATTTTTTCCGGTTGATCACGGCCTGCGGGGCGGCCTGATGATGGAAAAAAAGATCCCAATTCACCAGGTGCGGCTGGGGAGACAGCCACTGAGTGTAAATTCTCTCAATGATGACATAATCGCCATGATAGCCCAGCGGTTTCATCAGAACGTAGCCCTGCATGGTATCGGTCGTGATATAGGCTTCAGGAACAGAACGCCATATGGCCATGAGATCATCCTCGCTGTAGACGCCCTGTTTGCGTTTGTTGTTGACGGCTTTATACAGCTGCTCCAACTCCCTGTAATCCTCCGCTTCGGGCCCCCCTTTTTGGGCCAATGTCTTCAAATAATCGATTTCCTGCTTCATGATTCCCCTTTCACGTTTTATTTCATCGTCTTTACTTATCTCATGTCCGGCTTTATTCGCAACATATTTTATCCTTGCCGCTTTTTTTGCCCCTGTACATCAGATGATCAACGCGGTTGACGAAGGATTTCATATCTTCCCCGTGTCGGTATTGCGCCAGCCCGATACTGATCGTTAAATGAATTTCTTTGTCCGGCACGGGAGAGAAGTTTTCCTTTTTTAATTCTTCCCGGATCCGCTCCGCGATCACCCGCCCCTCTTCCTTTGTCGTGATGGGAAGCAAAATGGTGAATTCTTCTCCGCCGTAACGGTAAGCCGAATCGGTTTTGCGCAGACACCTTTTGATGACGCAACCCAGTCGGTATAAAACCTGATCCCCTTCGATATGTCCGTAGGTGTCATTGAAAATTTTAAAGTCGTCGATATCCAGCAGAAGAAGCGTCAGGGGATGATCGTGGCGTTCCAGGCGGTCGATTTCCGCCCGCAATTGATTGTAGAAGTGACGTGAATTGTAAAGCTGGGTGAGGTCATCAATGATGCTGAGGTTACGGTAGCGTTCCTCGCTTTCCTTCAACTCCCGCTCCAGCCGCTTCCGATCCGTGATATCCCGAGAAACGGCCTGAAAACCGGTAATTTCATCGTCCTCAAGGATAATCTGCGTGTTTTGCCCCAGCCAGATTTCCTTGTTGCTTTTTGTCCGGATCAGAAATTCGGAATACATGCTTCCGGTTTTTTTATTGAGCTGATTGGTAAAAACATCCAGGGCTTCCTGACGCATATCCGGATGCACAAGCTCCAAATAATTTTTCCCGATGAGTTCTTCCTCATCATACTCCGTGATCCGCATGGTTGCGATATTGGCGAACGTAAAGTTTCCCCTGATGTCTGTTTTAAAAACCAGATCGCTGGCGTTTTCCACAAGCGCGCGGTAGCGTTCCTGGCTTTCGCGCAAAGCCCTTTCCGCCTGGCGGTGTCCGGCGATTTCCTGCTGCAGGATCTGATTCACAATCCGGTAATCTTCCGTCCTCTTTCTAACGCGGTACTCCAGTTCCTGATTCATTTTGGTGATGTTTTCCCGTTCAATTTGCAACTGCTGCTTCATATAAAAATCGCGGCGGGCGTAAAATTCGATGGCGTAACACGCCATCATTCCGATGAGATTGGCGCTGATGAAAAAGAAATTATTGTTGATCAATACGTTCGCCGGCGTCTGGGCGACGCCGAGAGCGACGATTTCATATAAAACCACTTGGAGCCAACCGGCAAAAGAAGCCCAGATGAAAAAAAGGCGGATCAGCGTGTAGCCCCACATAAAAACAAGCATCAGCCCGGCGTAATAGGCATGACTGACCGGGGGCGGAGCGATCATGATCATCGCAATAATGCCTGTGCCGGCAATGATGTAGGCGAAAGCCAAAATGGGCTGCATGTACTTTTCAAAAATTTCGGAGAAAGAAGCAAGCAAAACGCCCACCAGGCAGGGGCCGATAATGATAAAACGAATGAACCAGATCGATAATTTTTGCTCCGGCATGAGCACAGCGTCCAGAACACCGAACGCCCCGTAAAGCACGGCGCCCAAAATAAGAAAAATCCGAACTTGAGACAACGATGAACGATAATAATCGCTGATGAACGGCTCTTCCAGGTGGGCTGATTCGTCAATAAACTTAAGCGTTATCGGATGCAGTCTCATCATTGAGGTCGATCTTTTCAAAAAATGAAAGCCGGATAAAATTCAAGCTTCGCTTGCCGGTCTTCATTATAAAAAGACGGCTGTAAGCTGGCCGTTCAAATCTCTTCGGTCCGTTCGTGAAAGAAAGATATAAATTTTATTGGTTGATTTTTAACATAATCCACACAAAATAACAACGACCAATAAGCCCAATACTGCAAGTCATTGCAAACGGATGGGGATTTTCGAAAAAAAACGGAGAAAGAACTTCTATTGAAAAAGCGCCTCCAGCCACCGACGATCAATCTTGCCGGCGGCGGTTCTGGGGATCTGGGATACGATTTTAAGGACTCGGGGAACCGCGTAAGGTTCAAGCAGGTCCGTGACAAGTTTTCTTAGGTGTGTTTCCGTCAGGTCGCAGGCGACGACCGCCGCAATGATGCTTTCCCTTCCTTTGTCCGTGGGCAAAGAAAAGACGGCCGCATCGTTGACTGTGGGCAGTTTTTTTATCTTATTTTGAATGTCCGTCAAATCCACCCTTTTGCCGGCGATCTTGACAATGCCGTCCGCCCTCCCCAAAAGCAAGAAACGGTTATCGCCCTCCGCGTGCGCTTCGTCGCCGGTCAGATAAAATCCGTCATCGTCTTTTTTCATTTCACGCGATACAAAATCCGACTTCACCGCCAGCCGTCCGCCGGACAATTTCCATTGGACGACGTCGAAAGGTTTCCAGGCCTCCGTCTTTTCGCTGATGTTGCGCGTCGCCACGCCTCCCGTTTCAGTCGAGCCGTAAATTTCCGTAATGCCCAGCCCCGTCTTTTCATAAAAAAAGAGGCTATCGTTGGGATCCAGAGACCCGGCGGAAGAAAAAGCCAGTCTTAACGAGGGAACGGAAAGATTGTCCACCTTCAAAACGCGGTAATGAATCGGAATGCTGACCAGCACGGTGGCGTTGTGTTTGTTGACGGTCGCGATGATTTCCTGCGGAAACGTGTAGATGTCCGGCATGACGCAGGCGCCGCCGACCAGCGGGACCAACACGGAAAAAAGCAGTCCGTAAATGTGATAGGGCGCAACGGTCGCGACAAAAAGATCCCTCTCGGATATCGAAAACTTTTCTTTCAGATAAAAGGCTTCCGCCAGCAGGTTCCGCGGCGTCTTGGACCAGATTTTCGGCCGTCCCGTCGATCCTCCGGTGAAGAGATACAGAAAGGGTTCATCGGGATTTTTCAACGCGCCGGAATGGAGATCCCCTTCATCGGCGGGAAGGGGCGTGAAAACATCCACGCCGGGGTGCATTTCTTCCGGATGATCGGCGATGGCCGCATCAAAATCAACGGTTTCCCGCATTTCTTCGAGCGCGTGTGCGGAAAAGGCGTATGGAAGAATGATTCTGCAGGATCCGGCGAGCGAAGCCAGCACGCAGGCGGCCACGACGGCTTTGTTGGTGGAGCACAGGCAAATGTTTTTCGGGCTTGCGCCTCCGCCCAAGTTTTTTCGGATGCCCGCCGCTAATTTGAAAACATCGCCGTAGGTGTATCCCAAACGCGTGAATTCCCGGGCGCGTAAGGATGGAGAGGGCATAAGCAAATCCCGATAAATTTTCAAAAAAACGTCTTGGGCGTCACGTGGCATGTTAACACAAAAATCGTCTTAAAAATTTTTTAAAGTCCTCTACATCAAAAACGCAAAAAAATCACCCCGAATCCAGCAGGACTTTTCTTGTTGACTTATTGAGGTTTTTTTCATTAATTATCACAAGAAACGACAACCTGTCTATGCTGAACAACATTGAAATAGAAAATTTAATACCGCATCGGGAAAAAATTAAGATCATCAGCGGCGTGACGGACATTCAAGAAACCACCGCGGTCGCCACCGCCGTGGTGCATTCCCATTGGCCGCTCTGCGGCGAGGACGGCGTTGATGCCTTGGTTCTGATCGAGGGCGTCGCCCAAACCGCGGCGGTGGTGGAAGGATATAGAAGAAAACAAAAGGGGCTGGAGGGCGTCAAGGGGTGGCTGGTCGGCGTGAAACACGCTGAATTCAACGTCGGGAAACTCCCTCTCGGCGCGCAAATCACTATTATGATTGAGAGAAAACATTCGCTGGAAAATTACGGCGTCGTGGAAGGGACGGTCAAAAACGGCGATGCAATTTTGGCCCGGATGACGCTTCAGGCGATGATCCTCAATAAAGATTAGGAAACTTTCTTCGAATCAGCGAGGTGAGCATGGAAGAAAAAACAGCCATTGTGACGGGAGCCAGCCGCGGCATCGGCCAAGCCACGGCAATCGAGTTGGCCCGAGCGGGATATTTTGTCGTCATCAATTTCAAGTCCAATGAGGACGCCGCCCGCGAGACGCTGGAGAGGGTAAGGGCGGCGGGCGCCGACGGGGAGCTGTCCCGGTTTGACGTCGCCGATAACGTCCAGACGAAAGAAGCCGTCAGGGCCATCGTGGAGCGTCACAAAAACATCAAAGTCCTGGTCAACAATGCCGGCATTACCGCGGACGGCCTTTTTATGTTGCTGGGAGAAGAAGAATGGGACAGCGTCATCAACACCAGCCTGAAGGGTTTTTATAATATGACCAAACCCATCCTGCGGGAAATGGTCCGCAAAAAAAGCGGCGCAATTGTTTCGGTGTCCTCGCTGTCCGCGCTGATGCCCAATCGCGGGCAGGCGAATTACTCCGCGGCGAAAGCCGGCATCATCGCGGCGTCGCGGGCGCTGGCCGCGGAAGTGGCGCGTTTTGGAATCCGCGTGAACGTGGTGGCGCCGGGGCTGATTGAAACGGATATGATTCAGAACGCGCCGGTCGAGCAAATCAAGCAGATCATCCCGATGGCCCGGCTGGGCAAGCCGGAGGAAGTGGCCCGCGTCATCAGGTTTTTATGTTCCGATGACGCCTCCTATGTCACCGGTCAGGTCATCGGCATCAACGGCGGGATATGCTGATGCGGGGCGCAGGATTTTACAAGCTGATCGGCGCGGCGGCGATGCTCCTTCTTCTTTGCGGCCGCGCGTCGTTTGCGCTGGAAGATGATTTCGCGAAAATCCGCCGGGAATCAGCCGGCATCAAGACACTTCGGGCCGATTTTGTCCAAAAGAAATTCATGAAAATTTTATCCAAGCCGCTTGCGTCCGAAGGCCGTTTTTATTACGAGGCGCCCGATTGCTTGCGCTGGGAATACTTCAAGCCGCTCAAAAGCCTGGTCATTGTCCGTAAAAATCAGGTCAAGCGTTACCTTTATTCCGAAGGAAAAATGATCGAGGATCGAACCGGCGGCGCCCCGGCGATGAAAATGGTGCTCAATGAAGTGGCCGGATGGATGAGCGGAAGGTTTGATCAGAATCCGTCGTTCAAGGCGACCTTCCATCGCAAGGCCAATCCCGTCATCACGCTGGTCCCCGCGGACAAAAACATGTCCGGGTTCGTTGAAAAAATAGAAATCACGCTGGCGGGCAGCCACGGCGTGGTGAAGTCCGTAAAAATTTTTGAAGGGCCTGATAATTTCACACAAATCAATTTTGTGCGTGTTCAAACCAACACGCCCATTGATCCCGCCGTCTTTCAGGACGTCCCATGAAAAAACCGTTTCTTTTCCTGTTGCCCGTTTTCCTGTTGGCCTGTCAAAGCCTGCCCGCCATGAATCCGGCGGGTCAAGAGAGGTTTGCCTGTCCCTCCCCCTTCCCTAAGGAGCCTTCCCGCTGGGTGCATTCCATTGAATCCAGAATGCCGGGCCATCAGAGAAGCTCGGTCATCGGCATCACCGCCATCGAACCGGCGACGCAAACCGTTTCCTGCGCCGTCATGACGCCGGAAGGAGTGGTGCTTTTCGAAGCCGAAGACGGGCCTCAGGGACTCCAAGTGAAAAGAGCGCTGCCTCCTTTTGATTTAAGTGATGTCGCGAAAAACATGATCGCTGATATCCGAATGATCTTTCTTGCGCCCCCGGGAGCGCTGGAGGGCAAAGGGTTTCTTCCCAACGGCGCGGCGGCTTGCCGTTACCGCGATGAAAAGGGGGAATGGACGGATGTCGTTCGAGAGGGCCCAACGGACAACGTGCAGATCCGGCGCTATTCGCCCGCCGGCGTGCTGAAACGCCAAGTTCGCTTGCGCGATAAAAAGAAAAATTTTTATCAGCGCGTAGAATTGCAAGCCGATGAAATCTATCCTTATTCGCTCGAGATGAAACTGCTGGACGTCCGATTGCTCAACAAACCCCCAAAACACTCAAAGAATATAAATTAAACAAAAAAGGGGCTGCTCAAGGCACCCCCCTTTTCGCGTCTGGATGGAAAAGACACCAACCCTCTAAACTTCAGACATTAAAACCCTCTAGCTTTCAAATCTTTCGCGACATTGACATAAAACCCCTTGGCGTCCCAACCCGGCGTATTGCCCAAAAATTGGTTGATTTCATAGAAATGATTGACACCCGGATACAAAAGCGATGTGGTCATCGCCCCTTTCCATACGGGGGCGTAACAGGATTCGCCTCCCTTGCAGAGGTTCGGGATATGGGCGCTTTCCAGCGATACCAGGCCGTCGTTGTCGCCCGCTCCCATCAGGTTCATCACGGTGTAGAGAATGGCCACGATGCTCTGCCCCAGCGGATCAACAACTGTATTGATGTAATTGATCTTGCCGCCGTAGGCTTCATACCGAACGCCCGCCCGGTTGGGGGTATTGGGATTAAATGTGTTGACGATGAAATCGGACGTCAGATTTTCGAGCAGCAGTTTTGTATTCTGCGGCCCCGCCATTTCGAATGTTTCGCCGAACAGGTCAATCAAACTGGTCAGGGCATCGCCGACAACCGGCCCCAGAATCGGAATTCCGTTGTAAGCCCAGTACAAAACGTCCGCCACTTCCGAGCCTTTGTGCGTTCCGCTGATGCTGGTCAAGGTCGCGACTTTGGTGTGACAGGATCCGGCCGCGCACACCCCGGGGATGGCATAGTTGGAAATGAGATTCCTGCTGTCCAGCGGTCCCATGGAATGAGCGATGATATTGATTTTGGAAAACCTATACAGAGGCCCGAGAAACAGCTTGTACTGGTAGGCCAATTCATTGGCCAGCTGTTCCGTCCGGGGATTTACGCCGTTGAAGGGATCCTGGTTGGAGACGTAAATTTTGGCGCCTTTGTCCTTCAAAGCTTGATCAATCCCCCACCAGTAATTGATGCCCAGCATGTTTTTATCGCGGAAAAACGCTCCATGCACTAAAACGATCGGGTATTTTGTTTTGCAACTTGTGTCAAACAACGCCGCGCTTGATATGCCCGCCGTGCCGAGCAAGATAAAACACACCAAAAAAACCATCAGTTTTTTCATACTCTCCTCCTCTTTAATTTTGAAATTGATGGTGAAACGATGCGCGATCCATAAACCAACTCCCTGTTGCGCCAAGGCGCTTTGCTTTATGGATCTCTTTTGAGACAGGCAACGTACCGGCGAGAATCAGAAACGTACCGCGTCGAATTTGTGTTTGGACATTTCTAACTTTTTTGAAGGCTTTTGTCAAGAGGAAAATCCGAAGAGCGATTTGCCGAAAAATCAATTTTCCGGCGGCGTAATCCGCCGGCTGGGCGCGGGGACGGCCTACGTCAGTTTGCGGCCTTTTTCCCGAAACAGCCTTAAGCAGGCGTCACAAACGTCCGCGTCGTAGAGAATTCCTCTGTTTTTTTCGATTTCTTCCAGGGCGGCTTCGATGCCCAGCGCCGGACGGTGCATCCGGTGCGACACCATGGCCGAGACGACATCCGCGACAGCCAAAACTCTTGCTTCCAAAAGAATCTGATCCCCCTTGAGACCTCTGGGGTAACCGGATCCATTCATTCTTTCGTGATGCTGGTGAACGATTTGAGCCAGCGGCCACGGCGAATCCACGTTTCTCAAAATCTCATAACCGCTGCGCGAATGTTCCTTGACGAGGGCGAACTCAACCTGGGTCAGTTTGGTCGGTTTGGTCAGAATCTCCGGGGGAATGGACAGCTTGCCGATATCGTGGATGGCGCCGGCCATGCGGATCGCGTCCGTTTTTTCCTGATCCAGTCCCATCTCAACGGCGATATCGCGGGCAATGTCGGCCGAGCGCACCTGATGCAGAGCCGTGTAGGGGTCTCTCACCTCAACGGCGGAGACCATCACCTGTAGCGTGCTGTCATAGGCTCTGCTGAGGCTTTCGAGCGTCTGCCGCAGTTTTTCTTCCATGTCTTTTCGGTCGGTAATATCTCGAACGATTCCCCTGAAGCCGATCGGCTTTCCCGAAGCATCCTTCTGCAGCAAGACGGACGTTTCAACATATCTCCTGGTGCCGTCCTTCCGGATGATTTGCCATTCCAGCCCCTTGAGGGGTTCTCCGGTCCGGTATACCCTGTTGAAAGCCTCAAAGACTTTTTTGGCTGTCTCCGGATCCGAGTACTGGCGGTTGTTCATGCCCATCAACTCCTCCTTGGAGTAGCCGTGGATTTCGCAAACCGCGTTGTTGAAAAAGGTGTAATTGCCGGCCAGATCGATTTCAAAGTAACCGTCCCGGACGTTTTCAAGCGTCGTGGCCAGTTCAAAGAGCCGGGCATTTTCAATGGAGGTCGCGGCCTGGGCGCAGATGACTTTCAGAATCTGCAGGCGCTCCGGCGTGAAGGCGTCCGCGGTCAGACGGTTTTCCATGTAGAGAATCCCGAAGAGCTTTCCCTTGTTGACGATCGGAGTACAAAGAACGGATTTGCTTTGCGTGCGCGAAATGTACGGATCATCCGCGAAAGGACCCTCTTCGGAAGCCTTGCCGAGAATAACATCCCGGCCCGTGTGATGAACATAATTGACGATGGCATGACAAATATCCGGATAGTCCTGAAGCGGCGTGGAAGGCGGGACTTCGGGTTCCATCTGATCGGTGCTTCCGCTGGCCTCAATCGTCAGCTTGCCTTCCGTCTCCAGCAAGAGATAGCCGCGCTGCGCGCCCGCGTTAGCCAGAGAAATGTGCATAATTTTTTGCAGGAGCTTCTCCAGCATGATTTCGCTGGAAATCGCTTCCGAAACCTGCATGACGGTGGCGAGATCCAGAGACCCCGATAGGTCGCCGCTTATTTTGCGCACCTCCATCTGGAGCGCTTCAGGTTGCGCCCCTTCCGTATGGGGGAGGTAAGCGGGATACTTTCGTTCGATCTTTTCCAGCAGACCGACGGCGCCCCACTTCGCGTAGCAACGCCGGCAGTTGATGATTTGTTCCTGAGCCTTCTTTTCTTCTCCCATGGAGAGATATAAATCCGCGATGATCTCGGAAGCGATACCCTCGACGATAAAATTTTCGTATTTTCTACAAAGAGGGATTACTTTGTTGTAAAAGATTCTTTCCGCTTTTTTTAGATTTTTCTTGACGCACCAGACATACAGAGCCCGCATGGAATGATACATGTACGAACAGTTCATCGGGGCGCTTTTTGCCCATACCTTCATTTTCCATTCGTTGAACTTCAGCAAGAAAAGATGTTTTATCTTTTCGGAGAACGTCGCGTTCTGATAGGTCATCAGTCGGGCGACCGAATCCAGCAAAACGGCGTATTTGTTGATCAGGACTCCCTGCTGGGAATTTTTGTATTTTCTGAACTGGTCGGAAGCCTCCAGAGCCATTTCATATTCGTTGAACGTGGAACACATAATGAGCTTGACAAACCAGTAGACGGACAGCGCGGCGAGGTTTTCGGTTTCCTCCCAGACGGACAGCAATTTTTCGCCGTCGATGGCCTTGCCTTTGAGTTCCACCGGGTTATCACAGCGCCCCAGCAGATTCAGGATGGCCTGCCAGGTCAGCGACTGCAGGGTGAGCGTGTGTCCCTGCTTGAGGCCGGCGATGCCCTTGTTGTTTTTTTCCATGTATTTTTCGAGCGCGGAAAGCTCCATGCCGGTGAAAATGTGATGCACTTCCGTGAAATACAGATTGAACGTCGCAAAACCCAGATCGCCTGTCTCCAAGCCGATGCGATAACCTTCCAGCATGGGTTCGATGCTGTCTTTCGTGGGATATTTCCAATGCCTCACCAACGCGTTGTAGGTGAAAATGGTTTTGCATGCCTGATCGCGGGCATCCAGTTTGTCGATGAGCGCCAAACCGATTTTCCCGTATTCGACGCCCGCGTCAAATCGCCACAGGCCGGCCGTCAGCACCAACCCGAATCCCGCCAGGGCGAACGCGTGTTCGGGAGCGAGGCCGTATTGGAACATCAGCCGGAATGATTTAAGAATAATCAGCGCCAATAAATTCGGATCGACGTAAAACGCGGCATGGCCTACGCTGGCCAGGATTTTCCCTGATGCCAGAATTTCCGGATCGGCGGCCCGGGGCAGATTGAGCAGGTCCTGCGGCTTTTTCCCAATCAGCTTGACGAGCGTTCTGAAAACTTCCACGGCAAGATGAAGCTTGGTGGTTTTGCGGGGGACGCTGACGCCGAATTTGGGCGTAATGATTTCCATGATGGGCATCGCCACGTCAATGGCCCCCCGATAATCTTCCCGGGCGATGCGGGCGTTGATCTGCGACGTAAAAATTCTGATTTTTTCCAGAAGGGTCCGTGCGTGCTTCAGCGCGATATCGGCCATGTCGTTCATTTTATCGTAATCGCCCATCAGACATGCCGCTTCCGTGGATTCGGTGTAGAGCTCCAGGACCAGATCGTAATGTTGATCCCAAGCGTCCGTCCCAAGAAGGTCAATACCCCTTTGGAGATATCGGAAAGCCGCGGCGTAAGCCGCGGAAGCCTTCGCCTTCTGGCCGGCCTGGAGATTGAGGTGGACCAGTCGCAGCCGCTCGGAACCGTCGCTGATCATGTCGACGCCGTTGTTGAGCTGATCAACAATATAAAACAATTTGCCAGGAAGATCGGATGCCGCCGTAGTGTCGAGCAGCAGCTTCCCGATGCGGTAATGTAGCGCAGCTCGTTGTTGCGCGCCGACCAGGGAATAGGCCGCTTCCTGGATTCTGTCATGATGAAACACATAATCATCGCCGATCCGGCTGATCATGCCTTCGTTGACCGCCTCGGTCAAATCTTCCAGTGCCTTGTCCACGGAGGTGTCCCTGACCTTGGAGAGCGTCTCCAGATCGAACCGGTTACCGATGCAGGAACATATCTTCAACACCTCCTGCGTCTTGGGGGAAAGCTTGCCGATTTTATCAGCCAGCATCTCCACGAGATTGTCCGCCAGCTGCATGCGGCCGATGGCCGCCGCGTCCCATGTCCAACCCAGCGCGCTGTCATAGACAATCATTTTTTCATGGTAGAGGGTCCGGAGAAACTGGTTGACGAAAAAAGGATTTCCGCCCGCCTTTTTCTGAACCAAGGCGGCAAGTTCGGCACCTTTGCTTTCGGCGCACCGCAGGAAATTGACAATCAGATCGGCGACCTCTTTTTCCTTGAGCGGCCCCAGCGTGATCCGATGGACCTTGATGTCGTTCTTTTCGGCGTCGGCCAGCAGATTTTCAATCGGATGATTCTCGTCCACCTCGTTGTCCCGGTACGACAAAATCAAGAAGAAATAATGCAGGTCTCCAAACAGGATGTTTCGGATGAGCTGGAGGCTGGCCGAATCCACCCACTGAAGATCGTCGAGAAAAAGCGCGACGGGATGTTCCTTCTGCGGAAACACTTTCATGAATTGTTCGAAAACAAAATTGAACCGGTTTTTGGATTCCTCAGGGCCGAGGTCCGGCAGGGGAGGCTGGGGGCCGATAATCCATCCGACCTCGGGAATGACATCCGTGATGAGTTTGCCGTTGGCGCCGAGCGCCGCGAGAAGACGATCCTTCCAGACCTTGATTTTCGTCTCGCTCTCAGAAAGCATTTGTTTCACCAGCGCCTGAAAGGCCTGGATGACGGCGCTGTAGGGTTTATCCCGCCTGAACTGCTCGTATTTGCCGGAAATAAAATATCCCTTCTTGGCGACGATGGGTTTGTGAATTTCATTGACCATCGCCGATTTCCCGATTCCCGGTGGGCCCGTGACCACCATCACGGAAATGCCTTTTTCGCCGCCGGCGACGTCTTCAAAACTCGCCACCAGCTTGCCGATTTCTTTCTCCCGTCCGAAAAGTTTCTGCGGAATGATGAACCGGTTGGAGATGTCGTGCCGGCCGAGAATGAACGGCTCGATCCGGCCGGTGTCTTCCAATCGTCTGCTGCACTCCTGCAGGTCTGCCGCCAGTCCGAAGCCGTTTTGATATCTTTCCTCCGGGTTTTTGGCGAGACATCTCAAGACAATATCCGAAACCGTTGCCGGAATATGGGGATTGATCTCCCGCGGAGGTTTCGGCGTGACCGCGATATGCGCGTGAATGAGATCCAGCGGATCTGGCGAAAAAAACGGCGGCCATCCCGTCAGCGCTTCATAGAGCGTGATCCCCAGCGAATAAATATCCGTTCGATAGTCCACCGTGCGGTTCATCCGACCGGTTTGTTCGGGCGACATGTACACAAGCGTTCCGGCAACGAAGTCCGGATTGTAAACTTCATCGTTTTCGTGGGTCAAAAGGGATAAAGCCCCAAAGTTGGCCAGCCGGATTTCTTCCGTGATCGGATCTACCAGAATGTTCCGGGGTTTGACGGCGCGGTGGACAATGCCTTCTAAATGAAGATGTCCCAGGACAGCGGCGGCCTCCGCCGATATTTTCAGCAGGGAAGAAAGGGGAAGGCTCTTTTTTTCGGCCAGCGCCTCCTTGAGGGAGGCGCCTTCAAAATTTTCCTCGACCAGCGCCAAGCCCTCCTCGCAAGGAACGATGTCCAATGTCCTGACAATGCCGCGGGCTGTGCATTGTTTGATTAATTCGTATTCCCGCTTGAACTGCGCGATTTCAGAAGAAGTCGCACGGCCGCTTTGGACGAGCGTCACCCGGCACCGCTTTTTTTCTCCCTGCCGGCGGCCGCGGTAAACCGCGATGTTCTTCGCCTCCCGTATTTTCTCTTCAAGGATGTAGTCGCCTATTTTTTCCATGGACAACGTTTTCGGTTTTCCGAAGACAACGCGCTTTTTTTGAATTTCGCTATTTTTTCCACAAGGCGTTCGCGCCTCTTTCAATCGCTAGTCTCCGGCGCAGGGCGTCCGCCTCTTCGCCATACATCTGATCCTGAAGCTTCTTGATTTTTTCTTCCTTTTCGGTGGGTTCGAGGCGGGGATCGTTGATGATTTCGGCTTCCTTGGCCCGATAGGCCTTTTCCCTGCTCTGCTCCCGCTCGATCAAATGATCCACTTCTTCCAGCCCCTGAATCTGTTCGGGCGTGAAGATTTCCTCGCGGATCGCCCTGATTTTCGCTTTTTTCCCCGCCTCATCCATTTCGGCCATGTCTTTTTCATACATCGCCAGTTTTTCTTTGTAGCGGACGTAAGGTTCGGCGTAGGCCTCCACCTGATCTGCTTCTTCGCCCCACATATCTTCATTGAGTTGCCGAAGCATCTTTTCCTTTTCGGCGCCGTAGAGATTTTTATCGGCGACAATCGCGCCGCGCCGGAGGGGATATTCTTCCGCCTTCACGCTGGGACCGAAGAGAAGGTCCGCGACGTCTTTACCGAAGATCTCCCGCCGGTGTTCCTGGAGTTTATGAAGCAGCGCGATCGCGTCTTCCGTCGTTTTGGGCATGCCCCACTCCCTGCTCCTTTCGCCGAGCGTCCGTTGATACTTCACGAATTTTTTGTAGAGTTCAAAAAGCCGGTCGGCCGTTTCGGCGGGCAGGTTTTCATGGAGATATTTTTCAACTTGGCCGAACAGATCTTTCTCGTTGTCGAATTCCTTAAAATTGCTGTCCAGAAACATCAGGAACTGCAACGTGTAGCGATTGACGGCGCTGTTTTGGAAATAATCCCGCGGATTTTTTTCCCTGAAGTCCACAACCTGAAAATAGGTTTCAATATCCTTTAATTTGATGTTGGAGTTTTTATCGAACACATATCCCTGTTGGGCGGCGTCTTCCCGTTTTAAAACATGGAACAAGACGAAAAGCAAACAAAGGGCGCAGACCGCCGCGATAACGAGCGCAGCGCGGTGTTTTTTGTCCATAACGGCCGTTCTCCTTGCCGGAATTTTGAGGGAATCTGGTTATGCTATATAAATAGAGGAAAACCGTGTCAACGAAATTTTACGCAAGCCTCGGATTTCCTGTTGACTTCGAATCTGCAAACGAATACAGAACTTTGGGGAAAAACCCTTGATGAAAAATACGGTATCCGGGAAAAATGTCATTGTTGTCGGCGCCGGCATCGGCGGATTGAGCGCGGGAATCCTTCTTTCGCTTGGGAATTACAACGTCACGGTGTTGGAAAAAAACCCCGTGCCGGGCGGGCTGATGCGTTCGTATCGCCGCGGCGGAATCGATTGTCCGGTGGGTGTTCATTATGTGGGCGCTCTGGGGGAGCGCGAACCTTTGGGCATCCTCTTTCGGGCGATGGGAATTTCGGTGGACGACCTGTTTTCCCCGATGGGCGAGGACGGCGTCATCGACCGCTACCTTTTCGACGATTTCGTCTTTGATTTGCCCGCCTCGCTGAACGACTACGAAAACAACTTAAAAAATGCCTTTCCCGGGGATGGGTCATGCATCGACCGTATCATCGCCAATCTTCGGGAAGTCTCGGAGCGCTTTGCGGATTTCTCCTTCTTGACCGGCGGCGATCCTTTTCAAAACTTGGATTTTTATATTTCCCTAGGCGAGATGTTGGAGCAAATGGGCGCTTCCGCGAATTTGAGATCCGTCCTCGCGGTTCCGTGCAATCTGATCGGCGTGCCGCCGAGTGATTGCCCGGTCATCTTTCATCACATGATTTTGGCCAGCTATTTGTTTTCGTCGTGGAAACTCAAGGAAGGCGGACGCGCGATGACGGAGGCTTTCGTCCGACGTCTTCACGAGACCGGCGGCCGGCTGCTGCTGAATTGCGACGTTCGGGAAATATCGGTTGCACAGTCAAAAGTAACAGGCGTCGTCCTGTCGTCCGGCGAGCGCCTTTCAGCCGATGTCATCATTTTCGCGACCCATCCGAAACTGCTCCTCAGCCTGCTGGCGGAAAACGCGTTGCGGGAATCTTACCGGCGCCGACTGCGGAGTCTTCAGGAAACGCAAAGCGTTCTAGGCGTGCAGGTCGCTTTGGATGCGAAGCGTCACCCCCTCATGCATCACAATATCTACCGGATTGAGACGGACGAAAAAGGCGACATTCAAAAAGGGGTGTTTTACCAGCTGCACCAGACGCGGGATCCCGGGTCCCATCTGCTTTCGATCATCACCAAATCCCTCTATGAGGATTGGGAATCTTGGAGCGATACCCGCACCGGTTGCCGCGGCGGAGCTTATGAAGACAGGAAAACACGCCTCGCGCGGCAGATGTTGGAAGAGGCGCGGCCGGTGTTCGGCGATCTGGACGACGCCCGCATCCTGGATGTTTACACGCCCCTGACCCTCAGGGACTACGTCAACGCGCCGGAAGGATCGTGCTACGGAATCATGCGGTCCTCCCGTCAGCTGCTCCGAACCATCACGCTGAACCATGTGCCGGTCGGCGGCTTATTTCTGGCGGGTCAAAACGCGTTGGCGCCGGGCGTCATGGGATGCATGCTGGGATCTTTCAATGTCGCGCGGCAAATTTTGGGAGCGGATCAATTCGCGGAAATCATCGGCCGATGACGCGGCCAATATAAAGATTGAAAAGCCGGCGGATATCTGCTAGAAACGGCAAAATTCTTTTCAGAGAGCACCGCGGGAGTCCATGACACGTCAAGATATAGAGCGCGAAGTGATCGCCGTTTTCCATCGGGAATTCGAAATAGAAAATCCGGATTGGGACGCCGATTTGCGGGAAACTTACGAATTCGACAGCATTGACGCCATTGAGTTGCTGCTGGCCATCGAGACGTTTCTAGGGGCGGAAATCTCTCAGACGGAAAAAAAACAAGCCGTCGGCATCCGCACAATCCGCCAAATTTGCGATTACATTGAAGCGCTCGCGAGGAAACGGAATCTTTTGTCACCGGCGTAATCTATGGAACGAAGAGTCGTCATTACAGCCATGTCAGCCATCACGCCGATCGGCCACGGCAAGGACAGGATTGTGTCCAGCCTGCTCAACGGGGTCTCCGGCGTCAGGCCGTTGCGCGAAGAAGAATTTTTGAGCCCTTACATCCACTGTAAAGTTTACGGGACGGTGGAGGATCCCCTTCAGTACGATTTCACGAGAAATCAGCGCAAAACGATGGGGCCGGTGGCCTATTACGCCTGCCAGGTGGCCAAGGAGGTTTTGGAACAGTCCGGCCTGACGGAAGACTTCATCACCTCCGGAAGACTGGGCGTGGCTTTCGGGTCCATTCACGGCTCGCCCACGGTGCAGAGAAACATTTACCGCATTTTCTTCGGGGCGAAGGATAAAATCGCCATCAAGGAAATCGGCGCCGTGGATTACCTGAAATCCATGGTGCACACCACGGCGGCGAATATCACGAAGATGTTCGGGATTACCGGCCGTGTCATTTCTTCGGGAACGGCTTGCACGACCAGCTCCCAGTCTATCGGCTTCGGGTACGAGGCCGTCAAATTCGGCCTTCAGGACGCGATGCTTTGCGGCGGCGCCGATGAATACGATACCACCACGGTCGCCGTTTTCGATAATTTGCTGGCCTGTTCCACGGCGTTCAATGACACCCCGCAGAAAACGCCGCGTCCGTTTGACAAGGACCGCGACGGCCTCGTGGTCGGCGAAGGCGCCGGCGCCGTTCTGCTCGAGGAATATGAACTGGCCAAGAAGCGCGGGGCGGATATTCTGGGCGAGGTGGTCGGGTTTTACTGCAACAACAACGGCGGCGACATGATCCTTCCGAATCTCAAGGGCATTTCCAGCACTTTGAAAAACGGATTGGAAACCGCGAAACTCGCTCCCGGCGATGTTGATTTAATCAGCGCGCACGCCACCGCCACCAAAATGGGGGACATCATCGAAGCGCAGGCCATTCACGGCGTTTTCGGCGATCACCCCTATGTCGTGGGACTCAAAAGCTACACCGGCCACACCATGGCCGCCTGCGGCGCCATCGAGACCATCATGACCCTTTACATGATGCAGGACGGCTTCATCGCCCCGACGCTGAACCTGGAAGAAGTGGACGAGCGCTGCGCCATGATCAAGCATGTGCAAAAGGTTTTCCCGCACAAGGTCAAAACAGCCGCCGTTCAGAATTTCGCCTTCGGCGGCGTCAACACGATTTTGTTCATCAGAAAGTCTTCCTGAGTTTGCAATGTTCTTCAAAAGAATTTCTCACCGTATCATTGATTTTGGGGTTACGCTGATTTTGTGGATTTATTTCCTCTTCGGTTACCTGATGATTCTCGTTTTGTTCTATGTTCCGGCCTATCTCTTCGCCGAAGACAGCGTCGCGGCCTTTCAGAATCTGAAACATCTGCATTTGAAGTGCTTTTTCGGCCTGCTCCGGGTCCTGGTGCCGCGGACGAAATTCGATATCCCGCAGGAAGTGCGCAACATTCATTCGGCGGTGATTGTTTGCAATCACATTTCATACCTCGATCCCATCCTGCTCATTTCCATTTTCAAGCGCCAAGTGACGATCGTCAAGCAAACGTTCTTCAAGGTTCCCATCTTCGGATGGTTTTTGAAACACGCCGGCTACATTTCATCCGGCGGCGGCGACATGCTCGGTCCGGCCCTCATCAGCCATCTGGAAAACATCAAGGAACACATCGCGTCCGGCGGGGTCTTGTTTGTTTTTCCCGAAGGAACCCGCAGCCGCGACGGCCGGCTCCATCCGTTCAATAAAGGCGTTTTCACCATCGCACGCTACTGCAACGCGCCGCTGAAGCTGGTTTTCATCAGTGGAACGAACCGTTTGTATCCGCCGGGAAGTTTTCTTTTCAGGACCATGGAACACAACGAAATCAAACTGGAGCTGATCGGCTCGCTCGAACCGGATTACAAGTCAAATCAATTTTCCGTCTCGGCGCTTGCCGATGAGACCAGAAAGCGATTCGAGGAAAGGGCGGGCATTGCCGAAACGGCGCCGCCGATCCGGATGCAGCGATAAAACGTCAAGGAGGAAAGGATCATGGAACTTCAGGAAGCCATTTTAAAGCGCAGAAGCGTCAGGAAATTTACGGAAGAAATTGTCACCGATGATGAGCTTAGGCAAATATTCGAAGCCGTGCGCTGGTCGCCGTCCTGGGCCAACACTCAGACGTGGGAATTCATTGTCGTCCGCGACAAAAATTTGATCGAAAAAATTACCGGCACCTATTCGGAAAAAAATCCGGCGAGAAAATGTTCTCTGGCGGCATCCGCGCTGATTGTCGCCTGCGCGAAAACGGGGGTTGCCGGCTGCTACGACGGCAAACCGGTTACGGTTATCCCGAACTGGGAATTGTTCGACTTGGGAATCGCCGTGCAGACGCTTTGTCTCAAAGCCCATGAACTGGGTCTGGGGACCGTCATTGTCGGCTTGATGGATCATAAAGCCTGTGAAAAAATTCTTGAGATCCCCAAAGGTCATCAAGTCATCGCCGTCATTCCCGTCGGCTATCCGGCCGCGCCGCCCAAAGAAGGGCCTCCGCGCAAATCCATTTCCGAATTTGTTTATTTGAATCATCTGGGCAAGCCGATGTTTTAATGCCGGGATGACCGTAACGGAAAGGCGGGGGTGAGGATCATGAAAGCTTCTTGGTGCCGCAAAATCATGATTATGGTCGTCAGCATCTACGCGACGCTCAGAATCACCGTCATCGTTCTGTACTGGACGGGCGTCAAGGGCGGATATCCTCGGGAAGACGGGGATGCGCTGTTGACCTGGTGGTCCACCAAGCTCGTGGAGGCGGCGCGCATCAAAAAAAAGGTTTTCGATCCCTTCAACGTTTGCATCGAGCAGGGAAAGCGTTACATCATCATGGCGAATCACCGCAGTCTCTATGACATTCCCCTGACGATTCTTTCGCTTCCGGGCAGCATCCGCATGCTCACCAAAAAAGAACTCTTCAGGGTGCCTCTGTGGGGACGGGGAATGGCGGCCGGTGAATTCATCTCCATCGACCGTCACAATATCGAGCAGGCCAAAAAGGATCTCGCCGCAGCGCGCGGGAAAATGGAGGATGGAATCGTACTTTGGGTCGCGCCGGAAGGCACCCGTTCGCGAACCGGTCGGATGGGGGCGTTTAAAAAAGGAGGATTCATTCTGGCCATTGAAGCCGGCGCTCAGATTATACCGGTCGGGATCCGCGGTTCGGAAAAGGTCCTGCCGGCCAAAACCTGGGATTTTTATCTGGATCAGCAGGTGGAAATTCACATCGGCAAACCGATTGACGCCTCGGCTTATACGCTGGAAAAGAAGGATGAACTCATTGAAGTAGTCCGCCGTGAAATCAGCGCTCTGTGCGGCGAAACCTGAGGGGAAAGGCAGTCGGCGGCGAAAATATCCGGACCTGAAATAGAAAAATCCCGATGACTTGGCAACGGCCCATGATAGAGGCGCAAACATGACAAAACGTTCAATCATCGCCGGGTTGATGCGCCCCAGAAAGCCTCTTGACATAAGAGGCTTTTTTTCATAAAGTCAATCCGCATGAAGGAAGTTTTTGTTTGGAAACTTCTTTTTTGCGCGACCGTCGCCGCACCTTAACGTCAAATTCAACCACTTAACCATTTGCAAAAAGGAGGATCACCATGAAAAAGCTTGGAGTCGTTTTATTTTCGTTGATGTTAATGGGGATTTTGTCCGCTCAGGCGGTCAGCGCGGCGGATTATACCTGCCCCGCTCCCGCACAGGTCAATTGCGTGCCTGCCGCAACCACCATCGGTCCCTGGACGCACAACGGCGGCCAGATGACGGGCAACACCTTTGCGCCGAACAATCAGTGCGCCAATGTGATTCCTCTGCCGGGAGGCAAGACCCGTCTGCTTTGCTGCTATACCAAATGCGGCGTCTTCATCATGGATGTCAATCATAAGCAGTGCACAAAGACCAGCGAATCCAAGTTCACCTGCCGTTAACAAACCATTTTGATTGCGCAGGGTGACGGCATTCGGTATGCCGCCACCCTGCCTTGATGATGAGAAAACCGCACGATCATCGGGAACAACCTCTCATTTAAATTGACAGGACAAAAAATCAAAGATACTCTAAAATCAACATGCCAAGGCCTGTTGCGCCCCGGAATTCAACCTGCGTAGGCAGGCCGTCCATCAAGTCCGAGGCATAAAAAAATAATGAGCGACGGTCGCTTTGGATCCTCTGCATAAAAAAGAGAGTTTAAAAAAATGGCCAAAAAACTTTTTGTGTTCTTTCTTCTCATGTTTGCCTTATTCTTTTCTTATCAGGCTTTCGCTAAGGAGGCTGATGAATGCGATGTCAGCATCGCTGGGCTAAAAGAGAAGCTTGCCGGTTTGCAGAAAATCCGCGACGAAGCGGCGGAAGGAATAATAAAGAGCGACAAAATCATCATGAAAGCACAGGAACTTAATCTTTTGGCCAGAGCGAAAGGAGACGCGGAAACAGGTCAAACAGCGGAAAAAGCCTTGAGGTGGGCACAGGAAGCCAAAAATAAACACAGGCAGACTCAGGATCAAGCGGGGGATAAAATAAAAAAAATAAAATCACTTTTAGAAATCGCGGAGAATAACAACTATAAAACATTGAAGCAGGTGTGCGCTCATTACCATCAGCAGGTCGATCGGGACAAAGGCGCTTTAAAAAAGTTTATCCATGAGGCGGAAAGATTAAGCAAAAGCCAGGAGGAAAGAGAAAAGGAAATCAAGGATGAAATCATATCTTTGGCGACGGAGGTTCCGGACATCGCCGGAACGTACTGGGAGTATTTAACTTATTTGCAAAACAGCATCTACGGCAAAGTACTAAAAGACTCAAGAGCAAGCGCCGGAACGCTCAAAGAATACCAGGAAATTGAATCTTCACTGAAAAAATTAAGCGCCAATTACCAAGAAACGAAAGAGTACGCTGAATCCTTGAACTATCTTTCGATGAGTTTTAAAACATCTTATGTTTCTTATAAAATATCATCCAAATTTTTATCAGACACTCAAAAGATGGAAGAAAACAATGAGATTGCGCAAAAAGAATTGGGAAATTTATCCGTCAATTTAAAGCGTTTAAAGCAGGCCGTGAAGGAAGCCGGAGGAACAGAGCTTTTCATAGATACCGGGGTCGATCTCGGCATTGAAAATCTCAATAAATTGTTAAAAGTTTTTAATGAAAAATTGGCGCATAGCAGCTATAAACTCATCCCGCATTTAAATGCTTTAAAAACAACATCTGATTTAGTTTACCATTTTGTAAAAATCAATTATTTAGACGAAGAAGTCAATAGAGACTACAAGCTTACTGATGATTTATTTAAGCAATACGATGCATTAAAAAATCAGTTTGACAAAGATTGGAAAAATCTTAAAGAGTGCGAAGAATATTGCAAAAGCCAATAAAAAGAGATCTCGGAACACCGGACAAAAACAGCGTGAATCAGCAGAAGCTGCTTCGGATGAATTTTATTCCGCGGACTGCTTTTATGACGTGAAGCCGACGCAAACGAAAGAAAATAAAAACTTCACGGCATCCCCGAAACGCCAGATGTCTTTGCGCAAAGTTAAAAAAGTCTCATGATATTTTTCGGCGAATCCTCGAAGGAAACGTTAGGTTTATGAAAGGCGTCATGAAATATTACAAGATTTGGCTGCCTTTCCTGAGCATTGCCATTTTTGTCGGTCTGGCGGAGCTCATTTGCAGGGTGATCGTCCTGACGTCCCATTTGGACACAGATTTTAAATTCTACATCAATAATGTGGATGATGACCTCTGGGAAAGGTACAATGTGGAAGACGCTTTTTTGATGTGGGCGCCCAAGCCCCATTACCAGCGCGGAAACATTACAATCAATTCCCAGGGAATCAGAGACAAAGAGTACACCATCCAAAAAGATAAAAATGTTTTTCGAATTTTATGTCTGGGAGACTCCAGCACCTTTGGTTACGGGGTTAACTTGGAAGATACCTACCACAGCCTCCTGGAAGACAGGTTAAATCGGGAATTCGGCCGTACCGGCATCAGATTTGAAGTCATCAACGCCGGTGTAACAGGTTATACCTCTTCTCAGGGACTGGCTTTTTATAAACTGAAGGGCTTTAAATACAAGCCCGATATCGTAACCTTTTATTTTGGCATCAACGAGCGAGTTCATCACTTTTATCTCAGTGATAAGGAAATCATGCATCACAACATCCCCGCACAGATCAAAGCGGCCATGGAAAAGAGCCTATTGTTAAAACTGCAATCTTACCGATTTTTGCGGAATTTTCTGGTGAATATCGTCGGCATCAGGAAAAACGCTTTTCGCGGGAGAGTCCCCCGGGTTTCCCTTGCGGATTTCCAAGAAAACATCTTGGAGCTGGATCGGTTGTGCAAGAAGAATGGATCCCGTTTGTTGCTGATTTCTCCGCCCTTAAACAAACAAAAAGATCCTGAGGGCCATGTGCTCATCAACATCGAAATCGCTTTCTACAAAGCGCTGCTGAAAAATGTCGCCCGAGATTACCAAATCCCTTTAATAGAAATTCCGGAAATGACGGAAGAGTCTCCACTGGATACCGCGCCGTTTTTTTCCGACACGGTGCATCCCAGCCCCTTGGGACACCGGGTGATCATGGAAAAATTATATCAATATCTTACAACCCATGCGATGCTGCCTAATTCCCCGCCGCGGACTAATCAGGCAAATTGATCCCGGAAGCAACCGGCAATCTGAGAGAATCAATCTTGGCGCCCGGTGAAATAAAGCAAGCAGATCAATGACGGAGAAGGGCTTTGAATTTCGACTTGCAATTGATTCGGCAAATGAAAAAACGCTCCCATCAGATCATGGCGGCGGATTACCCTTCCCTCGTCCGCGAGATCAGCGATATTGAACAAAACAAAATTCGCGACAAAAAAACTTTCTTCAAAACGTTGAACCGGATCCGGCGACGCTTTGAAACGTCGCACCGGCGGTATCAACGGCGTCGGCAAAGCGTTCCCGCCGTCAGCTTCCCCGCGGACCTGCCTATCACGGCAAAATGCAAAGAGATTATTGAGTGTATTCAGAAACATCCGGTCACGATTGTTACCGGCGAAACCGGATCGGGAAAAACGACGCAAATCCCCAAAATGTGTCTTGCCGCGGGACAGGGTCTGCGCGGCATAATCGGACTGACCCAGCCTAGGCGTTTGGCCGTCGTGAGCATCGCCCAGCGGATTGCCTCGGAGCTGGGCGAAGAATGCGGCCGATCCGTCGCCTACAAAATCCGCTTTGAAGAAAAAACATCCGCCGAGCCGCTGATTAAAGTGATGACGGACGGCATCCTGTTGACCGAAACGGTTAAGGACCGCGATTTGCTGGCCTACGACACCCTCATTGTGGATGAAGCCCACGAGCGCAGTTTGAATATCGATTTTATTCTGGGGTATTTGCGAACCGTGCTCGCCCGACGAAACGATTTAAAGGTCATTATCACCTCAGCGACGATCGACACGGAAAAATTTTCCGCGGCGTTCCACAACGCGCCGGTCATCAAGGTGTCCGGCCGGATGTATCCGGTCGAAGTGCGCTATCGTCCGGTGGATCCGGACAAAGAAGAAAAAGGCGAAACAAGCTATATTGATGAAGCCGTGGCCTGCGTGGAAGCTCTTCAGCGGGAACGCCGCCATGAAGACATTTTGATTTTCATGCCCACCGAACAGGACATCCGCGAAACATGCGGGCGGTTGGAAAAGAAATGTTCGGGACTGGTTCTGCCGCTTTACGCGCGGCTGTCGGCCGCTCAGCAAAGACTCATCTTCGCCCCCGCGGACCGGCAGAAAATCATCGTCGCCACCAATATCGCGGAAACATCGTTGACCATACCGGGTATCAAATATGTGATTGACACGGGATGGGCGCGCATCCTGAAGTACAATCCCCGCAGCCAGACGACCGGCCTGCCGATCAAACCGATATCCGCCAGCAGCGCCGAGCAGCGAAAAGGCCGGTGCGGCCGCGTGCAAAACGGCATTTGCATCCGGCTGTATTCGGCGGAGGAGTTTTCCCAAAAGCCCCTTTACACGCCGCCGGAAATCATGCGCGCCAATCTGTCCGGCGTGATTCTGCGGATGCTGGCGCTCAATCTCGGAGAGGTTGATTCCTTCCCTTTCATTGACAAGCCTCATCCCAAAAGCGTCCGCGACGGCATAGAGACGCTCCGCGAGTTGGGCGCGCTGGTCAGGGGTGACGGTGTCGAAGACAAACCCTGCTACAAACTGACGGACCCCGGCCGGAAAATGGCCGACTTCCCGCTGGATCCCCGCGTTTCACGGATGCTGATTGAAGCGCAAAAGGAAAACTGCGTCAACGAAATCGCGGTGATTGCCGCGGCCTTGAGCGTTCAAGACCCGCGGGAACGTCCTTATGAAAACGCCGACGAGGCATTAAAAGCGCACGCGCAGTTTGTTCATCCCGAGTCGGATTTTTTAACCTACCTCAACATCTGGAATCGCTATCATGCTTTCTTGGAGAGCCGCGCGTCGTTCAGCAGGCTAAGGAAATTCTGCCGCGACCATTTTCTTTCTTACAAACGGATGATCGAGTGGCGCGACATCTACCATCAAATCCTGGATATCATCGAAGGAACAGGCAAAACGGCGATCACGAGAAAGCATCGCGCGATTGAAATCACTCAGGACGTTGCCGACCGCATCCATCGCTGCATCCTAAGCGGCTATCTCTCCAACATCGCACGGAAAAAAGAGAAAAACATCTACACCGCGGCGAAGGGCAGAGAGGTCATGATCCATCCCGGCTCCGGCCTTTTCAACCGCGCCGGTCAGTGGATCGTTGCGGGGGAAATCAGCCAGACCTCGCGGATCTTCGCCCGCAACGTCGCCAATATCCAAAGCGATTGGCTGGAAAAACTGGGCGGCGACCATTGCCGCTATACATACGCCGCCGCGCACTGGGAGAAAAACCGCGGGCAGGTGATCGCCTTGGAAAAGGTGACGCTTTTCGGTTTGACGATTGTAGAGGGCCGTCCCGTCGCTTATGAAAAAATCAATCCCGAAGAAGCCAAATCCATCTTCATCCGCGAGGCGCTCGTGACCGGAGAGGTTCCCCGCCGCATACCCTTTCTGGAGCATAATCTGGCCTTGTATGAAAAAGTCAAGACGATGGAGGAGAAGCTGCGCCGACGCGGCATCGTCGCCGACGAAGAAATCATCGCCGACCTTTATGAACAGCGGCTGCCCAAGCTTTCCGATATCCGTTCGTTGCTGAATCTGATTAAAGAAAAAGGAAACGACGACTTTTTGCGTTTTCGGGAAGAGGAACTGATCGTCCACGAACCGGATGAACAAGAAATGGCGCAATATCCCGATCAGATCAAAATCGGCGCCGCCGCTTTCAACTGTCGGTATCGTTTTGATCCGGGCAACAAGGATGACGGCGTTACCGTGAAAGTGCCGCTGGGTTTTCTTTCCAAAGCCGCGGGCCAGAACATGGAACTTCTTCTTCCCTCCTTATGGAAAGAAAAGGCCGCTTTCTTGTTGAGGTCCTTGCCGAAATCCATCCGCCTGAAATTACCGCCGACCGACCAAATCTTGAAGTTGTTAAGGGAAGACCAGCGCTTATTGAACAAACCCCTACCCCAGGCCCTCAGCCAATTACTGATCGATCAATTCAAAGTAAAGGTCTCCAAAGAGGATTGGGCGGTGGAAAAACTGCCGGATTATCTCAATATCCGCTACAGCGTCATCAATGAAAACGGAGAGGAAATCAAAGAAGGCCGGGATGTCAGTCAACTGCAAAAAGAACTTGCCGAGGCGGTCAGCACTGAGGCTCTGGAAAAAATCCGCAGCGATTGGGAAAGAGAAGGAATCACTCATTGGAATTTCGAGGATTTGCCGCCGGAGATTCCTCTTCGGGGAAATCACGGCGTAATCGGCTGCGCCTATCCGGCGCTGATGGCCGCCGGGGATTCGATTCATCTGAGGCTTTTTCTCGACGAGAAAGAAAGCCGCTACAATCATCTACGGGGCGTTGCGGCGCTTTATGAAAGGCATTTTGCCGATTTGCTCAAGCAGCTCAAAAAGAATGTCGCCCTGCCACCAGCGATCAGGAATATGACGGCCAACATCGGCAATCCCAAGCAACTGGAACAATCCATCGTCAACCGCGTCCGGAAAGATTTGTTTTTCAAGCCGTGGCGAAGCCGCAAGGAATTTCTCGACCATGCCGATTCCATCCGGCCGAAGATTCTGCCTTACGGCCAGCAGGTGCTCACGGCCGTCCAGCCCGTCGTGAAGGCCTTTGGGGAGGCCTTCATCACCGTACAAAAACTCAAAAAGAAAAATATGGCCGACAAGCTCATCCTGAAACTGCTCGACAACGTTCAAGCGGATCTGCTGGGATGGGTGCCTGTTGATTTTCCGGAGCTTTACTCGTTTGACCGCATGAAGGAGTTGCCGCGTTACTGCAAAGCGTTCGCGCTGCGGGCCGAGCGGGGGAGCTTCAATCCGTCTGCGGCCGAAAAAAAGGAGCAGGAGGTGCTGACTTATTCGCGGAAATTGCAGAAAATGATCCTGCCCGCAGAAAAGGATTCCCTTGACCGGCGAATCGGAATCAGGGAAATCAACCGCTTCAAGGAAGACATCGCCGCGGATTGTCCGGAAGAAATCAAAGCGCTGATTGAAGAATTCTTCTGGATGATAGAAGAATACAAAGTGTCGCTGTTTGCACAGGAACTCAAAACCCCGTATCCCGTTTCACCGAAGAAACTGAACCAGCTGATTGAGGCGATCGAAAAACATTAAATTTTCTATCGCTCCGTGATCGGGACGCCAAAACCGGCGAACTTGATTTTGAACCCATGCCTGTCGGCCAGCGTTTTGATCTCGCGGACTTTATTCAGATCCGGTTTAAACCCTATCGAAAAATCATTCTGAGTCTTTCCTTCAAAAGCCAAAATCATGGTTTCGGCCATGCAGGCGAAAATAAAGCCGTCTTTGATCGGAAGCTTCAATCCGAGTTGCGACGTCGGCGGCGGTTCAACCACCGCGCCGTCAATCACAAGAATATCCTCGCGCTGCTCACAGATTTCTTTGGAGATATTGCGCGGCGAAGGAATGTCGACAATAATCGCTCCTCTTTTGAGATGATCGGCTGTCAACGCCGAAGGCACCTCGACGGCGGACGTTGTAAAAACGAGAATATCGGATTCTTTAATGACTTCCTCAAGGGCCAGGCCTTTATCAACAATTTTTGTTTTTGATGTCTGCTCGTGCAGAAATTTCGTTAACTCTAAGAGCCTGGCAGCATTCCGGGCCAGCAGAAAAATAGTATCCACCCTGTGAAGTAATCCCATAGCACAATTTTGGCCGATGGCATTTGTCGCGCCAATAATGGCCACTTTTGCATTGGAGAGCTCGATGTTGCGCAACGCAACGGCCCTGTCCAATGTCTCCAGAATGGCCGCAGAGGCAAGACTTGAACCCGTTGTAACCGCCACAGGCGTATGATGGGCGATGACCTCTCCCCCCTTTCCGGAAATGCCCATCAGCGCACCTAGTCCGATTACATCTGCGCCGCTTCGTTCCCCGATCCGCACCGCCTCAAGTATTTTATTTAAAACGACGGCTTCGTTTATGGTCAGCACCTGCTTGGACAGCAGCGGGCAGACAATGAAGATTCCTTCGATTTGAGCGCCTGCGGCAGATCTCAGATTTTTTGCTCGATGAATTTTAAATGGCGGCAGAAGCCTGAGAATTATTTTTATCAGCGCCTGAGGCGCAAGCTTTGAAAGAAAGCAATAATCGTGTATATTTTGAATGTTGAAAGGATTAAAAACGAAAGCGAATTTGTCCATGAAGTTAGACTCGCTCAGGGATTTGTTCGTTCCATAATTTCTATTTCATCATTGATCTTAATTTCACCGCCGACCAGTACTTTGGCGAAAATGCCTTCCCGCGGCATGACGCAATCGCCGACGGTATAAAAAATACTGCAACGGTGGTGGCAAACCTTGCCGATTTGCGATACTTCCAACACAACCCTGTTTCCGATCTTCAGCTTTGTGCCAATGGGCAGGGACGGCAGATCAATGCCTTCGGTCGTAAGATTTTCAGCGAAATCGCCGTAGTGGACATCCAGGCCTTTGGCTCTGATTTTTTCAATGCTTTCTCTAGCCAAAAGACTCACTTGCCGAATACCGGGTTCGGCATGAGCATCGTTTTCCAGACCCAGATTTTCCAGGAACAAACCGCAGGCAATGTTATTCTTTTTTTCCCCCTTTTTCCGGGAAATATTCACCGCCAGAATTTTCCCGTGCAATTTCTTCATCAGGCTGAACCCCTTGCCGCTTCACATTTTTCAGTCGACAAAACCTCTTCGATGATTCCCCCGCCCAAAACCCGTTCGCGGTCATAAAAAACCACGGACTGCCCGGGCGTAATGGCTTCCTGCGCTTCGGCAAAGATGACTTTTAATTTGTCTTTTTCTCTCGTCACCTCGCAGAGCGCCTCTTTTTTGCGGTATCTGATTTTCGCGTGAATTTGCGCCGGCCAGTGGTCCGCCAACCTGTTGATACAGCCCGCCACAAGCCCCCTGCCCATTAAATCCTTTTTCTCTCCAACGACGATGAGGTTTCTCACCGGATCAATGGAAACGACATATAGAGGCGTGGGATGACTGATGCCCAATCCTCCCCGCTGGCCGATGGTATGAAAAATAATTCCACGATGCTGACCGAGAACCTTTCCGTTTAGATCCACCACCGGGCCCGGCTTTATTTCAGGCACCCGCTCGAGGAGAAACTCCCGCGAACTTTTCTGCGTCACAAAACAAATGTCCTGGCTCTCCTGTTTTTGAGCAACGGGAAGTGCATGTTTTTTCGCCAGCTCCCTCACTTCGTCCTTGGTCCAATCGGCGAGCGGGAACAAAATATGCTCTAGGCGTTCATAGGGGATGGAATAGAGAAAATACGTCTGGTCCTTTTTTTTGTCCTTCGGCCTGGTCAGCGCGTAACCCGCATCCCTTTTTTCAATGGCCGCATAGTGGCCCGTGGCCAGATAGTCAAAACCCAGCGCCAGCGCCTTGTCCAAAAGCGTGCCGAACTTCAAATGGCGGTTGCACTCCACGCAGGGATTGGGCGTTTGGCCTTTTTTGTATTCACTGATGAAGTGCGCGATGACCTTGTTTTGCAGCTCGGCGGCGTAATCGAAAACGTAATGACGGATCTTCAATCGATTGCAGACCCTTTGGGCGTCATCGATGGCGCTGACGGTACAGGATCTTTTCCGCTCTCCCTCCGTTAAGCTCCCAAATCGCATTGTGACGCCTGACACATCATAACCTTCATTCTTGAGCAACATGGCCGCGACAGAAGAATCGACACCGCCGCTCATCGCCACAAGGACTTTTTTACTCATCTATTTGCCGCCCCTTTTAAATTTCGCCTATTCCATTCATAAAGACGAAATATGTCGTGAGAGATTGTCGTAATGTTATTGAGCTTGCCGGATTGTGTCAATCATTTTTCGCGACAAAAAATTCCGTTGACGCGCATGGCGGGATAAAGAAAGATTTTCCGACTTATTTCATGACGCAATCGGTCAGTTTGATGAATCCTTCTTTGGTATGGTAGCGATGGACGGATAGGTCTTCTTTGCGCGTTTGCGTCCAATTGACGCCGGTTTGCGCTTCCTGTCGCGCGGTGGCGTCATATGCCTTGAGCTTTGCTTCATCCGCAAAGGCCTGGGCTTCGATCAGCGAGATAGCCCGCGATTCAATTTGATATAATAATTTTTTCTGCTGATCCATCGGCATGGCCGCCGGCATCATGACTCGAAAAGGCCGAGGATCGGTTTTTTTGAAATGCCCGTCGAGAAGATTGTCCGCGAGCTTCCGGGCAGCCTCTTCCGGAGTCGTCATCCCGGAACAAACCGGAACGGGTGGATTGTTGAACGATAAGCAGACCGTGACGCTGTAGGCTTGCGCGCAAGGCAATAAAGATTCACTTTCCGGCAAGGAACGGAAAACGGCCGGACGAATCAACTCTTTTGTCATTTGTTCATCGGTATCGAAAAGCTCAAGTGATGACCGCCCTGTGACTGCGTTGTATTTTTGAGATTGTGACGCGAGGCTGCTTGCAGTCGCATTGGAGCCGGAAGAGCCGGAGGACGCCGCCTCAAGGGCTGATCTTAAGGCGTTGATGAAAGCCGCTTGCGCCGACGCGGCTTCCGGCGAGGAAGAAGAAATATTGTTGATCACCGATATTGACGAATTTTGAAAATTAATTCCAACGCCTTCGCTGAAACCATACCCGCTGCGGCCGACGACCCAGGCGAGCAACATCAATAGAATGAAAAAAATTTTGCGCAGCCGCATCGCGGGGATGCCTCCTGAATCGACGAACGAGTTTTTGGAAAAAATTCTTTAATGACGCTTCAATCCCTATTTTCAATCGCCGCTGATTTCATGCGCGCAGTGAATCGAGCCGTCTTTGTTCGCAAAATTTCCTGTTTTCCCCATGACTTTTTTGCCGAAAAGTTTAAATCCTCGTTGATAGCCGCCGAAAAGAACCGGACGTTGTCATTGCGGCGCCTTGTGATAACCGGCGGCGATGGCGTCGGCTTCGGAATCAAATTCCACGCGATGGTAAGCCTTCACCGCGTTGTAGTATTTCATGCCCGGGAGATGATACCGCTTCGTGTCGCTGTTGCCGATAACCTTGAATTTTTTTGTTTCTGGAACAGGCACCGTTTTCGCTGAAGCAGGACTTATCTTATCGGCCGGAGCAACGGCCCGCGGGGCGGTGCTTGCCGGCGTAACTGATGAGACCGAAGTCGGCGCAGATTTCGACGCCGGGGTTGCCGCGGGGATCGGCGTCTTAGGAGACACGGTAGGCGTAGCGGGTAACTTTACAGGTTCTTTCCCCAGCGGAGCGCGGGCAAAAAATCTTGTCGTAATTTTAGTCAGCTCGGGGGAAATCAGGCGGTAAAATTCATCAACGTGATTCAATACGACGAACAACGATACGACAAAGACAGCCACGCATAAAAAACCAATCGCTATTTTTACTATTTGTGAAGGATCCGCCGCTTGGGATTTTTTCTTTTTTGAAGTTCCGGCACCCGCTGTTTTCATCGGTTCAGAAGAAGAATCTTCTTGGGGTTCCCTTTGCCCCGTTGCGGCTGGTTGTTGTTGAGGAAGTTCCTTTGCAGCCTTGATGCCGCCTCCATCAACGGGGCCGCTTGGAGATTTTTTGTTTTTAACGTTTTCTTTCAGTTTCCAAGTGATATAATTTTGAAGCTGTTTCACCGCCTCATCGGGAGTTCCATAGAATTCAATGCCGGCGTCGTAAGCCTGATCCTGAATCACCACATTAACCCATTTCACTTTTCCGAAAGCTTTGATTTGTTCTCCCAAACCTTTGGACTTGAACTCAAGTTCAATGAGGGCATCCACCGGCAATTGAACTTCCGTCCGAACGCCCATGCCCGATTTGGAAATATTTTTTGTGAAATTTTTGAGGTAAACATCCCGTATCTTCGCCTGCGAAGAATCTCTTTCGCCGGACTCGACGGTGATAATCAATTCATTTTCTTCTTCGAGCCGTTCTTCTTTTCTTCTTTCAGTGATGACTTCCATGCCCCAAAAACTTCCGCATTTCCAAAAAGGTTGTTTGTAACTGTTTTTATATAAAAAAATTTTTATAGGTGTCAAGAATATAAAAATACGCTTCCCCGCACGCCAATCTTTAGACATCGCGCGATCCCGGCAGGAATACAAAACTTTTCATTTAACGTCCGGCCACGCCGTATTCAAAAGAAAGCGCCAGATCCAGCACCGTGCTGTTTAGGTCTCCCTTAACGGATATGATTTGACCTGCGCCCAATTTCACGCCAAGCGCCTCCGTGAGTTTCAATCCCAGATACGCCATAGGCTGGAGAACAAAACCGCCTTCCGTATCCAGCGAAGCGCCGCCCGCCGCGCCCGCGAGCATTTCCGCGCCGGCGGTGAGTCGTTTGGCGAACGTAGCCGAGCGCAACCCGACGCCGACCATGCCGACTGAAAAAGCTCCCGACCGGCCCAGGTAGGCGCTGTGGGCCTGGCCCGTGAGGTAAATGTAATCATTGAGGTATCGATTGGCCTTCAACGTGATCAGGTCAACGTCGTGAGTTTCGCCGTTTTTCATGTTCGCGGCGAAGTAGTGCAAAGTGCCGAAAGTAAATTCATATCCCTCCACCGTGCCGCTGGCGCCGGCGGCGAAGGGATGATCCAAATCAAAGCCGAGATTTGCGGAACAATACGGCGCTTCAAAATCACCGTCGGGAGCGGCGGCGTAACCTCCTTCCACTGAAAAATGAATATGGGGGTTGATGTGATATGTCGCGTAGGCGCCCAATTTGCCGATAAAGCCGCCGCTGACCGACACGCCGCCGCCGCCGGCCATGCCTGCGGCCACCCGACCGCCAATCGCCAAGCTGTCGCCAAATAGAGGCGTCTCAACGCCCAGCGTGCCCAGATATTCGGCATACCCGTCAGCATCGCCGGAAAAAGCGCCGGCGCCTTCAACGCCGAAATAAAGCCAAGGCGTCGCAAATCTTTCATACCGCACGCCGACAAACCCCATGGTGTCATCCGAAGATGACCCTCCGGTTTTTTGAACGCCGGAGCCGGGAAAGTAACTGCCCAAAACCGCTAAAATGCGGTCTCCACCCAGTCCCTGTCGGCTTTTGACCATGACGTGCCGCCCGACACGATCGGGAGGATAAGATTGGAACGCCGTGTCAAACGCGATGGTCAAACCGATTTGATTGCTATGCACGTCTCCGTTGTCGGGAAAACTGACATGGGAGGCGGTGACTCCGGCTTTGAATATTCCGAAATCCCAAACAAGGTCCGCGTGCGGACGCAGCATCAATCCTCCTCCCCAAAGGGATGACGCGCCGCCGCCACCACCGCCACCGCCGACATAAATCCCGGTTTGCAATTCCATTTTGGAAAACAGCGGATAGTGCCAGGCGAGTTCCCCGCCCAGGGCGAAAAACCCGCCCTGCTCCCCTGTCACGGCTCCGTAAATCGCGGGACCGACATGAAAGCCGTGGCCGATTTCGACCAGATATGTCGTCCCGATGGTGCCCATATCCTTGCCCGCGGGCATGTTGATCTGTTCAAATCCGACTTTGACGACGGCGTGCCTGACGACGGCTCCGTCTCCTTCGGCATCCGGCGCCATATAGGTTTTGGCTTGAGCCAAAGAGAATCCCGAAAGACCAACATTCCCGATTGCGAAGACAGTCACAACAATAAAGAACAAAATTTTTCTGGAGGGTTTAAAAATCACGTGGCTTTCCCCTGCCGATAGAAAATGAAACACACATTCTTGGTCTGTTGGAATAATCGCTGTTTTTGATGGTGCAATAATTCAAATCCTTTATAATCCACCTTATATTTTTTTTCAAGTTCAAATCATGATTTTTCCCACATGAATGGAGCATCAAACAATCATTGCATTACGCGAATTTTTTTCGAATTTGAACCATTTGAACACGGATTATTCTTTGTTGACATCGCCTTTTGTTCTTCCTATACTTTCGACCACTTCAAAAAATACCGAATCCAAGGAGTCCCTATGACCGCACCGCTTGTTATCGCCATGTCGCAGGGCAAGGAAATCGCGCTTTTGCCGCAGATGGCGAACCGCCATGGATTGATCACCGGAGCCACCGGAACGGGAAAAACGGTGACCCTGCAGAAAATGGCCGAATCTTTCGCTTCCATCGGCGTGCCTGTTTTCATGGCCGACGTCAAGGGGGACCTCTCCGGCATCGCGGCGGCGGGCGTTGCTTCGGAAAAACTCCTCAAACGGCTTGAAGACATCGGCATCAAAGCATTCAAGCCCCGCGCCAACACCACGGTTTTTTGGGATGTCTACGGCCAGTCGGGACATCCGGTGCGCGCGACCATCTCCGATATGGGACCGCTTCTTTTGGCGAGACTGCTGAACCTGAATGAAACGCAATCCGGCGTTTTGCAAATCGTTTTTAAGATTGCCGATGACAACGGTCTTTTGCTTTTGGATTTGAAAGACCTCCGATCCATGGTGCAGTTCGTCGGCGAAAACGCCGCTCGATTTAAAACAGAATACGGGAATATTTCCACCGCTTCCATCGGCGCGATTCAGCGGGGGCTTCTGACCCTTGAAGAGCAGGGCGGGGACAAATTCTTCGGCGAACCGATGCTGGACATATCGGATTTGATACAAACCGACGGCGAAGGACGCGGCGTGATGAATATCTTGGCCGCGGATCGGCTCTATAACAATCCCAAACTCTATTCGACGTTTTTGCTCTGGATGCTGGCGGAACTTTTTGAACAGTTGCCAGAAATCGGCGATCCGGAAAAGCCCAAGCTGGTTTTCTTTTTTGATGAAGCCCATCTTTTGTTTAACGATGCGCCAAAAGCTCTGTTGGAAAAAATCGAACAGGTTGTGCGCCTGATTCGCTCCAAGGGGGTGGGCGTTTATTTTGTCACCCAAAATCCGCTGGATATTCCGGAAACGGTTTTGGCTCAACTGGGCAACCGGGTGCAACACGCCCTGCGCGCCTTCACGCCACGAGATGAACAGGCGGTGAAAACCGCGGCTTCCACCATGCGTCAGAATCCGGCTTTTGATGCCTCAAAAGCCATTATGGAACTGGGCGTCGGCGAAGCGCTGGTTTCCTTTCTCGACGAAAAGGGACGTCCCTCCGTTGTAGAACGCGCCTTCATCATTGCGCCCGGCTCGCGGATCGGCCCGCTGACGAACGAAGAGCGCGCCGCGATCATCAAGTCCTCGACTATTTACGGCCATTATGAAAAAGTTCTGGACCGTGAATCAGCTTATGAGAAATTGCGCGGCGGCATGCCAAGCGCTCAAGACGCCCAGCCCGCGCCGAAAGGCGCCGCTGCGGATGCGCCGGCCAAGGACGAGGGCGGCTTGCTGGGCGATATCGGCGACACTTTGGGCCAGATTATTTTCGGCAGCACCGGGCCCCGCGGGGGACAGAGAGAAGGCATGGTGCAGGCCGCGGCCAAAAGCGTCGCGCGCAGCATCGGTTCGACCGTCGGGCGCGAAATTATCCGCGGTGTGCTGGGTTCCATTTTAGGCGGCCGCTCCCGGCGCTGACCCATGATGATCGCGCTTATCACAGGAGGATTCCATGCCTTTGGAAATCGAGAGAAAATTTCTTGTCAAAGGAAATGGGTGGAAAACAAACAACGGCAAACCCTATGTTCAGGGTTATCTGAATCTCGATCCCAAAAGAACCGTTCGCGTGAGAATTGCCGGCGGGCAGGCCTTCCTCTGTGTTAAGGGACCGACCCGGAAGGCGACGCGCTCGGAATATGAATACAAAATTCCTTTGGATGACGCCAAAGCGTTGCTGAAAATGTGCGAAGGGTCGCTCATTCAAAAAATAAGACACACCGTCGATTACATGGGGATGAAATGGGAGATTGATGAATTTACGGGAGAAAATGCAGGATTGATCATCGCCGAAATCGAACTGGAATCCGAAGATCAAGTGTTCGATAAGCCGCCGTGGCTGGGGTCTGAAGTCACGGACGATCCGCGCTATTTTAATTCGAGCCTCGCAACCCGCCCTTTCGGCGCGTGGGGGAAAAATTGAAACGTAAGGAGAAGCTTATGGAGACGCGCAGGGATTTCATCAAAAAAGCCGCCATCGCCGGAGCCGCTTTGTGCCTGCCGGCTACGCTGACGCGCGAAAGCGTCGCCGCCTATTCGGAATTTAAAACGCGGGATCCCAAAAAAATCCTGATTTTGTGGTACAGCCAGACAGGTCACACCCAAAGATACGCGCGACTGATCGGCTGCGTCCTCAAGGCGAAAAATCTTGACGTGAATGTGCGCGAACTCCAGGAAGCGGATCCCAAGATGCTGCCGCGCTACGATTTGATTTTCGTCGGTTCGCCTGTATTTTATTACGACACGCCGTCCAACGTCGTCGAGTGGCTGGAAAAAATTCCTGCTGTTACCGGCACGCCGGTGGCGGCCTTTGTTTCCTTCGGCGGCCCGGAAGGCAACCAACACAACGCCTCCTGCCATCTTCTCAAAATCTTGGCCGGTAAAGGAGGCGTCCCCGTCGGACGAGACGCTTTCAGAAATATTCCTTCCTATCCCACGCCGAACTGGAACACCGATATTCAAAAATCCGGCGAACATCTGCCCAACGCCGCGACGTTCGATCAAGTGCGTCGTTTCGCGGCGGATACCTTGCAGAGAGTTTCCCGGGGCGAGACGATTTCCATCGGGTATGAATTTGCGCTGCGGGAGCCACTTCGCCATCTGCCGCTGATTTGGCTCAACAAAAGAATGATCAACAAACATACCGTAGACGCTTCCATCTGTGTCGGCTGCGGAACCTGCGTGAGAAAATGCCCGACCAAGGCGATTGATCCGTTCAAGCAGGTCGTTGACCGCAATCGCTGTCTGGCCTGCTTCGGCTGTCTGAATAATTGTCCCGTCGGCGCCGTCGTGATGGAATACGGCGGCAAGCCGCTGTATGGTTTTTTCGAGTATCTCAAGCGCAGAAACATTACGATTCTGGAGCCGGAAGAATTCAAAACATGCACTTAGTATCCAAAAATCCGCTGGAGGCGCGCGGGGAAAACCTCGCGCAATCATAAAGGGGTCTGATGAAAAAATCCGTGAAAGCGGCGGCGATTCAGTTGGCCGTAAAAATAGGCGACGCGGACGCGAATCTCGCAGCCTGCGAGCGCTTGGCGCGTCAGGCCGCGCGGGAAGGCGCGACATGGATCGCTCTGCCGGAATTTTTCACCACCGGCGTCAGCTGGAATCCGAAGATCGTTGAAGCCGTTCAGACCCTGGACGGACCGGCGGCAAATTTCATGCGCGACTTTTCGGCAAAGCATCACGTTGTTTTAGGCGGCTCATTCTTATGCCGGGTGCCTGACGGCGGTGTGCGCAACCGTTACTTGTGTTACGCCGACGGCACGCTGGTCGGCCGGCACGACAAGGATCTTCCCACGATGTGGGAGAATTATTTCTACGAAGGCGGCGAACCGGACGACAGCGGTTTTCTCGGGACTTATGAAAACATCCGCATCGGCGCGGCCGTCTGCTGGGAATTCATGCGCACGATGACCGCGCGCCGTCTCCGCGGCAAAGTGGATGTGGTCCTGGGCGGTTCCTGCTGGTGGAGCATTCCCGTCAATTTCCCGAAATTCGTCCGGCGCCTTTGGGAACCGGCCAATCAGCTCAACGCCATCGCCGCCGTGCAGGATACAGCGCGTCTCATCGGCGCGCCGGTGATTCACGCCGCGCATTGCGGCGGGATCGAGTGCCCGATGCCGGGACTGCCGATTCCCTACCGGGGTTATTTCGAAGGCAACGCCGCTGTGGTGGCCGCGGACGGTCACGTGCTGGCACACCGCGGTTTTGCGCAGGGAGAAGGCATCGTCTGTTCGGAGGTGTCTCTGGGCGCCCGGGAATCTCAGGAGAAGATTCCTGATCGTTTCTGGCTGCGCGACAGAGGCTTTCTGCCCGCTTTTGCGTGGCATCACCAACGCTGGCTGGGACGGCGCTGGTATCAGCGCAACGTGCGCCGCCGGCCCAATCAGATTGTCGAAAGGTGAAAAATCAAAAATGGAGAAATGTTGATTATGAAACAATTTGTTTTGACCCCCGCAGCTGGAAAGCGCCTGATTGCAAAAGGAATGGCGAAACATGACGCGGTGGCGAAGGCCTTGGAAACAGGAACGATCGTCATCATTGCCGGAACCACCAACGGCTATGTGGCGGAAGAAATTCTGACTCAAATCGGCCAGGCAAAGGATTTCAGGCGGGATCATTTTTACCGCGGAATCATTCTGCCGCCTCATCGCCCGGCAACGCCCACCGGGCGAAGCGCCGATGCAAGCCGGTTTCCGGGAGACGTGATCATTTCCAGGGGAAGCTTCCAGAGCGGCAAGACCATTTTTGATGTCGTCAATGATTTGGGCGAGGGCGATGTTATTCTGAAAGGAGCCAACGCGGTTGATTTGTTCCAGAGGCGGGCCGCTGTCCTCATCGGAGATCCCAAGGCCGGGACGATCGGCGCGAGCCTTCTGGCCGTCGTGGGTAGACGGGTCAAGCTCATTTTGCCGGTGGGTTTGGAAAAACGCGTCTTAGAAAATCTCGATGAGCTGGCCGCCAAAATGAACGCGCCGGGCGTGCGGGGGCCTCGTCTTTTTCCCGTGCCCGGGGAAATCTTCACGGAACTGGACGCCATCCACCTGCTCACGGGCGCGCAGGCGTCGCTGGCGGCGGCAGGCGGCGTCGGCGGCGCGGAGGGAAGCGTATGGCTGGCCGTTTATGGAACGCCGTCGCAGGAAAAAGCCGCGGAAGAGCTCATTCAATCCGTCACCAACGAACCGCCGTTTAACTTCTGATGACCACAGATCCATTTTCTAAGATTACTTTTCTTCTCCCTCGATGGGAGGGGATAGACGAGGATGATGATTGAGATATTCCTCCGCCCCTTCATCTTCTTCTTCAAAGGGCGGGGAAAATCAAAAAGACAGGAATGGATTTATGCAGGATGCTCAAATTAACAACATCATCAAAATTCTCAAAAAAGAACTGGCCGTCGGTACCATGCCCGTCGTTTCGCACCTGGCAGAGAGCCAGCGTGATCCCTTTGTCATTCTGATTTCGACGCTTTTGAGTTTGCGGACAAAAGATGAAGTGACCGCCGAAGCAACCGACAGGCTCTTTGCCCTGGCGTCTACGCCGGAGGAGATGCTCACTGTGCCCGTGGACAAAATCGCCCAAATCATCTTCCCGGTCGGGTTTTACCGCGTCAAGGCAAAAAACATTCATCACGTTTGCCGCGAACTCATCGAACGTTTTGATTCCAAGGTGCCGGATAACCTCGACGACTTGCTCAGCATCAAGGGCGTCGGCCGCAAAACCGCCAATTTGGTGGTGTCGCTGGCTTACGGTAAGGACGCCATCTGCGTGGACACGCACGTGCATAGAATCTCCAACCGCCTAGGCTACGTGAAAACCAAAACCCCGGATGAAACCGAATTCGCCCTGCGCAAAAAACTGCCGCGCCGCCACTGGATCATCTACAACACCATCATGGTGGCTTTCGGCCGCAAAACCTGCAAACCGGTGTCGCCTTGGTGCAGTCAGTGTCCGGTGAAACCATACTGCGATCGCGTCGGGGTGACCTTGAGCCGGTAACTTGCCCATCACAGAATTTGTGCGCTTGGCCTGATAATGGTCACCCGATTGGCAACGTCTTGTCCGTTGACTTAAAATAATCTTCAAAAAACATCTGCTTTTTCAAACGCCATTCGTTTATCCAAGTCTTCTTGATCTTGAACGAATTTTCCACGACATGCCCGCCGGGGTCTTTCGCGGCAAAAAGACCAAGCGCAAGAAGTTAAACATGTTGATATTATGGCGCATTTTGTCTTTACATTTTTTAGAGATTAAAGTAGTGTTGCACAAAATCCATAGAAAATGGCCAGTAGGTCTATTAATGTCGGAAAATAAAATGAGAAGAAAAAATACATTTGATCCAAATATACTTGATCCAAATGAGGTGAAAAAGGGATCGGATGCTTTTCCGTCACATGAAAGACGCGATGCGATATATAATGTATCGATAATTCTCGCAGATCATTTCTGGGGTAATTTTCCCCGGATGGCCGATGCCTTGGGTGTTCTTTTGCTGGTATGGAATAATGCATTCTACCGATATGGCCTGTTCGATTACGATGCCCTAGAAAGGGTTCTGCGCGAGAAAATAGACGATCTCAACAAGTTTAAGGAGCGAGACATCGAGATCCTAGGGAATAATGATGAGAAAACGATTACTGCCCTCTTTACAGCATTACTCAACGGGTTGGCAATTGCAGAAGGGAAGTCTAAGGGATTGCGAAGTCAGGTTAGTGTTGCCAAGGCCTTACATTTGCTTGCGCCCGGCTTCTTTCCTTTGTGTGACAACAAAATCGCGAAGGCATACCATTGCCACTATTTGCATAACCCGAGTGAGACGTACTTCCAATTCATGAAGACAAACAAAGTCATGGCCGAGAACTGAGCGGCAAAATCGAGAGCCAAGGAAGGACTCTTTTGAAGATAATTGACGAATACAACTACGCGAAGTTCACAAAAGGGTGGCTTTAAGGGCCAATAAAGAAACCGCCGGTCTTTTTAACTACGGATTGGATTGTCGGACATTTTAGCAGGAAGAAAGCAGAAGCTCAGAAGCGCTACCGCAGGTTTGTAAAAGAAGGAATAAATGCAAATTCGCCGAGGAGCGAACTTCAAGGACAGATTTTATTGGGAGAAGAAAGCTTTATTGAAAGATACAGAAAGCTGTTACACGGCAAGGAACAAATTAAAGAAATTCCCAGAATACAGCGCTATTTAAACAGGCCGAAGCTGGCAGAGTTATTTTGTAAAGGTGATGAGAAGAAAGGAAGAGACCGGAATATTTACGCAGCGCATGTCAGGTATGGCTATAGGCTAAATGAGATTGCGGAATATTTGGGGATTCGTTATACAACGGTCAGCAAGGTGCTAAAGAATGCAGAAAGAAACTGACATTCCAAGACCTGCCCCCATTCTTTCTTTTGACCCCATTCTTTCTTTTCTTTTGCCACACATCTTTTGGAAAACGGATATGACATACGAACAATACAGGAACTTTTAGGTCACAAGGATGTCAGTACGACTATGATTTATACTCACGTTTTAAGCAAAGGTGATCACGGAGTTAAAAGTCCTTTTGACGGACTTTAGCCGATTTATACAGTCTGTATAAATCAGAAACGAAAAAGCATAAATTATAATTTTATAGCTTGATTTTATTGAATAATATTGGTAATTTTAAAACCATAGAAGATCGATTTATACAGAAGGAAACAGTCTGTGTTTACAGAATTATACAGACTGTATAAACATTGTTATGCCTTAAAGGAGGTAAGCAAATGATTTGGAGATTTTTAGTGATCTTGGGGGTCTCTACTCTGCTTCAAGGCTGTGCAACACCGTTCGCCC
>Ga0078972_1002602_pt1 | contig 56898 bp, 48 predicted proteins | sample YelNatPaOPGAMG01_FD_67568 | JGI IMG/M metagenome (GOLD analysis project Ga0078972, IMG submission 67568) | Hot spring thermophilic microbial communities from Obsidian Pool, Yellowstone National Park, USA - OP-RAMG-01 (SPADES assembly) (version 2) | ecosystem: Environmental > Aquatic > Thermal...
TCTTCGCGTTGCGTCGAATTAAACCACATGCTCCACCGCTTGTGCGGGCCCCCGTCAATTCCTTTGAGTTTCAACCTTGCGGCCGTACTCCCCAGGCGGGGCACTTAATGCGTTAGCTACGGCACAGCGGGAGTGGATACCCGCCACACCTAGTGCCCACCGTTTACGGCGTGGACTACCAGGGTATCTAATCCTGTTTGCTCCCCACGCTTTCGCGCCTCAGCGTCAGTATCGGTCCAGGAAGTCGCCTTCGCCACCGGTGTTCCTCCTGATATCTACGGATTTCACCCCTACACCAGGAATTCCACTTCCCCCTCCCGTACTCAAGTCCGGCAGTTTCGAATGCACTTCCCGGGTTGAGCCCGGGGCTTTCACACCCGACTTACCGGACCGCCTACGCGCCCTTTACGCCCAATGATTCCGAACAACGCTTGCACCCTCCGTATTACCGCGGCTGCTGGCACGGAGTTGGCCGGTGCTTCCTCTGGTGGTACCGTCAGGCCGAAGGGCTATTCACCCAACGGCGTTTCTTCCCACCTGACAGAGCTTTACGACCCGAAGGCCTTCATCGCTCACGCGGCGTCGCTGCGTCAGGGTTTCCCCCATTGCGCAAGATTCCTCACTGCTGCCTCCCGTAGGAGTCTGGCCCGTGTTTCAGTGCCAGTGTGGCTGGCCATCCTCTCAGACCAGCTACCCATCGTCGCCTTGGTGGGCCATTACCCCACCAACTAGCTAATGGGACGCGGGCTCATCCTCGTGCGGCAGGTCCGCCGAAGCGGATCCCCACCTTTCATCGTGAGGACCTTGGTCCAAACGACAATATCCGGTATTAGCTCGCCTTTCGGCGAGTTATCCCAGTCACGAGGGTAGATTACCCACGCGTTACTCACCCGTGCGCCACTTTACTCATCCGCCGAAGCGGACTTTCTCGTACGACTTGCATGTGTTAGGCACGCCGCCAGCGTTCGTTCTGAGCCAGGATCAAACTCTCCAGTTGAACCTGGTTCGAACGACCCACTGAGAGGTCGTTGCGGAATCGTAGGTAGGCTCGCGCACAGTCACGACTATTCGGTTTTCAAAGATCGACGGGTCAAAAACCCTACGGGGAACAAAGCCCTGTCGCCTTCCCCTCCCGGGGAAGGCCCTTCAGCCCTGCCCCGTCCGTCTCACGTTTTTTATTATAAGCTCCCCTTCTCCCGTGTCAACCCTAAAAATGCATCGTCCCCCTTCTGGGACGATATTTTCTTTATGACCACTCTGTGGTATGTCTTCTTGCCCTTCCTCAGCAATATCCCATCCTCTCCCACATCCTCAGCGCAGAGTTTCTCCTCAGCAGAAGAGATCCTCTTGCCCCCCCAGTAAGCACCCCCTTGAGAGATGAGTCTCCTCGCCTCGCTTCTGGAGGGACAAAGCCCCGTCAGGACGAGAAGATCGCACGCAGTCAACCCACCGGCCAGCCTCTCCTCCTCTATCTCCGTTGTGGGCACCTTGGAGACATCCGTCTCCTCCTTTCCCCTGGGGATGGTGCTCGAAGGAAGCAGATCGTAAGGGATCTCCCTGGCACCGAATACACCGCTGGCCCTCAAGGCCTCGATAGCAGCCTCTTCTCCATGGGCCAACTTGGTTGCCTCGTAAGCCAGGATCCTTTTTGCTGAGTTGAGCTCGCTTCCCTCCAAATCCTCCACAGCACTTATCTCCTTCAGGGGAAGCAACGTGAACAACTTGAGAAACCTCGCGACATCCCCATCTTCCGTGTTGACCCAGAACTGGTAGTACTCGTAGGGAGAGGTCCTGCTGGGATCCAGCCAAATCGTGCCCCGTTCCGTCTTCCCCATCTTCTTTCCGGAGCTAGTCTCCAGAAGGGGGAAGGTGATCCCGTACGCCCTGCCTCCCTCAAGCTTTCTTATCAGGTCTATCCCCGCGATTATGTTCCCCCATTGGTCGCTACCACCCATCTGAATTGTGCACTGGTAGTTCACGAAGAGGTACCAGAAATCGTAGGCCTGTAGCAACATGTAATTGAACTCGATGAAGGAAAGCCCCCTCTCCAATCCCTTCTTTATGGACTCCGAGGCCAACATCCTGTTGACGCTGAAGTGCCTGCCTATGTCTCTGAGGAACTCTATGTAGTTGAGCTTCGTCAGCCAATCCGCGTTGTTCAGGAGAAGCGCCCTTCCCTCCTGGAAGTCGAGAAAGCGCGCCAGTTGGGCCTTGAGCCCCTCCGCATTGGCCTCTATCTCTTCGCGGGAAAGGAGCTTCCTCATCTCCGTCTTCCCACTGGGATCTCCTATTAGCCCTGTCCCTCCACCTACCAGCGCAATGGGCCTATGGCCACACCTCTGCATGTGGACCAATGCCATTATGGGGACCAGGCTCCCGGCGTGGAGGCTGCTCGAGGTGGGGTCGAACCCTATGTAACAAGTGGTGGGACTTTCAAGGAGTTCCCTCAATGCCTCCTTTTCTTCGGGAGTCTCAGCAGTCATCTGGTGGACAAAGCCCCTTTCTTCTAGCACTTCCAGTACATTCACTTTTCCTGAGTTCCCCTCTCTCATCTCATCATCTCGATATGGAATCGAGAGCTTGCTTCACGGTCCTTTTCATCTGCCCATCGGGTGCCAGCTCCAGAGCCCTCTCCAACGCTTCCCTGGCTTCCTCTCGCCTCCCCAGTTTCTGGAAGCACAGACCCTGGTGATAATAGGCCCCGGCAAGGGAGGCCCTGTTTTCCCTCAACTCCTCCTCGTTTCTGGCCTTCTTGGGATCCTTCTTCTCCAGTTGGCTCGCTAGCTCCTGGAAAACCCTGAGAGCCTCCCTGTATTTCCCCCTTTTCTCGTAAAGTAGACCTAGCCTTCCGTAAGGATCAAGATAAGGCCTCCTGAGCTCTATGGCCATCTCGTAGAACTCTATGGCCTTGTCTTCTTCCCCCTTTTCCTCGTGAGCCCTGCCCAGATTGTAATAGGCGAGCTCCGGTGTGGCATAGTAAAGATTTTCCAAGGCCTTCCTGAACATCCCTATGGCTTCATCCAGGCGGTTCTGTCTCAGGTAGACTGTGCCCAAGTTGTTGTACGCCTCGGAGTAGTCCCCTCTCAGCCTTATGGCCTCTCGGTAGAATTTCTCGGCCTCATCCAGGCGCTTGAAGTAATCGGCATATACAAGGGCTATCCTGAACTTCAGCTCGGGATCGTCAGGGGTGAGGGAGTCCGCCTCAACGTAACTTTGCATGGCTGCACGAAACCGGCCTTCCCTCAAGTGGGCATCTCCTAGGGCCTTGAGGCTCTCCGCCTTGGCCTTCGTCTCAGCCTGAGGGGGCCCCTGGGTGGACCCTGCACAACCAGTGAGGATCAAGGCCATGCAGAGGATCAAAATTGGTATGGCTATCTTCTTCCCTCGGCCCATAGCGACCGGATCATCCCCCGGAGTCCGCACTTGCCTTTCGCCGCAAAGGATCTTCTTACCATGCTGGCTCGAGGAATGTCAATTGGGTCATCCCCTCGGGCTTCAGAGTCCTGGGGGACCCACTCCCTTTCCCACTAGAACATGAATCTCCTTGTGTGAATGTTGAGAAGGAGGCCCACTGCCATCATGCAGACGAGAAGGGATGAGCCCCCGTAGCTTATGAAAGGCAGGGCGATTCCCACAACTGGCATCAATCCAAGGGTCATCCCCACATTTATCACCACGGGCCAGAAGAAAAAGGCGACAATCCCCAAAGCCAGTAACCTCGCTATAGGATCCTCAGCGCGGGAGGCCACATATAGTCCGAACATGAGAAGGAGCAAGAACATCCCCAGAAGGACAACGCAACCCACAAATCCCCACTCCTCTGCCCAAACGGAGAAGGCAAAATCCGTGTGATGCTCGGGGAGAAAGTGGAGTTGGCTCTGTGTCCCCTGCATATATCCTTTCCCCCACAGACCCCCAGAGCCAACTGCTATCTTGGATTGTGTCACATGGTAACCTGCACCGAGGGGATCCTGCTGGGGATCAAAGAATGTTATGATCCTTCGCTTCTGATACTCCGCAAGGGCCCTCCAGGCCAAAGGTAGACCGGCCACTGTCACCAACGCCACCTTAAGCAAAGATCCCAAGCTGAGACCCGCGAAGATTATGGTGCTCCCTGAGATGAGAAGGATTAGGATCGCGCTGCCCAGATCCGGCTGAAGCACTATGAGCCCAGAGACGAGCGCCGTTGCCAAAGCTGGTTTCAGGGCGTCCTTCAGGGTCCTCCTACCGTAAATGGCTGGGATGGATTTGAAATGCTTGGCTACCACGAGCAACATCGCCCACTTGGTGAGCTCCGAGGGTTGGAAGGCAACTGGTCCGAGATGGATCCATCTCTGGGACCCAGATGTCACTTTCCCCACTATCAGAACCGCGACCAGGAGAATCACACAGATCCCGTACAGGATCCAAGCGTGCTCCACCCACCTCCTGTAATCCAAGAGCAAGACCACTACGCCAGCTCCAACTCCAACGAGGAAAAAAAGTGCCTGCCTCGCATAAATGGGAAGCCAGCCCGAGGACTCCGTCCCGCTTGAGGCACTGTAAAGGTCCAGAACTCCCATTATGAATAGGACCGTCACAGCGAAAAGCGCAGGCCAGCACTCACCCAGCAATTTCTCGGCTCGGACCTTCTCGGCCACCTCTTACCCCCTCTCCCTCTCGAAGAAGGCTTGCAAGATCCTCTGGGCCACGGGGGCAGCCTCAATCCCCCCTAGCCCTCCGTGCTCCACCACAACCACAACAGCAATCTTGGGTACATCCACCGGAGCAAAACATACAAACCACGCATGGTCCCTGAAACGGTAAGGAAGAGCCACCTTGCGCTGCCTCACCCTCTCAGTGAGCTTCACAACTTGGGCAGTTCCCGTCTTCCCCGCCACCTCTACCCCCTTGACCCTGGCCCTCTGCCCAGTGCCCCTGGGATCCTGGACCACTCCCTTGAGGGCCTCCTTTACGAGCTTGAGGGTCGTTGAGCTCGCAGGGACCTTGCCGGCAAACTTGGGCTCGAAGGACACGAGAACTCGACCCTCGGGGCTCATGACCCTCTCCACTATTTGGGGCACAACGACATCTCCTCCATTGGCAACAGCACTTATCATGACGAACTGCTGGATCGGGGTCACCAAATCGTAACCCTGACCTATTGCAGCGACAACGGTCTCGCCAGCATGCCAGGGTGCCCCGTACCTCTTCTTCTTCCAGGAACTAGTGGGTATGAGTCCTGGCTTCTCTCCCTCGGGATCGTAGCCCGTTATCTGCCCGAGCCCGAAGCCCCTGGCGTAGCGGGCCAGCCTATCGGGCCCCAAAAGATAGCCGAGATGATAAAAATACACGTCACATGACTGGATGATGGCATCCCTCAGTCGGATCCAGCCGTGCCCTTCCTTTTTCATGCATCTATATTCCCTGTTGCCCACTGTGTAATGACCCGTGCAAAGGACCGGGGTATCCTTGGTCACAACTCCCTCCTCCAAGGCCGCAACCGCTGTGACTATCTTGTAAGTGGACCCAGGTGGATACTGGGCCATGAGGGCTCTATTGGTAAGTGGGTGATCCCTGGATTCCACAAGTGATCTCCAAGCCTCCTGAGAGATCCCCTCGGAAAACAGATTGGGGTCGAAGGAGGGATGCGACACCATCGCCCATATGGCGCCTGTCCATGGGTCGCCCACTACCACTGCACCGGCCCTGTCCCCCAAGGCCTCTTCCGCCACATGTTGCAACTCCATATCGAGTGTGAGCACGACATCCGACCCTGGCTCGAAGGAGACCTCCTGCAGAACGCTCAACTGCCTTCCCTTGGCATCCACCTCCACCTGGATGCCCCCCTCCCTCCCCCTGAGATAGGGTTCGAATATCCTCTCCACGCCTGTCCTTCCCACCTTGTCACCGACCCTGTAACCCTTGTTCCTCCACTGTCTCAGGACCTCATCGGGTATTTCAGCCACATAGCCGAGGACGTGTGCCGCCTTGTTACCGAATGGGTAATATCTTCTCGGCTCCACCTCGACCCACACCCCCGGAAGGTTCATTCGATTGGTCTCGACCCAGGCCACCTCCTCCCATTTGAGGCCTTCTTTGAGGATCATGGATTTGAAAGGCGCAGCCTTTCTGGCCCTGATGAGGGATGATATGGCGCTCTCCTTGTCGAGAGTCACCCCGCGGGTGAGCTGGGTCACGACTCCCTCCGGGTCCTCCATCTCTGCGGGCACTACCATCAAATTGAATGAGGCCCGGTTGTCAGCCAGAATTTGACCCTTTCTGTCCAGGATGATGCCCCTGGGGAAGGGGACCCTTCTCAGCCTGAGACGGTTCTTCTCGGAGAGACGCTCGAACGTCTCGGCCTCCAGGATTTGGAGTTGCCAGAGCCGAAAGACGAGGACCAAAAAGGCTGCCAGTATGGCGAAGGTGGCGAACCTTATGGCTTTCCTCGAGGGTGGAAATTCCCTCGAATCCTTGTCGCCATTCCAGGCCAGTGTCTCCATTCTTCCCCTTCGATCCTTTCCACCTCAAAGGCCGCGGGAGGTGGTCTCCCTCGTCACCCTGCCCAGGGATTCAATGAGTTGGAAGAGGTACATGAGAGGTGGAGATATGACCTCCAGGCAAAGGGCCTGGAAAAACATGGGCCAAAGGCCAAAGTCCTCCACCCACGAACTTCCCCCTATGAGGAGGCCCAACCCCAAGCAACTGATACCCCACAGGATACTCGCTGGCCCTGCCAGGAGCCCGAGTGCGACGGGGCTTTTCAAGATCAGACCTCTTTTCGTCCACTGGAGGGCCAAAACAACCAAAAGAGCACTTAGGGCCCCTATCCCGTGAGTGCCCCCTGAAAACACATCCGATGCGTAGCCCAGAAGGAAGGAGTGGATGAGGGAGGCCACAGGGGCCATTCTGAAGCCGTAGAACACAACTAGGGTCAGCCACAACTGAAGCCTCTGTTCCGAAAGACCCAACACCCTGAAGGCGGTCGTCTGAACTATGAGAAGAGAGAGGCCCAGGAGGAAGAAGCCCACATGCCTCATCTCTGGCCCTTCTTGCCTTCGGAAATACCCGGCTTCTTTTTGCCATCATCCCTCTGCTTCACTTCCTCTGTGCTCACGATTACGAGCACTTCCTCCAGACGCCGGAAGTCCACCTGCGGGACGACCTCCACTTTCTGGAACAGCCCATAGCCATCCTTCCACACCTTCTCCACTTTCCCCACCAACAGCCCCTTGGGGTAGATCCCTCCTAGGCCAGATGTTATGACTGTCTCTCCCGGCTCAACTGTCTCGCTTCTCGGCACATATTTGAGCTCGCATACATCCGGCCTCCCTACGCCTTCCAACACAGCCTTTGTCCGGCTCTGTTGGAGGAGGACGTCCACGGCACTGTTTCTGTCTATGATCATGAGGACCTTTGAGGATCGATCCGCCACCTCGATGACGTGGCCCACGAGGCCTTCCCTGGCCACAACTGGCATTCCCTTCTCTATTCCATCCCTGAATCCCTTATCCAGGATCAGTGTCCTGAACCACCCACTCGAGTCCTCACCTATTACCTGAGAGGCCACTGTGGGGAAGGAGATGGAGTTCTGGAATTTGAGGAGGGCAGCTAGCCTTTCATTGGCCGACTTGATCTCCCTGCAATAAGCGAGCTCCTTTTCCAGCTCCTTGAGCCTCTCTGCCAAAAGCTTGTTTTCCTTTCGCACATCCACCAGGGCCACATATCCCAACCATATCTCCCTGATTCCCGAGAGGGCGTCTGCCAGGCCCTTCTGGAAAGGCCTCGCCGCTGCGTAGACGAGTCTCTCGAACAAGCTCAGGCTGCCGGGGTCGCGTCTGTGAGAGGATATTATGACGAAGGCTATGAACACGAGCCCTAGTGTCACCCAGAGAGTGGGGTGTCTTCGCCACCACATGGAGCCGCCTGCGGGCCTATAGGGTCATTTGGCCTCATTCACGTGACAGAACTTCTCTGTAAAGTTTCAGGTCATCGAGGGCCTTGCCAGAACCCAAGACAACGGTGGTCAGGGGATTGTCTGCCACTGTGACAGGAAGCTCTGTTTCCTCCCTCAGGAGCACATCCAGGTTCTTGAGTTGGGCTCCTCCTCCTGTGAGCACTATTCCCCTGTCCACTATGTCCGCGGCAAGCTCGGGGGGAGTCTGCTCCAGGACAACCTTCACCGTCTCCACGATGGCATTGAGAGGCTCGGCAATTGCCATCCTTATCTCCTCGGACCCTATGGTGAGGGTCTTGGGAATCCCCGCCACAAGATCTCTCCCCTTCACCTCTATGGTCGTCTCCTGTTCGAGGGGGTAAGCCGAGGCTATGGTCATCTTTATGGTCTCGGAGGTGCTCTCCCCTATGAGGAGGTTGTATTTCCTCTTTATGTATTGGATGATGGCCTGGTCCATCTTGTCGCCAGCTACCCTCACCGACTTGGCGTTGACTATCCCGGAGAGGGATATGACGGCCACCTCTGTCGTTCCGCCTCCCATATCCACTATCATGTTGCAAGTGGGCTCTGTTATGGGAAGCCCAGCACCGATAGCAGCAGCTATGGGCTCCTCTATCACATAGACCTCTCGCGCTCCGGCTGCCTGGGCCGATTCCCTGACCGCCCTTTTCTCAACTGGGGTGCATCCGGAAGGGACGCATATTATGATCCTGGGCCTAACTAGACTGCTTCGATTGTGAACCTTCGCGATGAAATGCCTCAACATTATCTCAGTGATCTCGAAGTCGGCGATCACCCCATCCTTCATGGGTCTTATGGCCTCTATCTCCTCGGGAGTTCGACCCAACATCCTCTTCGCCTCTTCCCCCACCGCAACCACCCTTCGAACCCCTCGGGAATCCCGCCTCACTGCCACAACAGAGGGTTCTATGAGCACTATGCCCTTGCCCTTCACGTATACCTTGGTGTTGGCAGTTCCCAGGTCTATGGCCATGTCATTGGAGAACAGGCCGAAGATGGAGTCAAACATGGTCCCAACCCTTCACTTCTCGTCAATTGGATTGTTAGGAGTCGCCTTCTTGGCCCCTGCACAGGAGAAGACGACTCTAAGGATAACAAAGAAAGAAAAGCCATTCAAGAATCTTTCTCCTCCACCCCCTCCTAGGGGGATGGAAGGGGAAGGTTCCGGAAATAGAGGCCCCGGCCGCACCTCAACTTCCCTCTGGGATTGCCGCGCAATTTCATCTGTGGTAAGAACCTTGAGGTGGATAGAGTGCCCGAGACCAGAAGGAGGGAGATCTTGGAGCCAAGGACCGTCCCTGAACTTTTTTTGGCCGCGGTTAACAAATGGGGAGAGAGGGTGGCTCTCAGGAAGAAAGAATTTGGCCTTTGGCGAGAGTTTTCCTGGCGCGATTATGCCGACAGGGTCAGAAAGGTGTCCTGTGGCCTCATGGCCCTGGGACTCAGAAAGGGGGATTGTGTAGCCATCATAGGAGAGAATTGCCCCGAGTGGGTCTTCGCTGATCTGGGGATAATGTGTGCGGGCGGGGTCACGGTGGGCATTTACACCACCAATGCCCCCTCCCAGTGCGAGTACATAGTGAAGAACTGTGAGGCCCGATTTTACTTCGCCGAGAACGAGGAACAACTGGACAAGGTGCTCTCCTTCAGGGAAAGGACCCCTTCCCTAAGCAAGATCATTGTCTGGGACATGAAGGGGCTGCATCACTTCAGGGATCCCATGGTAATGAGCTTCCACGAGCTTCTGGAACTCGGGGAGAGATTCGACAAGGAAAATCCCGAACTTTTTATGGACTCAGTGAGGTCCCTCCACCCGGAAGACTTGGCTGTGCTCATTTACACCTCCGGGACCACCGGACCGCCAAAGGGGGCCATGCTCACCCATGCCAATCTGGTCTGGATGAGTCAGGCTATGCCCGCAGCCAATCCCATAACAGAGGAGGACGAGTTCCTCTCCTTTCTTCCCCTTTGCCATATATTTGAACAACTCTTCACGGTATTGGGGAACTTGAGGTTCGGGGCAGTGGTCAACTTTGTGGAAAACACGGACACGGTCACGGACAACATGAGGGAGGTCTCTCCCACAGTCGCATATGCTGTGCCGAGGATCTGGGAGAAATACTACTCCTTCATAATGATCCGGATGTCCGATGCCACTTGGTTCAAGAGACAGGTCTTCAAGGCGGCCATGGCTTTGGGCCTCAAACATGCGAGGCTCAAACTCTCCTACAAGCCCATACCCTTGGGTCTTAGGTTGGGTTACTTTTTGGCCCATTTTCTGGTCTTCCGAAAGCTCAAGGAGAGGCTTGGATTCGACAGGGTGAGAGTGGCCTTCAGTGGAGCAGCGCCCATATCTCCGGATGTGCTGGTTTTCTTCCACGCCATAGGTGTGCCCCTGAGGGAGGGATATGGCCAGACCGAGGGGACTGGAGTGACCACAGTCGCCCACGGGGATCGTATCAAGCTGGGTACCGTGGGACAGCCCCTTCCGGGATGCGAGGTGCGGATAGCCGAAGACGGCGAGATCCTCGTGAGAAGTCCCGGGGTCTTCAAGGGATATTACAAGAATCCCGAAGCCACGGAGGAGGCCCTCAAGGATGGTTGGCTCCATTCCGGAGATGTGGGGGAGATGGACGAGGAAGGCTATCTCAAGATCACGGACAGGAAAAAGGACCTGATCATAACAGCTGGCGGCAAGAACATAGCTCCCCAATACATAGAGAACCAGCTCAAGTTCAGCCCATACATAAACGACGCTGTCGTGATCGGTGACAGGAGAAAGTACCTGACGTGCTTGATCGTCATCGACGAGGAAAACGTGGTCAAGTATGCCCAGGACCACAAGATCCCCTTCACGACCTACGAAAGCCTGACGAAGAACGAGGAGATAATCAAACTGATCCAGGCGGAGGTGGATAAAGTGAATCAGGGGCTTTCCAGGGTGGAGCAGATAAAGAAGTTCACGATCCTTCCTAAGAAGCTCTACGAGGAGGATGGCGAGGTGACACCCACCATGAAGGTGAAGCGCAAATACATAAACGAGGCCTTCAAGGACCTCATAGAGGCCATGTATAGAGGAGGGGAAGCGTGAGGGATCACCTCCACCTCTTCTTCCGTTTCCACCTCTGGTATCCCTTTACCGATTGCTCGGATCGTATCCCCAGATAGAACTCCTGCACGTCCTTGTCCTGCATGAGGGCCTGGGATGTGTTTGCCAGGACGATCCTCCCATTCTCCAGAACGAAACCGTGGTGGGCAACCCTGAGGGCCATCTTGGCGTTCTGTTCCACGAGAAGGATGGTTATGCCGTCTCGATTGAGGTCCTGGATTATGCTGAAGATCTCCTTGACCAGTATGGGTGACAAGCCCAAGGATGGCTCGTCTAGCATGAGGAGCTTGGGCCTTGCCATGAGGGCACGACCGATTGCCAACATCTGCTGCTCCCCTCCACTGAGTGTGCCGGCAAGCTGCTTTTTCCTCGCCGCCAGGACGGGGAAATGGGTCATCACTTTGGCATAGTCCTCCTTTATGTTTCCTCCGTCGCGACGAATATAAGCCCCCATCCTCAGATTCTCATCCACTGTGAGCTCTGGGAATACCTCTCTTCCTTCGGGAACATAGCCTATTCCCATACGGACAATCTTCTCTGGTGGCTTGCCATCGATCCTTTCTCCCATGAATTCTATTGTGCCCTTGTCCGGTTGGTCTTCCAGGAGTCCCATTATTGTCCTGAGGATCGTTGTCTTGCCAGCACCATTTGGACCCAAGATGGTGGCAATTTGGCCCTCCTGCACCTCCATGGAGACTCCCCTTATGGCCAGGATGGGACCATAGTAAGTCTCTATGTTCTTAACCTTGAGCATCGCTATCCTCTTCCCCCAGGTAAGCCTTGAGGACTTCCGGGTGGTTTTGGACCACATCCGGTGGGCCTTCGGCTATGACGCTCCCATAGTTCAGGACAAGCACCCTGTCCGAGATGTCCATCACCATGTTCATGTCGTGCTCCACGAGGAGGATGGTCGTTCCCAAAAGGTCTCTCACGTCCTTTATCCAGAACATGAGGTCCCCTTTCTCCTCCAGATTCATCCCCGCAGAGGGCTCATCGAGAAGGAGCAACTTGGGCTCCATGGCCAAGGCCCTAGCGAGCTCCACCTTCTTTTGGATCCCATAGGGCAGGCTCGCAACTGGTTTATCCCTCGCGGACTGCAACTCCAGGAAGTCTATCACTTTCTCCACGGCTGCCCTGTGGGCGATCTCCTCCCTTGCTGCCCTGGAGCCTCTCCAGAACATGGTTGCCCCGCTCCAAACCCCTGTTCTCATGTGGATGTGGCGACCCAGCATGAGATTATCCATAGTGGACATGTGGGAGAAGAGCTCTATGTTCTGGAAGGTACGTGCCACACCGAGGCGGGCCACCTCGTGAGGCTTGAGCCTGGTTATGTCCTTTCCTTGCAAGATGATCCTACCGGAATCCGGTCTGTAAAGGCCACTTATACAATTGAAAATCGTCGTCTTTCCAGCACCGTTTGGCCCTATGATGGAATAGATGGACCGCTCCTCCACGGAGAAACTCACTCTATTCAGGGCCCTCAGACCCCCGAAGGAGATGCTGAGATCTTTCACCTCGAGAAAGGACATGGCTCGACCCGTTCCATAGAAGGGGGGATATCCCCCCCCCATCTCTCTCATTCAGTGATGGCAATCCAGTCCGAGAGAAGCTCCAGGTTCCCGTCGTCTTTGACCCTTGCTATCTTTATGCTCTTGGCTCCCAGGTGATCCGTGGAAGTGTACGTGAGAGGAGGGCCTATGCCCTTCCACTCCTTGAATGTCTCCATGGCTGAAATGAGACTTTCGGTCGTGAGATTTCTTCCAGCCCTCTTGAGACCTTCCACAAGAGGCTCTGCCCATATTATCCCAGCATAGTAGAATATGCCCCACCTCTCCTTAGGGGCATACTTTTGCCATGCCTTGCGATACTTCACCATGAGAGGATGATCCGAGTCAGGAAGCTCCCCAAAACTCGCAACTATCACCCCTTTCCAAAGGCCCTTGGTTATGTCGAACATCAGTGGGGCATCCGAGAGGGTGCTACTGGATATCCACTGGGGGGAGAATCCCAGCTTGGCAGCCTCCCCCAGGATTATCGCCCCATGTTTGGGAAGGACGTACATGATCACAGCGTCAGCCCCGGATTCCTTGAGCTTGAGGGCATGGGAGCTCAGATCCGTGTCAGGGACCTCCACCGAGACCTTGGCCGCAATCTCCATCCCCTTGGATTTGAGATACTTTTCCACGCCCTCCAGGCCATCCTTTCCATAGTCGTCATTCTGGTAGAAGACAGCGATCCTCTTCTTTCCCATCTGCTCCACCGCATACTTGGTGAGGAGGTAGGCCTCATCCACGTACAAGGGATAGACTGCGAAGATGTACTTCTGGAACGGTCTCGACCAGTTCTTGCTTCCCGTCGAGGGGGCCACCCAGACCACTTTGTTCTCTATCAGATCATCCCTCACTGCCATGCCACAGGCGGTTCCCACTCCTCCGACTACCGCAAATACCCCTATCTGGTTTATGAACTCCTTCCCTATGGCCTTTGTCTTGGCTGGATTGTAAGCGTCATCCCTGAGATAGTATTCGATCTTCCTTCCGTGGATTCCACCCTCATCGTTGATGAGTTTGAAGTAGAGGTCCGTCCCCCTGGCAACTGCTCCCCAAGCTGCTGCAGGACCAGTTTGGGGACCCCATTGTCCTATCTTGATGGTCTTGTCAGTGACACCCCTCACCTTCTCCTCACCCTGAGTGGAAGGTACAGAAAAAACGAGAACAAACCCAACAAGACAAGCTGCCCAAGCAATCCGCTTCATGCTTCCTACCTCCTTTCCCTGTCCATCCCTGAAGTGCCCTGGTGGCAACCCCTCGGGTACGCCCACCACCTCCCCATGATCCTGTAAGAACGCCGTCTTCCCATGGGAATTCCGAGACTTTCTATCCTCGCTTTTCTCTTCCTCTCACCCCCCCTTTCCCCCTTACACCTTCTTCACATAATGACGAGCCAGAAGGCCACTTGGCCTCACGCAAAGAACCAGTACTATGATTGCAAAGGCCACTACGGATTTGAACTCCAAGGAAACGTATCCACCAAAGATGTTCTCTATCACCCCCACGAGCTCCGATCCCAGAACCGCCCCGGGCAGACTCGTCATACCCCCCATCACTGCACCGGCAAAGGCCTTCATCATGGGATCCATCATCATGTTCACATCTAGGGGATAAGTCGAGGCGATGAGGATGCCAGCCACGGTCCCGATCATGGAACTCAGGGCCCAGGTGAGGGAGAGGATCTTCTTTGTGGGTATGCCCATGATCCGGGCTGCAATGGGATTTTGTTGGGTGGCCTTCATGGCCACCCCGAGTTTGGTGTAAGTGAAGAATATGAAGAGAAGCCCCATGATCCCCAGGGCAGTGAGGAATATCCAGACACTCACTTTGCTTATGGCCACAGCTCCAACCTGGTAAACCTCCACGTTGGATATGGGGAATGGCAGTGACCTTTGGTCCGGACCCCATTTCCAACCTGCGAATCCGTAGAGGATCATCTCCAGTCCCAGGGTTATGACTATGAGGCCCAGCACCGTGGGGTTCTTGGCGGGCCTGAGAAACAGGAAATCGGCCATGAGACCCAAAACCAGGGAAAATGCCAGGGTGAGGGCTATGGCCCAGGGGAAAGGGACTCCTCGCTCCGAAAGGAGGGTGAATGCGACGAATGTGGAGAGCATGGCCATCTCGCCCTGCGCGAAATTGAGGACCTCGGAGGTCTTGTAAATTATCACCATGGCCAGGGCTATGAGGGCGTAGCAAGCCCCTATTGCCAACCCGCCCACGATCAACTGCGGCAGCATGATACTGATCCTCCCCTTTTTCAGAAGGGCCACGTGCGCCAATAGCGCTTGGTTCTCAGCCAGAAGCCATAAATTCCAGCAGGCTCCACGATCACGATGAGAACCATAATGAGCCCGATTATGATGTTCTGGAGGTTAGCCATTCCCCCAACATTGAACCATCTCTCGGAGATTTCGACTACCCAAGGCCCTATGAGCCACATATCCTGCACTGCCGAAAGCCTTATCTGGAGGTAAGTGAGGAGGGCTGCCCCCGCTATTGATCCTGCTATGGAGCCGAGCCCGCCAACCACGACCATTCCCAAAAACACGATGGAGAGCATGAGATTGAAATTCTCCGGGGAGATGAACCCCAGGACAAATGCCATCAACCCTCCAGCCGTGCCTGTGTAAAAAGCGCTTATGGCGAATGCCAAGGTCTTGTAATACGTGAGATTTACGCCCATGGTCTTGGCAGCAATGTCGCTGTCCCTTATGGCTATGAGGGCCCTGCCCACCCTTGTGGCGATGAGATTCCTCGCCCCGATTGTCATGACCACTGCTATGGCCATGATGACATAGTAGAGTTCCTTGTCGGTTGCGAACCTCAAGCCAAAAATCTCCAACTTCGGTATGTCCAGGCCCATTCTTCCTCCCAGGAAGGACCAGTGCCCGATGAACTGAGTCACAGCCATTCCGAATCCCATGGTGGCGATGGTGAGGTACGGGCCTTCGAGCCTCAAAGCTGGGAGCCCCACGAGAAACCCGAAGCCCGCGGAGAGGAAGGCCCCAGCGGGAAGGGCGAGGACAAATGGTACTCCATAGACCTTGTAGAGCATGGCGCAGGTGTAAGCGCCTATGGCGAAAAAGCCAGCGTGGCCAAGGGAGATTTGCCCTGTGTAACCCACGAGGATATTGAGACCCAGAGCCACTATGGCATTTATGGCAATGAGGTTGAGGAGGTAGGCATAGTAGTTCCCACCTATCTCGGGGAATATGGCCAATGAAAGAAGGAGGACAATGGTCCAAAAGACCTCCACCTTGCTATCGAAAAGCCGGACATCCTCGTAGTAATCCTTCTTCATATCCATGGGGTTCCATCTCCTGGAGGGACCGCTCCCCAAATGGACCTAACTGGTAGCAAAACTTCCCCTCTCCTGTCAACTCTTCGGGCCTGCAAGGATTCAGGAGCCTTCGCTTCTTGTCAAGACCTAACCCATGCTCCCCACAGAATGTCCTCAAACTACCTCAACTGCTTCCAGGAGCTCCTCCCTGGAGATCACCCCTTCCCTCAATATTCGAAAGGGGACTGCTGTGCAGTCCAGGATCGTCGATGGCACTCCTCCGGGGAGGGCTCCTCCGTCCAAGACGAAATCCACCTTGGCGAGTATCTCCTGGGGTACATCCGCGACCCGCGCTGCCGGGTCACATCCTGTGAGATTGGCGCTTGTTCCCACAACGGGGGACCCCACTTTCTGGACAAGAAGCCGAGCAATGGGATTGGGACTTTGGCGGACCGCCACTCCTCCCTGAGTTCCCACAAGATGGGGATGGAGGCCCTCCTTTGCTGGAAGGACCAGAGTCAGAGGCCCAGGCCAGAACCTCCTCATGAGAAGCTCGGCCTCTTGGGGAATTCGAGCCACGAGATCCCTCACCATCTCTCTTCCTTCCACCAGGCAAAGGAGAGGAAGGCCCTTGGGCCTCTTCTTGAGCTCGTATATCCTCTCCAAGGCTTGGGGATTTGCAACAGATGCCCCCAGGGCATAGAAGGTCTCAGTGGGATATACTACGACACCTCCTTCCCTCAGGATACGGGAAGCCTTCTCCAAGGAGTCGAAGGCCGGATGAATCATCTCTCCCTTTCCTCCAACTCTTTGGCCTTGGCCTCTATTTCCTGAGAGGCCTTCTTTCTCATGGTCTCGAGCCTCTCCCTCATTTGGGGATCGGAGACTGCTAGGATCTGAGCTGCGAGGATCGCGGCGTTTCTAGCTCCGGCCTTCCCGATGGAGACAGTGGCAACCGGCACACCTGGTGGCATCTGGACCGTTGACAAGAGTGCATCCACCCCCCTCAGGGGACCTGAGTCCATGGGTACCCCTATTACGGGAAGGACAGTATGGGCCGCGACAAATCCCGCCAGATGAGCCGCCATTCCTGCCCCCGCTATTATCACCGAGGCCCCTTGCTCCTCTGCTTCCCTTATCAACCTCCTCGTCCTCTCAGGGGTTCTGTGGGCCGATGCCACTGTCATCTTGGATGAGATCCCGAGCGCTGAGAGGGTATCCCTCGCCTCCTTCATGACCTCCAAATCAGAGTCGCTTCCCATGAGGATAAGGACCTTGGCTCCTCCTTCACCCATCTCTTCGCAACCTCCTCAAGGCCTTTTTCCCTATATCTTTCCTGTAATGGACTCCCTCCCAATGAATTTTCCCCACTGCCTCGTAAGCCCTCTCGATGGCCTTGGGAATATCTTCTCCCCTTGCTGTGACCCCAAGGACCCTTCCTCCGTCTGTGAGCCATTTCCCCTCTTCAAACCTTGTCCCAGCATGAAACACAAAGACCCCTTCCATCTTCTCTGCCTCCTCGAGACCGAGAATGACCTTTCCCCTCTCGTATTTTCCCGGATATCCCCGAGAGGCCATGACAACGCAAACTGAAGCCCCGTCATCCCATGAGGGCTCCATCTTCTCCAGATTTCCTTCTGTCGCGGCCAGAAGAAGCGGCACTATGTCGCTCTTTAGCCTCACCAATAAGGGCTGAGCTTCAGGATCCCCAAGTCTCACGTTGAACTCGAGCACCTTGGGTTCACCATTGGATATCATGAGACCCGCGTAAAGGATTCCCCTGTACGGCCTCCCCTCCTTTGCCATGGCTCTCACCGCTGGGACCATTATTGTCTCCATGATCCTCTCTTCCAGTTCGCCAGTGACCACAGGGGCCGGACTATAAGCCCCCATCCCCCCTGTATTGGGCCCTCTGTCTTCGTCGAAGACGGGCTTGTGGTCCTGGGCGGGGGGGAACCCTATGACCGCTTCCCCATCCGTTATTGCCAGGAATGAGGCTTCCTCTCCTTCCAAGAGTTCCTCTATCACTACTTTGCGGCCGGCATCTCCGAAGGCCCTCCTCACCATTATCTCGTCCACGGCATCCATGGCTTTCTCGGGCTCCCTGCACACGAAGACCCCTTTCCCAGCGGCAAGTCCATCGGCTTTCACCACACAGGGGGAGTCCTTCTCCTTGATGAAGGCCTTTGCTTCCTCCGGGTTCTCGAATACTCGAAAGGAAGCTGTGGGAATCCCGTGTTTCTCCATGAGCTCCTTGGCAAAGGACTTGCTCCCTTCGAGGGTAGCAGCCTCGCGGCTCACCCCGAACAATCTGAGTCCCCTTCTCCTGAATTCCTCTTCGATCCCCAGGACCAGGGGCTCTTCTGGTCCCACCACGGTCAGGTCCACCCTTTCTTCTCCAGCAAGACGAGCCAAGGCTTCTATATCCGAGGCCTTTATGGGCACGCACTTGGCGATTCTCGAGATGCCCCCATTTCCGGGGGCACAGAGGATTTCCTTCACAAGGGGGCTCTGAGAGATCTTCCAAACCAGGGCGTGTTCCCTCCCCCCTCCTCCCACAACGAGAACCTTCATCGCTGGTTCCTCCTCGCTCTTTCCACTATCGCGGCTCCAGCCACTAGGCCTTTTTGGGATTCTCCAGATTCGATTTGAGCCAGCTCGCTATTGCTCCATCGTATTGGCTTGTCCTCTCGAAGGCCTTTACAGCCAGTTCCGTGGAGGTCCTCCTATGGATCTTGCCTCCCCTTTCTTTCATCTCCTCCACCACCCTCTCGTAATCGTCTGGATCCACTATCACAACGACGCTTGCGTGGTTCTTGGCAGCAGCCCTTATGAGACAAGGGCCTCCTATGTCTATCTGCTCTATCGCCTCCTCGTATCCACAATCCCGAGCCTTCACCGTGGCCTCAAAAGGATAGAGGTTCACTACCACCATGTCTATGGGCTCTATGCCGTGAGCCCTCAGTTCCTCCATGTGACGAGCGATGTCCCTCCTCGCCAGGATTCCCCCGTGGATTGCGGGATGCAGGGTCTTGACCCTCCCGTCCAACATCTCGGGGAAACCCGTGACCTGGGACACCTCCTTCACTGGAATCCCAGCATCCCTCAGAGCTCGGGCCGTCCCGCCAGTGGAGATGATCTCTATACCCAGAGAGCTCAGCTCCCTTCCAAACTCAACAAGGCCCTTCTTGTCGGAGACGCTCAAGAGGGCCCTCCTCACTTGAATCGTACCTTCGCCTTCCTGGGACATACCGAACCTCCTCGCCCATGGTCTAGTTTTTTGGCCGATTACTTGACCTCCCAGTCGAATATTCCCTCCCACGAAGGAGGTGGTGAGGCCTTGAGGATCTCACATCTCTTGAGAAACAGTTTGGAGGGACCATCATTGGGCCTCCTTCTCAGCACTTCCCTGAAGCCCACCTCCGCCTCCTCCCAGCGCCTTTCCCTGTAGAGGGAAAGAGCCCCCTCGAAGACCTCGATCCAGGAGGCATCCCCTCCTTTCCCCTGGGGCCTTAGCCCCAAAAGCTCGTATATCCTCACTGGCTTCCTCTTCCCCTTGACCCTCACCAGATCGAGCTCCCGACACAGGAACCCCTCTCCCGCCTCCCTCAGGGTGAACTCGCTCAATATGATCCTCGTGCCATATTGCTTGTTCAAACCCTCGAGTCTGGATGCCAAATTCACATGATCTCCCATGACGGTATAGTCGAACCTCTTCTCGGACCCCATGTTCCCCACTACCATCTCCCCAGTGTTTATGCCTATGCCTATGTCCAGGGGTGGGAGGCCCACGGCATCCCACTTCCCCTTGAGCTTCTTCATCACCTCCAGCATCTCCAAGGCCGAGAGACACGCCCTCGCCGGATGATCCTCCTTGAAAATGGGCGCGCCATAGATGGCCATTATTGCATCTCCCATGTACTTGTCCAAGGTTCCCTCGTGTCTGAAGATCACCTGGGTCATCTCCGTCAGGTACTCATTGAGGAGTCTCACCAAGGCTTCAGGGTCGAGGACCTCTGAGATGGATGTGAAGCCCCGGATGTCACTGAACAGGACCGTGAGGACCTTCTGCTGGCCGCCCAGCCTGAGGCTTTGGGGATTCCTTATGATCTCCTGGACCACCTCGGGAGGGACGTAGACCTGAAAAGCCCCCTTGAGCTTCCTCTTCTCCCTCTCCTCCCTTACAAAACCATGGATAGTGACCCCAAGGTAGCTCGTCAGTATGAGGACACTCGGATACATGGCATTCAGCCAGAAGCCGCTTTCCCAAAGGACTCTGGCATTGAGCCAAAGATGGCCGAAGAAAAGAGTGATCATGGCCAGGGCACCCAAAAGGGGTCTTAACTTGGGATACAAGAGCCCCAAGACCACTCCGCCAATCAGGATCACCAGCAGATCCAGTGTCGCTGCCCATCCAGGCTTCTGGATGAAGTCTCCTCTGAGTATGTTGTCCACTATGTTTGCGTGGACCTCCACTCCCGGACATGCTGAGTCAAAAGGGGTGACCCGGAGGTCAAATATTCCAGTTGCGACTGCACCCACAAACACTATCTTGTCCTTCAAGGCCTCTCGTGAGACATTTCCCCTGAGGACATCAACCGCTGACACACGGGGAAACGTTCCGGCTTTGCCCCTGAAATTGATGAGCATGAACCCATCTTCCGATGTGGGAATGAACCCGTTGGGCCACTTTATCCCCAAGATGCCAAAGGACTCCGCCTCCACGGACCACGAAAAGGGATCCCCCGCATATCGGAGGGTCTGGACAGAGAGGGGAGCGAGGAAGCCTTCCCCGCACTCCACGACAAGTGGGACCGCTCTCACAACGCCATCCATATCTGGGACTATGTTGAAGAACCCTATGGCCTTCGCCGCCATCGCTATCTCTGGGAGGTTTCCCTTGGGTCCTATTGCCTTGAAGGTTGGGAGCTCCCTCTCCCCCCTAAAAGGCAATCGAACGACGGAATATTGGGACTTGCTCAAGGAAAGGAGAGAGTTTGGACTTCTCGGATCGTAATTTTCGGGGATCTCCTCTTGTTTCATGAAGAGGAAGTCCCCCACTACGACCTTTCCAGAATCCTCTATTGCCTTGGCCAGGACCTCGTCTGGATGAACCTCTCGGGACAATCTCCTCAGGAACTCGTACACCTGAGGGCTTTGGGAGACAAAGGACTTGAGCTCCTCCTTTATCTCCTGGATCATCCTCGTGGGCTGAGGCCCTTCTCCCTCCGCCAGGATGGCATCCAGAACCCCAAGACGTTTTTCCGGTTCAGACCAGATCACATCCACGCCTATGGCCTTAGGCCCGAAGGAGGAGATGGCCTCTATGAGTTCTGCCAGGATGATTCTCGACCAGGGCCACTGGCCCACCTCAGCGAGGCTCTTTTCGTCTATGGCCACGATGGCCACCTGCCCAGTGGGCGAAAGGGCTCCCCTCCACTTGAGCCTCTGGTCATAGAGCTTGAGCTCGAAAACCTCCAGTATGGGAGGCCTGACCAGGTACAGGCCCGCCAGAAGAAGAGAGACTCCTACACTTATCCGAAGACCACTAGTCTTTAGTAGCAGAGACCTCAGCCTAGCACCCACTTTCAAGCCCTTCCGAGCATTGATGTGGCGAGAGGCATGGTGATGGGGGAGGATCCTCCGAGTCTTGGGGATCGATTACCATTTCGGCGCTCAGGCAAGCCACCGCTTTCTCCTCTTATAGTGCTTGACCTCCTTGTAGCTCTTTCTGCTCCCCAGCTCGCTCAGGCCCAGGTAGAACTCCTTTATGTCCTCGTTTTCCTTGAGCTTCTGAGATGGGCCATCGAGCACAATCCGACCGTTTTCCATCACGTATCCGTAGTCTGAGAGGCCGAGGGCCTTCCTGGCATTCTGTTCCACGAGGAGTATGGATACCCCCTCCTTTTTGTTTATGTCCTCTATGAGCTTGAATATTTCCTTGACCAGAAGGGGGCTCAACCCCAGGGAGGGCTCGTCCAAGAGCATCACTTTGGGTCTGGCCATGAGGGCCCTTCCCATGACGAGCATCTGCCTCTCGCCGCCGGAGAGATATCCGCTGGTCCTCTTCCTCATTTCCTGGAGCTTGGGAAAGTATCCATACACCTTCTCGAGGTCCGCGCGGATTCCGTGAGCATCATCCCGGGCATAAGCCCCGACAAGCAGGTTCTCTTCCACGGTGAGGTGCTCGAAGAGCCGACGGCCTTCCATGACTTGCACTATCCCCAATCTCACGATCTCCTCAGGATCCATCTTGTCTATGCGAAGGCCGTCGAACTCTATGGAGCCGTCAGTCACCTCCCCGAGTTCGGTGCGTAGGACTCCCGAGATGGCCTTGAGGGTCGTGGTCTTGCCAGCGCCATTTGCCCCGAGGAGGGCGACTATCTTCCCCTCTGGGACCTCGAGAGACACACCCTTGAGGACGAGTATGACGTCGCTGTAGATGACCTCTATGTTATTGAGCCTCAACATGAGTCATTTTCCAGCCTGAGGAGCCTGGACTTCCAGATAAGCCTTGGCAGTCACTCCTGTATCAACCCCCGTAGCCCTTATCTCGTACTTGCCAGGCGGAAGGGGCTTTGCCTGCTTCAAGTCGGGGGCCAATATGGGGGACCACTCTGTCCTGAAGAGCCAGTTGAGAGTCGCGGTCGGAGCCATGGAAACCTCGAAATTTCCAGCCTCATCGCAGGTAGCGTAGGCAAGGCCGACATCCTCACCTTTTTTTACCCCCTTCATCTCCACCCCCGGGGGCACAACCATCTCCACCACCACCATCTCCTTGGCCCCGAAGCCAGAACCATTGAACTTTATGGGATTCTTGAGGAGGCCCGGTTCTATCACCACCTTTTCCGGTGTGATGAGGAGCTTACCCTCTCTTGGTGGCCCCATGGTTTGGGAAGCGCATCCCCAGAGGATCAGAATCGCGGAAACCCAAAGGACTTTGTTTATCAGCCTTGATCCCATTTTGACACCTCCCCCCTTTCATAGGCCCTGTGGATCAAAACTTGTGGAGGGCCACGGCATCCGGAGCTTTCCGCCACCCTGTGATGGGGACCAGTTTGCCCCCTTGCACCCTGTAAAACTTGACCATGTCGGACCCTCTTCTGGACTGGGGTCCATAGGTGCAATTTCCGGCAAGGCCCTGTCTATGATCGCCTCCTCCGAGCTTCATGTAAGCCCTGAAGACCGCCTCTCCATCCAACTTCTCGTATCCGACCTCCTTCAAGGCTATCTTCAAAGCTGCCTCGAGATCGAGGCCCCATATCATCCCGGTGGCATAGGTGCTTCCCATCTCTTCGATGGGCCGTCCCCTGTATTTTTCCCAAATCCTCTTGGCCAAGGGGTGCTCCCTCGCCTCCTTGCCCCTCAGATAATAGACGCATATGACTGCCCCCTCTGTGGCCTCTGGATGTGCCTTTATGCCCACAGTCTCATCCGGTCCCCAGAAGGTAGCGTCCACAAACTGGATCTTTGCCGTGAGACCCATCTTGTGGGCATCCCTTAGGATGTTGGTAGGGGTTGGATCCACGCCTCCTATTATTATGTAGTCGGCCCCAGCATTTGCGAGCCTGGTCAACCAAACCGAATGATCCAGGGTCCCAGGAGGGAAGAACTCGGGAGGCAAGAGGGTCACACCCAATTTCTCCGCGTATTCCTTGCCTCCTCGCAGGGGCTCCCGGCCATACGGGTTGTCCCAGGAGATGTACCCTATCTTGGGAAGACCACTCTTCCCCTTGGCTTTCCAATCCTCGAGTATCCAGTCTATGGTCGCGGCGAATGCATCCTGGTAGCAGGTTCCCCATGTGAAGACCCTGCCTGGTTTCGCCTGAAATTCCCCATCCCCTGGAACGAGCTGGGGGATCTTGTCCCGGTCCGTGAGGGGAGCAATTGCCTTCCCAATCCCTGTGGAAATGGCATTGACCAGGACAAGCTTGTGCTCTGTTCTGTAACGCTTGTACGCCGAAACACCTCTTGCGACATCGTAGCGGGTGTCAACCCCGAGAAACTTGATCTTGACTCCATCTACCCCCCCTCTGTCATTGAGATCCTTGAAGAAATCCTCGAGACCCGAATCTGCGGGGACATTGAGACCAGCTATTGGTCCTGTGTAGTCCGCAAGGCTGAGATAGGTGACGTATCTCTCCTGTGCTGAGGCATGAAAACCCAATGGACAAAAGACCAAGAGTGCGACTCCTAGAGCCCAAAAGCCTTTGGTTCTTCTCATCTTGTCCCTCCTTTCTTTGGGGTTCTTCCCCCAAGATCTCCCCGATAGGGGGCCTCGATTCTGGATTCGATCCCGAGAGGGGACCGTGAAACCCACTTGGCCCTATCCATCCTTTCCGAGATGCCCCTCGGCCTCATTTGGCCTGGGAAAGGATCTCCAGGCCTGCTTCTGCCACCACATCCGAATCCATTCCCACAGCTCGAACCCTGTAAGACCCTGGCGGCAAAGGGACTGCCTTGGTCATGTCGGGCTTTCCATCCGGAGTCCAGTCCACTTGGAGAAACCAGTTGAGTATGGCCGTGGAGGCCATCTTGCACTGGAATTCCCCTTTCTCATCCGCCTTGGCGAAGGCGATCCCCACCCAGGGTTCTTCCTGGGTCATGCCTTTGAGCTTGAGCCCCTGAGGCAGACCGAGTTCCACCGTGACGGCCTCGCCAGCCTTGAATCCTGATCCCTTGAAGGATGGTGGATCCTTGAGGAGCTCCGGGCTCACAACTATTTGCTTGGGAGAGGGATCCAAAGAGGGAACTCCTGATTGGCCCCAGGCAAAAAGCCCCTCGAAGACCAAAGGAAGCGTGCAGAATACAATCATCGCCAATGACTTCTTGGGTCTGAACGCTGGCCTCTCATTCATGGCTTCCCCCCCGTTCCATTCGTGTTTGCGTCCTCACCATTTGTGGAGGGATACTGCATCGGGGGCTGTGACCCAATCAGTGATGGGGACCAGCTTCCCCTTGACGCATCTATAGAACCTGACCTGTTGGCTTCCACGCCTCGATGTCTTGCTGTAAGCGCACGGCCCGGTTATGCCCTCTCTGCTCATCCCCGTAAGTCTCTCGTACGACTCGTAGATCGCCTCTCTGGTGAGTTTTTCTTTGCCCACTCTCTTTATGGCATCTTTCAGAGCAGCCTCGAAATTCATCCCCCACACCAATCCAGTCCCGTACATCTCGTTCATCTTCTCCGGTGGTTCCTTCCGGTATGTGGTCCAGATGCGTTTTGTGAGGGGATGATTCTGGGCCTCGTCCCCTCTCAGGAAAAAGGACACCATCACCATTCCCTCCACTGCCTCTGGATGAGTCCCGACCCCTAGGGCTGTTGGTCCCCAGTAATCGGAGACAAACTGTATCTTCTTGGTAAGACCCATGGCAGAGGCGTCCCTCATGATGTTCGTCGGGATTGGGTCCACGGCTGCCACATATACATAGTTAGCCCCAGAGGCCTCTATCCTCGAGAGATAGACGTCGTGTTTGGGGGTGCCCATTGGGAAGAACTCGGGTGTCAGGAGCTCTATGCCGATTCTTTCAGCATACTCCTTCCCACCCCTCAGGGGCTCCTTCCCGTAAGGCGTATCCCAGGCAAGGAGAGTCACCTTCGGCTTGCCCGGCTGGCCCTTTTTCCTCCAATCTTCCAGTATCCAATCTAGGACTGCTGCGAAGGCATCCTGATAAGTGGGCCCCCAAGTGAAGAAGTTCCCTATATGTGCCTGGAATTCCCCATCCCCCGGACAGGTTATCACCATCTTCTCCTTGCCGAGGATCTCCTTGAGCATCTTGCCCAGGGGAGTGCTCACGATGCCCATTGCCAGCACCTCTTCGTCCCTCCTATACCTCTTGAAGGCCGAAAGGGCCCTTGCCACATCGTATCGCGTGTCCACACAGACGAACTTCACCTTCACCCCCTCGACACCCCCACGCCCATTGAGGTCCTTGAAGTAGTCCTCCAGCCCCATTGTGCCTGGGACGTCGAGGCCAGCGACCGGGCCTGTGAGATCAGCGAGCTCCACCCATGTGACCTCCTTGGCCTGGCCCTCCAAAGGTTTCAGAGCGAGGATGAAGGTAACCCATAGGAAGCAAAAGCCGCACACTAGAGCCCTTCTCATCTGGCTACCTCCCCAAATTCCAGTTCTACCCTCCCCATCAGTGGGCGAAGGGATAAAGCCTTATGGAGGCCTTTATTATCTCCCATCTGTGGGCCAGGCCCCTCGGTTCCTTTATGAGGAAGAAGGCCAAAACAGCTCCGAAGGCGGTGACTCCGAGTCCCGCTGCTGGGGCTGTTCCCAGCCAGGGGAACCAAGCTGCCAGGATAGGTGAAACCACCATCACCAGCTCATCGAGCAACTTTATCAGGATCACCCCGAAGAAAACCCCAGGGATGCTGCCCATGCCTCCCACTATCAGCATTCCCACGTACCAGAGGGCATGAAGGAGGGTGAATTGCTCGAAATGGACCACGAGATTGAGATGTGCCCAGAGCGCTCCCGCTATCCCGGCATAGAAACAGGAGATGAAGAAAGCGAGGAGTTTGTAATAGAACAGGTTTATCCCCATGACCTGAGCAGCTAGATCGTTGTCCCTTATGGCCACGAATGCCCTTCCCACTCTCGTGCGAGTGATGTTTTTCGCACCGTAAGTCATGAGGAGCATTACCGGGATTATCACGTAGTACATTCTCTCGTCGGTGTCCAGGGAGACGGACCACAACTGTGGGGGCTTCACGGTCAAACCCCTGGACCCCTCGGTTATCTCCAGGTGAAGTATCAGCCACATGGTGACGAAGTGGACAGCTATCGTGGCGATGGCGAGATAGAATCCCTTTATGCGAAGCGAGGGCGCTCCTCCCACCAGGCCGAAGATCCCGGTGAAGATGCCTGCCACTGGCATGGCAAGCCAGAAGGAGATTCCCATTTTCTCCGTCAAAATAGCCGAGCAGTAAGCCCCTACAGCCATGAAGGCCGCCTGCCCAAAAGAGATCTGCCCGCAGTAACCACTCACTACCTGGAGCCCCAAGACCAGGATCACGGTGATGGCCACGTTATTCACGAAGCTTATCAGGTGATAAGAGGCCACTTGCGGAAGGATGCCAAGTGCGAGGAGGGAGGCCAACAAGGCCGCCCACCTGAGGGGGGTCCTCACAATGGCCATGTCCTTTTCGTAGGTCTCATCGAATACTCCACATGGTCTCCACATGGCCTCATATCCTCTCTATTCTCACAAGACCGAAAAACCCGTAAGGTTTCACGAGGAGGATGAAAAGAAGGAGCAAGTACGCCGCTACTTCCTTTATCCCTCCGCCCACGAGGGGATCCAGGTAACCGGCGCTTATGTTCTCGAGAATTCCCAGAACTAGCCCGGCGACCAGTGCTCCGGGAAGGGATTCCAGCCCTCCCACCAGGGCCACAATCAACCCCTTTATCCCCATGTAAGGCAAGGGATAATGGATGTCTATCACAGTGGCCAAAGCCAGGCCAGCGAAAGTGGCGGTCACGGATGAGAGGACCCATATTGCCGAGAAGACTGCCCTCACGGACACACCCGTGCTCTGGGCCAGTTGATGGTCCTCTGCAGTCGCTCTCATCCCGAGGCCCATCTTGCTGAACTTGTAGAAAAGGGCCAGAGCCACAAATATACCCAAGGAGCCCACGAAGCTCACAACTTGAGTGACGGAGACCGTGGCCCCCATGAGCGATACATTCCCCCTGGGAAGGTAGGCCGAGAAACTCAGGGATTCGCCCTTCAGGATGAGCTGGAATATGCCGTCCATGAATAGGAATATGGCGAAGGTATTGAGGAAGGAGGCGAAAAGAGGCTGACCTATGAGGGGCCTCATGGCGAGCCTCTCTATGAGCCATCCCAAAGCCCCGGCAAAACCCATCGCTCCAACAAGACCCATCAGGAGAGGGAGCTTCAATTGTACCAGTCCGAACCAAAAGGCCAAGGCCCCGAAACCCATTATTTGGCCGTGAGCCAAGCTCACCACGTGGGTGGACTTGAACACCAGTACTATTGCCGCAGCCACTATGGCATAAAGTCCTCCCTCGAGAAGCCCTATCACCATGAGTTGGACGAGATGCTCCACTGCGGGCCCTCCAGCGCCTCTCAGACGTCGTTGACGAAGATGACCGTGCTCACAATACCCTGGCGACCATCTCTGTACCTGACAACTGCCTCGACCGTCAACCTATCTTTACCCGCATAGATGGCCTCTATAAGATCCCTGTATCGCTCCTCAACAAAGGATCTTCTTATCTTCCTCGTACGGGTGAGCTCTGCCTCGTCTGGGTCGAACTCCTTGTGAAGATTGACGAATCTCACCACCCTCGCGTGCTCGGGCAGTGTTCTATTGACTCTCCTTATCTCCTCCCTGACCAATTGTATCACCTTCTCCTTCTGGGATAGGTCGGCGAAGGTGGTGTAAGGTATATGGTTGGCCTCGGCATACCTTCCCACATTTTCCAGATCTATGTTGACAAGGGCTGCTACAAAGTCCCTTTCTTCCCCACCTACAACCAGAACATCCTTTATGAATGGACTGAACCTCAGCCTCACCTCGATGTACTGCGGCGAGAACTTCCTCCCCCCAGAGAGAGGCTTGAGATCCTCCATTCGATCTATGACGATGAGGTGCCCTTCCTCGTCTATGTATCCGAAATCTCCGCTACAATAGTAGCCATCTCTTAGTTTCGCCGCCGTGGCCTCGGGATTCTTGTAATAGCCAGAGTACATGAACCTGCTCTTGACCAGGATCTCCCCATCCTCGGATATCTTGACATCCACCCATGGCATGGGCCTGCCCGAGGTCTCGGGCCTTATCTCCCCAGGCCTTGGTATTGACACGACCCCCATCTCGGTGCTGCCATAGAAGAGCTTGATCTCGATCCCCAGAGCTAGGAAGTACCTTATTATTTCGGGACTCAGGGCCCCTCCTGCCGAGTAAACCACCCTCGCCCTCGACAGACCCAGCCTATCCCTCAGAGGTCTGAAACACCCTTGGTATGCGAGCCACCACAGGAGCTTCCAGAAGGGGCCCAATGGCTTCTTCTGGATCCTCCTGTCCGCCACTTTCAATCCCACGGAAAGACACTTGTTGTAGATCCACCTCCTCAGCCTGGTGCTATCCAGGATCTTGGCCTGCACCATGCTGTTCACACTCTCCCAGAGCCTGGCGCCATAGAAGAGAATCTCAGGTCCTATCTCCCTTATGTTCTCCTGAACTGTCTCGGGCTCTTCTGGAAAGTTGACCCTGAGCCCCGCCACTATTCCTCCTGCTATCCCCAGACCCTGCTCCGTTGCCCAGGCAGGGGGTATGAAGGAGAGGTACTCCATCCCAGGTCTATTCCATCCGTCAACGGCTGACCATTCCCTTATGCCCTCTACCAACCACCTGTGGCTGAGCATGGCGCCCTTGGGCATCCCAGTTGTGCCCGATGTGTAACATATGACAGCAATGTCTTCGGGCTTCCCTTGATCCACGAGATGATCGAATAGCCCTGGGTGTGATTCATCGTACATGCGGCCCATCTCCAGGACCGTCTCCATGGAGATGAGATCGGGATCTCTGTAGTTCCAGAGGCCTTTGGGGTCCCAATATATGACCTTCCTCAAGAGGGGGAGCTGGGGCTTTATCTCCAAGACCTTGTCCACCTGTTCCTGGTCATGGGCCACGACGAAGGTCGCATCCGAATTGTCCGCGTAATATTTGACCTCGTGGGCGACACAGTCCGTGAACACACCAACTGCCACTGCCCCTGCGCACTGGGCGGCTAGCTCCGCCCAGAACCATTCGGGCTTGTTCTCGCCTATGATCAGTACCTTCTCTCCCCTTTCGAGCCCGAGGCTTACAAGGCCCATGGCCAAGTATCTGACCTTTTCGTAATAGTCCTTCCAGGTGTAACGCCTCCAAATGCCTCGGTCCTTGACCCTCATGGCTACTTCTCTGTCGCCAAGGGTCTGTGCCCTCTGCCGGAGGATCTTGGGCAGAGTATCGAGGCTCTCCTCAGCCACTTGTACCACCTTCTGCCTCCTCCTCTTCGCCCAGATAGGCTTTTATCACCCTCGGGTCTTTCACTATCTCTCGAGGGGTGCCCTCGGCTATCTTGTTCCCGAAATCGAGGACCACTGCCCTGTGGGCAATGTCCATGATCACCTCCATGTCGTGCTCGACTATGATCATGGGGGTGCGCCTCAACTCGGACACATCCAGAATGAATCGAGCCATGTCCTCCTTTTCTTCCACATTCATTCCTGCCATGGGCTCATCTAGAAGGAGCAATTTCGGCTCCATGGCAAGGGCTCTCCCGAGCTCGACCCTCTTTCTCACCCCATAGGGAAGTGTGCCCACTATTTTTTTTCTCACGGGCTCCAACTCCAGAAGGTCTATGATGTCCTCGACCACCTTCCTATGACTGACTTCCTCTCTTCGGGCAGGGCCAAAGAAGATGGCCCCGGCTAGGGCTCCTCTTTTCATGTGGATGTGGCGTGCAGCCATCAAGTTGTCCAGAACATCCAAGCCGCTATACAGCTCTATGTTCTGGAAGGTTCGAGCAATTCCCAGTTCAGCTATCTTGTGGGGCTTGAGCCTGTGAATGGGTTTTCCCAGAAAAAGGATGGAGCCCTTCTGGGCCCTGTAAAACCCATTGATGCAATTGAGAAGGCTCGTCTTCCCCGCTCCATTGGGCCCGATGACTGCCAGGATCTCCCCGTCCAGTACATGGAGGTCCACATTGGTCAAGACCTGTAATCCCCCGAACTGAAGCCAGAGTCCTCGAACTTCCAGGATTTTCTTGGGGGAAAGACCGTTGGAAGGTGCTGGATTCATGGGCCAGATCCCCACCTAAAGGTTTTCTATCACTCGCAACTCCCTATGGGCTTCTCAGTCCGTTTCAGGCAAAAAAATTCCGAGTAAAAACGCAAGACCTCCGAGGTCAGGCCCTTGGGCGCCTCGAGGTCCCCTGAAGGTCGGAAGATGCGCAACCCTAACTTGGCTGAGCCAAGGCCTTCATTACACTGAAATCGCCCAAGTGTCAAGGTGGAATCCAAGGACGGCCCCAACTCAGAGGGCCTTCTTGAAAACCCCTTTGGGGTTTGGTATATGGGACACACACCAGTCGATCTCGGGGACAGAGGTGTCCTTCTCCTTCCAGGGGGTGAATCATGAGAATGGACCATTTCCTGGAGAGAGGTTCGAGGCTCTACCCTGACAAGGTGGTCATGAGCTCTGAGGGTGGTTCGAGGACATATGCGGAGCTACAAGGGAGGGTTGCGAGGCTAGCCCATGGACTCAAGGTGAGAACCTCCCTCAAGCCGGGTGACAGGATAGCTGTGCTCAGTCGCAACTGTCCCGAATTCGTCGAGGTTTACCTCGCCTGCTCGGTTTTGGGCTGTGTTGTGGTCCCCCTGAACTATCGTCTTCACCCGGATGACTACTTATTCTTGATTGGGGACTCGGAAGCCAAGGTCCTTCTCGTGGAAGAGGAGTTCGCCCAGAGGCTCGAGGGTCCCCTCGAGGAGTTGGGCTCGAAAGTGGACACCTGGTCCATAGGCTCTGAGGGTTCCAAATGGCCCAGATACGAGGAGCTCTTGGATGAAGATCCCCTGATTGAGCCAGAGGGACCGTCGGATGAGGACGTATGGATACAGATGTACACGAGCGGGACAACGGGGTTCCCAAAGGGGGTCCTTCTCACCCACAGAAACGTTGTCTCCACGGCATTGGGCCTGGCACTGGATGTGCCCTTCAATGTGGACCCCTGCAAAGTCCTTGTAGTGGCACCCATCTTCCACATTGGCGGATTGATCACCATCTTCGCGAGCATGGTATGTGGAGGGGCCTTCCATCTGGAAAGAGAGTTTCATCCCCACAATGTATTGAAGGCCATGAGCGAGGGCGGGTGCACCCATGCCTTCATGGTGCCGGTGATGGTGAGGGCCCTCTTGGGGGTCGGTGGACTGGATAAGTTGGACTTCAGCAGTTTTCGAGTTCTCATGTACGGAGCTGCTCCAATGCCTGAGGGCCTGGCCAAGAGGGCCAAGGAGGTCTTCGGATGCCAGTTGATACAGGGTTATGGACTCACGGAGAGCACAGGGGTTTTAGGTCTTCTCATGGATCCGGACCACGAAGTTTGTCCCGGGGCCACATGCAGGGAATACTCCATGGCGAGGATCAAGGTGGTGGACCCTCGAGGAATGCCCGTTGGTCCGGGAGAGGTGGGAGAGATAGTGGCCAAAGGTGACGGGATAATGAAAGGGTATTGGAAGAACGAGGAGGAGACCCGAGAGGCATTCCTCAATGGATGGCTTCGCACAGGAGACTTGGCCACTTGGGATCCCAGAGGTTACATTACCATAGTGGATCGCCTCAAGGACATGATAATAAAAGGCGGAGAGAACATTTATCCCAGCGAGATAGAAAGGGTGCTCAAGACCCATCCCTCGGTGGCCGAGGTTGCCGTCATAGGCGTTCCGGACGAGAAGTGGGGGGAGGAGGTGATGGCAATAATTGTGCCCAAGGCGGGCAGTGACCTCACAGCCGAGGAGATAAGGCGATTCTGCAGGGCAAAGCTCGCCCCCATGAAGAGGCCGCGGAAGGTGCTCCTCCGGGACAGTCTTCCCATGACCCCCACGGGCAAAGTGGCCAAGAAGGAACTCAGGGAGGAATTTTGGAAGGGGATGGAAAAGCGCGTCCACTGAGGTGCTCCCATGGAGAGCCATAGGCCAGCCTCAGATAATCGTGTGGGATGGCTTTGCTCTTACACCCCCATGGAGATCCCCCTAGCCCTGGGTCTCCTGCCAACCAGGATGAGTGGCCAGGGACGAATCTCTGGGGCGACGGACCCCAGGATTTACCATCTCCTATGTCCTTATGTGAGAAGCGTATTCAAAGCCGCAGCCCAGCTGAGGCCGGAGAGAGTCGTTTTCGCGAGGTGCTGCGATGCCATGGTGAGGCTCCACGATCTCTGGAAGGTTTGCTTTGGAGGAAAGGTTCATTTTCTGGACCTTCCCAAAATTTCATCTCCAGAGGCTGTGAGCTATTTTGCCAATGTCCTCAGGGGTTGGGCAAAGGAGCTTCGCGACGGGGCTGAGCCCGAGGAAGAGGAGCTCTGGGATTCCATAACGGAGATGAATCGGGTGAGGGCATTTTTCAGGGGACTCTTTTCCGAGGTAGCCCGGAGAGCACTTCCCTACTCCTGGGTTAGGGAGAGGGTTCGTCTCTGGCTAGAATATCCTACGGAGGGGACCCTGAAGGCCATTGAGGAGGAGAGACAGGCCTTGCACTTCGACGGAAAGATGGGGAAAGGCCCTGGGGTCATCCTCTCGAGCACCATGTTGGACCAAGGCGAGATAGTCTCCCTTATAGAAGAGGCGGGCCTTGTGGTAGTGGGAGATGACGAATGTTTGGGAGAACGCCACTTCCATATGGATGTTGAGGAAGGGGGGGATCCCTTCGAGGCCCTCGCCCATCGTTACCTCCAAAGGTGGCCTTGCCCCAGGATGAAGGGTGTTGGAAGAAGGCTCGAGGAGCTCGAGAGAATTCTTGAAGAGAGGGGTGCTGCGGGAGTCGTCATCGTGTATCTGAAGTTCTGCGACCAGAGTTCCTTCGACATCCCCCTCATTCAGGAGAAGTTTCGAAAAAAGGGAGTTCCTCTTCTCCTTTTGGAGAACGACTACACTTCCTCGGCCCTGGGACAGATGAGGACTAGGCTAGAGGCCTTCAGGGAGATTCTCCATGAGGGCTTTTGAAGGGAATGGCACAGTGGATAAGTACAAGACGAGGTTGCCGCTCCAAGGCTGGAGCGTGAGCCTCGAGCTCATAATGAGGTTCATCCACAGGTATCAGGCGAGTGTCTTCAAGAAGGAGGGATCGGCCTGGTCTTTTCTTTTCCGGGAAGTCTCGAGGATCACCGTAGATGCCTTCGAGAGAAAGGCTCCAGTGGTTTGGACAACAGCATATGTCTTCCCCATGGAGATGATATGGGCGTTGGGACTCATCCCAGTGGATTTCGAAATCCTGGCGGGTTTTCTCTCCGCCGCTTACCAAACAGGTCCAATGCTTCGTGCCTCGGATAGGTTTGGCCTTCCCCAGGACACGTGCACTGTGCACAGAATCGCTGTAGGAGCTGCACTGTCGGATCAACTTCCCAGGCCGGACCTCATTGTCACTACCACCCACTATTGCGACGGCAAGGCAAAGACCAACGAGATAATGGCTCAGAGATACGGGGTCGAGTATCTTCTCGTGGACATGCCCCTGGAAGACACGGAGGAGGCAAGGGCCTACCTCAAGGGACAATTGCTCCTGGTTTTCGAGAGACTGAGTGAATTGGCAAAGATTCCGTGCCGAGAGGAGGTCCTGTCGGAGGCCGTGGCCTCCTTCAATGACATGACGAGATACATGAGAAGGGCCAATGACTTGAGAAAATCCACCCCTTGTCCCTTCTTACCCAATAACGGTGGCTTCATCCTGAATTTCGTGGGTACACTTCTCTACGGGTCTCATCTGGCCCCGACTCTATACGAACTCCTAGACTCCCAGTGGCGAAAAGAACTTGAGGAAAGAAAATTCCCCCAAGAAAAATTCAGAATCCTTTGGCTCATGGCCAGTCCCACCTTCCAGGCCACCATCTTCGAATGGCTGGAGGAGAGGGGAGCCAGAGTTGTCATGGAAGAGTTGAGCCACTGTTATTGGGGTGAGATGGATCCATCTAGGCCTTTGGACTCCATGGTGGATCGAATGTTCTCCAATACCTTCATGGGGAAGGCAGAACGCAGGGCTAGGACAGCTGTGGAGCTCGCCAAATCGTACAGGGTAGACTGCGCCATTCATTTCGGTCACCTTCCGTGCCGTCAGGCAAATGGAGCCCTCAAGCTTCTGAGAGATGCTCTCGAGGAGGAGGGGATAAAGCTGATCCAACTGGAGGGCGACCTTGCCGATCCAACGGGTTGGGACGAGGTGAGAGTGAGGAATCATCTCTCGGCTCATCTGGAGATGCTCCAAGGGGAGATCTCTGGAAGGCGGGCCTGGGCAAGGGGAACCCATAGGGGATTCGAGAACCCATGAGATTTTCTCTGCATTTCCAGAAAAAGCCATTCCACGTTGTAGGACTAGGGCTCAACGCGGTGGACGATCTGTGCGTCGTTCCCCATTTTCCCGAATTCAATACGAAGGTCAAAATGATCTCCCTCGAGCGTCAGGGAGGGGGCCAAGTGGCCACTGCCATGGTGGCCCTAGCCAGATGGGGGTTGAGGGTACGTTACATAGGAAAGGTAGGAGGGGACGAACTCGGAAGGTTCTCCTTGGAGAGCATCCGATCCGAAGGGGTCGATGTCTCCCACGTGACCGTCGAGAAGGACGCGAAGAATCAGTACGCGTTCATAATCATCGACGCCAGGTCCGGAGAGAGAACAATAATTTGGGATAGGGACCCAAGGCTCATGTACAGGCCGGGGGAGCTATCCCGAGAAGCTGTGTGCTCGGGGTCCATCCTCCACCTCGATGGCCACGATGTGTGGGCCACACTCCAAGCCTTGGATTGGGCCAGAGAGGAGGGAATACCCACAGTCATAGACATGGATAAGGTGGAGGAGGGAACAGAGGAGATGGTCTCAAAAGTTGACTTTCTCATATCCTCCAGCTCCTTTCCCTCCAAATTCACTGGGATCTCCGACCCCGAAAGAGCCCTCCTTGCCATAGCCCAGAGAACGAGTGGGTTCGTGGCCATGACCTTGGGAAGGGAAGGTTGTCTCGCCATCACACCCAAAGGGCCCCTTTACTGTCCGGGCTTCCAGGTCAATGCAGTGGACACCACCGGCGCAGGGGATGTATTCCATGCTGGGTTTATCTTTGGTCTTCTGGCTGGGTGGGAACTGGAGCGCATACTCGAGTTTGCAAATGCTGTGGCTGCCATCAAGTGCACAAGACTAGGGGGAAGACCAGGGATACCGACTCTCTCGCAGGCCTTTCGTTTCCTGGAGGAGAGGCTTCCCCATTGGGAAGATGTGACCCGGGAAAAGAGGATCGGAGCCAGATGAGAGGCGAAATTGTCCCCTAGCCTCCTGAGTTCATTTGGAATTCCGCCAGTATGGGCGCATGGTCAGAGGGTCTTTGGGCCTTTCTCGGTTGGGTGTCAATCCAAGCCTTCCTGGAGAGGCTCGCCAGGAGTCTTGTGGCCCAAATATGATCCACCCTCCACCCGAGCCCGCGCTCGAGGGCCTTGGGGATCCTATAGTCCCAGAAGGTGTAATGGCGGGGAGCATCCACGTGGAGACGGAAGACATCCACCCATCCCCATTTCCTTATCCTTTCTAGAGCTTCCCTCTCCTTGGGATGATAGCCTATTTGACCATCCAGATGCACTGGATCGTAGACATCCTTTTCCTCAGGGGCCACATTGAAGTCCCCGAGCCACAGGATGGGCAGGTCGGGATCCAGCCTTTCTTCCATGAATCTGAGGAGCCTCGAAAACCAGGTCAACTTGTACCGGAACTTCTCCGAGTCGACGGCTGTGCCCTGAGGAACATATGTGTTGAGCACCTTGAGGCCATAGGTCTCGACAAGAATGAGTCTATCCGGGTCTGGGGGTCCTCCATCCTTGAGGCCGTGCTCGATGGTTGAAATTTCTTCGAGGCTCAATACCGCGACCCCATTGAATCCCTTTCGACCGGACCAAACGCAGTAGTATCCAGCCCTCAGGATCTCCTCTCGCGGAAACTCTTCGTCTGATACCTTGGTCTCCTGAAGGGCCAGGATATGAGGCCTCACCTTTTGGATCCACTCCATGAGAAGGGGCATTCTGGCCCTTATGCCATTGACATTGAAGGATGCGACCCTGAGGAGGCCTTCCATTTTATTGAGATCCCTCCCAGAGACGTTCTTCGCCCTGGCAACCTCAAGAAGCTTCCTCCGAAAGATATCATGGAAAAAAGGCCTCCTTGAATCAAGTTTCTCACTTTCTCCAGCATGAGGAGGGAAAGAAACGACTCGAACCGCGAGTTTTTGCCACAAGAACGCGCGGAAGTGGGCCCCTCCGAGAAAAACGCCCTCCGCGTTGTCTCCGACCCTTTCCCTGCTAATCCATCCCCCTAACTCGCCCCCGCCACCCGCGGAGGGGCGGGCTCCGCACGCCCGCTAGCGGAGCCTTGCCTCTACCGGGGCATCGCCCCATTAGGCCAACGGGCGTTCGATTGCCCCTTTATGATCACGTTATGCCTCGGCTTGCGTGCGGCCTCGCAATGCGGGCGCGGAGACCGCACCCCTCCGAGAAAAACGCTTTGCGCGTTATCCCAGGGTCTTCCCCGCAAGGCCCTCCTAGCTCGGGAGGTCCCCCCGCGGAGGGGCGGGCTCTGCACGCCCGTTAAAGCACGCCTGGGCTTGAACGAGACACGTCCCCGTTAGGCCTGGGGCAGTTTGCCTGACCATCTCAACTAATGAGATGCCTCGGCATGGGCACGGCCTCGCAATGCGGACGCACGGAGTGCGTCCCTCCGAGAAAAGCGGCCCCGGCGTTATCCCAGGGTTTTCCTCGCAAGGCCATCTCGCCCTGGATGGTCCACCCGGCGAAGGGGCGGGCTCCGCACGCCCGCGAGGGAGAGTTTGCCTCCACCGGGCGATCGCCTCTCTACGGCACCTGCTTTTCGCGCTCCTTCCGGTAATCATGACATGCCTCGGTTTGAGTATGGCCTCGGCACGCGGACGCGCAGAGCGCGTCCCTCCGAAAAAATCTGCCCCACGTGATCCCAGGGCTTTCCCCGCAAGGCCCCCTCACCTCGGATCGTCCACCCCCGGAGGGGCGGGCTCCGCACGCCCGTAATGACACCCTTGGCCTCACCCGAGCGTGTCCCTCCTAGGCCTCTGGGCGTTCCTTTGCCCCCGATGATCATGTTATGGCTCGGCTTGCATACGGCCTCGCAATGCGGACGCGGAGACCGCGTTTCTCCGAGGGAACCACCCTCCGGGTCATGTCCCCCCCTCCCCGCTAGGCCATCCGTGCCGGGCTGGCCCTCCAACTGGCCCTCTGCATGTGATCAAATGTTTTTGCACCCGAGAGGCCTTGCAAGGAAGACACGCCAAGTTAGTCCTTACGGGAAAATCGGAAACCAAATGAGACTCAAAAACTGTGATCCGTCACCCCATGGTCCCCACCCCAACCCGTCCTCACCTTTCACGCTGACCCACATGGCGCTCTGGCCAAGGATTCATACAGTCACATTCCTTCGGCAAAGCCTCCAAGTTCCGCCCACAGAGGTCGCATCTCCGAAGGGCCAGCTGTGGCTACTCAGTGGATCTTGACAGAGGGCTTGTCTCTACGGTTATCTGGAGGAGCCTTGGAATGAGACTGGGGGCAGAGAAGGAGGGGGAAGTCAATGGACGGCAAGGAAAAGATAAGAGGGATAATAGCGGCAGTGGTCACACCTTTCACGGAAAAGGACGAGCTGGATGAGGCCGCATTGCGCAGGGTTGTGGATTATATCCTGGGAGGCGGAGTCCACGGTCTCTTCCCTGTGGGAAGCCAGGGAGAATTCTATGCCCTCTCCGAGGAGGAAAAAAGGAGAGTTGTGGAAATAGTCTTGGAGCAGGCCCAAGGCCGAGCCTTTGTCATGCCCAATACGGGTGCCATAACCACCAGGGACTCCATAAGGCTGAGCCAAATGGCTGAGGCCCTTGGAGCTGATTGCGTCTCAGTCATAACCCCTTTTTTTGTAAACCCATCTCAGGAGGAGCTTTACGAGCACTTCAAGGCCATCTGCCGGTCGGTGAAGATCCCTGTGCTCGCTTACAACAATCCGGATCGCACAGGGGGAGTGGCCCTCAAGGTGGAGACCATGTCGAGGCTCGCGAGGGAATGTCCCAATTTCGTCGGGGTGAAGGATAGCTCCGGGGATCTCACCATATTCTCGGAGATGATCAGGCTTTGCCCTCCAGGCTTCAAGGCGATCATGGGGAGAGATACCCTGATCTTCGCCGCCCTCGTCCATGGGGGAGCTGGGGCAATAGCCGCAACCGCAAACGTCGCGCCTCGCCTGGTCGTGGAGATCTACGAGGCTTTCACATCGGGTGACCTGGAGAGGGCCAAAAATGCCCAGATGGCCCTCGCACCACTGCGGATGGCCTTCGGCCTGGGAACCTTTCCGGTGGTCGTGAAAGAGGCCCTGGAAATCATGGGGATTGCTCCTGGGAGGTGCAGAGGTCCGGTAGGGCCTTTGTCGGAAACTGCCAGAGAAAGATTGAGGGAGATCCTCGGGCAAATGGGGCTTCTCCATCAAAGACAATGAAGGCCTCGGAAGAATTCGACGCCTTCGATTCTTCACCAGTGATCTCCGCGCGCGAGCAGGATTCAGGGGCCAGGAAGTGGGTGGTCTTTTTTCTATGCGCGTCTCTTTTCATATGCTCCCAGTTTCACAGGGTATCGAACGCCGTTATAGCCCTGGACTTGAGCCGGGACTTGGGGATTTCCGCTGAAAGCCTGGGGGCCTTGACTGCCGCCTTCTTTTATTCCTTCGCTGCCATGCAGATCCCCCTCGCCATGTTCCTCGACAGAGTGGGAGGAAGAGCATCCATGGGTTTTTTATCCCTTCTGGGAAGCGCTGGAGTAGTGGGATTTTCTTTGGCGGGAAGCATGGAAGAGGCCTTTCTGGCCAGAATCCTCGTTGGGGTCGGAATGGCTGGAAATCTCATGGGGTCTTTGAAGCTCATTTCCAACTGGTTTCCGCCAGAGCAATTCGCGACACTCTCAGGGGTCCTCATGGCTCTGGGAACCCTGGGGAACATGCTGGCCGCCACTCCCCTTGCCTTGCTCAACGAAGCTGCAGGATGGAGAAACGGTATCAGGATCACTGGCCTCGTCACCGCGGCCCTCGCTGTGGCCTTTCTTCTTCTGGTGAGAGAAGCTCCAGCCCATATCCGGATGCAGGGAAGAGGGGAGGGCATTTCTCTCTTTGCGGAGGTCCGCCATCTCCTGCGTCTCAAGGAGTACTGGCTCATATCCCAGGGAACTTTTTTCAGGTATGGAACCTTTGTCGCGATCCAAGGCCTTTGGGCAGGCCCCTATCTCCTGGAAGTCTTGAAGGTTCCGCCCATTGTGGCGGGAAATCTGCTTCTCATGTTGAATCTGGGGGTGGTCGTAGGCTCACCATTGGGGGGTCTTCTTTCCGACAGGCTCATTGGGTCCAGAAAAAAGGTGGTTCTCATGGGCCTCGCGGGTATGGGATTTTGCCTCCTTGCCCTCGCAATGGGATGGTGTGGCGCAGGGACTTTTTGCGTGGGAGCGTTCTTTTTGGCACTCGGAGTGGCTTCATCCTTTGGGCAAGTCATGTACGCCCACATAAAGGAAATGCTTCCCAGCAGCATGACTGGCATGGCCCTCACGGGCATAAATCTCTTCACCATGCTTGGAGCTGCTGCGTTTTTACAGGGTATGGGGTGGGTCGTCGACAGATGGGCCACTGGTCCCGGGCCCAGCGCTCAGGGCTACCACACAGCGTTCTTTGTTGCCTTTGGAGGAGTGATGCTGGGACTGATCCTCTACAGTTTCACCAGGGACGCCCCCCGGCATTGAAGGCACCAAAGAAGAAAGGTGGAGTCGCCCCCCGGATTTCATCCGCGAGGGCCAGATAGTTCAAAGGAGATCGTGAATAAACTCGAGGGATTCGAGGACCTCTTTTCTAGTTGCAGAACTCCTTATCTCGAACACCTTGATGGGGGCTGTCCTGAGGTGCTCTCTCAAAGCCCGGAAATCCACTTCTCCCTGTCCGGGGGGATAATGGTCCTCGAGCTCCTTGACGTCGTGGAGATGGAGTCCCAGCATCTGTGAGCCATATCTTTCCAGGAGTTCCCTCTGGTAGAGAATGCCTAGTTTTTCCTGCACGTGGGCATGGCCCGTGTCGTGCCAATAGCGCAGGTTCCCTCCTGAAAATGTCTCGAGGATGAAGCCTATTTCCCAAAGATCGGGGATTTCGTGAAAATGGAGCCTGTTTTCGATCCCCAGGAGAATATCCCTCTTTTCAGCCTCCTTGTTTATGCTCTCGAGACTGAATAGGACCGCATCGAGATTTTTTTGCCTCTTGCGATTTCTCACCTCCCTGAGTTCCGAAATGTACCTCTGGCCCTCCTCGGCCCAGGATAGGCCCTTCTTGGAGTTCTCCTCCAACTTGTCGGTGGGATCCTCCATATCGACCTTTCCCAGATGGATCACCACCGCCTTCGCTTCGAGATCGTGGGCATGCTGGATAGTGGAGATTGCGAGTTTTACTGCCTCGGCCCTCTCGTCCTTGTCCGTGGAGGAGAGGCTCACTGGGTCGGCCACAGGAGGGCCCTTGAGAAAGGACTGAGGCCTTGGAAAAACATGGTGGACGCTCAGCACCTGGGCTCCTCCTTTGAGGGCGGGCCTCATCTGAGCCAGAGCCTCTTTCGTGATTCTGTAGTCGAGCTCCAGTTTCTCGAAGCCCATATCCAGGGCCTCGAGGGGGATGGAATCCCCCCTTGCCTCTTTTCCCTCCCACCAACAAGTGGAAATCCCGAACATGTTCAGCCCCTCACTCCCCCATTATCTGGACCACTATGTCCCTCTTCCTTGGCCGAGTGTCGAAATCTACCAATATTATTTGCTGCCATGTGCCCAAAGTTAATCTCCCTTCAACAAAGGGAATTGTCAAAGAAGGCCCAACAAGTGCAGCCCTGACATGAGAATGCCCATTGTCGTCACCCCATCGAAGGTGGTGCCTGTAAATGCCATCCTTGGGAGCTATTCTCTCCAAGGCGTCCTGGAGATCCCTGACGGCACCGGGCTCGAATTCCAAAGTAGTGAGTGCTGCAGTGCTTCCGACCACAAAAAGGGTCACAGTCCCCGTCGTGAGGCCGGATCGGCTCACTGACTCCTGGACATCTTGGGTCAGATCCAGCGTATCCCCGTACCCCCGCGTATCCACTTGAATTCTCTTGCAGACGACCATCTTTGCGCCTTTCCCGTCCCCTTCTTCCTCCAAGTGGAACTGAAGAACCGTTAATCTCCTCGATTTCTAAAAGATAACATCCAGGCCCTCCACGTTGAAGATGGACCCGGACCCTTTGGCTGGTCCCTTATACGGGCAAGTCGCCTGCTTCTTTATGAGCGCGAGATGATGCATTTCCCAGTTGGAGTGTCCCGATTCGCCGAGTAAGGTACCTTGCTGGGGCTGAGCTTTTGGGAGGCCGTGCCTGAGGGCCATTTGCCTGGCAGAGTAACTGGCTCGGATAGTGCCGGGCTGGGATTTTGTTGGAAGGGTGCAATAGTTGCGGCCCCACCTTGTGGGGGAGGAAATCCCAGGCATCGCCCGGGCGGGGAGGGCGGCCAGGGAGCCCTCGTCTTTCGGTCGCAATGGCTCGGGGAACCGAGGCCTTTTTATGGGGGCGTGCATAGCCCACCCCTTTGCGAAATGGCCAAGCGATGCGGAGAGGGCCTTCCCGGGGGCAAGCCGAGGGATGGCGCCAGGGGGGGGGTTTTCTCGGAGGGGCGCACGGAGTGCGCCCGCATAGCAAGGCTAAACGAGTGCCGAGGCATTCCATTCCCACCAGATGCGTGCGCGAAAGGCCGGGACCCTAACGGGGTAAATCTTCCTTGAAGCCAATGCCCTCATTGCGGGCGTGCAGAGCCCGCCCCTCCGTGGGGGGCGGAGCTGGGCATGGGTCCCCTAGCGCGGTAGGGGACGTTGACGATCCGAATGGTGGTTGTGGCGGAGGGACGCGCTCCGCGCGTCCGCGAAGACCGGCCTGACGCGAGCCGAGGCATAACATAATCATAGGGGGCAAAGGAACGCGTGGTGGCCTAATGGGGCGATCCCCCGGTGGAGGCAAGGCTCCGCTAGCGGGCGTGCGGAGCCCGCCCCTCCCCGGACTGGCCGAGCGCGAGGTAAGTCGCCTAGCGGGGAAAGTCCGGAGATGACGCGAGGGGTGGTTTTGTCGGAGGGACGCGGTCTCCGCGTCCGCGAATACTGGCCGGACGCAAGCCGGGGCATTCCATTTCCACCCCTTGATGAGGCAAGAGGCCGGTTGGCCTACCGGGCATATGCCTCGGTCAAGCCCGCGCCTTCCTTAACGGGCGTGCGGAGCCCGCCCCTCCAGAAGGCGTCCACCCCATATAACGAGCCTTACGGGGCAAGCTGCGCCATGACGGAGGGGTCCGTTTTTCGGGGGGAGGCACTCTGTGCGTCCGTATTTAGGAACCCAACTTGGGCTGGGGAATGCCGTTCCTCGCAAAGGAGACGCCGAGGGCCCTTGGCCTACCGGGGACATGCCTGGGACGAGCCTAAGCCAAAGCACCTTCTTGCCGCAAAGGGCCTCGTGGCATATCGGCCCCCGATCAGGCGTCTTGGAGCTCTAGGCCATAGATGCCATCCAGGCAAACCTTGCAATAGACGAGCTGACCTTCTGGTTTTGCACCGCATCGAGGGCACGGATGAAGGTCGGGGTCCGAGCACGCTGCCCTCTCGCCACAATCTTCGCAATGCCAATACCCTTCTGAATATATCCACCTGTGTTCCTTGCATCTCGGCATCGGGGATTCACTCCTCTCCCAGGTAGACCTTCCTCACCATCTCGTTTTCCGCCAGGTTCTCGGCCGAGTCCATCAAGACCACCGTCCCTGTCTGGAGAACATACCCCCTCTTCGCTACTTCCAGCGCCATTCTGGCATTCTGTTCCACAAGGAGTATGGTGGTGCCATCGGCATTGAGTCTCACGATTGTCTCGAATATCCCCTCCACAAGAACTGGCGCCAGGCCCATGGATGGTTCATCCAGGAGAAGCACCTTGGGTTCGCCCATGAGGGCCCTTCCGATCGCGAGCATCTGCTGCTCTCCCCCGCTCAATGTCCCCGCCACCTGCCTTCTTCTCTCCTTCAGCCTCGGAAAAAGCTCGAATACCCGCTCCAGGTTCTCTTTCTTGCTCTTGGAGTCCTTCTTCAGGAAGGCCCCCATTTCGAGATTTTCCATGACCGTCAATTGGCTGAAGATCCTTCTTCCTTCTGGCACCTGGATGACTCCCTTTGCCACTATCTCATGGGGAGGAAGCTCGGTGAGCTCCTCTCCCTCGAATCTCACGCTTCCGGTCCTGGGTCTCACGAGGCCGCTTATGGTCTTGAGGAGAGTGCTCTTTCCGGCTCCGTTCGCTCCAATTATCGTGACTATCTCACCCTTCTCCAGGTCAATGGAAACGTCCTTCAGGGCATGAATGTGGCCGTAATAAGAGTTTATTTCCCTCACCACCAAAGTCTTGGTCACTCGGTCCTCTCCACGCCTATCTCGAGCTTAGAAGATTCAAGCAGCCCCTGCCCTCTTCCTCCCCAGATATGCCTCTATGACCCGCGGGTCCTTCTGGATCTGGCTCGGAGGGCCCTCGGCTATCTTCTGTCCGTAGTCGAGGACAGTCACGATCTCGGATATCCCCATCACCACCTTCATCTGATGCTCGATGAGAAGGATTGTTATTCCCAGCTGATCCCTCAAGTTCCTTATGAAGTCCGTCATCTCTTGGGTTTCCTTTGGGTTCATGCCGGCTGTGGGCTCATCGAGAAGGAGAAGTCTGGGTTTCGTTGCCAAGGCCCTTGCCACTTCGAGGCGCCTCTGTTCTCCATAAGGGAGGTTTTTGGCGAGGACGTCTCCCTTTCCCCCGAGCTGCACGAATCTGAGAAGCCTTTTGGCCTCCTCCACTGCCTGCCTCTCCTCCTTCTTGATAGAGGGAAGCCCAAGCACTATGCCGAAAAATCCCGCCTTCAAATGACAGTGGAAACCCACCAACACGTTTTCCAACGCGGTGAGGTTGGGGAAAAGCCTTATATTCTGGTAAGTCCTTGCTACCCCCAACTGAACTATCCTGTCCGGCAACAACCCAACGAGGGAGTGACCATCGAGGACAATGGAGCCCGCTTCGGGCTTGTAGAACCCCGTGATGCAATTGAATAGGGTAGTCTTGCCGGCCCCGTTTGGGCCGATGACGCTGTGGATGCTCTCCTTTTTCACCTCGAGATCCAGGTCCTGGAGAGCCACCAGGCCCCCAAATCTCTTGGTCACCTTCCTGCACTCAAGGAGCTTCATGCCCTCGCTCCTCGGAAAACCTCATTTCATGGGTTGCGGAATCGAAATGGAGCTCCCTTTTTCTCACGGCTTCGGGCCAGAGCCCCTCTGGTTTGAGGAGCATCATGGCGACCAGAGCAGCCCCATACACCAGAAGCCTATATTCTGCAAACTCCCTGAGGAGCTCCGGAAGTCCCACCAGAGCAGCTGCCCCCACTATTACCCCGGGGATGCTCCCCATCCCACCCACTATTATCAGACAGAGGATGTTTATGGAGATCATGACATTGAAGCTGTGGGGATACACCGAGCCCAGCTTTGTCGCGAAGATCGCCCCGCTCAGGGCCGAGAAAGCCGCCCCAGTTGCGAAGGCCAGAAGCTTCATGGCCACGAGATTGATCCCCATTGCCTGGGCCACATCTTCATCCTCCCTGATCGCCATCCAGGCCCTACCGATGCGGCTGTCCCTGAGGCGCCAGGAGATCACCCCGACCAGGGCGCATCCTGCCAGGATGAGGTAGTAGAGCTCCTGAGGAGTTGCGAACTCGAAGCCCCCAATACTTGCCTTGGGGATCTTCCCGATACCCTGAGCCCCGCCCAGCCAGGGTCTCAGAAAGTCGGAGAGCACTAGGATCCTTATTATCTCGCCGAAACCCAAGGTGGCTATGGCAAGATAGTCTCCCCTCATCTTCAAGACTGGTATCCCGAGGAGAACTCCTGATACCACCCCCAGTGCTATGGCTACAGGCAAGGCCTCCCAGAAAGTCAGATTGAAGAATCCGAGCTCAGGGGATGTGAGCACAGCAACTGTGTAAGACCCTATGGCGAAGAAGGCCACGTAACCCAGATCCAGCAAGCCTGCGAACCCAACAACTATGTTGAGTCCCAATCCCAAAAGCACGTATAGCCCCACGACCGTGAGGACCTCGCTCAAAAAAAGCCCGAGAATCTGGGGCAAGACCAGAAGTATCGCCAGAACGAGTGCGACCCACCCCACCCTGAGGGCCTTTCTCGTTGCGGGATTGAGGCCCTGCATCGCTTCACGAAATCTCTCCCCTTTGCCTCTCCAGAAGAGAGTCCCGAGGGCAACTGCTACCATTGTCCCCAGCGCACCTTCCACTGTGAGGCCATTTGCCTCGAATACCAGCTCGGAGAAGTCGGCTACGGGTCCCCAAGCTGCCAGAAGGGGCCGAACGAGATCCTGAAGCACCCCCAGGGTCACAACCCATCCCACAGCATTGATAGCTGCCTTTCGATACTTTTGGGGAAAGACGGCCATGGCTCCCCCCCAGGCTGCGGATCCGCATCCCAGGAGAACCAAGATCCCTATGCCCCAGTTCCCCTGCCCCAAGGTGAGAAGCTCGAAGAGAACTGGAGAGGCATTTATGAAGACCCGCCTCAAGGGGATGAGATTCCCCACCACCACAAGAAGACACAAAACGGCCCCTGCTATTCCTCCTGCCCCCACAGCCCCCAGAAACGCCAAACCGCTCCTGGATTCCCTGGCCACGAGATACCCAGCGAGGACCCCAATGCCCAGGAGGAGGGCATGGCCTATGGAGATGATATCGGCTACTATGTACCTCTGGCCGAATGCCTCTACCATCCCTATGAGGCTCACGAGGACCGCCACGCCTCCTGCTACAAGGCCACTTTTGATTACCCTCTTTCCCCTCCTGACCTTTCTCCTCGCCAACTCCTCATCCCCCATCAGGCCTTCTTCACTGCAAGCCTCTCACCCAATATCCCTGTTGGCCTGAAGATCAATACCAGAACCAGCATCGTGAACGCTATTGCATCCTTGAGCTGATATGGCGCCACAATTCCCAGACCATCGAGAAAGAGACTGGGCCCCAGAGACTCTATGAACCCCAAGAAGATACCGCCCAGCATGGCGCCGGGGATGTTTCCTATACCACCAAGGACAGCAGCTGTGAAAGCTTTTATCCCAGGGATGAACCCCATGAAGAAATGAACCTGCTTGAACATGAGAGCATAGAGAACTCCCGCAGCTCCCGCTGCCATACCTCCGATGATGAAGGTGATGGAGATCATCCTGTCCACATCTATGCCCATGAGGGCCGCTGTCTCCTTGTCCTCCGATACTGCCCTCAATGCCTTGCCGGTTTTGGTCTTTTGGACGAAGAGGTAGAGGGCCATCATCATCACAGCGGCTGCCACGATTATCACTACCTGGAAACCTAGGATCCTCAAGCCCAGGATCTCCCAGTGGCGCTCGAGGGGCTTTATCACTGGATAGGCCTGGAAACCCGAGCCATAGAGTCCTCTGAAGGTATATTGGAGGAAGAAGGAGGCCCCTATTGCCGTGATCAGGGGGACGAGCCTGGGAGCGGTCCTCAGGGGTCTATAGGCGATTCTCTCCAAAAGGTAGGCCACGAATGTCGATGTGGTCATTGAGACCAGGAGAACCACCAACATGCTCAATAGGGGATGTGAATCCAAAAGGCCGCTTGTGTGGAAGAAGGCCGCCACAAAGTAGGCCGTGTAGGGGCCACTCATGAAGACCTCGCTATGGGCGAAATTGATCATCCTAAGGACCCCATAGACCATGGTGTACCCCAGTGCTATCAGGGCATAGATGCTTCCCTGGGCGAGACCGAATATGGTGAAGTCAAGCCAGTGCCTGGCACTGTACTTGCCGGATGAGAGGGTGGACCATGAGCCTATCACTATCAGGGCCAACAGGATCCCACCTATGGACCACATTATGAGATCCGTTGGAGTCAATTTTTCCCGGAAACTGGTCTTCACGGCTCTTCCAAAAAAAGCAGCTGGGGTCTACCTATGCCGACCCCAGCTGCGCCATTTCCGCAGGCTCAATACGGCTTCCAGAAGGGCTTGTCCGGCATCACGAGCTTCTTAACATTCTCCTCAGTTGTCTGGTACACGGCTATGCGTGGGTCTGCACAATCTCCATACTGATCGCAGGAGAGGGTCCCAGTCAGCCCCTTGAAATTCTTCGTGGCGTAGAGGGCATCTCTCAGGGCCTTTCTGCCGATGTAGAGAGTTCCGTCAGGCCCTTTCTTGGCAACCTTCTCTATGGCCGCGAAGATCATCATCGCCGCATCGTAGGCGTGAGCATGGAAGGGTGCTATGGGTTTCTCTCCGTACTTTTTCTGGTGCTTGGCCAAGAAATCCTTGTATCCTTCGGCAAAGGCCGAGAAATCGGGACTCGAATGGAACATCCCTATTGCTGCTTCTCCCGCTGCCTTGTAGAAGTCAGGAGAGAAGGTCCCGTCTGCGCTCATCAAGTAGACCTTCTCCAGACCTGCTATCTCCTTCGCTTGCCTTGTTATATGGCCGCCAGCAGCTATGAAGATCGGGTAATAGATGAACTCGGGGTTACCAGTTGCGATCCTCGTGAGAACGGGCCTCATGTCCGTGTCCGTTGGGGATACTGCCTCCTGGGCAGTGATGGTTCCACCCAGTTTCTTGAAGGTCTCAGCGAAAACTGCCTGAAGTTGCTCTGCATAGACGCTCCCATCATGAATGGTCGCTGCCCTTTTGACCCCGAGCTTCTTTATGGCGAACTCTGCCGCCACAGCTCCCTGGACTTTGTCATTGTGAGCGGTGCGCAGGTAACCGTCGTACTCGGGCCCCCTCTTGGGATCCGTGAGGTAAGGGGCAGTGTTGGAAGGAGACACCGTGGGGATTCCAGCCTTCCAGAGAATGGGAGCTCCCGGTCTCGCCTCGCTGGAGCAATTGGAACCGATAGCTGCCACTATCGTGGGATCAGAGGCGAGCTTTGTAGCCGCAGCTTGGCCCCCTTCAGCGTTGCATCCGCTGTCCTGCCCCGTGAGCTTTATGGGATGGCCGAGAAGCTTCCCTCCCTTATCGTCTATCGCTATCTCGACCCCCCTCTTGGTGTCTATGCCTAGGGAGGCATCTGGCCCCGCGATCACAAACCAGTAAGCGATGTGGATGGGCTGCCCAGGCTTGATCTTCACAACACCTATCGGGTCCTCATACTTGAACGCTTCTCCCTTCTTTTCTTTGGCCCCGAAACTCAGTGATGGACTAAAAGTGAGGATCAATCCCAAAGAAACCGCAGCAACGAGAAATCTTTTCATGACCACCTCCCCTTGTCCTTCGGTCTTGTAGAAGTGCTTCTCCAAGAGAAAGATGCGGCCTTCTTAATCCTCAGATCACCTCCCTTTCTTCCAAGTTCATGGGCACGAGCTTTCCCTCTGCTACTCCTCATGAGCCTTCTGGAAAAGCACTCGGCTCCATCCTGGTCGCTCCCAATTTCCGCGCAAAACGAACCCCTCTCACTTCCCCTGTCTCGGACAGATCCAATGGCACACAGTCGAGGATAAATCTTTATACATTGCCCTCGAGCCCATGTCAAGAAAATCGCCGAGTGGTTTCCTTTGCCATTCTAAGCAGATAGCCCGCTATTACGGATTTCCTTGGCGGGGTTTTCGTCTTGAGGAGACTCAACGGATGCCTTGAATAGGGACAAATCTCTGGATAGGCTCTCAGCAGTTGTGCCCGGGTTGCGGGCTCGTAGTTTCCTCACAAAAACCGGAACGCAAGGGATGGGGACGAATGGAGAGGCCTCCCCTTTCCTTTTTGAGAGAATCTAGGGGGCTTTTCACTCAGTGGAAGAGCGCCTCTTGCCCAGCCAAGGTCTTGGAAAGGGAGGCCCACCTTGGCGGTAGCTCCCTTCCCGAGGATGGCTGCTCGTTGTTGCTTGATGGAACTGTCTTTCCTACTCGCCCGTGAAGGCCCGAGGAGGGGTGAGGCTGCACTAAGGTGGTGCATGTGTTTCGAGGGGATCGGACGTTGAAGAGATCCTATGTGCCTTGTACGAAAATCCATCGGGGAAATTCCTTTCAGAAGGGCATGGACCAGTTTCTTCGAGGCTCCCTAACTGCTCGCGTGAAAAGCCCCTTGAGACCCGACCCCCCTTTCTGTGCTCCTTCGCCTTTCACAGCCACCTCTTTCTTCTCTTGTAGGCCTTCACGTCAGCATAAGATTTCACGAGCCCCTTTGCCGTAGTGCCCAGGTAGAACTCCTTCACATCGGGATTCTCCTTGAGATCCTTGGCAGATCCTTCCATGACTATCTTTCCATTTTCCATCACGTAGCCGTAAGTGGCTATATTGAGTGCCATGTTGGCATTCTGCTCCACCAGGACTATGGTGGTCCCCTGTTCCTCGTTGATCTTCTTGACGATATCGAAGATCTCCTTTACCAGGAGGGGGGCCAGTCCGAGGGATGGTTCGTCGAGAAGGAGGAGCTTTGGGTGGGCCATGAGGGCCCTTCCAATGACGAGCATCTGCAATTCCCCGCCGCTGCAATATCCAGCCAGCCTACCCCTCAGTCTCTTCAGATGTGGAAAATAGTGGTAGACCAGCTCCAGATCCTCTTTGTAAGGCTTTCCCCATCTCGTCGCTGTTCCGACCCGCAGATTCTCCTCCACCGTGAGATACTTGAAAGGCACTCTCCCTTCCAGGACTTGGATTATCCCCATCCTCGTTATGTGCTCTGGGGGTTGGTTGTGTATGGGCTTGCCCTCGAAGATGATCGATCCCTCGGTGACCCTTCCGTTTTCGGGTTTGAGAAGACCGGACACAGCCCGCAATGTCGTGGTTTTGCCAGCTCCATTGCTCCCGAGGAGAGAGACTATTGCACCTTTGGGCACCTCCAGAGAGACTCCCTTGAGCACTTGTATCACATCGAAATAGACAACGCTTATGTTGTTTATGAGAAGGGTGATCTCCTTTTCCATGGGGCCTCCTAGTAAGAGAAAGGCCAGAGTTTAAAGCTGCTCTTCACAATCCTCCAGACCTCGGCCAGTCCCCTCGGCTCGAATATCAAGAAGAGCACGATCACCAATCCGAAGAAGAACTCCCTCAGAGGAGCCACTGTGAGGGCACCTCCAGCCAGGGCCTTTATGTTCATGAAGTAGGCAGCCAGCTGGGAAAGGAGCTCGTTGAGAAGGGTTATGAAGGTGGCCCCTAGGACGCTCCCCGTTATGCTGCCGAGGCCTCCTATTATGATCATGGCTATGAAATCTATGGACAAGCCAAAGGTGAAAGGCTCTGGGGTTATGCTTCCCAGATATGCGGCCCAAAGGGCCCCTGCGAATCCGGCGTAAAAGGAACTGATGGCGAAGGATAAAAGCTTGTATCTGAAGACCGCAATGCCCATTCCCTCGGCTGCCTGGTCATTGTCCCTTATGGCCACAAAGGCCCTCCCATACCTGGTTCTCACGATGTTCTTGGCCACCCAGATGGACAGGAGAAAGAAGATGAAGATCACGTAGTAGAACTTTCTGTCGGTGTTGAGCACGAACCCGAAAATACTGGACTTGGGCAATATGATCCCCTCGGTTCCCCCGGTGAGACTGCTCCAATGAACGAAGATGTACTCGAGGATGAATTGGCCCGCTAAAGTAGAAATGGTGAGGTAAAGGTGTTTGAGCCTCGATGAGGGGATCCCGAAGATCAATCCCACTGCCGCGGTGACTACCCCGCCCGCAAAGATGGAGGGCAAAAAGGGCACATGTAGCCTCGTCATCAAAATGGCCGCCGTGTATGCCCCCACGCCGAAAAAGGCCCCATGGCCCAAAGAGATCTGCCCTGTGAAACCTATGAGGATGTTGAGGCCCACAGCCCCTATGGCATATATCCCCACATGATTCAGGACATAGAGCCCATATTGCCCGAACACGAAGGGGATGACGAAAAAGAGAAGCACGATACCTATGAGGGACCAAAGACGACCGAAGTCCGTCTCGAATATGGTGAGCTCTTCCTCGTATCGCTCTTTATAATTTCCGCAAGGTCTAAGCCTCAGCCTCATCTCACACCCTCTCTATCTCTACAAGCCCGAAGAGTCCGTAAGGTCTCACCATGAGAATCAGGACGAGGACCACATAAGCCACCACATCCCTGAGGGACGTCGAGAAGTAACCGCTCACAAGCGTCTCTATCACCCCTATGACGAGTCCACCGATTATTGCCCCTCCTATGCTCTCGAGCCCGCCCAGGATCACTACCGGGAAGACCTTGAGCCCAAGTTTGGAGAGATCGTGAACATTTATCCCATTGAGGATCCCCAGGACTATTCCGCTCATCGCACATACTAGGGATGCTATGGCCCAAGAAAGGGCGAAGACCCTCATCACATTCACCCCCAGGGAGAGAGCGGCCGTTTGGTTGTCAGCAACGGATCTCATATATATGCCCTGAGAGGAGTATTTGAAAAAGAGCCCGAAGACCACAAGGAGCACCAAAGTCATGGCGAATGTAGCAGTGTAAACAGGAGCAATGGTCAAATTCCCTATCCTCAAACCCAGCCAGTTGGGAAGGAAGTTCGGGTAAACGTAGGTGTTTCCAGAAAAGATGAAGAGAAGGAGCCCTTTGAACATAGCTGCAAGACCGACCGTCAGCATTATCACCTCTATCAGGGCCTCCCCTATCATGGGTCTCAAGAATAGCCTCTCTATTACAAAGCCCAGGGCAAAACTTCCAGCGAAGGTCACTATGAATGCCACAACGATTGGCAGTTTGAGCCAAACCGAGATCACCAAAAATATATAGGCCCCTATTGCCAAAAGCTCTCCGTGGGCGAAGTTGAGCACACTGGAGGATTTGAAAATCATGACAAAGCCAAGCGCTGCTGTAGCATAAAGACATCCTATCGAGAGGCCCTGGATGAGAAGCTGCAAGAAAAAGTCCATGGAATCCTCCTAATACACACGTTTATGGGAACTACCCCCACTCGGGGCTCTCGCCCTCCAAACTCCAGATACGCTCGAGAACAATCCTGTCTCCGCACTCCTTCAGTCCTCCCGACCACCTGGAACCTGCGAGCCGAGCTTGACCAATCACCCAATTGGCTTTCCACAGCCCGGATCCGGGATTGAGCCCAATCTTCCCTCCTCTCGATGCCTTCTCAAGGCCCAGCTCGCAGCTTTCGGGGACTATTCGACATCGAGTATTCTCACGTTTGTCGTTATCGTTCCCACATGCCCATCCCTATACTGGACCTTTCCCGTGACCTGTATTTCCTTTTTTTCGCCGTACATGGCTTCGATGATGTCTATGTACTTCTCTTGCACGAATTTTCTCCTCACCTTTCCTGTTCTCGTCAGCTCCTCGTCGTCCGCATCTAGCATCTTGTAGAGAAGGGTTATTTTCCGAAGCCTCATGGGCTTGGGCAGCTCGTTGTTTATCCTTCTCACCTCTGATAATATCAGTTCTTCCACAGCTGGATCCTGTGAGAGGTCAGTATAAGTGGTGTACGGTATCATCCTCGCCTCAGCCCAGCTTCCAACGTTTCCAAAGTCTATGCAGATGAGTCCAGCCACCCACTCCCTTCCCTCTCCGAATACCACGGCTTCCTTTATATAAGGGCTGAACTTGAGCCTGGTCTCTATGAAATCCGGGGAGAAGGCATCCCCGCCTTTGAGCCTCATGATCTCCTCTTTCCTGCCGATGATTATCAGGTGACCTTCCTCGTCTATGTGACCGGCATCCCCAGTGTGGAGCCACCCGTCCCTGAGAGCCTTTCTGGTGGCTTCCTCGTCCTTGTAATAGCCGATAAACAGGGAAGGAGACCTCACCAGCACCTCGTTGTCCTCTCCGATCCTGACCTCAGTTGTTGGCAAGGGTTTGCCCACAGTCTCGGGCCTCACCTCTCCATCTGGCTGGACCTGGAACACCCCACCTCCCTCCGTGAGCCCGTAACCGTGCTTGAGATTGAGACCGATGGCCCTGAAAAACTTTATCACATCTGGGCTTATGGGATGACCCCCTGTGACTGCCTGCTTGATCTGCAGACAGCCCACCCTATCCAGCAAGGGCCTGTAAACCATGTGCTGGAAAGCCGTCCTCATGAACCTCTTGTGAATGGGCACTGGAATCCCCTTGGATTCCATCTCCACCACTTCAACCCCCTTTTTCAGGCCGATGTCGTAGAGTTTTCTCTTGAGCCAGCCGCTATCTTCCATCTTCACCCTTATCTTGGAGGCCAAATCCTCCCAGAATCTCGAAGAGGTTATGGTGATGGCTGGCCCGATTTCCCTGTAGTCCTCTGAAAGGGTCTCCTGGGTCTCCACGAAGTTCATCACCATCCCCGACAATATGGACACTCCGATTCCCCACATCTGGTCAACAATCCAAGCAGGCGGAGTTATGGAGATCCAGTTATCCCCAACCTCTATTGGCGCGGAATCTATCCATTTGAAGGCCATATCGATGAAACAGGCGTGGGTGAGCATGGCCAGCTTGGGAATACCCGTTGTCCCAGAGGTCATTATCATGAGGTTGACGTCATCTTTCTTGCCTTTCCAAAGCTCCTCCTCGAAAAGCTTTGGATTCTTCCTGTCGAGCTCCTTTCCCTTCTCGAGCAATTCCCTGAAGCTCAAAAGCCAAGGGTCCTTGTAAAAGGCCATGCCTGTGGGGTCCACGTAGATCACCTTTCTCACATCCCCAAGCTCATCTCTCACTTCGATGAGCTTGTCCACCTGTTCCTGATCCTGCGCGAAGACTATGGTGGATCCGAAACGGTTTATGTGGACCGAAAGCTCCTTGGGAATCGAGGAGGTGAACAAATTTATCGTTATACCCCCTATAGCCTGGGTCCCCAACTCCGCGAATAGCCACTCTGGTTGATTGTCCATGATAATGGCGACATGCTCCCCTCTCTCCACCCCCAAGGAAAGAAGCCCCAGGGAGACGTTCCTCACAAAGCTCAGATACTCCTGCCACGTCACGGTCTCCCAGATTCCCAGGGATTTCTTCCTTATGGCTACCCGGTCTTTCAGGACTTCTGCCTGTTTTGCGAGGATTTGAGGGATAGTGTGCTCTTTCAGCTTGTCGAGGTATGCTCTGTCCAATTTCATGAGGCGGCTCATCCCTCCTCGCCAAGATAGGCCTTTATGACCTCTGGATGATTCTTCACGTAATCGGGTGGGCCCTCGGCTATCTTCTCGCCGAAGTTCAACACTATAACCCTCTCGGAGATGCTCATGACAACGGCCATATCATGCTCCACAAGGATGATGGTCTGGTTCCACCTGCCATTTATCTCCTTGAGAAACCTGACCATGTCCTCCTTTTCTTCGAGGGTCATCCCGGCAAAGGGTTCATCGAGAATGAGAAGCTTGGGTTCCAAGGCGAGCGCCCGGGCAAGTTCCACCCTCTTTCTCAGCCCATAAGGGAGAGACCCCACGAGTTTCTTTCTTATGGGTTGCATCTCGAGGAAATCTATTATCTCTTCCACCACCCTCCGGTGCCTCACCTCCTCCCTCTTGATGGAGGGGAGAAAAAGCGATGCTGGAAAGAATCCGTACCTACAATAGAGGTGGCGCCCCAGAAACACGTTGGCGAGGACGGACATTCCTGGAAAGAGCTCTATGTTCTGGAAGGTTCTCCCTATACCCCTTTTGGTCACCTCGTGGGGTGGAAGGCCGGTTATGTCCTCGCCGTTAAAGATGATCCTTCCCCTTTGGGGATGATAAAAGCCCGTGATGGAGTTCAAGAGACTGGTCTTGCCGGCCCCGTTTGGTCCTATTATGCTCAGGAGCTCCCCAGTCTTCACTTCCAGGCTCACGTTATTGAGGGCCATTAGCCCCCCAAAGGCGAGGCTAAGGCCCTCCACCTTGAGTTCCGCCCTCATCCTCTCTGGGTCGGAATTCCCATATATCGATGGCTCGCCTCTGAAAGCTCTCACTTCCCGGCTCCTACGACCTTGATCTCACCCTTTCCCGGAACGAAGAAATTTGTCATGGCTTGATATGTTCCGCCCTCGTTCACTTTCACTATTCTGGCCACAAATGACCCCTCGTGATTATCCTTCGTGTAGGTGACAGGAGGCACAAGACCACCGAAATCCTCGTTGGAGAAGCTCTCGAGGGCCTTGTTCACGGACTCGGGATCCATATTCCCGAACATCTTCTGGGCCTTCTCCAAGGCCCGATGCATGATCATTCCAATTACGATCCCCTCCCAGTAAGACATGTCGAAGCCGGTGGCTGATTTGTACCTATCGACCAGTTCGTTATAGAGCTTTATCCCTGGTGTGTTGTCCTGGGGAAGCGCTCCACAGAACTGCATGTATAGCCTGTCTCGGATGATCCCCTTTCCAAGATTGAAGAAATCTGGGTCGGTGGAAGTCCAGGTCCCGAAAAACGGCACATTGTAGCCTATCTGATCCGCAGCCTTAAGAGCACTGACTATTCCAGCAGGGAGAATCTGCATGAAGACATACTCGGCTCCCGCCTCCTTGAGCTTCAACAACTGGGTTGAGAGATCCACAGTTGCCGGCGGAAACTCCTCTATGGCCACTATCTTGAGCCCGTGCTTCGCAGCATACTCCTTGCTAGGCTCATGGATTGTCTTTCCGTAAGGATTGTTGTAAGTGAGAAGGCCGACCTTGGGGGCCTCCTTGCCCTTGTGAGTCGCCTTTATGTACTCGAGAACCGCGTAGGAGTCGAGGATATAGGTGCCGAAAGGTAGATACATGTAGTCAATGGGCGGCTTCAAGATATCCTGGCCCACTGAATAGTTGATCGTTGGGATCTTGTACTCCTGAATCACCGGCTTGGCCTGAATGCCGAGTCCAGTGTCCCAAGTCGCTATCATGCTCATCTTCTCTTCACAGAACTTCTTCACATGTTTGAGGCCCTCGGGAACCTTGTAAGCGTGATCCACGACCGTGAGGTCTATCTTCTTGCCGTTTATTCCCCCTTTTACCTCGTTCACATACCGGATGTAGTCCTGATGTCCCTTGGCATGATAAATTCCCCAGGAAGAGGCAGGTCCCGTGAGGTTTATCACTGCCCCGATCTTCACCTGGCCGTAGGACTGAGAAGCCAGAACGATTGAGAAAACGGCCATTAACACTGAAAGTCTTCTCATTGTGGCCTCCTTTCTTTTGGTTCGGGGATCTCAAATGCCAGTGGTTGCACCTCGTTCCT
>Ga0078972_1002719_pt1 | contig 56862 bp, 90 predicted proteins | sample YelNatPaOPGAMG01_FD_67568 | JGI IMG/M metagenome (GOLD analysis project Ga0078972, IMG submission 67568) | Hot spring thermophilic microbial communities from Obsidian Pool, Yellowstone National Park, USA - OP-RAMG-01 (SPADES assembly) (version 2) | ecosystem: Environmental > Aquatic > Thermal...
GGTACAGGCTACATTACTCGCCAGCGGGGCTTCACTGCTGTTGAAGAAACACCGTGCAGCATCTGCGCTGGGGCAGGGTACACCATTGGTTAACCCTGTGCAAAACTTGGTCTTGTAATCACCCAGTTGTAACTATATGGTTGTGTGCAAGGAGGAAACACAGCAGTGACAATAATCAGCCCCGGCCTTGACCTAAGAAAGAAATGCAGTTGCGGCAACATTGCAATCTGCGCGTGCGGCGGTTGCGCTATCCATTGCAGCCACCCTGAACCACCAACAGCCATAAACGCGGTGCTGGCGGCCAGTATCATGCAGAGCAGCCTTAACTTCAGGTATGCAGCACCGCACCGAGGCCGGGCTGTTAACAAGAATCGCACGTATGACAAGGTAAGCAGCCCAGCGGCTGAGTTACACAGCTACGTGTTTGACCACATGGAATGCTGATGGGTGACTGGGTAACATCAGCCATTGGTATCTGCCTGCTGTTCGCTTTGTTGGTGGCGTATGGTAGTATCGACTACGCCGCCCGCAGTAAGCGCCGCCTGCTTTACCTTGAGCTACGGCGGGCGCAGCACCAGCTTGGCCGGGTGTACAAGTACCTGGAAGGCTTCGGCATGGGTAAGGATCTTGAGTTTGCTAACGCCCGCTATATCGTAGTGCGGGCCACAGAAAGGCTGGAAGCTGAGTGCACCCACTTATGAAAGAAGTTCTAAAGGAACTGGGCCAGCTATTTGGAGGGCTGGCTTCCGTGGTGATCATAGTAATCACCTTGTACCTGCTGTTGAATGGAGGCAGGTAGTGCGTAGAGGCAACCCCACGCCCGGCGATACGTTGGCCGCCATTGCCGGTATGGGTGAAGTGAATGAATGGGCCAAGGAGTGCCTTAAGGCCGTGGACGTAGTACGCAAAGCGCCGGGCAGTATCGCGGCCCAGCGCAGCAGCTACCAAGCCAAGCAGTGCGCCGCCACGGCCATGCACTACTTCATGTTGAATAATACAGATTACTGGGAGAAGAAAGATGACGCACAGAAGTAAGATGATGCTGGCAGCGTTGACCCCTATGGTGGGCGCTGCCGTGGTAGGGTTGGGCGTGGGCACGCTTGAGGAGCAGCAGGCATACCGCCAGCAGACACAGGCCCAAGTAGACGGCCTTAAGGCCACTGTGGCCCTACAGGCCCAGCAACTGAGTGCCTACGAAAGCATTATGCGCGTGGACTATGGCCGTACATGCGGGCTTGGCAGCCCAGCGCCGGGCGGGGAACCCGACATAACGCCGCTGGTATGGTGCACGCCTAAGAAGTAGCGCGTTCCCAGCCCTCAACATCCACGTACAGGGTAGCGCCATCAATGAAGAGCAGCTTAACACGTTTGAAGTGGTGCCCACAGCACAGGCATGGGTTGGGCATGGTGGTTATGCTCCGCCAACCGCACGCAGAGCAGGTTAACGTCTGTACAGACAGGAACTCTATGAGTAGCACGTTGCCTCCGTTCAAAAGGGGCCGTTGCAGCGGCCCCTCCTTGTTAGGCTGCCTTACGTTCAGGCTGCCGGATGGCAAGCAGCCCAGCCTCCTGCCAGCGTCTAAGGTACTTGGCCTTAAAGCCGGTGGCGGCGTAATCTGCCACGGTACGGGCTTTGCGAGCAGCTTCATAAGCCTTGTAACGGCTGCTGCCCTTGCGGTGCGGGTTGGCCCCTTTGACCACAATACGGTGCTGGTCTTCGGTGTAGGCGCTGCGGCGGGCGCGTGGCTGCTTGCCGCTGTTGGTGGTGGGCTTTGTGGCCTGCTTAAGAACGTTTGCCACAATAGTGGCTACCTGTTTGGAGCTCGGGAACTGGTACATTTGGACGTTGCCTTTGACTGCCATTGTGTGCCCTCCTTGTGGGGTTACTTACTAATATGCTCAATGTACTAAAATGGTTGCAATTAAACAATTATAATTTGCCAGTTGCGGCAGGAAAGGTTTATAGTATGGCGCAAGTACCCAGTTATAGCGTTATGAGTGCCGCCTACACCAATATGGAGTGGCGGTTGTACAACCCGCCCGGCAAGCATGGCCCCGGTAGCGCGCCAGCGGATCCGGGCGTTTATCTTTGCCTTATAGAGGAAAGCCAAGGAATGTTTCTGTTTTATGACTCTGACAATCAGTGGTGGGAGCGTATTGAACCACCTTGCGCCGGGGACAGCCCGGTAATCATAACCAACGTAACGCACTTTGTACCCAGCGTGTGCCGCCCGACCAGCACTGGAGGGTACACCTATGGCGCGTAAGGCCGCTGCACCCCGTAAGAAGCGCGGCCCGGCCCTCCCGCGTGGCTTTGCCCTGTACAGCTTTAAGATGCAGCTTGCATGGCTGATCAGCAACGGTTACGAGAAGGAAGCAGCCAGAATCAAAGCAGAGGTTAAGGAGGTCGCCCGTGCCGTTTGAAGTTAACTTATCAGCCAAGTTTGAAAAGGACCCCAACCTGATGCAAGCCCAGCTTGAGGCCCTTAATGATTACCCGTACTTGGGCAGCCCCAAGTACGACGGCATCCGTGCATACATAGCCAACGGCAAAGTGCTCACACGCAAGAACAAAATGGTGCCCAACCTGTATATCCAGGAAATGCTGGGGCAAGAGGGCCTTACCGGGCTGGACGGGGAACTGGTTGTAGGCAAGCCTACTGACCCCAACGTGTTCAGCCACAGCAGCAGCGGCATTATGAGCCGGGGCGGCCAGCCCAACTTCATGTATTACGTGTTTGACGTCATACCGGGCCTGTACGCGCCCAGTATCATGGACGCTACTGACACCATAGGATTTGAGCTGCGTCAGCGTGCATTGCAGGAGAATGGTGCCGTGCACCAGCCTGACAAGATAAGGCTGGTAGAACAGGTGCCCATCAGAAACCTTAAGCAACTGCTGGCCTATGAGGCCAAGTGCCTTAAGGCCGGGTACGAGGGCATCATGTTGCGCAAGCCCAACGCCCCGTATAAGTGTGGCCGCAGCACACTGCGCGAGGGTGGCCTGATGGCCGTAAAGCGCTTTGTGGACAGCGAGGCCGTGGTGCTGGAGTGCTACGAGCAGGAAACCAATACCAACAAAGCCACCCTGGACGAGCGTGGCAAGACCAAGCGATCCTCTGCAAAGGCCGGTAAGGTTGGTAACGGCGTACTGGGTGGGTTTAACGTGCGGGACATCCACACAGGCGTGGAGTTCAACATTGGCGTGCTGGAAGGCGTCAGCAATGAGCAGCGAAAGATAATGTGGGTGGCCGGTGGCAAGGGCTTTGTGGGCAAGCTGGTGCGCTACCGCTACCAGCCTGTAGGCGTAAAGGACAAGCCCCGGCTGCCTGTGTTTACTGGGTTTAGGGATAGGAGGGACGTGTGAGGGGCGTGGGAGTTACACGGCCATACCCGCGTAGTGGGCCATGTTTTTTAGTGGCCCGTGGTGATGGCAAGTTGATGAGCGTGCACATTGACGGGCAAAATCCAATGGAAGGCCCGTATGGCTTTGGCATGACACTGGCGGATGCTTGCCGTGACTTTGCTGATGAACTGGACAAGGAAGTTGGGTACAACCACGTTACTGGAGAAATAAGTGCCAAAGCTGAAAATTGAGCATATTTAACAGCCTTCAGAAAGCAGCTTGTGTGGTCAGTGCTGTGTGGCAATGGCTGCCGGTGTACATGTAGAGGGTGTGGTGGCCTTTGTGGGCACCCGTGGCAAAACCCGTACCCGGCAGGTAGCTGCTGCCCTGCGCCACTTTGGATTCAACTGCCCACGCAATAAACTGGTACGCCTGCACCGCAACGTAACTGTAGAGGAGGTTCAGCAAAACGTGTACACCCGGCGCTGTGTTCTTAAGGTGCTGTACCCATGGGAGGGCAACATACAGGACATGCGCGGGCACTGGGTACTGGTATGGAATGGTGTTGTCCACGATCCGGCATTGCCCACTGCTGGCCGGTTATGTGGGGCGGCAAGTAGTCGTAGAATAACGAGTTATTTACCGTTTGACAGATGGGGAGAATTTTCTTAGAAAATGTCTTGGATTTCAACGTCTCCTTGATATAATGAGTTTTGTAAGGCCCAGTGAGAACAGCCTTAACAAACTAAGGAGCCAACAAAATGAAAAGCACAATGACCAACCGCCGCATGAAGGCCGCCACCGCCCACCGTGCCATCAGCCGCATTATTGACCGTTACATCAACGGCACGTACAAGCTGCGCAACAACGAGGAAGTGGTTGCTGCCAGCGCCGCACTGGCCCTGTTGTTCCAGGCCCAGCAGGCCGCTGAGGAAGCAGCCATTGCCCACCGTGCAGTACGCGCCGCCCGCCCAGCAGTGGTCGCCCGCAAGCAGGCCGCCTAAGCCACACCCCGCACCAGTGAGGATACTATGACAGACACACAGCCGGAAGCCACCGCCCAGCCCAGCGAAAGCATTGTTCGCAAGATCCAAAATCTCTTGAGTCTTGCCGCCCGCGCCGAGGGCACCGAAGAGGAAGCCAGCGCCGCCGCAGCTATGGCGCAAAAGCTGCTGGCCAAGTACAATCTTGATTACTACCAAGTGCAGCAGGCGCAGGTAGTCGGTGGCACCAACGTAGTTGAGGAAAGCGTGAAAAGACGCTTATTGGCTACAGCGCTATGTACCGCTGGCAGCGCGACCTGTGGGAAGCCATCGCGGAGGCTAATTTCTGCTGGCACTGGGTTGTTGAAAAGCGCGTGCCGCACCGCCGCAAGAAGGACAAGCTGGTTACGGCCAAGCGCCACATGCTGCTGGGCCGTGAGAGCAACGTACTGGCCGTGCGCCTTATGGGTGAGTACCTGTGTGGCACACTGCGCTATGCCATTACCTACTGGCCGGACGCCGTAAAATTCCTACGCGACCGTCGCCAAGTTGATGGCAGCCCCCCCCATTGTGTGCACCCGCTGCCTTGCCACCCGCAATAACCCGCGTTGCCTATGCAATGATAGCGCCGTGCCCACGATCCAACTGGGGTCGGGAGAGGAGTTCTGATGTTTACCTACAGGTTGCTAGTCATGGCCTGCTTGCAAGAGGCCGCCGCGTGCGCCCAACGCCAGCTTGTGTACGCGCCTGTGATACTGCTTGAAAACGCCGCCAAGTACATGGTAGAAGAATACCTAGAAAAGTTCTTGGATACTCATAAGACCCGTGATACTGTAACTGTCAAGGAGCCAACCTTATGAACGCAACACTGCAAATGAACTTACTCCAACCACACGCTGAGATGGCCGGGCAGCTTGGCAACGTCCACGATATTCTGCGTTATGTGCTGGCGGGCAACGCTGCGGGCGCAAGCTGACGGTGCCTGAGAGCATTGAGCGGGGCATTGGCCCTGACTGCGCAGAACAGATGGGCGGGTGGTAGTACCCCGCCTTCACGGCCCCGCCGCGCTAGCCCATAGCAGGCGTTCCGGCGTGGCACACTTGGGGCCGTGAAGGGAGGGTATTATGCACGAGTACAAGGTACAGATTTTCTACTTGGGTAACAAAGTGACTGTGTACTTACAGCGCCACGGCGTTACCCTGCACACCGAAGAGGGTAAAAGGTCAAAGTTGGCCGTGCTGGTGCACCGCGTAACCATGACAATGGTCAAACTGGAAGAGGAGGAAATGGATGCCTAACCAGCGGCATGAGTTCCAGCCACGCCGCCGTGATGGCAAGTGCAAGGCGCTGGTGGGCGGTAAGCGCAGCGAGTGGAAGCACCCAGATGGGCGTAAGATACTACTGGTATAGAAAGGTTGATGACCTGCACAGAACGCATTGCCGCCATAGCCGCAGCCATAGATGACCCGAACGCCACCGCCAGCAGGAAGGTGTGGCTGGTACGCGATATTCTTGAGCAGCCCGGCGAGTGCTGTGTTACCAGCTTTGTGCGTCGCCAGCTAGAGCCGCTGCCCGGACTGCCTGATGAACCTTGCCTGCTGTAACTAAACGCTTGCACGCCACTGGTTACAGTGTTACCCTAGCAGTGTAGTTAAAGGGGCCTTATGCAACGCAAATCATTACTGACAGCGACACTTGCCTTTTGTCTGTTGCCTGTGGTTACAGGCTGCACGATTGCCAACCCTGACGCCGGGCACTGCACGTTCATCCTTAACGGTACGGGCAGCGTGCCCTTGTTAAACGTCAAGTAACCCGGTGAGTCTTGCAGAAGACTACATCTTAGACCAGTACAGCCATGACCTGCTGTACGGAATAGAGAAAGAAAGCCTATGGCACCCCGTAACCGCAATGTGAAGAAGGCAGCCACCAAGCGCACCGTGCGCAAGAAGGCTGCCACCGCAAGCCCGCTGGCCGTACTGGGCGCACTGCTGCCCGCACTCAGCGCCTACTACACTGACAGCTACCTTGCGCCCGGCGTAGTGATTGCATACTTGCCGCAGAAGGGGCAGTTCTATGCCAGCGTCGCACGTTACCCCAGAGGCCCGCATGGTGAGTGCAGCAGCCGTGTGGTGCATAACAAGATCTTCGCAGATACCCTGGAAGAACTTATCACCAAGCTGGCACATGGCTGGTACAACCAATCCGCGCCGCTGCTTACGCTTGGCAAGCTGCTGCGCACTGTTCTATAACCCGCTGTTCAACCTGCACCAAGGAGTCGTGACAATGATTGTACAGTTCAAGCCTACCAGCATGGACGCCTTCACCGGCAAGTTTGGCGACAAGTCCATTACCATTCAACGGCATCACGACGCTACCAAGCAGCGCGGCCAGTGGTATATCTACGTGGAAGGCAGGCGCACCAACGCGCAGCCCCGGCCCAGCGCTCACGCTGCTATGGCGGTGGTGGAGCACATCGCTAACAAGGTGCTGTACGCCAACGCCAAGCAGCAGAACGCGCCCACGGCGCAGCAGGGCAGCCTCAGCCCAACCGGGCGCAAGCCAAGCAGCCCGGAGCTACAGAATATCCCGGTGCCCAGCCACAAGCCGGGCAACGGCAAGCGGGTGTTCAAGACCAACCTTAAGGTTGATTACAGTAGAGTTGAACAGCGTGTACTTGCGGCACAGGCCGCTGGTAAGCTGTAGGCAGCCCCTTCCCCAGAAGGCTGTTGTAAGTGCAGTAGAGCAGTGCAACATGAGAGGCAAATGATTTGATATATGGCAGGGCCGGTATGCCAGCGGAACAGCGCGGCGGCTGTGTCTATAAAGCCCTCTACACAATCGTTATATAAGAGCCGCACACCGCCCACTTGGGCCGCCGCTAAGTGGGCGGTTGTAATTTGCGGGTTACAAGGGTATACTTAAGTACAAGGCAACAAACCACTTAGTCAGGAGCCGTATTCAATTATGCCAGTCACTAAGAAAGCCGCCAAGCCAAAGGCGGAAAAGAAACCCAAACACCCAATACTCAAAAACAAGCTGCCCGAGGGTCTTGCCCAGTGCGCCGACCTGTTGTACGAAAGCCGTGAAACCCGTCTAGTGCTGCAAAAGGTGCCCAAAGCCATTGAAGAGCAGGAAAAGAAACTCAAGAATTACCTTATTGACAACCTGCCCAAATCCAAGGCCGACGGCATTACCGGCAAGAAAGCCCATGCGGAAATAAAGAAAGAGGAAGTGCCCAGCGTAAAGAACTGGGATGAGCTCTTTGCCTGGATTAAGAAGGGCAACGGCGTGGAGCGCTTTGCCGTGCTGGGCCGCACCATTAAGGCCGAAGCCATCCAAGAGCTCTGGGACGACAAGAAGGTTGTGCCCGGCGTGGAAACATTCACGGTTATCAAGGTGTCGTGCACAAAGAAATGACAAAGTTCCGCACAGTGATAAGCAGAGCGGCCCGTGGCGAGCTTGCAGTGGCTTGCCAAGAGCTCGTTGGTGACAACTGGGTAGTACTCTCTACCAAAGAAGTTGCCGCAATCTATACGGAGCACGTACCGGCTGGTACGCCGTGGGGCTGGGCCGTGGCCGCAGCCATCACAATTGCCCCGCGCAAGCACTTGCCGGTGTTGCAGCTTGGCACCGACACTGACCCAGAAGAAATTCTACCCAGCATTTACTAAGAGGATACACACAACATGGCAAGAGCAGCAACCAAGCATACTACTGAACTCACCGAGTGGGAAGCAGAACTGGCGCGGCGTGCACAACTGGCAAAAGGCATGGCCAATGCCACCAGCACCGGCGAGAGTAACAAAATCAGCATCAAGAGCGGCATCATGACGTATCAGGGCAACCCGGTGCCAAACAGCAAACTCAACGGCATCGTGGTGGCCAGCATCGCTGAGAACCACTGGTACGAAAGCGAGTACGACAGCGACAACCCGGTGCCGCCCGACTGCTACGCCTTTGCATCCACCGACGCCGAAGTGGCCGTAATGAAGCCGCACCCACAGGCCACCAAGCCGCAAAGCGAACTGTGTGCTACCTGCCCCAAGAACAAATACGGCAGCGCCGATCGTGGCAAGGGCAAGGCGTGCAAGAACACGCACAAGCTGTCTATCCTTACGGAGGACGCGCTGGACAAGGGCGCGGACATTATCGGCGCAACGCCGGGCACGCTTACCGTGCCGCCCACCAGCGGCAACGCGTGGACTGGCTACGTCAAGTCCGTGGCAGAGAACTTTGGCCGCCCACCGCTGGGCGTTGTAACGGAAATCAGTTGCGCACCTGACCCCAAGACAATGGTGAAAGTCGTGCTCAAGCTGGTGCGCAAGATTGACGACGGCAAGGCAATTGCGCAGCTTATCAAGAAAGGTGACATTGCGCAGGAAGAGCTCGTAAAGCCCTACGCCGCAGTGGAACGTGAGCAGGCCCCAGCCAAGAACCAGAAGTTCGCCAAGAAACCGGTGAAGGCACCAGCACGCAAGAGGTAAACATGCGGACCACCATAGCCATACTGGCGCTCGCCAGCGTACTATCCGTCGCAGGGGCGCAGCAGCAAGCGCCCAAAGCACCGCCTGCAACCCCGCAAGCGCCCAAAGCACCGCCTGCAACCCCGCAAGCGATGCCCACCGTGGTAGCGCCGCAAGAACTGGGCCTTACCAAAGAAGAGGAGCTGGAAATCAGCAATTACCAGCTTAAGAAGCAGGTACTTGACCAGCGCGTGCAAAGTGCAGAGGACAGCCTGCTTAACGAATACATGAGCCGCGTCAGTGACATACTGGCAAAGCATCACCTCACCAACATAGTAATTGACCGCCAATCATTCAACCTGCTGCGAGTACCGGCCAAACAGCCGACCGCCCCGGCAGCCGCAGCACCAGCTACCAAAGCCAGCCCACCGGCCAAGTAGCTGCCCCCGGTGCCGTGGGCACTGGCGGCCTGCTGTAAGTGCGTAGTGGTCCAGGGACGCCACTATGCCACCTGAGGATGGCTCCATCAGGTGTTGCCGCAGCAGGCCGCCCGTGCCCACAACCGGCTTAGGAGGCCCTTATGAGTAAGCCCTTAACTTGGACACAACTCAACGATGAATTGCGCAAGATCAAAACAGAAGATAAATGCTGGGTCATGCTGCTGGCTGAATACAATGGCTTGAACAGAAAGCTGTTCGTACGCCGTATCTACGGCAAGTTCAGTAAGCTGCGGGCAACCCGCGAGCGCAAGATGTTCAAAATCTAACACTGGAGTGTTGCACCCTATGGCTATTCCGCTTCCAGCAACCCTGGACTATGAGACCAAAGCGATCCAAAGCAGGCCAGCTTACCCGCCGGAGCCGGGCGGTGTAAGTGTACTACCGCCGCGTGCCAAGAAAAGCACGTACGACGGTTGGGGCCACCCGGAAGGTAACAACAGCACAAAGGCCGCAGCTAAAAAGAAAATGCAGGAGTACTGGAACGATAGCTCCGTGCCTCTGCTGTTCCATAACGCCAAGTTTGACTACGACGTTGCCACTACCCGGCATGGCCTTAAGAAGCTGCCGTGGGAACGCATCCACGATACACTGTACCTACTATTTCTACACGACCCGCACGCCCGCAGCTTAAGTCTTAAGCCCAGCGCCGAGCGACTGCTGGGTATGCCACCTGAAGAGCAGGATGCCGTAAAGGCGTGGCTGATGGAGCATCACGCTACCGCCAAGAAAGCTGGCAAGGAGTGGGGCGCTTACATCATGGAAGCGCCGGGCACCGTCGTAGGGCCTTATGCAGATGGCGACGTTATCCGTACTCGCGGCCTGTTCAACTACCTTTACCAAGATATAGTGGCCCGGGGTATGCTTACCGCTTATAACCGTGAGCGGCAGCTTATGCCCATACTGCTTGAAAACGAGCAGCAGGGTATACGGGTAGATCTTGCCGGGCTGGAGCGTGATTACCAGCTATACCTTAAGGCCGTTGGCAAAGCCGATGCATGGCTGCGCAAGCGCCTTAAGCTGCCCAAAGACTTTAACATTGACAGTGATGACCAGTTTGGCCAAGCCCTTGACCGTGAGGGCATCGTAACTGACTGGGTACTTACCAAGACCGGCAAGAAGAGCGTTAGCAAGAAGAACCTTACGCTCGACATGTTTAATGACAAGCGCGTAGCCAGTGCCTACGGCTATCGCAACCGGGCCGCTACCTGCATACGTATGTTCATGGAACCGTGGCTGTTGATGGCCCGTGAAAGCAACGGGTTTATCTATACCACCTGGAACCAAGTACGGCAGGCACACGGCGATGACGGCAAGCAGGGCACCCGCAGCGGGCGCCTGAGCAGTACACCCAACTTCCAGAACATTAGTAAGGACTTTGAGGCAAAGGGTGATGGCTACACACACCCCAAGTTCCTCAATGTACCGCCGCTGCCGCTCATGCGCAAGTACATGCTACCAGACGAGGGTGGTACATGGCTGCACCGTGATTATAGCCAGCAGGAATTACGCATCCTTGCTCACTTTGAGGACGGCCCGCTGTTGCAGGCGTACCTTGCCAACCCTGATCTGGACGTACACGGGCTGGTAGGTGAAGCCGCTGACAGTCTGGGCATTGTGCTGGCCAGCCGTACATTGGTCAAGAACGCCGTGTTCCAAAAGGTGTACGGCGGTGGCATACCGGCCATTTGCGCGGCGCTGCACTGTGACCCTGATACAGCCAAGAAGTTCCAGAAGGCCACCAGCCAAGCGCTGCCCGGCTACGAGGAACTTAACAAGGCCGTGAAGTACCGGGGCAAGATGGGGGAGCCAATCATTACATGGGGCGGCCGTGAGTACCACCCAGAGCCGCCCGGCTGGAGCGACAAGTTTGGCCGCCACATGACATTTGAGTACAAGCTGCTTAACTACCTGATCCAAGGTAGCGCGGCAGACTGCACCAAGCAGGCCCTTATTGACTACCACAACCACCCCAAGCGGCAGGCGCGATTACTGTGCACCGTGCATGATGAAATTAACGTAAGCGCACCCAAAGGCCGTGAGAAGGAAGAGATGGCCATTCTTAAAGAGTGCATGATGAACGTTGCCCACGAAGGTAACCGCTTTGACCTGCCAATGATGTCTGGCGGCAAGGTGGGGCCAACATGGGGTGACTGCAAGAAAGTGGACTGGTAAAGGAGCAGCACATGGCAGGGTTAGAAAGCGCCCGCATCATGCGGGAAGACTGGGCCAATTACACTGGCGTAAACATTGGGGACACGGTGATCATTGAATACCCCAAGTACCTTAAGACAAACAACCTTAAGGAAGGCACCCGTGGCGTGGTGGAACGTATTGGCGGCCACGGTGACTTTTACAAGGAGCCACACTTCACTATCAAGCTGGTGGGTGAAGAGCGTAGCTTTGTGGTGTTCCCGCATAACGTGCGTGTGGTGGACACGCCGCCGGGCGGCATACTGCACAACTTTAAGCCCGCGATGCGCTGGCTTATGGAGGGGCAGATCGTTGCCCTGCTCAAGGACTTGGCATTGCCCGGCCCAGCCGGTATGGTAGGTAATCACGGCATTGTGGCCAAGGATACGCCGGGCACCGTGCTTAAGGTTGCCAGTGATGGGCTTGCGGAGGTTAACTTCAGTCAGATTGGCACAGTTATCTGCGCTCCGGATATGCTCTACCTGATTGAGGACGCGCCGCCTGCCAAGGCAGCCCTGAAGGTAATTGAAGACGCCGGGGACAACGTACTGGTTAAGCACGGCAAGATGACCCGCAGCAAGAAGGCCGTGCACATGGAGTACGTGCCCGCCAGCCTGTTGGAAGCTGTGGGCCGCCGCCTTGCCGTAGGTATTGAGCGCGGCCATAAGCGCGACAATTGGCGGGAGGGTGTTGGTAGTGAGGAAGCGCGGGAAGCCACCATTAACCACCTGTTGCACCACATCTTTGACTACCTGGAAAACGGCAATACCACCGAAAGCAACACCGATGCCATTGCCTGCAATGCGGCGTTCCTTGTGGAGTACGAAAAGCACACGCCGTACAAGGGCGTGAACCAACGGAGGAAAAATGGCTAGGCCAAGCCCAGAAACGGTACAGCTAAAGATTGAACAAGAGCAGGGCATTGCACTGACCAACCTGCGCAATGCACAGGCCGGTTTCTACAAGTCCTTACCCGGCTGGTAGAAGTGTTAATGCTAGCCATTGTTAAAGAGCTACAAAGAAAGGTGGGCCTTTAGTGGCGTTCATTAAGCTAGTACAGATTACCAGTTGGTCGCACAGCCGGTTAAGCGACTATGACAAATGCCCGCAGCTTGCCAAGTTCAAGCATGTGGAAAAGCGCAAGGAACCGGCCAACGCGCCTATGCTCAACGGTACGTTCGTGCACGCGCTGGCGCAAGCCTACGTGAGTGGGGAAACGCCGGAGGGCCGGGAAATGATGAACTTCCAGCCCGCCCAGCAAAAGGCTATCATTGCCGCCACCAAGAAGCTACCCAGTGAACTTAAGAAATTCAGCAAGCAGCTTGCTGACCTTAAGAAGCGCACCCCGCAAGTGGAGCAGATGTGGGTGTTCACAAAACAGTGGGCGCGTACCACCTGGAACGATTGGAACGGCGCATGGCTGCGCATCAAGATGGACAGTCATTACGTGCGTAAGGAGCCGGTGGGCAAGGTGCTGTACATCATTGACTACAAGACTGGCAAGGATAAAAGCCAGTCTGAGGACAATGATGAGCAGTTGCGCCTTTACGTGCTGGGCGGCCTGCTTATGTACCCGGATGTGATCAAGATAGTCACAAGCCTGTGGTACACAGACTACGGCACGCACCGCACCAAGGAGTTTACCGTAGAGAAAGACAGCTTGGCCAAGGAAAAAGCGTACTGGCTTAAGCGAACCAAGAAAATGCTCAACGATAAGATATTTGCCCCACTGCCCGGCCCGCACTGCGGGTACTGCTATTTTCGCAAAGCCAATGGAGGCCCATGCCAGTTTTGATTAACATCCTGTACACCTACCTGATGCTGGGGCTGCTGGTAAGCGCTGTGGAGGCGGTGCTTACCGTGCTGTACGTGCTGTACGTGCTGCGAACGCCCAGCCGGAGGGTTATTTATACCGCCATGCTCATTTACATGCTGCTGGCGGTCGTGGCGTGGCCGTACATCCTGTTCATAGAATTTTGTGGAGATAAAGGTTGAAGGCCCTAACCAAAGTAGTGATAAAGGTATTTCTACCGAATAACAAGTTCAGCCGCACGGTGGTGCACACAGCGCCGCGTGGCACGCGCTTTACCGGCAATGCCGTGTGCGGCCTGCTGGAGACCCTTGTAGATAAAATGCAGCAGGCTTACCCCGGGACCAAGTATAAGTACGTAGCGCTTAAAGGCCAGCAATTCAACGTAGTTTGCACAGAAAGGTCAGTGCCTCTTTATGCCCCGCCCCAAGAAGAAACAGAAAGTGCTGGAACGGCACATTGAAAAGCCAACCGTAGAGTACGCCCACAAACGGTACAACGTGGCGGGCGTAAAGATGAACATACTGGGCCGCCGCAGCCTGCCGGACAGATTGTTCCTTTTCCCCGGCAAACCACGGTGGATTGAGTTTAAGAAGCCCGGCGAAGAGCCTACACCGCAGCAGCAGGAAAAAATTACAGAACTGAGAGCACTGGGTTATGAGGTCGAGATCCACGACAACAAAGAGCAAGCCATCACCGCCATTGATAGATGGTGGCAAGACGCCACTGGTGTGGGCACCGCCGCCGCCCCAGCGGTGGGTGCCCCACAACTACCAGAAGAAAGCAGTACGCTTTCTGTTAGAGCACGCCGCCGCCGGACTATTGCTGGATCCAGGCTTGGGCAAGACAAGCATAACCCTCGCCGCAATTAAGATACTTAAGCGGGAAAAGATGCTGGACAGGGCGCTTATCATAGCGCCCTTGCGCCCGGCGCAGCTTGTATGGCCAGCCGAGCAACGTGACTGGCTTGACTTTAACGAACTGGACATGGTGGTGCTGCACGGCGACAATAAAGAAGACCTGCTGTACGAAGACCACACTATCTACGTTATGAACCCCGAGGGGCTGCCGTGGCTTATGGAGGACAACAGGTTCAAGACGCTGGACGCCGACACGCTGGTTATCGATGAACTATCCAAGTTCAAGCACACCAATACCCGGCGCTTTAAGGCCGTGAAGCCCATACTTGGTAAGTTTGCCCGGCGCTGGGGCCTTACCGGCAGCCCCAACCCCAACGGCTATCTTGACCTGTTTGGGCAGGCATACATGCTGGACATGGGCCGCAGCTTGGGCAAGTACATCACGTACTACCGCACCACCTACTTTTTTCCTACCGGGTACGGCGGCTATACGTGGGTGCTAAAGGAAGGCGCGGATAAGGAAATTCAGCAGCGCCTTAAGCCGCTCATGCTGCGCATGGATGCTGATGACTACCTGAGTCTGCCGCCGCTGGTGGACAACCCCATTTACGTTGACCTGCCCAAGAAGGCCCGCAAGGTGTACGACCAGCTTGAGGAGGAAATGTTCGCCCAGCTTGATGATGAGCGCAAAGTGACAAGCATCAACGCGGCAGCGGCCAGCATCAAGTGCAGGCAGGTAGCCAACGGGCGGTTGTATTACGAAGACTGGGACGCCAACCTGCAACAGTTTGCCCGTGAGCACGCCAAGCTGCACGATGCCAAGCTGCTGGCTGTGGAAGACCTGCTGGAAGAGCTACAGGGTAGCCCGTTATTGCTCGCATACCACTTCAACCACGATCTAGAAGCCCTGCAAGAGCGCTTTGGCAAAGACCTGCCTTACATTGGCGGCGGCGTGAGCACCAAGCGGGCCATAGAACTGGAGCGCATGTGGAACGCCGGGGAAATACCTTTCCTTGCCGGGCAGCCGCAGAGCATCGGGCATGGGCTTAACTTGCAAAAGCGCAGCAACAATGTGGGCTGGTACGGCCTTACGTGGGACTACGAGCTATATGACCAGTTCATACGGCGCGTGCGGCGGCAGGGTAACAAGAGCAGCCGTATATTCAACCACTTGATTATGGCCCGCAACACCATGGAAGCCGGTATGTGGGAGGCCCTCAAGGACAAGAAGCATACCCAACAAACCTTCCTTGATGCGCTTAACACCTACCGCCGCAGCAGAAAGCGGTTCAATTAAGAATATTTTAGATTTTCTTGCCCAACCTCTTGCAATTAACAAATTGCAAGCGTATGGTTACTTCATAAGCAGTTAAGGAGCCAAGCAGCAATGTTCACCTTCCAAAAACACACCCTCGAGGTTGTAGACAATATGTTCGAGGGTCTGACTGGTGTGGGTAAGGGCAACGGCGATCTAATGTTTGTACTGGCCGCTGGCTCACATCGCGAAACCGGCACGCTTGCACAACTGGAGGTCAGAGCACTGCGCTGGATCCTTTCTGATGCAGGCATTAAGTACCCTGGAACACGCGAGACAGCAGAAATGCTGGTTCGCTACATTCTGGAGGCCGAGTGGTACAACCGTCAAGGTGACACCGCCCGCGCTCAGCGCATACAGGGGCAGCTCAACCGCTATATGAGCGCTCACACCATCAAATTTACAACCGACATTCCACAGGAGGAAGTCATCATGGCAACCGAAACGGCAGAGAACATCACCAATGCAGAAGCAACCCCGAAGTTCGCCAAGAAGGGCGCGTCCAAGAAGACCGTCACCAAAGGCAACGGCAACGCCACCACGCAGAAGTCCGGCGGCAAGGTCACGAAGGGCAAAAAGGCCGCAAAGCCCGCCAAGAAGGACAAGGCTGCTGAGGGCGAAGCCAGCGAGCCCACCCGCTACGCCAACGACACCCGCAAGATCAAGGTCGTGATCAAGGACAACCCGCACCGTGAGAACACTGGCCGCTATGAGGCCTTCGAGGCAGTCCGCAGCGCCAAGACCGTGGCCGACTACGCCGCCACCGGCCACAAGCCGAAGTACCTGAGCAAGTGGGTGGAGGCGGGCCACATCGAGCTCAACTAAGCACAGCAGCACAGAATAGCAGTTAACTAAGCCCCGGCGCTGTGCCGGGGCTTAGTAGCATACACAAGGAGTCAGAAATGATTGTCAAAATAGGCGGTGTGAACGGCAGCGGCAAGACCAGCTTGATGCGCGGCCTGATGGACATCTGGCCGTTTGTGCCAGTGCCGGTTAACCCGGCCAAGGTAGGGGGCAAGGTGGCCCGGTACGAGGCTCTGATCAAGGAGCCGGAACTGATGGCCCACCTGTTCAGCAAGGTTGTGGTGCTGGGCGACTACCGCAATGTGTGCGGCGGTATGGACACTATCAGCGACAAGGAAATACGCTATGCGATGGTGGAAAGCTGGGTAACGGACAAAAAAGCACTGGTGCTGTTTGAGGGCCTTATAACCGGCAAGACCTATGGTGCGCTGGGCGCGTTAAGTGAAAAGAGCGCCGTGCCGTGGCTGTATGCCTACATGGATACGCCCTTTGACGTGTGCGTGCAGCGTGTGCTCCAGCGCCGGGCCGCAGCGGGCAATACAGCGCCCTTTGACCCGGAACGCACCATGCGGCCCACTTACAAGTCCTGCCACAGCACGGCGGCCCGAGCTAAGTCGCTGGGCCATCCGGTGCACATGGTTAACCACAAGCTGAACCCAACCCGCGCCGCCAAGGAACTGCTTAAGGCGGTAAGCGCAGTGATGGCCAGTGGGCAAGCAAGATAACTTTCCGCCCTGCGCCCACTGTGGCCATGCGGCAAATGCCCACGATGATGAGTTCGGTGGCTGCGATGGTGCCGGACAAACAGAAACAGGCTGGAATGAATGTGAGTGCCCCGGCTATGAAGAAGGTGAATATCCAATGCTTACAGGAATGGCGCAGTGACTATAAAAAATAAGTGGTTGACCAAGGAACTGCTGTATTGGATCAAGGAGCGGTACGCCATACGCCAGCGCAAGGCGGCTGGCAAGGGCAAACCGTGGACCAAGAATCCTATACTGCAACAGTTCAGATTTTGCAACGTACACCGCGAGGATGATGCAGTCACCCGGTACATACGCCAAACGTGGCGCGAACCGTGGGACAGTGACCCTAACCTGTGGTTCGCTATGGTGGTGGCCCGGCTGGTGAACTGGCCGGATACCCTTTGCGACCTTAGTGCAGCTGTATTCAACGGCACAGACGTTAAGTGGAACGCCAAAGAATTTTTACGTGAGATGAATGCACGTAAGCGGCGCGGCGTACAAGTTTTCAACAGCGCTTACATTGTTAGCACCAACGGCAAGGCAATGGACAAGCCTGAGTACCTTGTGGAGTACGTGCTTAATCCACTGTGGAAAGACCGCAGCATGTTTACCCTGCACATCAAGGATGGCACCTTTGGCCTTAATGACATTGAGCTACAGGCGCTCCACAACGCGCTTACCGCCTACGACGGCATGGGCAGCTTTATGGCGGCGCAAGTTGTGGCCGACGTAAAGTACCAATCCGGCTGGCGGCAGGCCCCGGACTGGGAATGGTTCGCCGCCAGCGGCCCCGGCAGCAGACGCGGGCTTAACCGTGTATATGGCCTGGACAAGGACAGACCGTGGGGTGGTGAGGCCAAGTGGTATGAGGCCCTTACCATACTCAAGGACACCATGGATCCGCTTATTGCAAAGGCCGGTGTGCCGCCCGTACATGCCCAAGACTTGCAGAACTGTCTTTGCGAGTTTGACAAGTATGAGCGCGTGCGTCTTGGCGAAGGCAAACCCCGCAACAGCTATCCCGGAGTTAAGTGATGCTGCTTGGCTACGAACAAATAATTGAATTGCTGGAAGTGGGCGTAATAAGCCAAAGCAGCCCGCAGCTTGTTAACCACGCCAGCTATGCCGTGGTGGGCCGCTACAATGGTGACACAACCGTGCAAGGAGTTAAATGAGTGGCTGTATATGTCGACCCGCTATTTGACACCACCGGCTTAGCCGCAAAGGGCTGGCCCTACAAACAGGCATGCCACATGTACGCTGACACGCTTGAAGAACTGCACGACATGGCCCGGCAAATAGACCACAAGCGTGAATGGTTCCAGGGCCACAAGCTGGAGTTCTTACACTATGACTTAACAGCCACCCGCCGCCAGCTTGCGCTTAAGTACGGCGCAGTGAATGCCAGCAGGCAGCACATGGTTGACTATGTGCGCCGCAACCGTTTAAGGATAGCAAAGGAGCAGCAAGGCAGTGCACGTAATCAACGCGACAAACGTTAACGATGCTTTGGCAAAGGGCATTCGCTACTTGGTCAAGGAAGGTATTCCAGAGGACAGCCGTAACGGGGCCGTGCTGGTGGCACCGGGTCCGGTTACGACCATCTACAGCAAGCCGTGGCAGCGGGTGCTCTTCAGCCCATTGCGGGACGCAAACCCTTTCTTCCATTTGATGGAATCGTTGTGGATGCTGGCCGGGCGCAACGATGTTGCCTTTGTGGCTAAGTTCGCTAAGAATATGGCCACCTACAGCGACAACGGCAAAACACTGTGGGGTGCCTATGGTTGGCGCTGGCGCAAGTTCTTTGGCCACGACCAGATAGACATAGTCGTGGCAGAACTTAATAAGAACCCAAGCAGCCGTCGGTGTGTGCTGGCCATGTGGAATGCCATGATTACCACGGAAGACAGTGGTTACGATATTAAGTATGATGACTTAAGTGTAGCCACGCGCGGCGGCAAGGACGTACCCTGTAACACGCACATATACTTTGATGTGCGTGGTGAAAAACTGAATATGACGGTGTGCAATCGCAGCAATGATATCTGGTGGGGTGCTTACGGTGCCAATGCCGTGCACATGAGCATTTTGCAAGAGTACGTTGCTAACCGACTGGGCGTGGAAATTGGGGTATACACGCAAATCAGCAATAACTACCACCTGTACACCGGCGTGGTGCCATACCTGCACCCATTAGACATAGCGGCAACGGACAAGTTGCTATTTGACATTGGCCAGCATAACCTTTACCCCACACTACCCCAGCACTATGGGCTGGGCGCTACTGGCAAAGCGTGGGATGCCAGCTTGGAGCAGTTCTTCTACAGCCAAGATCTTGATGAGCACCCCATGCCCGGCGAGCACGTTTTCTTTACGGAAGTGGCACGGCCTATGTTACGAGCTTGGCTGCATCGTAAGGACGGCAATCTGTACAAGTGCTACAACAACATTCAACTTATCAAAGCGGAGGACTGGCGTGCTGCGTGCCAAGCATGGGTATATCGCCGTGAGGTTGCTAAGCAGGAGGCTGGTCTTGTCTAATAGCACGGTACGACTTCTTAGCTTTATCAGCGAGGGCGCGGCGGTGGAGCGTTTCCACAGCCGCCCCATGCTTAAACCCATCACGAACGGCCACCATAGCCACGGTGTAGCTATGCTGTGCCATGTGCTTACAGAGGGTGGTGCCAGCGCCGAACTACTTATGGCGGCGCTCACCCACGACCTTGCCGAGCAGGCTGCCAGTGATGTAAGCGCTCCGGCCAAGCGTGCGCTTGGTATACGTGAATCACTTAGCCAATTTGAAAACGATGTACTGGGCCAGTTTGGTCTACGGTTTGAGCAAGAACTTACGCCGGCCGAAAAACACGTACTCAGCATAGCCGACCAGATGGAAGGTATGTTAAGCTGCTGCCGAGAGCGTGCGTTGGGTAACAAGTTTGTTGGCCTCATGTTCAGCAAGTGGGTTAAGTGGGTTAGTGAGGAAAACCTAAACGAGTGGGAACGAGAAGTGGCCGAGTCCATCCTTGTGCTGTGGCAGAAGGCGGCGAGCGGCGGCCCTGACTTTGATGTATTCCAGTTCATGCCAAAGGCAAAGGAGGTAGGATGCCTGAAGAAGTAGGCACAACCCGGCCCTATAAGCACGCCACCGCTAATGACATACAGGTGGGCGGCAGCCACTACAAAAGCAAGGCGGTGCAGCACTGGGACTATGCCGCCCAGTTGCCTTACCTGGATGGGCAGGTAAGCAAGTACGTTGACCGCCATCAGCAGAAAAATAAGTTCCAGGATCTACTTAAGGCAGAGCACTACCTGCACAAAATGATGGAGATATACTACAGTAAAGAGTATGCCGAACATACGGCTACGCAAGGCCGTAAGGCGGCGCTGGCACTGCTGGGCATAACCGAACTGGAAGTATTGCAAATCTTGGCACATAGAGGAGAAACAAAATGAGCACACCTGTTACAGCGCCGCAGCTTGCCATTAGCTTGCTTAAGCAGTTTGAGGGGCTGCGTTTGGAAGCCTACATGGACGTAGAAGGCAACCCTACCATTGGCTACGGCCACAAGCTGCCCCACGGCAGCGGGCTTAATCTTATCACAGAGGCCCAAGCCACCGCGCTGCTGCAAACCGATGCCGACAGCGTGGCCCAGCTTATTGCCCGGGTGTGCAAGGTGCCGCTTAATGTCAACCAGCAAAGCGCCCTTATCAGCTTTGTGTATAACGTGGGCGCGGGTAACTTCAGCACGAGTACACTGCTTAAGCGCCTTAACACACGCGATTACATTGGTGCAAGTCAGCAATTTGCTGTGTGGAATAAGGTGGCCATCAATGGCAAGCTGCAGGTAAGCGCCGGGCTGGTAAACCGCCGTCAAGCGGAAAAGCACCTGTACCTTACCCCGGTGGAGGTAGCAACAGATGCACAGAAGCCAGCACAACCAAGCGCTGCGAGTGCTGCAAAGCCACAGAGTACATAGCTCTCTGTGGTAGTATCCAGTAAAATAATCAGGGCGGCCTATAAAGCCGCCCTAAGTGTTGCACCCTTGATGATTACTATACCACTAGAAGCCGTGCTGCGCCTCGTAGCGGTAGAACTGGGCCACCGTGATAGGCTGGGTATGCAGGTCATTGGAAACCTTGAGCGCGGCCTGCTGGAGCTGGTTTTGATCCATAAGGCTATGCACCTGTGCCAGCGTGACGGTCACGCCCTTGCTCATTTGCTGGATCTGGGCCTGTGTGCTTACACTCTGCACCAGACTAAGCAGCGCGTTGGCCGCCGTGGCAACGATGTTGATGTCCTTGGTCACAGTGCTCTGGCTGGTGGGGTTGGTGATCTTAAGCGCGGCCAGCAGGGCTTGGTTGGCATTCTGCTGAATTTGCGTGATCAGGCTTTGCAGCACTTGCAAAGTTGTCTGAGTGGGGTTGGCAAGGTAGTTTTTAGCCGCCATCTGGAACTGTGGGGCCAGCGCGTTAAAGGCCACTACGAACGGAGCCACAATAAGGGCGCTGGCAGGATCAAGGGATTCAACCATGCTGGCACTGGTATCCACGGCGCTGATAAGTGTGGGCGTCCAGTTGACAATCTCCTGTGCCACGCTGATCTTCTGCGCTTGCGTGCAGCCCATCGTGGTGCCCATGAGCAGCAACGCGCACAGCGCCAGTGCACCCAGCTTTTGAGTGCTGCCGGTGCTGGCCCGGGCAGCTGCATTCTTCTGGGCCTTCCAGTAAGTGATCAGCGGAATGATCAAACCCACAATGGCACCCTGGAGCCAGTGCGGCGTGCTGTTGTACAGGTTGAGGGCAACGCCGTCAATGTAGTTGTGGGCCGTGGCGTTGTCAAAGTAGAAGCCCGCAAGGAAGCCCCATACCACCACAAGGGTGTGGGCCAGCGCGGAGTGGTTTGCAATGAATTGCTTGATGGTGTTCATAGTTATCCTATTTGCCGTGTATACGGAAGTAGATGTCAACTGCAATGCCAATGATAACCAGTGCTGTGGTGGTTATCCTGTGGCGGTCATTCCGCACGGCAAGGTTACTGGCCGTCACGGACTTAATGGTATGGCTTAGTTTACCAAGTTCAGCAAGTACCTGTGTCTTAAAGTCAAGCTGTTCTTGCCAGCGCCGCTCTTGGGTTTCCGCCATGCGCTCAATATACCCTTTGCGCCCGCTACCATTGCCATACCAGCTAGAGTTATGGGATTTTATTTCCGTTAACTCTTGGTGGATGGGTTTAAGTGTTTGTTCAAGCATCAGTTCTACCTCAACTTTGGAGATATAACCCGGCAGATGTTGTTCATTTGTTGCCATGTTTAATACTGGCCCCTTTCATAACTGTGGTTGCAGTTATTCCATTACGTACTCAATGGTTGGGAAGAAACCGCCTGTACCTGTGCACCCAACTGCTGCACCGTACATACCCCACGCTATCTTGTGCCCGGCCAATACTATGGCAGGCAGATCGATTGTGGTGTTGTAGTAGTCAAAAACGCCGTTAGTAAGCGGGAAGGTTGTTACCCACGATGCAGCGGTTGCATCGTAGATACCGAACATTGGAGTAGTGGTGCAGCCTGAAAGGGTAACTTGAATGGATAAGTCAAGAGCCGTAATTTCTACCGGGACAGTTGGCTGCCAGATAGTGCATCCAAGATTGTTTGAAGTATCGGCAATGTTGACACTGGGGCAGTAAGCGCTCCATGTCATGTGAGGGGCTTGAGTATAAGTCACGCCACCCATAGTAAGTGAAGGTATTTGCACTGTGCCCACAAAGGTGTGAGTTGCGGCGGTGTACGTCAAGGTGCCGTTGTAGCCTGTGGTGCTGGTTCCACCACTGGCTTGTATTCTGGAATTTACATTGCTTGATCCGGCAGTTATAAAGTCAATTTCTGGGCTGTTAGTCGAATATGGGCTACCCATCTGTAGAAAGCTGTAGTCCTGTATAACACCATTGTTAAGTAACTGCACAGTGCCGTCATTGGATATGTACGCATTGGCCCGTATATCGCCGTTAGTCAGATTCAGGTTAGCACTGGCAAACGTGGCATTACCTGTGCCGGTTACACTAAGTGAACTTAAATTGGTGCCGCTTGTGACTGTAAGCCCGGCAAGTGATACAGTGGTGCCGGGTGCAATATAGTCCACACCGGATACGGCTACAGCGGGCACGCCACTGGCATTTTGCTTAAGCAGCCCGGCACCAAGCCCGGCAAGGTTGGTGTTATTGATTGCCACGACTGTTGTGGCCGTACTACCTGCCGACGTAGTTACGTCGCCGGTAAAAGCCGGTAGTTGGCTGGCGGCTATAGAACTGCCTGGAGTTAAGTAGTCAGTACCAGCCACCGCAATGGCAGGCACTCCGCTGGCGTTCTGCTTAAGCAAGCCCGCACCCAACCCGGCAAGGTTGGTGCCATTGATGCCCACTACCGTAACCGTGGCGCTGGGGCTGCCGCTGCTGGTGGCGTCACCTGTAAGTGTAGTGATGCCACTGGCGCTGCTGGCCGCATAGCCGCTGCTAATGTGCCAGTCATTATCAGTGCCGCAGAACAGTGTGTAACTGCTGGGTGCACTTATAGTGAACGTTGCTGCCCCGGTGCCCAAGTTATAGATAAGCTGACTGCTGACGGTTTGCAACGTAACCGCATTGGCGCTGGTATCCGTCTTGCTTATGATAAGTTCCAGACCCGTGCGCGGCAGGCCGTCCACATCCGGCGTAAAGCAACTAGGTAGCGTGAGTGTAAGCGCCCCACTGGAGGCGTTGGCATTCACCTGCCTTACATCACTGGTTAGTGTGGTGCTGGTGGTTACAGACTGCACACCCGTTTCCAGGCCGCCCGCTGTGTGAATGCTGCCGGTGGCCCTTACAGCAAAGTTGCTGTACGAACTGCTGAAACCGCTATAAAACGTATCGCTGGCACCGCCCGCAAAGTTTTCTACTTCAATACCGCCTTCACTGGCAGAAGTGCTGAGCGGCGTAGCATACACCTTTGGAGTCACAGCTTGCGTGTTGCTGCTGTTAGTGCCGCCGATGTCGAAAGCCGTACTGCGGGTGCTCTGGCGAGACTGATAGTAATTGCCGCACCCGGCCAGCCCGAACACAAAGCTGTAGTTAGGGGCGTCACCATTAGTTAGAAAGTAGGTAATCCACCCGCTGCTGTTGGCCGGTGCGCCCGGTACGCCCACGCCCGCGTTAGGGGACATATTGGTGCAGTCAATGTTAGCTATGATAATGTTGGCCGTTACAGTGTTCTGCACCCATGCCAAGTTAGCCATAGGAAAGCTGGTTACATCGGGCCACTGAATGTGACCGCCGTTGACTTGCACACCGTTAGCCTCAATATCAAAGCCCGCTTGTGCCGGGGAGTCAATGTAAGTATTGAAGTACATATTGCCGCCCGTGCCGTTGTCAATAACCACAAAGTTACTGGCGTAGCTGGCGTCTGCTGCATTGGGGTTGGATTCAGTGTTATTGCACGGCGCGGTGGCGCAGGTATAAGGAAAGCCAAACCCGTGAATAAGGAAGGTGGTAGTGCCGCCGCCCTGATTATAGAACGCAGCCTGTAGGGCGTTGCGTACCAGCAAGTTATCAATTTCGCTATCAATGGCAGTAGGCAGCGCCCATACGCCGTAAGCCGGGCGTGTAGCCGGGGTAAAGCTGGCCGCGTTGTAGCTTACTGTGACGTCTACTATCTTATAGTTAGACTGGTGGCCGGTGCTGGCGGCTTCACCAAGCTGTATGGCTGTGGGCGCAGTGCTGTCATTGATGGTTACACCTTCAATAAACAACCCACGGAACCATTGCAGGTTAAAGGCGTAGTTGATGTTCTTGTTACCCATGATCATCAGGTTCACAAAATTGCAGCTTTGCGCCTGTGCTCCGGTGCTGTTAAACAAATCAAACAAGTCACCGCTCAAGCTGGCAGGAACGTTAAGCACCGTAGCGGCCTGTGTGGTGCCTGCTGCGATGGTTGGCTCGGCGCTGCCTATGATACTCACGCAACTGCCGTTTGTAGGCTCCACCATTGTCGCTGTAACGTTGTATTGGCCCGGTCCCAGTCTAATGGTCTGGTTAAGGCCGCTGTTGGTGGCCGCCGTTACCGCCGCAGTCCACGCGGCATTGATGTTGGTATAGGTGTTGCCGTCAACAGTAATTTCACCGTTGATGGTAGCGCCGCGCACGCTGGGCACGTCCAGACTTTGCGGCAGGTCAGCATTAAGCAGTGCCCGTAAGCTGGCGCTACCGCTGGCTCCGCTGGGCGTACCATAGAATAAGTTCTGAGCACCTGTGACGGAAGTACTCACAGTTACCTGTGTCCAGTAGATGCTGCCGCTGGCGCTGGGTATATTGCCTTGATTGCTGTTAACTTGTGAGTAGTAATATCCGCCGTTGTAGTTAACCGACTGGCCCTTGCTATATATGGCGGTGTTGTTCCAAGTGCCCTGGAAGCCATTCTGCAACGCGCCCACGGCGGCATCAATCTTGTTCCAGTTACCGTTGACAATGTTGGCCCAGTTAGGATACCCTTGTGGCGGCACGGCAAGATTGATGTGGGGCGTAAAGCCCTGCCCGTGCGCGGCAACGGCGCAGATAGTGAGTACGATAACTGTAAGCAGCTTTTTCATAGTTAGTATCCAATCGCAATCCACGAATTGCCTGCATTGTCACCATCGGTGGTAATGGTGAAGCCACTTGTCGAAAAGTTTGATGTTGAGCAGATGCGGGAATTGCCAGCGTAGTGGTCCGTGCAAGTTACTACGAATACAGCATGTGGAAATGGCGTAGGGAATGTAACGCCCAAAGAAGAATCCCCGGCGTTGCCGCTTGTACCCCACTCAAACATTAGCCCACTTGGCATAACTTGGTAGCCGCTGGTGCCTGTGAACGACGTGCCGGTAATGGTGCCGCAGTTAATGCCTCCAGAAGTAGTAATGGAGACCATGAATGAAGTACCGCCGCCGCATGGTGAGCCTACGCTGGCAAGACGGCTGGCCGTGGTAGCGTTGGTGGCATTCGTTGCGTTAGTGGCGTTGGTGGCACTCGTTGCGCTGGTGGCCGTGCTGGCATTGCCGTTCAACGGGCCATTGAAGCTGGTGGCTGTAAGGTTGCCGCCGCTATCCATGTGGGCAATCTCTGTAAGGCTGCTGCCCGTGCTGCCGTTGTAGAAGTAGAACCCACCGGCACCACCACCTTTAAGGTTCACAAAGTCTGACTCACCCTGCCCGCTGCTTATATTCCACTCGTGGTAAGCACCCTGTGTACTGATAGCGCTGCTGTTGGTGCTGGCAGAAAGCCATGAGAACTGCCCACTGCTGGGCGTAGTGGCACCAATGGGTGAGTTATTGATACTGCTGTTGTTAAGCGCCACGCCGTTCAAGCTGCCGCCGCTGGCGGACAACGTAGTAAAGGCCCCGGTGCTGGGCGTGGTAGCGCCAATGGGTGTACTGTCAATAGTGCTGGCCACGATGGCTACACTGCGCATCTTGGTAAGCCCATAGACGGCCAGTGTATACATGCAAACAATTGCGATAAGTACCTTCTTCATATACGCTCCTTAGACCGTCATCATTGGGCCAATTGCATAGAGGTTGCTGTTGCTGCCCACGCGGAAAAGCTGACTGCAACTTGCACCAGCGGTTGGGTCCGGCGTGCCAGCATCATTTACATTGGCTGGGAAGCCAACGGTGCGCCCACCCGTGCCATCCTGTATAAAGTTCATAATCACTAGCTGCCCCGGCAGTGCGTTAGTTACTGTGAGCGTGGTATTGCCGGTCAGCGTAACTTCAAAGCTGGGTATAAGACTGCTGCCCAGCGCACAGTTAAATGTGATATTAGAACTGAATGCTACCTGCACCACTTTGGGCGCTGCGGCCCCTGTGGCCACGGCCTCTACGGCAGCAAGAAAATTGGAAATCAAAGCTGTGATATTGCCGTCGTCAAGTACACTGATTTGTAATACCTGACTAATGAAGTTAGCGATACAGGCCGCAACCATGCTGGATTGCCGCCATATTTTGTTAGCCTCACTTGGCTCGGCTACGCCCGCAGTAAAGCCATTCGTTTGGTAGCCACTGCCAGCAAAGTCAGCTTGGCTATCTACGTTGGCACCTACTGCCGTGGCTACTGGAAGGTAATCAACTTCTAATGCCATGTTATCCCCCTTACTCCACCACGATGGGCTGTACCCATACGCCGGTGCCCCACCCGGCTATGTTATCGTTCTGCACGCCCCAGCCGAATACGGGCTGCCCCGGCACGCTGGGCTGGTAGTAGCCCTTCATGCGTACCCCGGCTGGGCGTAAGTCAAAGTATCCGTTAGTAAGCAGCGCCATAGCTACTGTACTGAACGTGCTTGCCAGTATGACCACGAACATAGTCATATCTTGGTTATCTTGGATAAGTATGTCAAAAGTGCTGCCACTGAACACAACGGACCAGATATCATACATGCCCGGTACGGTGCCGTCCCAATTGTTAAGCGCCACAATGGCCTGCAACAGCAGCCGATAATCACTATCACCCAGCGTAGTTATACCGCTGGGCGGCAAGGGCTGTTTAAGGTTGCGGCTGGCACCTATCCACTGGCCCAGCTTATCCAACTGGTCGCCAACGGCGGCATCAAGGTCAAGCAGGCCGGGCAAGCTACCCATTACGTTCTGCTTGTCTACGCCCGGCTGCACCAGTATGCCAATGACGCCCATGTAATTGGGCTTATCATTGTGCTGGCTGGTGATCAGGCTTGTGTAGTTAGTTGCCGATGTCGCCATAAGTTAGCCACCAAGTACCGTAAGGTTCACATTATCAGTAGAGCAAGCAGCCGCAGCGGTGAATTCGATGGGGATGTTTGCTGTGCCCAAGTTACCCGTGTTTAGGCCAATTTGCAACTGAGTGATAACAAAGGTCTGGCCCAGATCTTGATTAATCAAGCCAGCCGTGCTCAATACCCAGTTATAGTAGACTTCTTCACCAATGGCGAGGGCATTAAGGAACGCCACAATAGCAGCCACAATGGCGGGGCCGGTGGTGGCTACCCAACCGTTCAGCGGCTGTACGGTAAGCGCCACAAAAATCTGAGTATCCGTAAGTTCAAAGAAGTTGATCTGTATAGGTACGCCAGCCTGATCTTCTACGATTATGCTGGTGGTGCCGTAAGTGCCTGTACCCGGACTCTTCTTTTCTTGAATGGTCTGTGCAATGGCCGTGGTATTGCCGCCCTGCACAACCACCGCAATGCTGTGGCTTGGTACGCCATTGGCGTCAGGTGCGTTGGTATCATTTTCATAGATGGCGTACCGACTGACCCCGGTTACATTGGCCACGGCGCTAAGGATGGCTTCAAGCGGCGTCTGGCTGGGCAGGTTGGTGCTGATGCTTTGCCGCTGGCGCAGCGCCGCGTCCGTCTCCACGGGTGCGCCCAGCGTGGTGCTGCCTGCAAAGGCCGCCGTCTGCCAGCCAAACTGCGGATTGAAGATAACAAGGTTGCCCGGCGCAGCCTGTATGGCTCCAACCGTTTCCGCCGTGGCTGTAACAGTTACAACCCCGGCATCGGGTATCTCCACGCTGTTCGGCAGGTCCCACAGCACACCGTTAGCGTCTTGTACGATGCCGTTGGTGATTGTCTGACCAACGGTGCCGCCTACAATAACGCTGTTTGTGCTGTTAGTGGCCACTTCGCGCTGGATGCCGTTGATCTTAACCATGCTGCTGAGTGCGGCCCCTTGCGCGAAAGTTGGGCTAAAGCCGTTGTAGATAGTTATGTCAACTTGATTGCCGTCATAGATGGCTTGGGCAAACACGGCCAGCAGTTGCAAGTCCTGTGTATCAGCGGTAAGCAGTACGTCGCTGCCGTAGATGCTCTGGTAGCTGGCAATCAAGCTGTTCAGGATATCGTTATAGCTGGGCGCGGTTATGCCTTGCGGCGTAATCGTGGCGGCAAGCGTGGCAAGTGGGTAGGTAATTGTGCTCATGAGTTATGTCCCGTATGGTCTCTCACCGTAAGGCCCAACGCCGTATCCACCGGCTGTGGACAAGCTGACGTTAACATTGGCCGCGCCGTAGATAGTATCTATGGTGCAGTCAATAGTAAGTACGCGAGTAGCAGTGTTCAGGCTGCTGCTGTAACTGGCAATGTCCTGCACACCCTGTACACTTAGTATCTTGGCTTTAATGGCAGCGTCATACAGCGGCACGGTGCCAACGCCCAGCACTTGCGTGGCCCACGGCGTTCCAGCAGTAGTGTCCAAGTACCATTCACCTACCCACAGCAACAAAGCCGTCTGTACGGCCTGTGCCACGCACGCGGGGCTGTCCACCAGAAAGTTAGCGCTGCCCTGCCCAAAGGTGTAATCACCATTTGCATCTCGTGCGCGGTATCTCATGCTATTGGCTCCCCTGTGTTGGCACCGCCAGTAACTACGCCCGGATGCAAGTGGGCACTGACTGGGATGTTGTTGAATGTACCCTCTTCACTGCCGGTGGTGGTGCCACTGATTTCCACATTGCCGGTCACGTCCGTATTGCCATTCACGTTAAAACCGCCCGGCGCTACAATGTTCACCACTCCGCCGGTAGTCACTTCCAGGTAAGCACTTTGATCCAGCTTGCCCACCCGAATACTGGCCGTGGGCAGGTTAGTTGGTACACTGGGCTTGCTCCATACGCCGGGTACTACAAAGCCGTCACCCATGTCGTGCATACGGAGCTCGGCCTGCACCTGTATGCCGCCCTGTTGCCACCACGCGTCAATGCACCGGCTGGCAAAAATAACCAGTACCTCATCGCCTTCAACCAGCGGAAATGTGCAACCCAGCCCGCCGCCCTTTGGGAACTTAACGGGGCAGCCTGTCAGCTTGGTGATGTTGTTCCACTTAGGCGTGGTGCCTTGCGCATTTTTCCACAAGCCCTGTAGCGCCACATTCACATCGGCGGTGCCCGCTTGCGGGCCGGTGGCGTAGTAAGCCTCCACTATGCCGGGCAGGCACGTCCACACTTCGGCCATGTACCCTTGCACGGCCAGCAGCATGGCGGTCTGTAAGTCGTTTGCCCGTTCTCTTTGATCCATTGCCTCACCCGTAAGGTAATACGCTGTTGTTAGTAACGTCTACGTTTAAGCAAACCAGTTCGGTATACCAATCATTGCCGCGTGTATCACCAAAGTGTTCAGCCACCATTACACGGTAAAAGCCATCATCACTTACGCGGGCCGGTAGATACTGTGTATCTTGATAACCGAACTGGCCGGTGCCATTGATCTGGATAGCTTGGTTAATATCCTTGTTATTGATTTGTACTTGCGTACCTATCTTGATAAGTGGGTTCAGTAAAGTCTTAACTGTAATACCCTGATCAGTGGCCTCCGGCTGGCCCACCATGCCCGTGACACTGTTGATAACCACGGCCTGCCCCGGCAGGTAGCCCGCCAGCGGTACAAATGTAAGCACGCCGTTTTGTATACTCCAACGAGTGCTAGTGCTGTTGGCTATGTTGCGCAAGTGCGTGCGGGCCATGCCATACATGACCTTGCTGCGTGGCAGCGGTATGATTCCCCCGGTGCTGTTAGCTACGATCTGCGGCGCGTTCTTGTCCAGCGCCACACCCATAGCATCGGCGAGTGCGTTCAGGCGTTGGGTAAGGTTGCTGCCCGGCGCAAGAGTAGTATTCACTATACCGAAGTTGTAAGCCTGATCACCATCGGCGGCCAGTATATCCAGGTAGGTGTCTACGTTGCTTTCCTTGCCGCGCCGGAACTGCTTTATATCACCACTGAAGATAACACCCACATTGCCATTCACATACCCAGCCTGTAGGCTTACCTGCCCAAACTCCCTGATGGACTCAATGGTACTATCCGCCAAGTTATACACCCGAATGGTGGCGTTGTTAGGTGTATCCAGATCACTCGCACGTACCTCAAACTTAAAGCGCAATGCGCTTAAGTCTTTACCAACGATGTTGCCATTCACAGTATTGCTAACTACAAGACTGTAACTGCGCAGCCATTGATTTTGTGCTGGTGTGCTCATTAGTCAGTGTCCGGTATAAAGTAAAGATGACTGGTTTGGCCCAAGTTCTGAAACGTGGGCACGGCTGTTACGTCATTGTCGGTTTGGCAAATAAGCTGGCCACCAATGCCTAAGTAAGCGAATTGTTCCAACAGGTCAGCCCCAGTAATCATTGGAATGCCCTGTAGGATGGCATTGCCGCTGCTATCTGCTATATCCAGCGTCCATGCGGCGTTCTGTGAGTTATACCGTACAGTTAGCTGGTACTGCACGCCGTTCAAACTAACGGTAAGTTGCTGCGGCGTGGCGGTCTGCAACGGTATCTCATACACTACCGGGGTGGTTGCCATTTAGCTGCCTCCTCCGCTGTTGTAGTTAGTGCCCGGCGTAAGACCAACCTGCCCGCTGTTAAGCGTAGGCGCGTTGTTCTGCGGGTTGACCATGTTATTGGCGTTGGGCACCGTGATAGTCTGTGTGGTGGCCAGCAGTATCTCGCGGCAGGTTGCCCGGATAAGTATGCTGTTCTCAGTTTCCTTGGTAGTGTCTACCCGTATGCTTTGCAGGATCATGTTCTGGTAAGTGCGCTTGCCGGTGTACACGGCAAACAGCGTGCGAGCATTTTGCAGAGTAAGGAACTTGTTATAGACATCCTTTAAGAACGTGGTATTGGCCCCTATATTCTGCGGGCTGCCCATGCTCCACCCATAAGTGAGGGTAAGCCGGGCAGGCATCTTGTAGGCATGATCGCTGATGGTGGCACCCTGTTCAACCGGGTGTTCGGTCACCACCAGCTCATCCTCGTGCTCTTCTTCAATAACCGCATCGGCCTGTATGCCGTTCAGCGCCCTGTACGGTTTGATGTAAACCGGCGTGGGCGTGGGGTTATTGTTGATAAGCGCCTGTAATGTGGGCAGTGTACTCATTGCGTGGCTCCTACAAAGTTGCGCACCAGATCACCGTTGACGCGGCGCTGCTGGTCAATTACTTCCCGGCCCGTGGCTTGCGGTTTGTCAGTGCCGGTAACGTAGATGTTAGTCTCCTGATGTAGCTGCGGGGCCGTCTTAAACAGTTCAGCGTCCGCCTGCCGCCGCGCCTGTAGGCCCTTGTCCACCACGTAGCCGTTAGCTGTCTTAACTTTGTCCCACTTGCCGAACTCAGCGGCGGCACCGGCAAAGTCACTGTTGTTTAGCTTCTTAAGCAGGGTGCTGCCCTGAAAGGCTTTGGTGCCCACGTTAAAGGCAAAGTCGGTAAGCGCCTTAAGCTGGTTATCGTTAAGGTTTACCTTCACTGCTGACTTAACGGCATTCATGGCCGTTTGTATGTCCCCGGCCAGCAGGTTAAGAGCGGTAGGCTTATCAATGCGCTGACCTATATTTTCGCCCGGCTTTATCAAGTGGCCATAGCCAATGCTCTGCCCCTTGTGATCGGCATACCGCTTATCACTAAAACCCTCATTGCTGGCAATAAAGTCAGCAATGGTGCCTTTAATGGCGGCGGCCACTTTCTTCATGGCAGTAGTAGCGCCCGGCGCGATGGTGTCAGCCACGATGCCCAAGTAGTTCTTCACACCACCGACGGCGTGTACATCACCGGCAATGTTGTGAGCAACGTTCTTGGTCACTTGTGCAGTCTTGTGAGCTACGTTGGCAACCTGCCCCGGCAGATTCTTGGCTTCCTGCTTTGTCCAGTTCCAGGCCGTACTCACAGCTTTACGAACCTTGTCCGGATGCAGTGTCATCCAGACAATGGCGGCACCCACGGCGGCGGCAATTATCACCGGCAAACTGGCACCGGCAAGGGCCAATAAACCGCCGCCTTCCGCTGCTGCTCCGGCACCGGCTGCCGCAGCACCCGCCCCTTCGGCCGCAGCGCCTTCACCTATGCTCAAAATTCCGCGCCCTGCGACGCCCAGCAGACTCAGCAGGCCCTTTGAGACCGCTATTCCACCCAGTGCCGACCCTAAAGCAATCGCAAGGCTTACAAGCTTTCCTAGAGTCGGATGCAACTGGTGCAGTTTGGTGTCCCAAGCACCGAATTTGTCTATTGCGTTGTTAACCCATGTGAGTAGCTTGATGCCCCACGGCAGCAAGTCACGCTCAACCACCATGCCGACGCCCATCAACCGGGCCTCAAGCTGGCGCAGCAGGTTCATAAACTGGCGGCTTTGGGCGGCCAGCTTGTCAGCGTCGGTGCCGTAGGTAGCGGCCAGCCGCTTGCGCTCATTGTAAGCAGCCCGCATCTGGTCAAGGCCCTGCTCCATGTGGAACAGCGTCTTTTCATCAATGCCGAACTGCCCGGCTATCTGGCTGGCTACGGCATACCCGGCTGTGCCGGGCGCACCCATCTGCTTAAGCCGGGCGATAAGATTGAACAGTGTTTCCGTGCTGTCCTTAGCTTCCTTTACGCCCAGTGCGTGCAGGTAGCCTTTCATACCGGGGTTGGTGCGCAGCGCCGTGGTCAAGCCTTCCAGTGCGCTGGCGGCCTGATCGGCGCTTACACCTACCTGCTCCGCGCCAAACTCCAGGGCTTGTATGTTAGCGACGCTGGCCTTTGTGCGCTGGGACTGGTAATACAGCTTCTCAAACTGGCTTGCCATGCTGGTAACACTGGCCGCCACGATGGTGCTGGTGGTAGCCAGTGTTTCTCCTACTACTTTGGCACTCTTCGAAATGGATTCCATGCCAGCTTTGAACTTCTTAAACTGCTGGTCGTCCACCTTGAAGCCAATTCCTACGAGGTATTCACGTAGCATGTTTGCCGCACCGCCTGCCATGTTTGCTACCTTTCCGCCTCGAGGGCTTTGGTAATGCGGTACTCGTTTTCAGCCTTTACGTCAAGCGCGTCGTTCATAACGGCAATGTCGTACAGGCTTAAAGTGCAGTTGATTAGCGATTCGTACTGGCACAAGCCCTCCAACACTGGTCGCAGCAACCAACCCTCGTTATTCGGTACGGCCACTAGCTGCGCATTTACTGGTCTGATCCGGCTTGTGAACTCAGCAGACCTGTGGGAAAAAAATCACCCAAGTTCTCCTTAATCACCTGCATTACCAATTCCATCATATGCGGCATCTGCATGGGGAACATAAGCGCCCCGTTGGGCGCGGTAAGCGGTGCCCATACCTGACCCTGCTGAATAAAGCAAACCTTCAGGCAGTTGTCCAGCACATAGTCAGCATCCGCATCACTCATTTCCGCTATGGCGTTAGCCAGCGGCCCAGCCGCCAGCTCAAACACCTTGAAAGTCTGCTCGTCGGACTCTTCTTCCTTGTCCAGACTAAGCATTTCCTTGAGCACTGGCGCTAGTTCCGCAAAGACCGGCGCTAGGCGACGGGCCACATGGAATTGCTTCCGTGCGTCCATCGCCCCTACGCGGTAGTTAACTCCGGCTACTGTAATCTGTTTTTCAACCATTGCCGTGTTACCTCTGCCTTATTTACAGGCTGTTAAGAATGTTGGTTGTCAAGCTGCCAAGCAGGCTGCCCAGTGACGGGTCAATAACGCCCGCGTTGAACTCCCACTCAATCATGCCCGCTTCCTTTGCGTATTGGTTGGTGGGATAACGCGCGAACGCCACCTGCTGGCAGGTATAGTTATCGCCGGTAATCGGGTTGGTGATGTTCAGAATGTTCTGCCCAAAGAACAGGCTGCTGGTGCGCTGGTAGTTGTACAGTTGCGTCAGCAGGTAGTTGGTAGGGCTGGTCTTCTGGAGACGTACCGTAATGCGACCGGCCTTGCTGGCGTGCAGGCTGTGCATTGCGGTGCCATCAGCACCAATGTTCATGGTATCCGTCTCTTCGATAAACTCAACGGTAATGCCCTCCTCTGCATTACCGCTGCCCGCACCGAGGGGAACCGTTCCGCCCGGCCCTATGATGGTAGCCTGTACGTCACTAAATGAATAGGTCATGGTGGTTAGTTCTCCTTATTAAGCGTTGACGGTGATTGCGACGTTGGCCTTGTGAACCGCACCGGCCAGCTTGGCGCCCACCTGGAACGGCACGCTGATACGCGCCGCACGCTGGGCCTGTGTTTGTGTGGCGACGGGCGGCGCATATACATAGAAGCCCGCGCTAAGGAAGTCACCCTGATTAAGCGTACCGAAGCCGCCGCTGTTCCAGGTGCCCGGTGCCAGCAGCCCGTTGTTAACGAACTGTGTGCACACGTTGCTGATGACCGTGGCCAAGATGTGCATACCGGTGTCGGTCTGTGGAATCTTGGTGGTGCTGGTATACAGCGCGTTGTACACAGCCGTCTGAATTGTGATGGCAAGTGCGGCGGCGCCCATTACGGTGTCAATAAAATCTCCGCTGGCGCTGGTGCCCTCTTCAATGATGGCGGTGTCATTGTTGTAGCTCACAAACACGTTGCAGTTCTTGGCTTCAAGGGCCGCGATCTGGTTCGCGTTAAGGGTTTCCGCCACAATGCCCGGCTCCTGCTTGTACATAAGCGTGATCGTGGTGTTGTTACCCGTGTAGTCAGTGGTCAAGATGCGGGCCAGCAGGCTCACAACAGCGTACTGATTGCTGCTGCTGTACTGCACGGCGCTCTTGGTGTAGTTGCCCTGCATCAGCAGATAGGCCAAGTCTGTGGTGTCCTCTGGGTTGAGTACACCGGCCTCCTGTGACGTAGCGCCAAAGTAGTGCTGTGTGGTGGCGGCCTCAATATAGCTGGCCACGTTCACGGCATCATTGTTAGTAATGCCCAGCACCGTGGTGGCATACCACTGCTGCCCAAACTCCTCATCAAAGAGGGTCACGGCGGCAAGGGCTGTTTCAGCCGCAATACCATTGGCGATGTACGCCCCGCTGCTGGCGGCTGTAAGGCCAAGCAGTGAACTTACATCGGTGCCGGTGCCTTCCGGTGTGGCAAAGCTGAGTGTGCTGCTGGCACCCGTCTCTCCACCGGCTGTGATAACAAAGTTGCCGTTATTGGCGTCCCACACGCAAGTGGTGCCCGCAACTTTAGCCGTAAGCGCCGTCTGAATAATACCGGCAGCCGCGTTAAGATTGGCGACGCCAGTAAATACAAGCCCGGTGACTGTTTCAGCCGTACCGTTGATGCTGATGCTGAAGCTGCCCGCTGCAATGGCGGCCAAGCTGGTAACAAGCGCCGCCTGCTGTGCCGCACTGAACACGCTGCCCTGGAGCACTGCGCTTGTAGCGGCTTCTGCCCAGCGGCCAATGAACAACTGGTTAGGCTGTGGGGCCTGTTCGAACCACAGCACGGCGGCAAGGTACTCCGGCGCGGTGGTTCCAAAGTCAGTGGCAACCTCTGCCAGTGTGCTGTAGCTGCGGATACGCTCAACGACGTCAATAACCGGCGACGAGCCAAGTATCAGCAGCGAGTTAAGGTTTTGCGCCTGTGCCGCTGTGGTGCTCAGGCTGACGGTAACATTCACCAACCGACTAATCGGTAATGATGGTGTGGTCATGTTTCCCTCCGGTTACTTGTTGCTTACAGTGATTGCCGTTGCGGGCAACCCTGTGTCATAGTTAACGGTTGCTACAGCACCGGCCAGATCACGCACCGGGTACTGCCATTGCAGGCCGCGCCGTACCTTGAAGGGGACGTCGATGCCAAAGAGCCACTGATTTTTAATCAGGGCCGGTACTGCCGGGCTGGGCCTGCCTGCTTCTACAAACCCGAATCCCTGCAACTGCATGGCCTCACGATTCTGTGCAACGCCCAGCCCCATTGAAAATACTTCGGCGTACTGCTCACAGGTGGGGCCGTAGAAGCTGCACAGTATGTCAAGAATTTCGTTGCGGTACACAATGTCAAAACCGGGTGTTTCACCCACTGCGCCGATATGCCCCTCGTACACGTAGGTATCCGGCATACGCTCCCTGACGCCTATAGCAGCCCAGTTGGTGCCGCTGCCCGGCGTGTTAGGCGCTGGGCCGTCCGGCATGTTGCTGTCCTCCGGAAGCCAGCGCTGTAGCACCACTGTGCCCGGCAGCGCGGTTATGCCCACAACTATCTGCTGTAGGAAACGCCGCAGCGCTTGGTCGTTGCCTACCGGATCTAGTTCTGTGGGCTGTAGGTAGCCGCCAGTTGTGCTGTCGTTAGGCATCAGTTAGTCTCCGCTGGTGCGTCCATGGTATCCATGCTGCTGCAAATTGCGTAGATAAAGCCACGGGCGAACTGGCTATAGTCATCGGTGGTTATCACAAGGTAGTTATCACCGTTCCAAACCACTACGTCCGGCTCCCACTCTTGCGGCGTACCATCCTTGGTGGCACCACGCAGCGCGTAGCGGGTAATCACCACAACGGTCTTGCTCATTATCTGCGCTTCCGGCAGTCGTTTAAGATCGTTGGGCCTGCCGGGGTGCACCACGCCGCGTATGTTGGCCGTGGTAGTAGGCGTGATGGTTGGCTCGCCATAGGTATTCGTAACCACGGCCCGGCGCATCACGCTGAACTTATCCAGCGTGTACGGGTTGGTAAGGGCTATGGAAACGTCTAAGTAAGGCATCAGCGGTTCCCCTTAGTGCGTACCACGTAATTCGTAGCGTTAAACATCTGCAAAGTGTCCAGCAGCGGCTTGGTGCGAGTAACGCCCCGGCGCTTGCGGGCCGCCAGCGTTTTCTTGCTGAGGGGCTTGAACGGGCCGGTGCGTAGCTTCTGCTTTACGCTGCTTACTGCTTCAATGCCAGCGGCCTGTAGGTTGGCCTCTACGCGCTGCTGATCGCCGTCAAGGGCTGCAATGGCGGCGTCCGCATAGCGCTTGGCAATCTTGTCACCGGCTGCACGTATGCCGGGCTTGAGGAATGGCCGGGCCGGTATGTTCTGGCTGGGCATACCATTGTTGTGTATGTAGGCCAACGCCGCATTGGTGATAGGTGTGCTGACGGTGCCGTTGGCTTCAATGGTTTTGCGGTCGGTGGGACCGGCATTTTCCCCGGCACCGGCCTGCCCGCTGTTGTCGTCGGGGTAGCCTACCAGCACTTCGCTATCACGCAACTGCCGGATGGCCTTCATCAGGTCACCCAGCTTGTCGGTGTGCAGGTGCAAGTGCATGTGAATATGGTTCGGCATTATTGGTTTGGTCCCCAGCCTATACCGATCGGCGGGCCGGGCCAGCCGGGGCCGTTAAGGCCGCCGGTTGGGTCACACCCTACGCCGATGTACGTGGGCGCACTGCCCATCATCTTAGCCAGCCGAATGTAGCGGGTGCCGTAAACCGTCAGGTTCCAGTTACCCGCGCCCTCTTCACTGGCTACGTTTGTGTCATAGCTAACGCTTACGCTGCCCGGTGTTTCGCTGGACACGGGGCCTTTGCTAAGACCCGGCCAGCCACTCACGCCCGCAGCATCAAGCGCCTGCCGCTCCAGCACAATGTTGTGGGCTGCAAACAGCTCTGCGCCCAAGTTAATGGCCTGACCCCAGCGCTGATTATTCAAAAACAGGTAAGCCCAGTTCAACCAGAACTGGATTACCGGCAGCGGGTAGCTATCAACGTCTGCGAACTCGGCAAAGTCAATAACAAACTGAGCCGCGTCAATAGGCGGTGGGGTCTGCGGGGTGCTTGGCGTACCCATTACTCACCTCCGTGGGCTTTGGCTTCAAAACCCGCCTTGCCGTATTTGTGCATACCGATGCTGGCGGCCACGGCGGCAGGGTCGTTGATGCCTTTCTTATGGGCAAGGCTGTGCTCCAGCTTCTCAAAACCCTCGTGTTCATCAGCAACGGTAGAACTGGTGATGTTTGGAATATCGCTAAAGCCATCCATGGTTTCCAGGCTGCGCTCCATGGCAACGGGTGCATAGAACTCACGGTTGTAGGCGTTTTGCTCCGCAATGGTGGGGCCTACCGGGTAATAGCTCTTGCTGAGGCTGGCCTCATCCTTGGCGGTATGCAGCGCAATGGCCACAGCCTGAGCATGGGGCTTGCCAGCGTTCTCCTCGGTCGTAATGTTATGCCCGATGGCCTTCGGGTTGTCACCTTTTTCTAACGGCATGGTGCCCTCCTTGCGTTGTGGGCGCTACTGCTCGCGCCCACGCCCGCAGTTACTTCTTTGTCTTTTTCTTTGCAGCGGTAGAATTAGCTGCAACGGTCTTAACGACTGTGGCCACGTCCTCAGTTTCCACAACTGCCGCAGCCGTTGGCTCCGTGTCGGCAGGTTCCTGCTCTTCGCCTTCAACACCATTGCCCGTTTCCTCAACCTCAGGCTCCTCTTCAACAACCACCGGCTTAACGGCGGCCTTCGGTACGACATAAGGTACGACGCCCTGAACTTTCAGGTACGGGTGGTTGACAAGGTGTTCCGGCACTTCATTCACACCAGCTTTGAACGTGTGGCGCGTGTGGTGCGTCTCACGTACATGAATTTGACGGGGGAAAACCATCGTTACCGTTTTGCCCGGTTTCTTGGGCTTAGCGGCGTCCGGGTTAATCTGGTCTCCAACGGGTTTGCTAAGATCAACTGTGGCCATTGGCCTCTCCTTGCTGCGCTGCCCCGGCTGTTACACCGGGGCGCACGCGGCGGCTGCGGGCTAGATCATGTCGAAGTAGCCGAGGGTTTCGGGATACACCACTTCCACGACGCCCAGACGGCAGAAGTACGTGGTCTTGTGGTAGATGCTGTCAAACTGCACGGGCGTGCGTTGCAGCATCGTGAGCGGCAGGCGGACATACTTCTTGTCCTTGGTGTAGACCACCGCACGATCCACCGTGCCCTGCTGGCCCAGCGTTCCACCGTTGCCTGCACCAAACAGCCACTTGGTTGCATCAATCTGCAGACGACCGCGACCGTTTGCGGTAAGCAGATTGTTGCGCTCAATGTAGCTCTTGATGCTCTCGTTGCCAGCAAGACTAACCTTCGCCGTGGCGATGTAGCCGAACTGGGTCGGAGGAAGCAGCAGCTTGTTTGGAGTAACCGCGTAGGCGCTGTTCTCCCACACCGTTGTGAGCATCATATTGACGTCGGCAAGAATTTCATCCGGAGTCTTCTGCACCCACTGGGTATGACCGCTTGCACCGGCAGGAACATTCTCAACCGTCGTAACGGTGGAGTTGTTCACAAGGCCGGTATCGCCGGTTGTGGTGTCACCAATGTACGCCTGCTCGTCCACGTCCATCTGGTGCTTGAGCTGGAGGCCTTCGTACTTCTGCTGGTCTACCGGGCGGCCCAGCTTTGCAGCGGACTCCAGTTCCAGAATGGTGTACTTCAGCTCCATGGCCCAAGGACGCAACGGATGGGGCACTTTGGCAATGTCAAGGCTGATGCCTGTGATCTGGTCAGTGTTCTTGCCGATCCAGGCTTTGCCGTTGCCAATGCTGTTGCCCGTGCCAGTGCTGCCCGCCGAAGCAAAGTTCGACTGGGTAAAGCTGGACACTTCATCCGCGATGGTTACGTCTTCTCGAAGGTCAATGTCGCGGCCAAAGAAAATGCTGGCCAGCGGCTCGTTGAGTGTTTGGTCAAGGCGCTCAAGTTCTCCAACAAGGAAGGCACCCGTGCTGTCTGCCCATTTGCCGTCGTGAGTGCGGAACCGCCCACCCAAGGGAACTCCAAGCTGATTGCCCTTGGAGTCCTGCGTGAAACGTGCTGAATCAAAAGTAAGCATGTTGGTTATCGCTCCCTATTCCTATCGGTGGTAGACCAGTTCAGCAACGTTGTTGGCATCCACACCGCCCTGCCACGTAACGTCACTTGGCAGCTCAAAAGTGCTGCCACTCGTTGCGGCGGCTTCAAAGCCACCCTGCACATGGTTGCCCGAACTGGCGGCATACCACACATAGACCGGCTGTCCCTTGACAGGCGGGTTGGCAGCCGCATTGTTGCAAACGACCATAATGTAGCCCTGCTTGAGAACGTCCATGATGCCGCTTGCTGGCGGTGCCACGCTGCCAAACGGCGCTGCGCCGTAGTTGGTGGCAGCGGCCTGCTGCTGAGGCCACGGGCGCACTGTGATGCCGTAACCGTCCGTAAGGGCACTGTCACCGGCACCAATGGGGCGCACGCCTTCTGTGGTGGCGTCAACAACCACAAGCTGCCCGTAAGCGGTGGGTGGGTTGGTGGCGTCGATCAGTACCGGCTCAATGCTGGCCGGGTGCGTGCGGTTAACATCGCCGGGAAAGCCCGCTAGCATGCGATAGGTAATAGCGATATCGCGTGTACGCGCTCTGCCCACAAACACACCCGAGGGCTGGGTGCGCCGCTTGAACAGTTTTTCAAAAAGAGTTACGATGTTCATTGTCGCTCCTTTACTTCTCGCCAAAGCGCTCACGGAACTTCTTGTTGAGGTCCGCAGGCGTTTTGATTGCACCAACTACGCCCAAGCCGCCGCCCGCTGCAACTACCGGGGCATTGTCGTGGGTCTGCTGGCGGTTATTGCTGGCACGCTTTGCTGCACCAACGTTGAAGAACAGCGTACGGACGCTGTCACAGGTCATACGCTTAAGGCTGTCCTTGGTAAGCGAACGCCCACCACGGGCCGCCTTAATGACGGCTTCATCCTCGGGCACGGCAAGCGCCGTATCCAGCGCCTTGCGGCGCAGCCCGCAAATAACGCCCAGCCCGGCGCTGGGTTTGGCCGCAGCGTCAAACGTGGGCACCTTAATGCCCGGCGCAATGATCTCCGCAATGGCCACCGTTTCCTGGAAGCGGTCGGTAAGCAACGCGCTGTCCTTGGTATGGCGGGCATCCTCGGTGCTGGTGCCTTCGGGCGCTTCCTCTTCCATCTCGTCGGCGACCTTCTCTTCGGGCATCTCGTCCTCAACCACTTCGGTGGGGCCGGTCTTGTCATTCTTCAGCACTTCCAGGCAGTCCTTGACGTGGCCGTGCATCTCCTCCAGCTTGGCGTGGAGCGGCTTGCAGGCTTCTTCAACGGCGTCCTTCACATGCTGCTTCATGGCTTCGTGGTCAACAGTGGCTTCACTGCCACCCTCGTGGTGCACGTGAACGTGTGTACCACCCTCGCCGCCCGTAAATTCCTCTTCACCCACGCTGTCCTTAACCTTGGACATCGCGTCTTCAAAGGCCGCCTCATCTTTGGTTTTGAAGGCGGTGCGGACGGCAGTAAGTGCTTTACCCAGTTTGCTCATAATTCCTGCTCCTTGGTAGGCATTATCGCCAATGCTGCACCGTACACCGCATCTGCCGCGTTCTACGAGTGCCACATGGTTTCCAATTATGTTTACTTGCTGGCCACGGCCTACGGCGATTTGCACGTAGTCTGCATCGTAGCCACAACTTAGTTCAACCTTGCCTTCTTCAATAAGCTGTATGGCCTCAGCGGTGTACACCATGATATCGGCCAACAGCAGGTCGCTTTCGTCCCCCTTTCCACGCCGGACGTTGAAAATAACGCCAATGGCTTTGTCACCCCAGTTGTCCGGGTTGATTTCATCATCGGGATGCTCGTTTACCAGTGGCTTGCCATTGAAACTGTCAATGGTCTCAGGCCGGAAAACTTGGTCAGCATTGCGCTCAATGTAAACGCGTCCGTCCGGCCCGGCAGGTGCACGTACCGGCGTTTCGCCCGGCCCGTATTCCATTACCCCGGTACGAGCAATCGCAACACCCTCAATCAGCCAGAAACCCTCAGGCGTCTTGCGGCGGGTCTTGCCTATCTGCTCGGTGGTGTAGAAACGCATTGCCATAATTCAGTAATCCTTACAGGTAGCCCTGATTGGAGCTGGCAGTCAGCTTGACGGCCACGCTGGTGGCCGTAAACGTACCGCTGGTCACAAAGCGCACAGTAGTAATGCCGCTCAGGTTAACGACATATAAGGTGGGTGCCGCAGCCGTCTGTGTTACTGCCAGCGTACTGGGCTTGGCTGTGGTGGGGTAAGCCGCCGTAGGTAGGTTGAACCACGTAACGCCGCCGTCAATGCTGCCCTGAATGGCAAAGGTCACAGTGGTAAGGTCCGTGCCCGTTACCTGAATCACGCCGCTGGTAAGGCCGCCCAAGCCAATGGCTGCGCCTGTCTGGTTGGTGGCTGTAAAAGACTGCGCCGGAAAGCTGTAGTTCGGCGTGGTGGTGGCCAGACTACCGGGGTAGTAAGACTGAGCGCTGGCAAACTGGGCACCAATGCCCAGCAATGCAACCAACGCGACGGCAAGGTACTTGAACGTCTTCATTGTGTTATCTCCTGTGCCCTACTGGGCGGCTATGTGATTGCTGTTGCGGTAAGGGCCTTGATTGTCTTCCTTTTCAAGGAAGGTGCCCAGTTCGCGTTTCAGGTTCTTAAGGTTCGCCGGGTTGTGCTCGCCTTCTTTACCCTCTTCGTTGAAAAACTTGTTAAAGCTGCCCTCTAGCGCCTCAACGTCGTCAGCTACGGGCTTGGCGGCCTTTGCAGTGCAGGCAGGGCAGTAGCAAAACTCACCGTTCCCGTAGCTGTCCATCACAGGTTCGGCGCTTTCACGCGCTTCTGCCTGTTCAGGAGTTTCAGCGTCCATGGCTGCGGCAAACTTATGGCCCGGTGCACCGGGACTGCTGTGGGTGCCCACAACACTGGGGTCATTCTTCTCAGTGTGAAAAGTGACCGGGCCGTTGGCATAGTTGCCAAAGCGTTGGCCCTTACGAGGGCCATTCTTTTCGCCTGTGGGAAAGCCCTGTGCGCTGTACTCAGCACTCTGGCTACCCAAGCCCATGTCCTGCGCAAAGCGTGCGCGGTTGTCATGGTTCTGCTGGCGTACTGTCTTGCCTACCGGCTTGTACTCAAAGTCTTCCATGTTGGCACCTAGTTAATAGAGCAAAGAACGTTGTAGATATCCCCAGCTGCTGGAAACGTCAGAGTAGCAGTGTTTGACGTTTCTGTAATTCTAGGATAATTAGCAGCCACGCCAAGGAATAGCTTCTTCATGGCAACACTCCTATATCGTATCCGGCAGCACTGGCTCAGGCCAGCAGCGGCAGTTATAGATTTGACCGGCATGGGCACGTTCACCTTGGCTGCCAGCCACGGGCGGCCGGTTCCATGGTACAAACCGGCCCTCAAGTTTGGCGTGCAGCTTGCGCACGTCCGTATCCTCAGCGGTACGCCACAGGTAGCCCTCACTGCCAATGTGCTGAGCACGCACTTGCGTGAGTACACTGGCAGTACGGGCTACTTCGGTCCGAGCGATGGTTTTTGCCCGGCTGACCGCAACGTGCGTACTGTAAAGTATCTCGGCCTGTACTTCAGCGGCTCGTCTGCCGCCTGTGATGCCTTGTATTGTGAGCTGGTGGACGCGCTGTGCGGCCTCTGTGGGGATGCTGGTGATAAGATGTACCTGCTCTGCCATTACGTCGCGCAGCGCAGCGCCGATCGGTGCCTGCTCAATCTCCTTGCGCAGTTCACGGCCAATGGTACGGCCCAGCGTAACCCAAGCGAGGGAGTCACGCCGGGCCACTTGCGTTTGCATACGCGCTGTGACCTGCACGGCCCACGGGCGGAGCACATCGGCGTAGCGTTCAAGAGCGGTCATCAGGCCGGGCATATCAGTGATTTCGCCGGTTGGGCCAAACCCCTTGATTATCTGCCCCACATTGCGGCCTATGTGAACTAGCTGGCGGCTGTAAGTAATCTCGGCCTTGCGTGCCCGATTAAAGCGTTCACGTGCAGCGCGGCGTAACTGCGCTGGCGTGAGTGCGGGCTTAACGGAGTTAGCCAAGTATCGCCATTTCCTTTTCGTACTGAAACTCCCAGCCACTTACTAACTGCGGAGGTAGTGTGTAGTACCAGTTACAGGCCGTGCACAGGTTGATGATATACTTACCGAACCGTACATTGATTTCTAGTATGTGTTCGGCAGGGTCACAGCCGCAGTGCTTGCACATAAGGCCCACCCCACTACGAGAATAACTGTACGGCCAAAGTTACAAACGGCGCAATACTCTGTAAGTAGCATAGATAACTATTTCACCTATGCTACTTACTTGTATCATTTAGCCTACTTGATTAATCCACTCATCAATGGGCTTAGTCTTATCACCCACGGCAAGCCATTGTTTGAAGCCCGGCATATCAAACTCAGTTATGTGCATCACTCGGCTGGCTCCTTTGCCGTCGCTGTAGCCCAGCACGTAGTCATCCAGAGCGGACTCCTTGCTGTAGTAGCCCAACATGCACTTATGCTCATCAAACTCGCCGGTGTCCAGGTTACGCTGGTCTATCACAAACACCTTGTTACTGGCGTGCGACGGGCCTACCCAGCAGTCTACTTGGTCACCATCAGCGCCCGTAACACCGCGTATGTAGCCGTAGTCAGCGGGCATAGTAGTCACAAAGTTGTACCCGCGCCGCACGGTGCCAGCCGGGGTTTCTATGACCACAGGCAGGTCGTGGTAGTAGCCCATGCCCGCAGCGCTACGGTAGTCGCGGGTGCGTGCGCGGTCCTTTGCGTTGCCCACACTGCCCGGTATCTGCGTAAGGTCTTCACCCGGACCTTCAAGCCCGGCCTTTGCTGCGTAGGCCTCAACTTCTTCAGGCAGCGGCGCCAGTTCATCATTGGCGGCTTCAATGTCCTCATCGGTGATGTTGTTCCAGATACCTGTGATGGCAGCGCTTTGGCGCAGTTCCTTGAGCGCAGTCTGCTGTGTAACCAACCCGGCCTCTTCCACCTTAGTGACGGAGTCAGCAATCTTGCTGGCCACATCAGCCTTTTCAATCTCGGTAAGCTGCCACAGAGGACGGAACTTGATGCTGAAGCTATCATCCAGCTTAATACCCAAGCTGGCGGCGATAAGCCTGTAGATGATAGTTACCGGCATCTTCAGCTTCTTGTTCTGCTGCTGGTTAATGCCGTCGTAGTAAGTACGCAGATCGCTCTCTCCGGTGCTGTTAAGCCCGGCAGGGGACTGGCCAAACAAGCGAACCAGCGGTATCTGGAGGGCACCGGCAAGCTGCTGGCCAAACTGCACCAGCGCCTCGGCAATGCCGCTGAAGGACGTAGAGCCGTGCTCTTCAAACTCGTCCTCCATGTCCATAAGCGTAATGCCTTCAATGGACTGGAAGCGGGCCATCATGTTAACGTACTTCACAAGGTTCTCAAAGGCCGGGCCACCGCTGGCCACGGTCTCCTTGTAATCCTTGATCTTGTAAGTACGCAGATACGACTTGTACACCAGTTGGGCAGCGCCCTGTGTGGCACTGTCAAAGGCAATCATGCGATCATACAAGCGTTCCAGCACGCTGATACCCCATAGGTTCTCCTGTAGCTGCTGCCAGTAAGGCAGCTCTACGCCTATGATGCGGAACACGCGAGTATAGTGGATGTTGGTGTTGCGCAGCGCGGGCGCGTCACTGCTAACTCGGTAGAACTTAGGCAGCCCTAAGTGCGGCCCGTACTCAGTTACTAAGTCAAACAAGCTGGGGTCTACCTGCCAGCGATCCAGCGTAAGGATACCCTTGAACTGGCCCTTGCCAATCTTGCTCATGTCAAGCGGAGTGCTCAGGTCTTGGCCGTCGATAAGATATACGCCCAACGCGCCGCCGTACAGGTCACCCCACTTGATCGTATTGTTGATGCCGTTCCACAAGCCCTGTTGCGTGGCATACTCTTCCATAGCGGCTATCTGCTCAGGCTCAAGCTGGCCCTGTAGCTCTACTCCGGCGCGGGTCATATCATCGCCACGCACATCAATGGCTACTCCGCCCACCCAACTGCCTCGATGTATCCACTCAAGCATGGTGCGCATACGGCTGATGGGATTAAAGCCGTAGCCGGTGCCGCTACTCAAGTTATCGGTGCCCACACCTATCTTAGCGGCGAAGTTCTGCACGCTGTCCTGCGTCTTGGCGTCTTGTGTATGTACCCGACCTAGCTCATCACCGGGCCGCGTAAAGAACCCGTCGGCGGTAATCTTCTTGCGCAGCTTGGTATCTCGGGTCTTAGCTTTGCGTGCGGCGTTCTTGATGCTGTACGCCGGTATCTCAGTAACTTCGGCCATGCTATCACCTCGCTAACTTGGGGACATCGCCCGCTGTAGGTTAGGGCTTTTCAACCCATTCGTGCAAACACGCTGTTCCCACGGCGCTTGATGTAACCGTCAAGAGCGTAGCGTATGGCGTCAATGCAGTGATTGTTCTTATCAACTATAATAGGCAAGATATCCTTGGTGTTCTTGTCTACCTTATATTGGTAAAGTCGTAGTTCCTGCTGCAGCTGCTTGCAGCGCTGGTGGACGTGTATCTTTCGGAAGCCCTTAAGGTGGGCAATGCCGTCCTCTACGCTGCCAGCCCACTTATCAGCGGGGTCAATCTTAAAACCCTGCCGCCGCACGTAGCTGATAGTTTCCGGCCTGCTGTTGTCAGCCTTGATGGGCCAGCTAACGCTCGTGCTTATCTTGCGGAACAGCGCAGGGGTTTCATCAATCTCAACGCCGTAGCCCACGCTCTCTGCATCTACCCACAAGTGCTCACCATCTGGCTGCTTGGTTACCCAGCACCTGATTAGAGCGGTAGGGTCATTGGCGAAGCCCCAGTCAGCGCCGTGGAACAGGCGGGTGTGAAAGATGTCCGTATCAAAGGTTTCAACGACGTACTTGCCCTTGAAGATAATGGCGTCGCCAATGGTCTTAGGGTTGCCATCCCACACGTAGGCGTAAGCCTCGGGGTCGTTGGCAAGCATGTAGCGCCGCTCTGCGTCCAGCGTGCTGGGGAACCACGGGTTATCCTGCCAGCCCACCTTCTTGATCCAGCTATCATGCGGCGGGTGCAGCACAAAGCGCTTGTAAGTTTCGTCCGTCTCTTCTTCAGGATTGAAGCTGATCCATATTTCGCTGCCCACCTTGCGGATGGTAGGTATAAGGACTTCCCAGCTATCCTTGCTTACGAACTGCGCTTCTTCAACCCAGCAGATATCAATGCCTTCGGTAGACTTGATTTCCGTGTAGTTGTGGCGCAAGCCCTTGAAGATAAACTCGCTGCCTGTGATGGTGCATCGTATGCTGTTCTGGGTTATGTCAAACCACGGCAGCAGGCCCATTAACTCAATCTGGTCTTTAAGCAGCTTGTGCACGGAATCGTTAATGCTGCCCTGTAGCTCGCGGGCGCACAGGATGCGCTTGGTGCTGGTGTAGGCGACGGCCACAAGGGCGCGGGCAATGCTCCACGACTTAGCGCCGCCGCGCCCGCCGAACAGCACTTTGTAGCGGTGCGGGCTGAATAGCTCAACAAAAACGGGCGCAATCTCCACGTTGATAGGTGGCAGAGCTGCGCCCTCATTGGCTTTGTTGATTACTTCTGTGGCCTGTGCTGTAGTCACTTACGCTCCGACAATCATCTGCTGCACTTTGCTTTGTACGAAAGCCGCGCTAACAATGAACGGCTTCTTCAGAATGGTGAACTTAACCGGGATAAGCCCATTGGTGGCCGGTGCGCTTACCACATAGGCCAACTGCACGCCTTCCTCTTCTGGCAGCGTGCCACCGTTCAACGCGCCAATACCCAGCCCGGCGCTCTTGGCTTTCTCCATCACACGGTTGAACTGGTCTTCCGTAAGGCTGATAACGAATGTACTGGGTTTGCTCATTTGCTGCACGCGCTCCTCTTCGCTTGGTTGTATTCGCCTATGTTCACAGGCCACAGCGCAGAGTCCGCTTTCGCACCGCTTGGTAGTGGTATATGCACGCCAGTCTGAACGGTGATGTCCTTAAGCGTGCTCAGGAACTGCGCAACGTCCTTGCCCAACCCTTCCTTCTGGGGAAAGATAAAGGCAAGGTACTCGTGCGTGGTTGTGTCTACAACGACCTTGTAGAAGGCCGTGGGCACATCAACGTGGTTGCCTATGGTTTTATCGCTGCCAACGGCGTACACCGGCCCTGTGATTACCCACAACGGATGCTTGCGTTCATAGGCCCATGCGCGTATGTCTTCTTCCAGGTACTTCCACGTTTGCCGGTTAAGGCCGGGCAACTGCGGGGCCGTGTTGGTAAGGATAAATGATTGGCGCTCAAGGTTGGCGTTGTAGCTGAAGTCTGCGTCCGGGGACATGTGGCCAATGTCGTAGCCGCTGTGCAGGTAGTCCTTGGGCGTGGCGGGGTCAGTAATGGACTTATCCGCCTGGAAAGCGTTGGTGCGGGCCACGCAGCCGTATGCGTGTGCGGGCGTGACAATGTGGGCGTCCCACGCCGGTATCTTGGCGCTGGCGTCATAGTCCAGCACGTAACCCGCACGGCAGATCTCATGGTTGGTGGGTGTGGGCTGGCCAAACGGCAGCAGAGCCTTGCAGGCGGTATTGGGCAGCGGCGCGGGCTGCTCCTGCCCATAGGCGTTGCCTGTGGCCAGCGTATAGATAATAGCGAGGGCGGATAGCAGCATAACGGCCCAGAATATAGACAGCGGTTCCGGCTTGCGGTGTTCAGGCATTTTAGTCCTTTGGCGTATGGCTCATGACTACTATGTTCAAGCTAGGCGGCTGGCGAAGGCTGCCGTCAGGGTTGGTGATTTCTTGCTTGGTAGTTACCATGCCCTTGATCTGGGCAAGCAGGCGGGTGGCGTCCATCTTGCTGTGAAGTTTGAACTTCATACGGCGCACGGGCAGCTTGATAGGTTTGCCCTCATCGTCGTACTCGCCGGTTGATTCCATGACTGTATCTGTAGTTATCTCACTTATGGCAGCCCAGTCATCATCACTAAGTTGGTTGAAGTCAAAGTGCGGCATACCTTGAGTATCAACGACGGTGAAGTTCTTCATGCTGCTCATGGCGACACGTTGAATTTCGTACTTAAGCCGGTCGTTAGAAATTTCTATGCGCTCTGCTTGTGCCTTTGTGCGCTGTTGTAATAGGGCCTGGACCTCTGGACGTTTGAGCATACTGTGGCCCATCTTCGACGCTGCGCTTGAGCTATAACCCGCTCGGATGGCGGCCTGTTTGGCATTGCCGTCCTTAAGGTGTTCAGCAACAAAAGTCTCAGGCGCTGGGCTGACTTTTGTTCTCCGCTTAATTATTGACTTCTTACCGGCCATTACGCTGCCTCCATGGTGAGCCACTTATAACACGGGAGGGTAATTCAAAGCTATAGATAGGCTATAGACGGGAAGGTAAACTTATGAATACACACTGTAGTGGTTGTGTGGCGAGGATGTCGACAAGACCGACAAATGTGAAACCCGAGCAGGCCGAGGACCGCGAGCACCGTATACCAAACCCGAGCAGGCATGGTTGTGTAAGTCACAACTATAACAAAACAGGCCACTTATGGGGAAACTTACACAACTACACAATACACAACCTAGGGTAAAACCTTTTATATAAAGTGGGCTTTTACCTGCTGGTATACCTATATATTTATATATTTTACTTAAAATAGTTGTGTAGGTTGTGTAGGTTGTGCATTTCCTCGCCACCAGAGGACGGCGCGTTACACACCCTTAACACAGGGCTGTGTAGCCTGTGTGGGCTTGCCAGATTGCAAAGGCATGGTACACTGTACATGCTTTGCCGGTATCTGGTCATTAACCAAAGTACCGCGCATGTTGATAATAGATAACTGATTAGAGGTGAATGATAAATGTATCCAGTACAAAAGCTGCCCATACCCACGCCGCCACCCCGGCACCGCAAATCTAAGTACCCTTTTAAGGAAACCCCAGTAGGTATGAGTTTTGTGGTGCCAGCCGGTGAAGCGCCGCACATAGAAACCATGCGCAGCCGTATCTGGAAAGTGAATCGGCGCTTGCGTACTAACTTTAAGGTGCACCGGCTGGAGAACGGCGCTCTGCAAATAACACACCACGAACATAACGCTTAGGGGCCTTGTAGATGAGTACTAAGAAAGCCACCGCAAAGGGCGGGGCACAGACTCCTACGGCGCAAATGTTGGCAAAGATTAAGGACAGCAACCTTACTGCTGTCGACGCCAAGAAGCTGGGCTTTACCGCCTACAGCGCTAGTGAAATGGCGCTTACTTTTCCAGAACTGCCACGCTATGCGGCGGGTTTTGTTCTGCCTTACTACAACGCAAAGGGCAAGCTGTTGCCCACCTACCGCTTTCGGTACTTTGATATTCCACTTACCGGCTTTGCCAAACTGACAGGCGGTAAGGCCCCGGCCAAGTACATGCAGCCCAGCACCACGCCGCCCGCCATCTACCTGCCTGCACTGGGCACAGTTAAATGGGCCAGTGTGCTACAGGATCCCAAGCAGGGCCTTGTGCTTACTGAAGGTGAGTTAAAGAGTGCGTGTGCGTGCAAGGCCGGTATACCGTGCATAGGCTTGGGCGGGGTATGGAACTTTATGAGCAAGAAGCATGGACATACGTGGCTGCCGCAATTAGAGGAAATTGTGTGGGAAGGCCGCAATGTGCATGTAGTGTACGATAGTGACATTCTATATAAGCCTGATGTGCAGCTTGCCCTTGCCCAGCTATGTGACAACCTTACCCGCCGTGGTGCCGTGGTTATGGTAGTGCACCTAAGTGGGCCGGAGGAGAAAAAGGTAGGTCTTGATGACTACTTGGTAAAGCACGGCATAACTAAGTTCATGGACTTGATGGAAAAGGCCGAGCCATGGGCTATGAACGCTGCGCTACACCGCCTTAACGGAGAAGTAGCCTATATTGAGCAGCCTAGTATGATAGTGCAGCTTAGTGACTTCTCCCGCATGAAAGTACGCACCTTCTGGGACGAAGTCTACGCCCCACGTAACTACATTGAGATAATTGGGGAAAAGCAACGCAAGCGCCAGCCTGCCAAAGAGTTTATTGAATGGAGCCACCGCCGCCAATATCGCAGCATTACCTACGCGCCCGGCAAGCCAATTGTTACAGAGGACAACGAGCTGAATACGTGGCAGCCCGGCCCCATAGAGCCGCGTAAGGGGTATATAGGCCCGTGGGTAAAACTGCTTGATTACTTGTTTGCTGAGGAAGGTGAGCAGCCGCGCAACTGGTTTGAGCAATGGCTGGCTTACCCATTGCAGTATCCGGGCACTAAGTTGTTCAGCGCCTGCATACTATGGAGCACGGTGCACGGCACGGGCAAGACGCTGGTGGGCCACACCATGCAGCGTATCTATGGGCCTAACTTTGTAGAGATAGGTGCGCGTGACTTAAGCGGTGATTTTAATAGCTGGGGCGCGAACAGGCAGTTTGTGCTTGGTGAAGAGATAACCGGCAACGATAACCGGAGTATGGCAGATAACATTAAACGTATGATTACCCAGAGGCAGATACGCATCAATGAGAAGTACGTGCCTGCTTACACCATACCGGATTACGTGAACTATTACTTTACCAGCAATCATCAGAACGCCTTTTATCTTGAAGATACTGACAGGCGGTTCTTCGTAGTAAACGTAAGCAAGCCGCCCCTGCCGCTGCGCTTTTATACAGAAGAGTATGATAAGTGGTACAAAAGTGACTCTGGCGTGGCTGCCTTGTATTACTACCTGCTTAACGAAGTTGACACAACCAACTTCCTACCACTGGGGCCTGCCATGCAAACCCAGAGCAAGATGGAAATGCGGCTTATAGGCAAGAGTGACCTAGCCACATGGGTGTATGATCTTAAACATACCCCGGAGAACATACTCCGCATTGGTGACCAGCCGCTTAGGTGGCGTACCGCTACTGCCATTGACCTGTTGCGCCTGTATGATGCTGACGGCACGCGCAAGGTGACCATGAACAGGCTGGGCATGGAGCTACAGGCTGCGGGCTTTATAAAGCTGAACAATGGTGAGGCCGTGGCCATTGGCAATGGTATGCGGCAGCGTGTATGGCTGCTGGACTATACGCCCGGTGGCATGGCTGAGTTACTCAGGCTGGGTCACGGGCAGATAGGTGAGTTTTATAACAAGGAGCATAACATGGTGATTAAGAAGGGAGCTAAGTGGTAATGAGTACATACGAGCCAGAGTACGACCCTGACTATGTGGAGGCGGCGCAGGAACCTGCCCCGCACCCGTTTGTAGCTATTCTGAACAACATACCGGCAGAGCAGCGCGTCAGCATGTATGACGCCTTGCTGGCCGCCGCAGCGGCGCAGCTAACCAACAGCGCAGCAGACAAGCGACTGCTGGAAACACAGCTTGCCAAAGTGCTGGAGACGCAGGAAGTGCGCAGCCGCCAAGATCAGAATGAGGGCTTTGGCCGGGCGCTAAGCAGCGTGCGGGCCAGCCTGGAGCAGTGGCCGGAGGGTGCCTGTGACCACGAAATAGCGCGGCTGGCGAGCCTGATTGTGCACAATGCCGTGACTGACCAAGCCGGAACGCTGTGGGTAAGCATAGCCGTGCCACCGCAGAAGGCGGGCATCGGCAAGCAGTTCATAGTGGCCATACTTCGTGTAAACCTGCCGCCCAGCCTGCTTACGCGGGAAACAGCCTACTGGCAGGCCATAACCACATGGGCCGGAGAGCGGTTTGTGATGGACAACAACCAGACAGCCATACGGCCTGATTACTGGCACAGCCTGCCACGGAATCCACACTCGGTATTTGGAAGCGCGAATGCTGGTGCTTAGGGGCTGCGCGGTATTTGTGTGGGTTATGGCGGCGGGCGTGCACCATAGCGGCGGTGGCTGGGAGTTCTGCGCTACGTTCATGCTGTGCATGTTCGGCGCGGGCCTTTGGAGCGCGGCGGACGGCGGGTTTCTTAACTATGTGCGGTGGAGTATACTGCATGATGATGAGTTCATACGAACCGTGCGCAGGAAGCTGGGCCAGTTATGAACTACGAACAGATGATGATGGAATCGCAAGGCCAGTACAAGGGGCTGGGCAGCGGCTTTACTCTTAAAGAGTTTGAGTACGTGCTTAAGACCATAGACTTTAACTGTAAAGTGCACATGCACCCAACTATACCAATGTGCTTACAGGTGCTACCCAGCGATAACAGCTACCGTGACACTCTGCAACAGGTAGCGGACAGGCATCGCCCGGCAGGTGTGTTGGTAAGCGTGGCCCGCATAACGTGGGTAGATGACTTTGGGCCAGAGTGGCAAGCGGTCAAGGGTGTGAGTACGTGGAATCAGATTACACAATATTTCAAAAGGAAGTTAAACCGGGCTGCACGAAGTTACCAACGTCGCTGGAAATGTGGGAGGTTGTGAATGGCACGAACACCCGTACCGCGTAGGTGCAAAGAAAAGCAGTTGGTAGGCGGCCAGCAGTACGTTTATATCATGACGTGCCAGATAATTGACGCGCAGCGCACGCTTACCGACGCCTATGGCTTTGACTACATCAAGCTGGAAGCAGGTGAGTTTAATTTTCCACGCACCATAACCCAGAAAGAGGTTGCCTTATATGCCGGACATAGATAAAGTAGTGTGGAGGGAGTTTGCCAGTGCCGCGTTGCAGGGCATACTACAGCAGGCCGCCGCTATGAACGTAGGGCCGCAGGATTACGCGCACCGGGCGGCGGTACTTGCCGATGAGCTGTACAAGGAGTTCCAGGAAAGGTTTGCGGTATGAGCACTTCCATTGGGCAGGCTTGCCCCGCATATACTGCACATGAGTATGCCGGACAACGTAACCATGAGGAGGGTAAGTGAGGGACGGTGATCTGTTGGTGCCGGAGGTACTCTATAAGCAGCGCAAGGTGCGTATGCAAAAGCTGCTGATCCTGGAGGCCCCGGCCATACTTATACGGCATGAGGCCCGGCTGCTGCTGGCCGCCGTGCATGAAACCCGCCGCAGCCGTTTTAGCCGGTGGTACATCACGCACGCGCCGCACTGGTGGCTTATGCTCACAAATAAGGCTTACCGTGGCGTGGAAAAAGGAGGCGGCCAATGAGTAGCCCATACCAGTTGTTACTTGGTGAAGAGGTTGATCGTATACGCCCACTGGTGCAGCCCGGAACCAGCTTGGCCACCATGCAGGACATAGCCAGAGCGCGGGTGGCCAAGAAGATGGAAGCAAGGGCCAACATACTCAAGCTGTTGTTCAACGCCCGGCGCAGTACCACGCTTGTGCCGTGCCCGTGGGGCAGTACGCCACTGGGCTTGATTCAACAGCAAAACTAAACAGTTGTAACTAGCGGCTTGTGGATGTACAGTATTTACAAGGAGCCAGTACCGATGCCTAAAGTAGATACCATTCGCAAGCCGCAGCCTGTTCCCACGCTATTTGATCTTTACGCCACCGCAGCCCTCCAGGGCTTGCTGGCCAACCCCAGCCCGGACGTAGTCAGCATGAATAACAATTCTATGGTGAACACCGCCCTTAGCCTTGCGAATTACATGGTGCGCAAGCGCAGCGGCTATGTGGCCGTGGAGGTTGCCAGTGAAAGGTAAACTGCTGGCCGTACCCCTGCTTGCCCTTGCCGTAGGCGCTTGGTGGCACAGCTACCACTACACGCCGCCTATGGACGCTCCGCTGCCTGTGCCGCAGCGCACTTACCAGCTTGACCACCTTAAGAGTCTTGGCGTGGAAGGCATGGCTTACCAGCAGCAGGCTGACCAGACGTGGGTTATTACCGTGGAGAAGCAGCCGTGCGCCCAGATAGATGGCACCACGCAAGGAGTGCGCGTGTGGTTCCTGCTGGGCTGGCGCAAAGGAATGCAAAGCCTTTATGACAACGCCACTGTGGCCGTGCAAAGGCCGTGGCCGCGTGCAGTGAAGTAGAAGCGCCCTATGCCGAGCAGCGCCACAAGGAGCTACAAGCCCACGTAGAACAGCAGGCGCGGCAGGCCGTGCTTGCCCACCAAGACATTCAGACAGAACTAGGAGAAGCCAGTGCAAACCCTTGGAACACTCGTAACTAACAGCATTATCAACTGCCACGCCGTTGGCCTGGACAGCATCATGCTTAAGCCCAGCCCCAACATGCTGCGCATTTTCGTGGTCCGGGAAAATCATACCCTGTGGCGTAACAATCCTGACACTGATGAGCCGTGGAGCATAGGGCTGCACCCGCACCACTGTGACATTACGATGGTGCCCATTCACGGGCGCATCACCAACATTGTGCTGGGCACTACCGGCCCGCAAAAGAAGCTGCACCAGTTTGAGTATCGCACAGGCATTGTAAACCGGGTCGGGGCCTTTAAGAGCGCCAAGCAGAGCGGCTTTGGGTACGTGAACAAAGACGTGCGCGTGGTGCTTAAACATGAGCCGCTGCGCTTTCCGCAGTTCATGGCGGCCAAGCAGATGCACAGCGTATACGTGCCCAAAGGCCAGCGGGCGGCGTGGCTTATTTGTGAGGGCCGTGAGTGGCCGGAATACCAGCCCGTTACCTTGAGCAACCACCGGCTGGACAAGGACTACAGTGCCGTGGCCGAAGACCTGTACAAGCCCATGACTATGGCCCGGCTTACAGAGTACGGGGAGTGGCTGGGCGTATACTTGCCGGGGATCAATAATCGTGCCGTATCCTAAGCTGTGCCTTAGACCGTTTGGCATAGGCGCATTGGCCATTGGGTTGGTGGAGCAGTGCCGTTGCATACTGCCCCGCCACCATAGCGGCTGCTGCATGGTGCGCCCGCTTACAGTGCTATGCACAGAGGAGTGGCCTAACGGTGCCAGTGGCATTCTGTTGCAGGTTAATTCGAACACGCTTGAAACTACCACTGCAACCTATGAACAGTACAGCCAACGATTCAGGAGTGTAAAACCGCAATGAGCCAGCACAACCCTTACCGAGTACTGGGCATCGGCCGCAAATCCACCGATGATGAAGTACGCGCCGCTTTTCACAACACCATCAAGGGCCGCCACCCGGATCAAAATGGCGGCCAAGAAGACCCGCTGTTTGGCATGGCGCTGCTGGCCTACAACCTGTTGAAGACGCAGGAAAGGCGGGATAAGTTCCTGCGCCAGATGGAAATGCTGGCCCAACCATGCGGCCTGTGTAGCGGTACAGGCTACATTACTCGCCAGCGGGGCTTCACTGCTGTTGAAGAAACACCGTGCAGCATCTGCGCTGGGGCAGGGTACACCATTGGTTAACCCTGTGCAAAACTTGGTCTTGTAATCA
>Ga0078972_1002720_pt1 | contig 56858 bp, 53 predicted proteins | sample YelNatPaOPGAMG01_FD_67568 | JGI IMG/M metagenome (GOLD analysis project Ga0078972, IMG submission 67568) | Hot spring thermophilic microbial communities from Obsidian Pool, Yellowstone National Park, USA - OP-RAMG-01 (SPADES assembly) (version 2) | ecosystem: Environmental > Aquatic > Thermal...
ACGGGCTTTTGCATATCGTTGCTGATGTTGATAGGCAAATAATTCTTACGGCTGAGTCTGAAGCGGAAATGATTAATGAGGCGTGCAAAAGAATTTCGCAATTTTTTGCATACAGCGGAGCTTGTATAACCGCTCCTGCAGACAACATTTTGTATGTGGCCGCTCTGGCTGTTAATGGCATTGTTGCCGTAGAAGACGGAATTCTAAAAAAAATAAGAATACCTTGTGTCCATCCTGCTGAACAAACTCTAAGGCAAAATAGCATTTACAGAAAAGATAAAAGTGAAATGGATGATGATTTCATTGAATTTGTCTCTAGTATGGGGATCGCTTTTGAGAAGTTTATCTGTTTGCCTTTGCGGCACAAAAAAAGCGCTGAACCAATAGGGGTTTTGACGGTATATTCGCAAAGTAAAAATAATTTTACGGATGCAGAAGTAGCAATGTTGGAGGGGCTTGCCGGCAATATTGGTTTTGCCGTTTTTTCAATAAAACAAAGAACTAAGAATAGAGAGTTAGAAATTTTACGGACAAAAAACTATGAGGAGACAATACATACGTTTGTAGGTATGATAGAACAGCGTGATACATATACGGCAGGACATACGGTACGGGTTGCCAAATATTGCGAACTTATTGCAAGGACCATGAATATAGATGATAACGAAATTGAAAGATTAACTAGAGCCGCTATTTTACATGATATAGGAAAACTTGTAACCCCTGATTCTATATTACTAAAACCGTATAAACTAGAACCGTTGGAATATAGGTTAATACAAGAGCATGTAAGTGCAGGTTTTCAAATGTTGGCAGAGATAGACATGTATAAAGAATTGGCAAATATAATTGTATACCATCATGAGAGGTTTGACGGTAGAGGTTATCCGTTTGGTATCAAAGGCGACGATATTCCTTTACTGTCATCTATTATGTGTGTTGCGGATGCCTTTGACGCTATGACCACAAATCGTGTTTATAAGCCTAGAATGTCAAAAGAAGAGGCTCTTACTGAGCTTAAAGAGTTGTCAGGTATTCAGTTTAGTCCAATTGTTGTTAATGCGGCGCTTGTGGCATTGAATGATGTGGATATTCCTAAAGAAACGACACAACTTCCAAAAACTGAGCTTGAAAAAGAGCGATTTGTCTATTTTTTCAAAGATCCATTAACCGGCGTTTATAATAGTAGCTATCTACAACTTCTGAAATCTTCATCGGATGAGGTTTTAAAATACAAAATTACGGTTATGTTTTATCTTAGAAATTTTTCTGCATTTAATAAACAACATGGCTGGGAAAGTGGTAACGAGATGCTAAAACAGGTTTCTCGTCTTTTGTCTGAGATATTTATTGATGGGTTGGTATTTAGGATCAAAGGAGATGACTTTTTGGTATTATTAAAAAGTGATGATGATTTAGACGGTAGGTTGAATTTAATAAAAAATAAAACCGAAGAGTCACTTGGTAATACTAGGGTTGAAGTAAAAATAGGCCATTTTGATATGAAAAGCGGAGAAGATTCATTTTCTTAATCGTGATTATTTTTTCAAAAATCTTTTATTTTCCGGATTACTAAGAAGTCTTTCCATTGATTTGCTTTCGCTATCTGTTGGCTCTTTTGGTGCTTGAACTTTTTTCTTTTGTCCTGCTGAGATATTAATAAATATAGGCGTATCTTCCACAACTATTTGAGCTATTTTATCAATGCTTATTCCGACTGTTGAGCCAAAATTTTGAGGTCCAAAACCTGCCTCAAAGTAAAGAGTGTTTTCATCTGATAAATAGGCGCTTTCAAAAGAATATCCAGATACGACGAATAGCGCGATTTGTTTGATATTTTTCATTATATCTTTTGGCAATACCGGATCAAAACTAACACCGGCAGTATCGCAAACTACTCCGAATTCAATATTCTTGTCGAATAAATATTTAATCAGCTCGGTTGCGCTATTTTCCATCAGAGTGGCAAATTTTGTATCGTATAGCAAGTTAGTGACCATTCAGAACCCTTTTTGAGTTATTTCATACAATCTATCAACTTCATCATTTTCAAAATATATAGTTCTACCTTCAGTTATTAGTTCAACTGTAGGTTTTTTTGCAAATTTATAGCTTCCTAAACATTCATGGTGAGCTATCATAAATCCTTTACCTATTGATACATTCTCGGCAGTAGGTTTATCGCAAATAAAACAAAAATCGTACCTACTTGCGGTGCCTTCAAATTTTTGTATTTTTAAAAAAGCCTCTATTATGAGTCGTTTTGGATTTGATTGTTCGAAAATATCGGCGTAATTACAAAGTAATTCATAGTAGAAGGGGTCTATTTCGTCAGTATCTTGTAAATGTAGATTTAATATGCTTAAGAAATTCTGCCAAATACCGAGCCTGTAAGAGTCGTGTAGCCAAGAAAACCCTAAATGCATCAGGTCTTTCAGACGAAGAATATTCTTGTTCTGAACAGGTTCTGCTACAAAATCAATTTTGAATCCTAAATTGACAGCTGAGTGTCTAACACCGTAAAATCTATAAAGTTTTTTTATTTTTCGTTCCGTTAGAACCGTTACCAATAAGTCTTCGCTTTTGACTCTTTTTACGTTTAGTACAAACCCTTGCAAAACCTACCTTGTTTTTAACATATTTTACACTATTTTTGATAGAATAAGCGGCTAATTTTTTTGGGAAGCTTATGGAGTATATTGTAGGCTTTTAGACTTTGGAACAGGAAATATTGATATGGCTCTTATGACAAATATGGAACTTCTTACGGGGTATAGGGATAACTGCGGTTTTGGTGCGCTTGCCAATATCAAAAATATACCTAGCCACAATATTGTAGAAGACGCAATAAAATCCCTAGAGAGAATGATGCACAGAGGTGCGATAGCGGCAGACGGTAAAAGCGGAGACGGAAGCGGTCTTTTATTCTCTTTGCCGGTTGAATTTTTGAAAAACGAAGCCAAAGAAGCGAATGTTGATTTGCCGGAACTTTTTGCTGTTGCAATGGTGTTTTTTTCAAAAGAGGAGCAAGTTGAAGTTTTCAAAAGTCTTTGTGAACAAAATGATTTAAATGTTGTATTTGTTAGAAAAGTTCCTTTAGATACAAAGGCTCTCGGCTCATTGGCGCTAGGAAAATTACCTGATATCAAACAAGTATATGTTGTGCCAAACTCTCTTATAGCTACAAAAAAATTCGATGCAATGCTTTACCTGGCCAGAAAAGAGATAGAAAAAGCACTTAGTGCAGATGATGAATTTTACATAACTTCTTTTTCGAGTAAAGTGATTGTCTATAAGGGTCTTGTTATGCCGACCCATATTAAAGAGTTCTACAAAGACTTAAACTCCAAAAAATTCAAAGCTTCATTTGCTTTATTCCATCAAAGATTCTCTACAAATACTCTTCCAAAATGGAGATTAGCGCAACCTTTTAGAACGCTAGCTCACAATGGAGAGATCAACTCTATTTCCGCAAACAGATACAATGCTATCGCAAAGTGCGAGTCTTTGCTTAGTGAGGTATATACTCAAGAGGAGCTTCGAAGAATAATGCCTCTTTTGCAGGCAAACAATTCTGATTCGGCAAGTCTTGATAACATGCTAGAGTTTTTACTAATTAATGGATTTGATTTTTTCAAAGCTGTAAGAGCTTTGATTCCTGCACCTTGGCAAAACGCGCCGCATCTTGATGCAAAACTTAGAGCATTTTATGAATACACTTCTGCATGTTTCGAGGCTTGGGATGGTCCAGCCGCAGTTACGGTAACTAATGGTAGATATATCGGTTGCATATTGGATAGAAATGGTCTTAGACCTTCAAAGTATATTATTACAAAAGATGACAGAATTTTGATAGCTAGCGAGTACGGCGTACTAGACATAGATGAGAGCCAGATTATAGAGAGAGGCAGACTTCAAAGTGGGCAGATGATAGGCGTTGACCTAAAATTCGGAAAAGTACTTAAAAATGATGATATTAACGAGTATATAAAATCATCCAAGCCTTATAGTGAGTGGCTAACCAAGCATATGGTGCATATCCAAGAGTTTGTTGACTCGGCAAAAGAAAGCGTAGATTACGCTATCCAAAATTTAGTCCAAAAACAGTTGTATTTTAACTATACATATGAATTAATTGATATGGTTATAAGACCTTCAATTGAGGACGGAAAAGAAAATACCGGCTCAATGGGTGACGATACGCCTGTTGCGGCATTTAGCAAAGAGTTTAGACCAATTTGTGACTTCTTCAAGCAAAAATTTGCTCAGGTAACCAATCCTCCGATTGACCCGCTTAGAGAAAAAATAGTTATGAGTTTAAACACTGGCTTCGGTGAAACACATAATATCTTAACCGAGACAGGTGAGAACGCTAAAAGAATTAAAACACACTCACCGATTTTGACAAAAGATAAGTTGGAAATTTTGCTTAGTTTTGGCGATAGTAAAAGTGCGCAATATGAAGCTTGTTACAAAAACGGATTTTTTAGCACAGGGTTTAGTAGTGAACTTGAAAGTTCCTTAGAGGAGTTGTGTGTAAAAGTTGTTCAGACCGTCAAAAAAGATGGCGTGAGAATTATTATTTTGGATGATAGAAATTTAGCTACAGACGAAAAAGCTATGCCTATGGCAATGGTTGTCGGTAGGCTCAATAAAGTTTTATTAGAAAACGGTGTGAGGCATCTAGTTTCTACACTATGCATTACGGGTGAGGTTTATGATTCTCATAGCTCAGCCGTACTTTTAGGCTTTGGCGCACAGGCTATTTTCCCATATTTATTATACGCAACTACTTACGATATAGTTGAAAGCAAAGGCGGAGACGAGCATGATATTAGGGCGGCTATAAAAAATGTGCAACATTCTATTGATTTAGGTTTACAAAAAATTCTATCAAAAATGGGTATTGCCACAATTGCATCGTATAGAAATTCAGGTCTATTTGATGCTATAGGCTTATCCGGAAACATAGTAGATAAATGCTTTGTTGGAGCTCATGCTATGGTTTCCGGACTCGACTTTGCAGACATAGAGGCGAAGCTAAACATACAACATAAGAAAGCAGTTTCAAAAGACGGTAGTAACAAAATATTTCCGCTTGAGATAGGCGGTTTTTATAAGTACTCGTACGAAAAAGAGTTCCACGACTATTCACCTGCAGTTGTTTATGCAATGCAAAAAATGGTAGAAACAAATAATAAAGAAGATTATGAGCATTTTAAAAATCTTGTTAACGGTAGGGACGGCAAGATGATTAGAGACTTTTTGACTTTAAAATCATCGCAAAAACCGATTGCAATTGAACAAGTAGAGCCAAAAGAAAAAATATTTAAGAGGTTTGCGACGGCGGCGATGAGCTTAGGTTCAATAAGCCCTGAAGCTCACGAAGCGTTAGCGAAAGCTATGAATACGATAGGTGGTATGAGCAACTCAGGAGAAGGCGGCGAGTCGCCTGAGAGGCTGAAAACAGATTGTAATTCGAAAATCAAACAAGTTGCGTCTGGGCGATTTGGCGTAACACCGGGTTATCTTAGGAGTGCGGTTGAAATTCAAATTAAACTTGCTCAAGGCGCAAAACCTGGCGAAGGCGGACAGTTGCCTGGGCATAAGGTTACGCCTCTTATCGCAAAGTTAAGGTTTACGGTTCCTGGAGTGACGCTTATTTCACCTCCTCCTCATCACGATATTTACTCTATCGAAGATTTGGCACAGCTTATATTTGATCTAAAACAGGTTAATCCGACGGCAAAAATTTCAGTTAAGCTTGTTTCTACCGCGGGGGTAGGTACAATTGCGGCAGGTGTAGCAAAAGCTTATGCGGATAAAATTATTATATCAGGTAGTGAAGGCGGTACTGGTGCGGCACCGTTAACTTCTATTAAGTTTGCCGGTAATCCTTGGGAGCTTGGACTCTCGGAGGCGCATAATGCGCTTAAAGTTAACCATTTAAGGGATTTTGTATCTCTTGAGACTGACGGCGGATTAAAAACAGGGCTAGATGTTGTCAAAGCGGCTATCTTGGGCGCAGAAAGTTATGCTTTCGGAACCGGAGCATTAGTGTTGCTTGGTTGTAAGATACTTAGGGTTTGTCATCTAAATAAGTGCACCGAAGGTATCGCAACTCAAGAGGAGGCGCTTAGGGATAATTTCCACGGAACGGCTGAAAAGGTTATAAATTATATGACTTTTATTGCGGAAGATATTAGGGAGATTTTGGCAAGCCTTGGATATAAAAGCTTGGATGAAATTATAGGAAAAACTGAACTTCTTGCGACTTTAGATAATGAATTTGCTAAAAAATTCGATTTTTCTAGTGTGCTATTTAGTGTTGACGGTCCAAATAAATGTGCAAAACCGTCAAATGAACCATTCGATAAAAATGAGTTCGAAAAAGAAATAGTCGAAGAAGCGATAGGCGCAATCAGAAATCCAGCCAATAAAATTGTAATTGAGAGAGATATTACGAATCTAAATAGAAGTTTTGGTGCTAGACTAAGCGGCGAAATAGCGAAAATATACGGCGATGATGGTTTGGCTGAAGATACTATAAAAATTAAACTAAGGGGCATAGCGGGACAAAGCCTCGGTGTTTTTCTAATTAACGGTATTTCCATATACTTAAGCGGCTATGCAAATGACTATGTATGCAAAGGTATGCATGGCGGAAAGGTTGTAATATCGCCGAAGCTAAAAGGCGAAGAATTTGCCGCGGCCGGAAATACTTGTTTGTACGGCGCAACAGGTGGTGAATTGTTTATTAATGGAAGTGTCGGAGAGAGGTTTGCCGTTAGAAATTCAGGTGCGCTAAGCGTCGTTGAAGGAACCGGAGACCATGCGTGTGAGTATATGACAAGAGGTACGGTAGTTATTCTTGGAAAAACTGGAATTAACTTTGGAGCCGGAATGACAGGCGGTATAGCGTTCGTGTATGACAAAGATAAAGAGTTTATCGATAGGTTAAACGGGGAGTTGGTTCTTGCAAAAAGAATTGATACGGATGAGTCAGATGAAGTTATGCAACATCTTAAGAAGATATTAAAAAAACATTATACTGAAACGAAAAGTGATAAGGCATTATCTATTTTGAATAATTTTAGAGAAGAGATTAGGTATTTTTGGCTTGTGATGCCAAAAGCCATGAAAGCACCTTTGAATCCTAGAGAGGGCAATTAATATGCAAAGCTTTTTGAAAAACGATAGAGTCGAGCCTAAGAAAAAAAATGTACTTCAGCGAATAAAGAATTTTGAAGAAATTTATGAAGGATTTGATGAACATAGTGCTAGGGCTCAAGCTGATAGGTGTGTTCAGTGCGGTATTCCTTATTGTCACAATGGGTGCCCGTTAGATAACTATATTCCGCAATGGCTAAAACTAGTATCAGGTAAAGATTTCAAACTTGCGTTTAAGATGTCAAACGAATCTTCTCCATTTCCTGAAATTATGGGTAGAGTTTGCCCGCAAGATAAGCTCTGTGAAGGCGCATGTACGCTAAATAGCGCTTTTGGTGCTATAACTATAGGTTCTATTGAGACGTTTATTACTGAAGAGGGATTTAAAAATGGCTTCAATTTAGGGTTCCAAGGTATTAGAACAGATAAGAAAGTAGCAGTTGTAGGTAGCGGTCCTGCAGGTTTATCTGTTGCTACGTTTCTTTTAAGAGCAGGAATAGGTGTTGATATGTATGAAAAGGAAGCCTTTGCGGGAGGGCTTTTAACTTGGGGAATACCTGGGTTTAAATTAAATAAAGAAACCGTATTTAAAAGGGTAGAGATACTAAAAAATGCAGGACTTGAACTGTACCTCAATAGTGAAGTAGGCAAAGAGATTGATTTTGGCGAACTTCGCAAGAAGTATGATGCAATATTTTTAGGTATAGGAGCTAGAAGAAGCAATAGAGCAAATATTGTCGGCGAAGATTCAAAAAATGTTTATCAAGCTATGGATTTCCTAGGTGCCGCTCAAAAAAAAGAGTTAAAATTAGACCGTATTGAGCCGATTGACGTACAAGATAAAATTGTTGCCGTTATAGGTGGTGGAGATACCGCTATGGATTGTGTAAGAACTGCCGTTAGAGAAGGCGCAAAAAAAGTTATTTGCTATTATAGAAGAGATGCCGATGGAATGCCTGGAAGCAAAAAAGAGTATAAAAATGCCATTGAAGAGGGCGTTGAGTTTAGTTTTTTTACTGCACCAAAAGAGATTTTGACAGATTCAAATGGACGCGCAAGAAGTGTCGTAATGCAAAAAACAAAATTGGAAAATCAAAATAGCAGAGGCAAAATAGTTATCGTTGAGGGCTCGGAAGAAGAGATAAAAATCGACATAGTAGTTTTTGCTCTTGGATTCGGTATGGATTTGCCGGCATTTGTAACGGCAGAAAAAATAAAAACTGATGAATGGAATCAAATAGTTGTTGATAAAAATTATGAAACTACTCTTGGCGGTGTTTATGCAGGAGGCGATTGCTTTAGAGGTGCAAATTTAGTAGTAAATGCTGCGCTTGACGGCAGAGAAGCGGCAAAAGCTATAGCTATGAAGTTGCTAGGGTAAAGTTGAATATTGAAGGAGCAAAAATGTCTTTTTTCGGTGAAATAGTTACTAAAATTAGGAAAGAGAGACCGCAGAAAAATGATGCTCCGAGTCACTGGATAAAGTGCGAATCGTGTCAGTCATTAATGTATTTCAAGGAGATTGCGGCAAAAAAATATGTTTGTCCAAAATGTGGATATCACATGAGACTCTCTTTTGAAGACAGGATAGAATCACTTTGCGACGATGGTAGCTTTGTTGAGATGGATGCTAATTTGGTGCCTACTGACCCTTTAAATTTTGTTGATAAAAAATCATACAAAACAAGAGTCGAAGAGGGTAAGGCAAAAACCGGCAGAACAAGTTCGGTTGTGTCTGGAGAATGTCTTATAAACGGGGTTCCGTGTCAGTTGGCAGTATTTGATTTTGCGTTTATGGGTGGCTCCTTGGGCTCAGTTGAAGGTGAAAAAATAGTTAGAGCCGTTCATCGCGCTATAGAAAAAAAACAAGGCGTAATAATAGTATCCGCAAGTGGGGGGGCTAGAATGCAAGAGAGTACGTTTAGTCTGATGCAGATGGCTAAAACTTCTGCGGCTTTGGCAAGGCTATCGGAAAGTGGCCTACCTTTTATATCTGTATTGACGGACCCTACAATGGGTGGGGTCAGCGCCTCGTTTGCAATGCTGGGAGACTATATTATTGCCGAACCTGGTGCATTGATAGGGTTCGCAGGACAGAGGGTTATTAAGCAGACTATTAATGCCGAGCTTCCTGAGGGATTCCAAAGAAGTGAATTTTTACTAGAAAAAGGACTAATCGATATGATAGTCAAAAGAGATTCGCTTAAAAAAACACTAAGCGATTTGCTGGAGTATTCCAAAAAGTGAAGATTTCTATTTTTTCAATAGAGCGAAGCTCAAAAGATGCATATAAAACTATCGAAGACGAGTTTGTAAAAATGTCGTCAAAGTTTGCAGATGTAAAGACCGTAGAAATTCAGGATAAAAATGTGCAAAAGGCTGTCAAGATAGGTATAAACGAGGCAAAGGATAGCTATTCAAAGGCGTATGAGCACCATCTAAAAGGCTTTTGTATAGCTCTTGATGAAAGTGGAGAACTGATGGATTCAAAATCTTTTAGTCTGCTTTTTGATGGGATGAGGAGCGAAATTAACTTTTTTCTTGGTGGCGCATATGGATTTGATAAACTATTTCTGTCTAAATTTGATAGGGTTATTTCACTTAGCCCTATGACATTTGGGCATAAGCTGGCAAGAGTGGCGCTTCTAGAGCAGGTTTTTAGGGGTCTTGCCATAAAAAATAACCATCCATATCACAAGTAAAAGGAGTCCGGTGAAAACTAAAGAAATGGCGCAATTTGAGACGATTTTGCTTGAGCGCAAAGCACAGATAATACAAAATTTATCAGCGGTTGCCAATGAGTTGGCTCAGACACAAAGAGACGAGCTAAAAGATGAGGGCGATATAGCTAGCGCATCGGAGGAGATACTAAAAGGGGATGCAATAACTTTTCAACAAAAAACCGAGCTTGAAGAAATTGAGGCCGCACTTGTAAAGATACATAACGGTTCATACGGTATTTGTGAAATGTGCGAGGAATCCATAGGAATGCCTAGGCTTAAAGCTAAACCTTTTGCTAAATATTGTATAGTTTGCAGAGAGATAGTCGAAAAAGAGAGGAATAGCATAAGGAGACCTAGATGAATCTGAAGAGTTACACTTTTTTTTCGTTTTTATTTATTTGTATTGTCGCGATTATTGTCGTATTTAATGTCTCAGGCGAATATACATTTTCGTTTTTAGGACTATCGCAGACACTCCCTACCGCTGTTTGGATAGTATTGCCTCTGATACTTCTTTATATAGCTACGATGGCGCATTTTTTGTTCTATGGACTTGTAAACTATCTGAAAATCAATAGCTACAAAAATGATTATGAAATGCTTATCGATCAATTGTCGAATAAGCTTATGGGTGTTGACGACGAAAATAAAGAGTATAAAAATTCAGAGTTTAAAATACTTTCGGATTTGGTAGCTCAAAGCGATATAAAACCAAAAAGTAGATTCAAACTAAATCTACCTAAGATTGATAAGGTTGCTGAAGCTCTGCATGCTATAGAAGAGGGTAATTATGTTGATTTATCAAAATTTAGATTAGCAAAAGACAATCCTGTTTTACAAAAAAACGCAGAAAATAGATTATCAAGCGATGCTAAATATGCAGAAGAGATTTTACGTTCGTGCGATAAACAAACCCCTCTTTGCATGAAGGCGTATGAAGCTTTTGTTGAGTTCGGCGACTTAAAACAAATTAAAAAAATTGAAGTCACTCCAAGTAAAGCTGTAGCGCAAAAAATAATAGCTCGATTTTCAGGTGATGAAAAATATGAGTTGGATAATGAATATGTCAAAGAAATTTGTAATCTTGTTAAATTTAACAAAGATGATTATATTTCACTAGCTAAAACGCTGATAAGAAAAATAAGTCCCGATGAAATACTTGAACTTTTCTATCATTTATCAAAAGAAAATTTAGAAGCAATGGGCGGATACGTATATGTTTGCCTTGAGCTTGAGATGACGGAAAAAGCAAAAGAGTTGCTTGATATGTGTTCTGACGATGAACTACTTGAATTCAAAGCTTTTATAGCTCTTAAAAACTCAGGAGCCACTACAAGACTTAGTTCGTTTTTGGATTCTTTAACTCCTAGACAATGATTGATTTTTCAAAGACTTTATTGGTTTTAGCCCCACTAGCGGGCTATACCGATCTTCCATTTCGCTCGGTAGTCAAAAGATTCGGCGTTGATTTGACGGTAAGCGAAATGATTAGTTCAAACGCTTTGGCATATAATCCGAAAAAGACATTGAAACTAGCTGAAAAATCCCCGCTTGAGAATCCATATTCCGTTCAGATTAACGGTTACTCCGAAGATGTTATTACAAAAGCGGTTCATGTGCTTAATGGTATGGAAGGTATTGATTGTATAGACTTAAATTGCGGATGCCCAGCTCCTCAGGTCGTTGGGAACAATTCAGGAAGTGCGTTACTAAAAAATCTACCTCAGATGTCAAAATTAATACAAACAATTAAGCAAGAGTCAAATAAGCGCTATACCAGTGCAAAAATCAGACTCGGTTTTGAGAGAAAGCATGGAGAAGAGATAGCTAAGATTTGCGAAGATAGCGGCGCTGATTTTATTGCGGTTCACGGTAGGACAAGAAGTCAAAAATTTGGCGGCGAAGTTGACTTTGAAGAAATAGCTAAAATTAAAGAGGCGGTTAATATTCCAGTAATCGCAAACGGAGATATTACAAGCTATGAAAAGGCTATGGAAGTATTAAAAATAACAAAATGCGATGGATTGATGATAGGGCGCGGCGCAATAGGGGCGCCATGGATTTTCAGGCAGATAAAAGATGGTAGTTGCGAGGTTACGAGCTCTCTTAAACGCGACGTGGTTTTGGCTCATCTGGAAGCAATGGTTGAATTTCACGGACAAAGGGGCGTGGTAATGTTTAGAAAGCATCTGCATACTTATTCAAAAGGTATAGATGGCGCGGCAAGTTTTCGTGATTTTGTAAATCACACCGAAGATGTTACAGAACTAAAAAAAGCTATCAGTGAATTATTTACATGATGTAAGTAATAATTTATATATTTTATATTAACCGCACCTTTGACATATACCATGTAGTGTTAAGGCTAAAGCTTTTATTTTATAATCTTTCGGTAGTTGTGAGTTTTTCAATACGCTATCCGAGTCATAAATTATATCGTCTATTTTGCCGCACAGGTCGCATACAAAATGTCCATGATGTCCTTTTGTTATTTCATATATTGTTTTTTGTCCATTTATACTTATAGTATTTAATATTCCTGCTACGCTTAATTCCGATACGGCTCTATATAATGTTCCTAACGGTATTTTTATACTAAAAAGTATGTTTTGGTGTAACTTCTCAATATCTATATGCCCTGCTTTATATATTTCTGCCAATAAAGCTGTTCTTTGAGGTGTTGATTTTAGTCCGTGATCCCTAAGCGTTTGAGTAAAATCCATAATCTGTTTTCCCTGAATATTTATTATGGTTCATTATAACGTATAATCATTTTAAGCATATATAAATATTTTCTAAATATGATTTATTCATATCAAAGTTAGCATTATATATAATTTTTTGTAGTTCAAAATAGGGAGAATAATATGAGGCAGTATGAAACATATAAGTGCGGTAAATGTGGAAATGAAGTAGAAGTTCAGTATGTCGGCGGTGGAAAGCTCGTTTGCTGTGGCGAAGAGATGAAGTGTATTACCGAGAGTCTAACGGCCGTAAATCTTATGAAGGCGTTTGCCGGCGAGTCTCAAGCTAGGAATAAATACGATCTATTTGCTGATATTGCAGAGGATGAGGGCTGGCATGCGGTAGCTAGACATTTTAGAGAAGCGGCGGAAAATGAAAAATGGCATGCAAGAGCCGAATTTAAAGCGTACCACAAGTTGTTAGACGGTTATGAGACTGAAATCACGCTAAAAAATCTTGATAGTGCAATGGCTGGAGAAAATTATGAACACACTATAATGTATCCTGAGTTTGCAAAAATAGCTGAAGCTGAAGGGCATAAAGAGCTTGCTAGATTATTTAATGCTATAGGCAAAGTAGAAGTTGAACACGAAAGAGAGTATCAAGCTTTGCAAGACGCTATGAGAGAGGACGGTTTTTTCTCTGATGAAAATGAAGATGTGTGGGTGTGCGAAATCTGTGGGCATATTCATAGGGGCAAAAAAGCGCCTGGCGGTTGTCCGTTGTGTAAGGCTGGAAAAGAGTATTTCAAAAGAGAAAGCTTAGGGGTATGATATGGGAAAGGTAGGCAGATCAATAATACAAGGAATTGATGCTGAAGAGGTTATTACGCTTTTAAATAAAGCATACGCCGATGAGTGGTTAGCATATTACCAGTATTTTATCGAAGCAAAGGTAATTAAAGGCATTATGAAAGATGCCGCTATTGCAGAATTAAATCAACATGCGGCGGATGAATTAAGGCATGCCACGATGGTTGCCGATAGAATCATACAACTCGGCGGCACGCCTTTGCTTCATTCAAAAGAATGGCTATCACATGCCAATTGTGCTTACGAGTCGCCGGAAAATCCAGATGTTTTTGCTGTTTTAGAGCAAGCAATAAATGGTGAAAGGTGTGCGATTGGCGTCTATTCAAAGCTTGCTCAAATTACAAACGGTAAGGATATAGTAACATATAATTTAGCTAGTTCAATACTGGCGGATGAGGTCATGCATGAAGAAGATTTACAGGCGCTTTATGAAGATATAGAAGGCCTAATAGCTAGGCTTATAGCATAATTAATAATTTACAAAAAGGATAAAAAATGAGAATTCTTACCTCTGTTTTAACTGTTTCGGCAGTTGCATCCGTGATGTTTGCCATGGATGATACGGCATTAATAAAAAAAGCAAAAGACGCAGGTCTTGAGGCAATTCCTAGCGATACAAAAGTTTTGATGAAAAAAATTGACCCAAAAGGAGAGATGACAAAAGAGAGAATCGAGCTTGGTAAAATGCTTTACTTTGAACCTAGACTATCAAAAAGCTCTCTAATAAGTTGTAATACTTGTCATAATCTATCTATCGGTGGCGTAGACGGTATTTCAGCGGCAATAGGGCACAAATGGACGGCAAATCCACATAATTTGAACTCGCCTACAGTATACAATGCAGTACTAAATAAGGCGCAATTTTGGGACGGTAGAAGTCCGCATTTGGCTGATCAGGCGCAAGGTCCTATTCAGGCAGGTCCGGAGATGGCGGCGCCAAAAGAGCTGGCTGTCGAGAGAATAACTTCTATGCCTGAGTATGTAGCAATGTTTGATAAGGCATACGGTAAAGGAACTAAGATAACATTTGAGAAAATTGCAGACACTATTGCGATTTTTGAAAAAACTTTGGTAACTCCATCACCATTTGATGCATATTTAAACGGTAATAAAAAAGCTCTAACAAAAGAACAAAAAGAAGGAATGGCTACGTTTATTGATAAGGGATGCGCATCTTGTCACAACTCTATGGCGGTAGGCGGTAGTATGCAACCGTTTGAAGTGACTGCAAAGTATAAATTTGCAAAAGGTGACTTCAAGGGCGATAAAAATGGAATGGTTAAAGCTCCAACATTAAGAAACGTTACTGAGACGGCACCGTATTTTCACAATGGACAGGTTTGGGATTTGAAAACAGCTATCAAAGAGATGGGAAGTGTACAGCTTGGTCTTAATATAAGTGATACAGATGCCGATAAAATAGAAACGTTTTTAACTTCTTTAACAGGCAAGAAACCCGTTATAATTTATCCAATGCTTCCGCCAAGTACTGCTAAAACTCCCGTACCTTTAGCCGATTAATTGATTAAGCCGTCCTAGATATGGGCGGCTTTTGTTGTTCCCTCTTTTTTTTCATCTCAAAAAAATTAAATATAATTTTTACAGTTGTCATAATAATAATAGCATCCATCATACTGGCTAAAATAATGGAAAAATATTCTAGCTTACTAATGGCATTTGCCGTCATACCTATCGTTGCGACTGCAACCATAAACATTAGCGGCATTGAATCGGACAGGGCAAATAATAGTGTATTTTTGAGTTTTAAAGCTCCGTAAAAAGCTATAAAAGAAGCGATAAGTCTCATTCCTACTAGTAGTAGTATAATTAGCAAGGCTTTTTTGAGAACTATCGGCATAAAAAGTGTTCGTAAATCTAATGTAGAGCCTACATATACAAAAAATATTGGGGCAAAAAATCCAAAACATAGAGATAGTAGCTTGTCATAAAGTGAAGTTTTGTGTCTAAAGAATGAAGACAAAAATATTCCTGCGAAAAATGCCCCAAGAACCATATCTATTTTTAACCATAAGGCAAGTGCAACCATGATAAAAAATAGCGCCATAGAAAATCTAATATCTTGATCTTTTTGGTCCTGAAATGGAATAATTGCTTGTTTTAGTTCCGGAAACCACCAGAACATGGTTTTTGAGAATTTAAAAAAGGTAATCGTCGCCACAACAAAGAGTCCCATCATAAACAGAGCTTCTATAAATTTAAATCCGAATCCGAAAGTTAGCGCACCTGTTAGAATAGTAATTGCTATAATGCTGATAACTTCACCTGCTATGCCTATAGTTAGAGCTAAGTTTAGCCACGGTTGGTGTTTTCCATAGTCTTTTAGTAACGCCATTATCATGCCAAGAGAGAAAATCGGCAAAATAACTATATAAATAGGAGATAGATTGAAAATTGTATATGCAATAATCGCTAGAGCGTAGAGAGTGGTAAAATATATACCGGCTCTAACTAGGAAGTCGCGCTTCATATTCGCAAACTCTTTTAGGTTTACCTCAAGACCGGCAATAAACATCAAAAATAGGAAACCTACTTTTGCGACGATAGAAAAATATTCATTTTTGCCTAGAAGTCCGAAATATGCACCTAAAACGCCAAGCAAAATCTCTATAACCGCTATGGGTACTCTAGTGATGTTTGAAACAAACGGTGATAGTACGATGATTATTGAGATGGTGATGATTAGTGTAATATCAGGCATTATTCGTTTCTCAATGTGGTTAATATATCGACCTCTGAAGCTTTTTTGGCGGGATAATAAGACGAGCCTATGACAATAACAATAGAACCTATAATAATAAGGCAAAAGTCGATGATTGATAACTCAAGAGGGAGTTTAGAGCTTCCGTATACATCGGCAGGAAGTGATATTATATCAAAATTACCGAGTATGTATAAGCAAATAAGGGCAAGTATAGCTCCTACTAGTATACCGCTAGCGCCTATTATTAGTCCAAGATAGAAAAAAATACCTTTCACCTCTTTTTTAGAGGCTCCAAGTGATAAAAGTAAGGCTATCTCTTTACGTCTAGACATAACTGTCATCAAGAGAGAGCTTATGATATTTAGCGATGCAACTATAATAATTAGCATTAGGACGATAAACAAAGCTCTCTTTTCTAGAGCTAATGCAGAAAAGAAGTTGCCGTTTTGCTGCCACCATCCTACTACGGAAAAGTTTTCTCCTAGCGTTTTTTCTAAGTTCTTTTTGTCTTCGAACGGGGTTTGGCTATATACATGGATACCGTCAATTGCCGATTCGTCTGTATGCAGAATTTTTGCTAAGTCTTTTATATCTATGTAAATATAACTTTTATCGTATGCTATAAGTCCAGAATGAAAAGATTTTTCGGCGAAGAATCTTTTCATAGTAGGCGTCATACCAAAGCCGTCAGGTTCAGAGTTTGCAAATATAAGTGTGATTTTTTTCTCGCCTGAAGCGTCCAGCTCCTTTTTGAGTCCGCTTCCTATTAGACATTCAAAATCTCTAAACTGTTTTCCCCTTACGGCAGATTCAAATACGGTGTTTATCTGACTCTCTTTTGCAAAGTCTATACCAAAAACAACGGCGCCGTCCATATCACTTGACGATTTTATAATTGCGCTACTACGTAAAAAAGGGCTAAATTTTAGATTTGGAAATTTCTTTTCAAGTTCATTTACTGAGTTTATATCCATATATTGTGATACTTTTGAATATATTGTTAGCGGATAGTTCATTGTAAAAAGCTTGCGTTCAAACTCTTTATCAAAGCCGTTCATGATTGCCATGGCTACAATTAGCACGAAGACTCCTATCATAACTCCAAAAAATGCTAGAAGTGCCGTTATCGATATGAACGGTTGCGAGCGGTCAAACTTGAGGTACTTTCGTACTATAAAAAAGACAAATTGCTTGTCCATCGGAGTACTTATTTACTCTTTTTCTTGCTATATGCTTCTTGTCTTGCCTTTTTCTTATCTTCCGTCGAGATGATTTCTATTTCACTTTCCCCGTCCATAGCCTGATCTCTTGCCTCCTCGCTCTCTATTCTAAAGGCATGAAGCGCTCTTACGGCTGTGATTTTTACTGTTTCTACCAGTTCCGTAAATAGCTTGTAGCTCTCTTTTTTGTACTCCACAAGCGGATCTTTTTGATTGTAGCCTCGTAGACCTATACCTGTTTTTAGTATATCCATTTGATATAGGTGTTCTCTCCATGCAGTATCTAGCACTTGAAGATACAAGACTTTTTCTATTTCTAGTTTGGTACTAGGTTCTACAATACTCATTTTGTGTGTGTAGTGCATTTTTAAAATATATAGTATAGATTCAAATAGGGCTTCATAAGAAGTTTTATTTAGCTCATCGATGGATACGAATAGATTAATGTCTTCTTGTAAAAGTTCTACTAATTTTTCAATATTGAAATCTTCACTCTCTAGCCCTTCATAAATATTTGCATCGGACAGAATGTTTGCTACATACACTTGTCTATTTTCGTCAAGTTTTGCGGCTATATCACAATCTTCTGCAAGTAATTCATTTCTAAAGTTATAGATTATTTTTCTTTGTGCATTTGCAATATCATCATATTCTAGTAGATGTTTTCTGCTTTCATAGTGCATCCCCTCTACTTTTTTTTGTGCTTTTTCTACTGCATTTGTAACTATCCCGGATTCTATACACTCACCTCTTTCAAGTCCAAGTCTGTTCATGATACTTTTTATTTTATCACCGCCGAAGATTCTTAATAGAGTATCATCAAGCGAAAGATAAAACTGACTGATACCGACGTCGCCTTGTCTACCGCTTCGCCCTCTGAGCTGGTTATCTATTCTTCTACTTTCGTGCCTTTCCGTTCCTATTATATAAAGACCGCCAAGGGCTTTAATTTCGTCTGTTATTCTAATATCTACGCCACGTCCTGCCATATTTGTAGCAACAGTTATTGCTCCTTTTACGCCGGCGCCCTTGATTATTTCTGCCTCTTTTTCATGGTTTTTGGCATTTAGCACCGTATGCGGAATTTTGGCAATTTTTAACAGCTCATGTAACTGTTCACTCTTTTCAATACTTGCCGTTCCAATCAGTACAGGCTGACCTTTGTGGTGCAGTTCTGATATTTTTTTAATAACAGCCTCGAATTTTTCTTCTTCAGTTTTGTAGATGAGGTCGTTTAGGTCTTGTCTCATAACTAGAACATTTGTTGGGATCGATACGACGTCTAGCCCGTAAATCTCGCTAAACTCCGTCGCTTCCGTTTGAGCGGTTCCGGTCATGCCGGCTAGTTTTTCATAAAGTCTAAAATAGTTTTGGAATGTTATGTCGGCTAGCGTTTGGCTCTCTTCTTTGATAAGAACGCCTTCTTTTGCTTCTAGTGCTTGATGTAAGCCCTCCGAGAATCTTTTGCCCTCCGAGAGTCTACCCGTAAACTCATCAACGATGATAATTTCACCGTCTCTATTGACATAATCGACATCGACTTTGAATAGATAATTTGCTTTTAGCGCTTGGTCTAGCCTGTGTAACAAAATAGAGTTTTCAACGTCATATAAATTACCGACGTTAAAAAGTTTTTCTGCCTTTTCAATACCGCTGTTTGTTGTTAGGATTACTCTATTTTTTTCATCGACCGTAAAATCTTCATCACGGACAAGCGCTAGAGCCACTCTATTTGCCTCTTCGTATTGACCCATAAAAGATTTTGTAGGTCCTGAGATGATTAATGGAGTTCTTGCTTCGTCTATTAGTATAGAGTCGACTTCATCCACGATGGCAAAATAGTGATTTTTTTGCATTTGTGCGGAGGCTGAGTATTTCATATTGTCTCTGAGATAATCAAAGCCGTACTCGTTATTTGTGCCGTATGTTATATCCGCATCGTATGCCGCTTTTTTGATATTTTCGTCTTCTTCGTCGGATAGTATAACGCCGACACTAAGACCTAGAAAATTATACAGATGACCCATCTCGGTAGCATCTCTTTTGGCTAGATAGTCGTTGACCGTTACGACATGCACGCCTTTGCCGGTTATTGCGTTTAGTATTACAGGAAGTGTTGCTACGAGTGTTTTACCTTCACCTGTTTTCATCTCGGCTATTTTGCCTTCATTCAGCGCCAGACCGCCTATCATTTGGACATCGAAATGTCTCATGCCAAGTACTCTTTTTGACGCTTCTCTTGTAATGGCAAATGAGTCATTTAGTATGTCATCAAGCGAATCGCCGTTTTCTATCTTGTGTTTTAGTTTGGCAAAAGCGGCTTTTAGCTCATCATCGCTCATAGTTTGATAGTGTGGCTCAAGCGCATTGATTGCCTCCACTCTTTTTTTGTATCTTTTTAGCTCTTTTTCGTTTTTAGTGCCCAAAATTTTGGAGATTATTTTGTTTATCATAATATGAGGTTCTTTCTTGTCAAAAATTGCCGTAAGAATAACACAAAACCCCAAAATAAATGGGTTTTAGTTATACTATAAAAAACTCACAAGGAGCTTTATTGAAAAGGTTTATATTACTTTTTTTGCCTGTTTTCGTATTTGCATTAAATATAGATTTTGATTCTTTTTCGGCTGATTTTACACAAACCGTTACAAATGAACACAAAAAGAAGATAACCTATAACGGTGCACTAATCGTCAAAAAACCCGACAAAGCACTATGGAGTTACAAAAAACCGGTCAGAAAAGATGTTTTTGTAAATGGACAGCAAGTCATTGTTTATGAACCTGAGCTGTCACAAGCCGTTTATATGAATAAAAAAACTATGCCTAGTATTGATGAAATGCTGAAAAATGCTGTTGATATGGGAGGCGGGAAATATAAAGCAAATAGCGGCGGCAAGGCTGTATTTTTTAGCATGAAAGATTCATTACCGCAAAATATAACTTATGCGGACGAGATGGACAATCAAGTGGAAATCAGATTCTCAAATCAGAAGAAAAACGTCCAAGCTCCAAACTCACTGTTTGAGTTCAAAGCTACGGAAGGTATAGATATTATTAAGCAGTAAGGGTTAGTATGCTTTCAGCCCGGTAAAAGCAAGAGAAATTTTGGCGGCAGTTTGGGAGGCTAGTTGCTCTACAAAACTTTCCATTTTGCTTTTTTCCATCCAGACGGGGTCTTTTACTTTTGCCATTTTAGCTAGTGCTTCCTCTGCATCTTTTATACTGCCGGTTTCGTCTATCAATCCTCGTTTTTTGGCTTCTCTGGCGGTAAAGACTTGAGCGTTTGCATATTCGTTTGAGCGGTTTACATCAAGATTTCTGGCGTTCGCTACGTCTTCTACGAACATCGCATAAGTGTCGTTTATTACATTTTCTAGTCCGGCTCGCTCTGTTTTTGTCCATTTTCTAGTCGGCGTGCCCATCTCTTTGTATTCGCCGGCTTTTACTATTTGAGTCTCAATGCCTACTTTTTTCATCAACGGTTCGACGTTCATGCCTTCAAATATTACGCCAATCGAACCAACTACGCTTCCAGGGTTTGCTATTATCTTATTTGCCCAGATTGATGAGTAGTAGCTTCCGCTTGCGATTGTATCTTCAGCATAGACAACGACAGGCATTTTTGCTTTGAGTCTTTTGATTGCCATCGACATCTCTACCGACGGACCCACTGCTCCGCCCGGAGAATTCACGATTACAAGCATACCTTTGACTTTTTGATCTTCGGCTCGTTTTATCTCTTCGAGAAATTTATCGGCGCTTATTATCGGACCTGTTATATAAATCTTTGCTAGATTTGGATTTTTTGTCGCCTCATCGCCTGATGAGTAGAAAATAAAAAACAAAATAAGCACCAATAAAACCGCTTTGAAGTGATTTTGAATAAAGACAATCGGGCCCCAGATTGGCCATAATAATTTTTTTATGAATTCCATTAATACTCTACTCCATTTATATATATTCTCTCAACCTTATTTGTATGAAGGATGATTTGAAGCGCTAACGCCTCGTCGTTTTCTAGTGTATCAGGCAGATTGAAACTAATCAAATCCGCAGAATAACCTTGTATGATTTGACCTACAGGTAGACCGAGGGCAATAGCCGGATTTTTTGTAACACTTTCTAATAGATCATAAGGTAGTACTTTTAGGCTCAAATCATAATGCATAAAAAGAGTGCATCTAAGCTCGTTAAAGAGATTTAGGCAAAAATTTGAGCTAAGTCCGTCAGTTGCCGTAATAAAATCCATATTGAGATTTTTTGCCTTTTCAATATCAAAAATCCTCGAGCTTAGAAGCCTGTTTGAAATTGGGCAATGCACTATGTGTGCATTTTGATATTTCATCTTTTCTAGTTCTTCTTCTTTGGCGTAGAGACAGTGAACAAAGATAGCTCTAGCGCCTTCGAACTTTTCCAAAAACTCTGCCGTTGTCGTGAGGCTTTTTTCGATACCAAAGAATTTTTTGAAAAATGCTTTAAATTCTCCATTACTTTTATCTAGCCAACCGCGCTCACCCTTGCTTTCCATAAAATGAACGGCAATCGGCATATCATATTTTTTTGCTATAGAAACAGCTTTGTTGACTAGTTTTGGATGTGTTGAGTAGGCGGAATGAACCGATACGGCAGGAATAAAGCTATCGCTTTTAAATCTCATGGTTCTTTCAAGGCGCCTATCAAAATCAGCCTCACTTTCGTTTAAAAACTCCTCTCTGGAACCTAGGAGTTCATTAAAGTAAACTATCTTTTGTGGAGTCGATACGCATGGTGTTAAATCCTTGCCAAACGAACTAATTGCGCCGATTGTAGCCGTTCCGTATCTGAGCATCTCTTTGAGTATTTTTTCTATAACGCTTTCAATATTACCGCTTGATAGTTTCTCTCTGTTCTCCATAACGCTTGTAAGCCATTCTATAAAGTTACCGTAGGTAAGAGTTGTTTTGTTTGAGCTAAACTCTAAATGTGTATGTGCATTGATGAGGGCAGGCATAAGCACAGAGTTGTCGCCTAGATATTCGAATGATGCTTGGGGGTACTTTTGTGTTAGTTGTTCACTTGAATGAGCAATTTCTAAAATTTCTTTCTCAAAAGCAACGGCACCTTTTCGAAGTACGGTTTTTTCGCCGTCCATTAGTAAGATATAATCCGCACTCAAGATTTTCATTTGTAGACTTGCCGTTTTGGTTTGAATTTTTGGACTCTAATTCTAGCAAATCCTAGGCAAAAGTTCACCTGAAGGGTAGTCCATAAATCTTCTTGTGCCGTATTCGCTATTTAAAACTACCTTTTTGGTATATTCTCCCCCGACAATTCCTATAATCGCAGAACTTGTATCATATTTTTTTAGGATTGATAGAGTCTTATCGGTAGCGCCTCGAACGGCAACGATAAATCTACCTTCATTTGCAAGGTTTAGCGCATCAAATCCTAGTAGCTCGCACACGCCTTTGACCTCGTCTTTTAGTGGGATGTTTGACTCTTCACAAGTTATACAGACATCTGCCCCGTTTGCCCACTCGTTTAGCACTGCCGCCACGCCGCCTCTGGTCGCGTCTCTCATGCAGATTATCTCTTCGCCATTTGCCAGTAGCTCCTCGATGATTGGCCATAGTGACCTGCAGTCGCTTTGGAGATTGCTAGTCATATCGATGCCTTCTCTCGCGCAAAAAATAGCAGAGCCATGCTCACCGATAGAGCCAGAGAGTAGGATGGTGTCACCATCTCTGAGGCTTTTGTGGCTGAGATTGCTGTTTTGTATTTCGCCGATGGCTGTTGTGTTGATAAAAATCTTGTCCACACTACCACGGGGGGCGACTTTTGTGTCGCCAGTGACGATTTTTGCTCCGTTTATATCTAGCTCTTTTGCCATTGAGGCGACGATTTTTCGTAGATTTTCTACCTCAAACCCCTCTTCGATGATGAATCCGACACTTAAGAATTTTGGCTTCGCACCGCTCACCGCTAGGTCGTTGCATGACCCACATACTGCAATCTTGCCTATGTCGCCACCAGCGAAAAAAATGGGGCTCACGATATAGCTATCTGTTGTCATGGCGATGTTTTTTATCTCGCCCAGCTTGCTCGCATCTTCGCCTTGGGCTAGGTACTCATTGCCAAACGCCTCAAAAAATATATCGTTTATCAGTTTGTTGGATTCTACTCCGCCGCTTCCGTGGGCTAGTGTGATTGTTTTCATTATTGTTTTTTTACCTTTTAATGTTTTGAATAGTTCATTTTGAGATTTCCCAATATCCGCCTTTGGCACCACCAACCCTTGCAAGTTTCCCAACCTCTTTTAGTTTTGCGATTTGTTTTAGTATCGCACGCTTGCTAACACCTAAGATTTGAGCCAGCTCTTCGGTTGTAATTTTTTGATTTTGCGTGATTAAGTCTATGATTTTATCTTCTGTTTTCGGTGAACTTTTCGGTGAACTTTTCGGTGAACTTTTTTCTAGGTCTTTTTCTGTGATCTTGTTAAAATAAAACTCTACCCACAAACCGTTTTGCCACCTAAACTGCGGAGTGATACCGTTGAATTTTTGCGACTCTTCAACAATCTTTTCTATCCCTCGCCCCCATGATTCGATATATCCGGCTAGGAAAAATGGATAAGCGATAGCAGGGTTGTGCGGTTCCGATGAGTGCTTTTGCAGTAGCGTCTCAACCGTCCAATGCGGCGGCAAATCTCCTGCATTCCACATGAGTAGCTTGTTGTCGTGTACGCCGATGGTTTTGATGTGGTCATCTTTCCAAATGAGTTTGAGTTCGACGGTTTGGGATTCGTTAATTTGTGGTTTCAATTTTAGTTCCATTGTTTTTTACCATAATAATGGCTCCAGCTCAATTTGGAAGACACTGTCTGCCAAATTGGAAATGTCAAATAAAATGCCCTTATACTTCGCAAATTTTTTTCACTAAATCCTTTGCCAAAATTATCTTGCAATTGTCGTGACAGCGTAACGACAATCTCTTTACCGTACTCCGCCCTTTTGTTTTGCAAAATCTCATCGTTAATAAGCTTTCCTATATTCCAGTACATAAGCGTAAAAGAGCTATTTATGGCTACCGCCACATTTTGCTTGGTTTGCTCAATAAGTTTTTGAATTTGTTCAAAAAGATTTTGACCAGCTATTTCATTCATATGCTTATTTCCTAATTTTATTGATTATCCAGTATTTTATTTTTTAGTTCGTCTATAGTTCTTTGGTCAGCGTAAAAATACTCTTCAATGAGTGGTATGATTTTGTATTTGTATATTTGAGATAATCTAGCTTCATCTTCGATTTTTTTGCCGTCTTTGTCTATAAAAAATGCGTGACCTATTAGATAATCTTCACCTCGTTTTTTCTCAATTTCACTATTTAGTTTTTTAATCGCTTCTGGCAAAAATTCATCTCTAGGCTCCATTCGCACAAATGTAAATCTCCTACGAAGCGCAATATCTACGAGTGCTATCGATTTGTCGGCTGTGTTCATTGTGCCGATTATATAAAGGTTTGACGGTATGCCAAAAGGCTCTTTTGAATACGGCAAAGTAACAGTTAATTCATTTGACTCGCCGAGTCTTTTGTCTTCTTCGATAAGAGTGATGAGTTCTCCAAAGATTTTGGAGATATTGCCACGGTTTATTTCGTCGATGATGAGATAGTAGTTTTTCAGGATTGGTTTTTGAATGTTTACATCTGCTACTTGTATATTGACCGACTGTTCACCTTCAAATTCTTTTAGCTTACCATAGAGGTAGAAATAGTATCCTGCATTACCATGGTATTTTTGATTTGACTTGTAGCTTGGCTTTACATCGTCCTTGGTTTTTATTACTCCATTTTTATAATCCTGGTAGTCTCGCAGTATTATATTAAATGCGAGTCTTTGCCCAGAAGCAGCTGAACCGCCTGTTTTAAAAGATGTTTTTGTAATTTCAACAATCGTAACAGTATCTTTTAGCTTAAAAGCACCTTCTTTATCTATATGTTCCTGAACAAATACTTTAAACATATCAAGAAGGTTGCTTGTATTAACTTCTTTTCCAAAGATTTCCAAATTCTTTTGACTGTTTTCTAGATTTTCTTTTGCATCCTCAGCAAAATCTTTCAAAATACCATCTTGTCTCTCAATATTATTTTTTTCTGTCGGTCTATAACCTTCAATAAAGTCTTCATAACTGTAGCTCTGATGAAAGGTTATGAATTTATATCGCTCCTCGTTTTTAATATTTTCAAAAGCAGAAAAATTATAATTTGGATTTTCTAGATTTTCTAAATCATCACCATTTTCTAAAATAGCAATAAGTTTTTTATGCGAGTATGTTTTTCCAACCCCTGGTGGTCCATATAGGATTATATTTTTAGGAGTCCTTACTTCTTCTTCATGGCTATTAATATGATACTTTTCAGCTTCATATAGTCCTCTATGCTGTCCAAGTTTATATGTCTTTTTAAGTGGATTATCAAAATAGCGCTTTAAAACATTAAATCTAATTGTTTTTTGACTCGTTTCTATATGAGTTATTTTGCCTTCTAGGTAAATACCTTTTTCTAGTTTTGGCAACAAGCTACCATTCGAAAGTGTTCTCTGTTTTATACTTCTTAAATCTTCACCAGACTGAACAACTATCGTATCCCCTATAACAAGATTGCTTGGAAGCAAGTGTACTTCCCATTCAAATTCATTTTTTGTTTGCAATTCTTTTTCAAAATCACCTACTTCAGCGCTATATTTTTGTGGTGTTATTTGATATATCCAAGTATTCACAACAGATTCCTTATTTTGTTTGTTTGTACACCTATATAATTACAATAGTCAACAGCAACACCCTGCAGTTCAATACTGCTTACCAACAAGTTAATTTCATTTGGAAGCTCAATATTTCTATCCAACTCCTCTATATGCTTTGGATACAAAAGCATTACATTTTTTGTATTATCTCCAAAATCTGCAATATTTGCATATGCGAATACTTGGTAAGTATCACATGGTGAAATATCTTTGTTGGTATCGACTTTTTTATACTTCGTGTCTATTATCCAGACCACTTTGCCATCTTTTCGCACCACGATATCTGGTTTGGTGTTTTTTTCGCCAAATTTACTTTTTTCTTGTTCTGATACTTCGTATTCTGGCAGGGCTTCGGCTAGAGCTTTGCCTATAAACTTCTCAAACAACACATTCATATCAAACATAAAAGCCCACTCGTTTTTGCCGTGCGCTCCAAAATTTACACTTAGATTATTAAGTATGAGCATGGCTAGAGAGTAGGGCTTTTTGAACCTCTCATTTAGCCTGCCAAATGCAAATGGTTTATTGTTTTGATATGTGCTTTCGACTTCATCAAACATTAGTGTCAAAGCTGCGAGCCTTTTGCGATTTTCATCGCTTGTTGTTAGCTGCCGGCAGAGTTTGACAGTGTGTGCAAAGAGCGCGTTTAAGGTGTTGTCAGGGCTAAACTCATCAAATTCACAGTAGATTTTGTCATGAGAGAAATTGTGCCTTACATCAAGTCTAGCCAAATATCTGCCTTTTAGTGTTCTGATATTTTCTTGTCTGGATATATATTCACGATAAAGCCCACGCTCTACTTCAAACAGCAAATCTTTGCAAAAGATAGAAATCAAAAACTCGATAAGTGGGCTTTGTTCAGTGTCCGTGCTACTTATACTCTCGTCTATTTTGAGGTCATAAACATATGAAATCATATAGATGAGATAACGCATATTTTCATTTTGGTTTGCTTTGTCTATTTTTGGGAGTATTGCGATGGTTTCATCGCCAATTTTCATTGCTCCACGGTAGTTTGAGGTTTTTATCTTTCCCCACGATTCGGAGAAGTATTTTTTGAATTCGTCTGGGATATTAAAATCAATAGGTTTGTCATTAATGTCCGCCAGTGAAAACTCATAAAATATTCTCATCTACTTTGCAACTACTTAAATTTTTTATAAACTTGAGTATGCTTACCAAGCATTATCAAGCTGAGATATTCTTCATCAATAGAAAATATAAGCAACCAATCATTTTTGATGTGTATCGATTCCATGTCAAGCATGGTTCCTTTGAGAGGATGTCTTTTGTATTTTTTGTCTATTTCTTCATTTTGTTGGAGATTTTTTATGATTAATTTTAGCTCTTCAAAATCCTCTTTTGTATATTTGCCGCTTTTTTTATCTCGCTCAATATCTTTTTGAAATGATTTTTCAAGCCTGATTTCTAACACTTAGATACCCAAATCCTCGAACAATTTTTCAGCTGATTTGTATAGCTCTGTGTTTTCGCCATTTTGTATATTTTTGGCTCTTTGTTCTAGCTCATTTGATGGCAAGCTAAGTTCAAATGGAAATTTTTTCTCCATAGAAACTTTTGCCAAGAACAGATTGACGGCATCCCCAAACGAAAGTCCAAATCTGCTAAAAACCTCTTTTGCCTCGTTGTAAAAAACATCATCAACTCTTACGCTTGTTTGCATTTTCATAGGTTTTTACCTCTTTTCAGAATATTTCAAATATTATAATCCGTTTGGAGTACAAAGTCAATATATACTTTTTCGTTTAAACCAATCTTCCATATTTAAAATACGCCGCGCAAGCACCCTCAGAGCTAACCATGCATGAGCCTAGCGGGTTGGACGGTGAGCAAGGATTGTCAAATACTTTGCAGTCAAACGGTTTGGCTTTGCCTTTTAGTATGTCGCCGCAACGGCACGCTTTGTTGTCCTCTTTGTGTGAGTTGTCGAACCCATCAAAACGCTTCTCGGCGGATAGATAGTCATATTCGCCCCTTAGCACTAGAGAGCTTTTTGGTATGTGTCCGATGCCGCGCCAGTTGAAGCTATCCTCGACGCAGAGGTATTTGGCTATCAGCTCTTGTGCTTTTGTATTGCCTTTGTGGCCGACGCTTCTGGTGTACTCTATCTCTACTTTTGCCTCGCCTGCCACTGCTTGCTTGACGATGGCGAGGATGGACATCATTACATCCAGCGGCTCAAACCCCCCGACGACTATCGGTGTTTTGTATTTGGCGGCTATGGGGTCGTATATTTTGGAGCCAGTGATGACGCTCACATGCGCTGGAGCTAGGAATGCTCGCACTTTGGTCTCACTATCATCCATGATTGCCATCATCGGCTCTGGGACGGTGACATGATTGACGCTAAATAGTAGATTTTTTACCCCTTCCTTGATGGTTCGCTCGATGAGTGCTGGGGTCATGGGCGTGGTGGTCTCAAACCCTATGGCAAAATATATGACCGTCTTGTCTGGGTTTTCTTTTGCGATTTTGATAGCATCTATCGGAGAATAGACGAACCGCACATCAGCCCCGTCCGCTCTGGTCTGTGAGAGGGATTTTTTGCTTCCTGGGACTTTTATCATATCCCCTAGAGTGACCAAAATCACATTTGCCTGCTCGGCAAAATATATTGCCTTGTCGATTCGCTCTTTTGGCATGATGCAAACTGGACACCCTGGACCGTGCAAAAACTCGATATTTTCCGGCAAAAGCTGGTTTAGCCCATAGCGCATGATGACATGAGTATGCCCGCCGCAAACCTCCATGATATAGAGCTTCTGGGTTAGTTTTTTTGCCTTGTTTTTTATATCTTCGGCTATCGCCTTCAGGGTTTTGGCGTCTCTGAAATCCTCATAAAGAGCTTTGAGAGTGAGCTCAGCCATTGATCGCTTCCGCCCTCTCGTTTTCGTCCATTTTGTCTAGTATCTCTCGAAATACTGCGATGGATTCTAGCGCGTCCTCTTCGTCTATTTTGTTGATTGCAAAACCGATGTGAATGAGGACATAATCGCCGATTTTGACATCCTCATGGACTAACAAATCAAGGCTGACTTCTCGCTGTACGCCCATGGTATCGACCACGGCGATGTTATCCTCTTTTAATTCTACTACTTTTGACGGAATGGATAGGCACATTTTGTTCTCACTTTTTAATTGTTGTCAAAGCTTAAATTTTTTATATCTCAAAGCGGTTTTTGTGTTTGCGAACGAGGGTCCCGCAGGTACGAGGACAAGCCGAGTAAGCAATCCAAAAACATTGAGCTTTGCAAGCTAATTTCTCATACTCTTTTTCATCTCTATATAATGAAGCACTTTTTTGATTGACTCATGGTCTTTTGTGCTCACTTCTAATATATCAACTTTTGGGTTGAGTTTCCTCGCCATCTCTTTGACCTCTTTTATATCAAAATCAAAATGTGGCAAAAGGTCGCATTTGGTGATGAGGAGCAAATCAGCAGAGCGGAACATTACAGGATATTTTTCTACTTTGTCGGCGCCTTCCGGAACCGATAGTAGAACAAAATTTATGTGGGCGCCCAAATCATAACTTGCCGGGCAGACTAGGTTGCCGACGTTTTCGATAAATACTATATCTAGCCCGTCAAGTCCTAGGTGGTGAATACCGTTATGAACCATATGCGCATCAAGATGACAAGCCGTGCCTGTTGTGATTTGATATGCCCTAGCGCCTTTAGCTCTAATTCTGTCGGCATCTCGTGCGGTTTCTAGGTCGCCTTCTATTACTCCTATCGGTATATTTGAGTGTTCGATAATCTGTTCTAGCAAAGTGGTTTTTCCGCTTCCTGGTGAACTCATTAGATTTATTGCTAAAACTCCGTTTTCGTCGAAGTGTTCTCTATTTTCTCTAGCCTGCTCGTCATTTACGCTTAATATTTTTGTGATAACAGAGATTGTTTTTTTATCATTTAGCTGAGGATTTGCATGCAGATTATCATGGCTGTGCTCATTGTCGTGATGATGACGGTGATGTCCGCTTTCGTGTTTATGTTCGCCGTAGTCATGTTCGTGAGAATGGATATGTGTATATTCACGTCCAAATTCGTCTAGGTGAGTATGTTCGTGTTGATGTCCGTCGGTGGTTATCGAGCAACCGCAATCTTTGCACATTTATTATCCTTTTGTGTTCAAGATTTATAATCTACGTTCTAGTAATTACAAGCCCGGCTTTTATAAGCATATCTATCTCGTAGCCGTTTTTGCCGTCTCCGTCAAATATTATTTTACCTTTTTCGTCCAAAATTACAACTCTTTTCCCTAGCTCTGGTGCGATAGCTAGATTGTGCGTCGCCGTAACGGTACAAATATTCAGTGACGAGAGTATGTCTAAAAATTTAGCCGTACTTCTTGGATCTAGCGCACTTGTAGGCTCGTCTAGCAATAAAACTTTTGGGGAAATTGCCATTACGCTTGCAAGGGCTACTTTTTGCTTTTGCCCGCCGCTTAATTTGAAAGGTGTAACTCCAAGTAAGTTCTCCAACTCAAATAAAGCGGCATAGTTTTTTACTCTTGCATCAATATCGTCAAAACCTAATTGCCTAGGTCCAAATGCTATTTCATCATAAACTGTAGGATTAAAAAGCATTGCATCGGTATTTTGAAAACAGAGTCCGACGTTTTTGCGAAAATAAAGATTATTTTTTCTATTTTGCAAAAATGATTTGGTAATTTTATTATCCTCAAATATAAGTTCTCCGTTGCGCGGAAAGACAATTGCGTTTAGTAGTTTTAAAAGCGTGCTTTTACCGCTTCCGTTTACACCTAGAAGCGTAATTTTTTCATCAGATTTTATTGAAAGACTTAGCTTGTCAAAAACCATTTCATTTTCGTACTTTAGGCTTATATCTTTTAGCTCAAACACTAAATCCCCTTGATTTCATCGCTTCATAGTTTTCTTTTGATTCTCTAAGGCTTTTGTCTAAAAATCCTGCAATTGCCGAGCCCAAAAAACCGTAAATCTCATTTTGGCTCGGTTTTTTGATTGTCCTTGATTTGAGAGCCAAAATATACTCCGCATACGCCCTTTGAAGTGTTAATGTTTTTGATACGCTAAGAATTATTAAAAACGATAAATCTTTTGAAAAAGAAAAAGCATCATAGATATTTACCCTCATTCCAAACAGCAGTGTTAGCATTACCATATCGAGAGATCTCATATTTACCGTCAAAAAATAGTTCAAAAAGGGTTTGTTTTGCCAAAAAAGAACAGTGCAATACGATAATGATACGGTAAGACTGAAAACTACTACTAGCAAAATAGCCCTCTTTAAAATTTTAAAAGAGTCTTTATTTGCCAATAACAGTAAAGCAAAAAAAACTACTACTAACGGTCTAAAGTCTTTCAACGCAGATATTATTAACGTTGATGCAAGATAAATAAAAAGATAAATTCTAGCGTTCACGCTTGGTCATCTGTTTTAGCCCAAATAAAACGGCTAAAGTTAAAAGAGCGCCTATAGTTGCGCTTGTTATGGCTGAAGCGGTAGAGCCGATACCTTTAATCTGATAGTCTGGAATCATAGCTTCGACAATCGGTTTTGTGTATTGAATCGATTTAGGAATGAAGCCTGCTATCTCTTTAAATTTTTCAGGTTCCCATTCGCCCCATGCAGAACCGCTAGACAATGAACCAAAAGGTGTTAGGGCTATTAGTATAATCATAAATATAATCAAAAACTTTGTACTTTTTTTCATACTAGAGCCTCTTGCTTTGATTTTGCTTTGATTTTTTCTATAAATCCTACGACTAGCATTGTAGCTATTCCTTCTGCAATACCAAAAAATAGTATGTGCGAACCGACTATGGCGGGAATTGTTACATTTAAACCAAAAGGAAAATAGATAGGCTTGCCGCTTTCATCTACTCCTAGTAGAGGTTGTATTCCTAAGACAACGGCAACGATAACGGAAGCTAAAACAATACCTATCCAGCCAGAGACAAAAAGTGCCACTTGATTGTTGATTTTCCCACCTAGAATTTTGTAAGCAAAATGCGAACTAAACGCCGCAGTAAAACCCATAGCCAGAGAGTTTATGCCAAATACGGTGATACCGCCGTCGCCAAAAACAATAGCCTGAATAAAAAGCGTCAAAGATACGCAAAACGCCGCTATCCATGGACCGAATAAGATACTAAGTGTCGCCGTGCCTATGGCATGTCCGGTTGTGCCGCCTGGAATCGGGATATTGAACATCATCACGATAAATGAAAATGCGGTCAAAGAAGATAATAGCGCAAAAGACTCGTCATTTATAGCTTCTTTTGTTTTTTTAAGAGCTATGGACAGTAAAGGTATCGCAACGACAGTGGAAACGATATAAGTAGATGGAGAAACAAAACCGTCCGGAATATGCATGGATGCTCCTCCTGTTTTGTAAAGTTAAGAGGATTTTTACTTTTTTTACCTTAAATGAATGAGAATATTTTTAAAAATAACAATCTGTTATTTGGAATTAATTTTGCTTTTAAATGTGTAACTGAAAATAAGGGTGCAAGATGAGTTCTGAATTAAGCTCAATAGCCACAAAAGCATTAGATAAGAAACAGGGTGGAAAATCATCCGGTCTTAGTGCGTTGATGAAGCTCGGTATCGACGATAAGGCTTTTGGAGATAAGCTAAAAAAAGCTATAGACAAGGCAACTAAAGACGGCGGAAAACCTATGTTGTTGAATATTAAAAATGATGCTCTGAACTCCAAAACTACAGACTCTAAGTCTCAAAAATCAAATATGGAAATAGATGAAAATACAAAAGACTTAATTTTTAGACAAGCGCTCGCTTTTAGTAAAATGAATTCAGAACTTAGCACGGAAAAAAACACCAAAGAGCTTAGAGATTTGAGTAAGGGCGATAAAAAGCTATCGACAATACTTGACAAACTTAAAAAAGACGGCGTAAATGCTAATATAAAAATAGAACAAATCGTAGAAAAAAGCACGACAACCGATACGAAAAAACCAAAAAAGCACGATTCACAAGATGTGATTGACGCAAAAAATAGTACCGCTAGTAGTGCGGTAAAAAGTTTACTTGAGAGCAAGGCGACAAAAGATTTGGCTGATAAAAATAGTATTGACGGTAGCAAGATAAAAACTCTTCTTGCAAGCAATCACGAAAGCCAGATGAAGGCTCAAATAGAACAAAATGATTCGAAAAAAGATACTAAAACAAAAGACGTTAAAACAAAAGATAATGAACAAAAAATAAAAACTAGCGACGAAAAAGATACGAAGGTTAAGAGCAGTTCGATTGAAGATACCGAACAAAGTAAACGACAAATTAAAAAAGAGAAAGATAGTAAAAACGAAGTCAAAAGCGATACAAAAAATGAACCCGAAGTCATTGAGGTAAAAGATATTGTTAATACTAAAAAAGCGCAACAAGAGGTAAAAAAAGAACCAATTGACGCTAGTAAAGACGCCGAGATAAAACATCCGGTTAAAAATGATAAAAAAGATACGTCAGAAGTTAAAAAAGATACGTCAGATTCGGTAGCGCAGAACTTGATTGTTAAAGATAAAACTTCTGAAGCTAAAAAGCAAGACGACAAGACGGTCGTTCAGGCAAAGAAGGACGACAAACCTATAAGTCTTCAAGATCTTTTAGCGGGCGTAGAGCACGTTAAGGTAAATAAAGACGAGTCGCTAGAGCACAAAGATAGTCAAGATGCAAAACAAGATGAGCCTAAAGAAAATATCAAGCAAACTGTTTTGGAGCAAAATCAAATGCTCTCTGATGTTAAAACACCTGAGGATAATTTAGGACAAAAGGTTAGGGATGCGCAGGCGGTACTTAAAAACTTTGCCGAAGATTTGAAAGACAAGATAGATGAGTATAAACCGCCTATCATGAAAGTGTCAATGGAGCTTAGACCTGACAATATGGCGCCGGTTGATGTTACGATGATTACAAGAGGACAAAATCTTATAATCAATATAAACTCTAGCGATGACGCTATGAAAATGTTTATGCAAAATGCTTCAGATTTTCGTCAAAACCTGATGAATATCGGTTTTACCGAGATGACTATGAACTTTAATTTCAAAGATCAAAATGGAGAAAAGAAGCAGTATCAGTATCAAGAGCAGAGCGCTAAAAAATACAAGGCGATTGAAGATATTTCTTCGGTCGGCACGATGAGTAATATAGAAGTTATTGTTCCAAAGTATGCATAAAATAATATTTAGTAAAAAGGATTAAAAATGGCAAGTGCTGTAACTAATACGACAACGACAGTCTCTCAAAATTCAAATACTACTGCAAGCGGCAATCCAAAAGCTCAGTTGCAGTCTCAAGACTTTTTGATGCTTCTATTGCAAGAGTTGGAACATCAAGACCCGACAAGTCCAATGGATACGGATAAAATGCTATCGCAAACATCACAGCTATCTGCACTAGAGGCGCAAAATGCAACAAAAGACGCTATGACCGCTATGACTACTGCATTCCAATCGTCAGCCGGTTACTCTATGACCGCCGCGATAGGCAAGATGGCGACCGTAGGTGATGGAACGGTAAACTTAACCGATACGGGAAGCACTTCTTTTGATTTTTATCTACCGACAAATGCCACCGGTGTATCGGTTGCTCTTACTGATTCGTCCGGAAATTTGGCTACTACTATGAGTCTTGGCAATCAAAATGCAGGAACTCAGACAATAAGCTGGGACGGAACCGATAATACAGGTAAAAAGCTTCCTGCCGGTGCGTATAAAGCCAAAGTTTATTATTACGATACTAGTGGAACAGCTCAAACTACAACACCTGGTAAGCTTCCTGTTGAGTCTGTCAAATTTGCCTCCGGAGGTACACCTCAGTTGAAAGTCGGCTCACAATATTATGATATGTCGCAAATCCAAGAGTTATCTTACTAGCAAAAGGAAATAGGCCTTGAATACATCATTTTATAATGGTATAAGCGGAATAAAAACACAACAGTTCGGTTTGGATACATGGGGCAATAATATTGCAAATGTCGATACGGTTGGATTTAGGTATTCAGACCCACAATTTGCTACGTTAATGTCTCAGAGCTATGGAGGCGGTACTGCCGCAGGAGGATATTCCGATGTGGGTCTTGGCGCCACTTCGCAAGCAACGGCGATTTCAAGTACTCAGGGAACTTTGCAAAATACTGATAATACTTTCGATTTGGCTCTTGCCGGCAAAGGATTCTTTGGAGTGCAAGGACCTGACGGCACCGTAAGTTATACTAGGGACGGCAGTTTTAGTGTAGATGCAAACGGCTATCTCGTAAACGCTGACGGATATTATTTAATGGGGACAATGGCTTCTGGTATAACCGTGGATAAAAATCTAAACGGCACGGTTCCTGCCAATGGCACGTCTATTACTATGAGCGACCCTGGTAAACAAGGTAAACTTCAAATACCTACCACAATGACACATCCTGGCGAACCCGGAGTTCCAGCGGTAACTACCACGACATCACCTATCATGTATAATTTAAATCAAAGTTCTAATAGCTCTACAGCTGTAGACCCGGTAAATGTTTCGTATTTTTTAACTGCCGATACGGTTCCTACGATGCATATAAAAGATTCTAGCGGCAAGGAAGTTTTAACCGTTAATCTTTCTAGTGAATTAAAGGGGCAACATACTTATACATGGGACGGCAAAGTTCCTACGCCGGTTACGGATTCTAGCGGCAATCCTGTTTTAGACGCAAACGGAAACCAGACTACACAGATGGCTTTTGCACCGCCAGGGCAATATACCGTTACCGTGGACTATGTTAGTAAGGTAGCGGTACCTCCTGTTCCGGCAGGTGAGTTGTCACAATATCAAGTCGACAGCAACGGGAATGTTACTGCTAAATTTAACAATGGGTTAAATTCCGTAGTCGCTAAGATTCCCGTATATCAATTTACCAATGAACAAGGGCTTACAAAAGAGGGCGGAAACTTATATAGCGAATCTTCAAATAGCGGTCAAGCAATGTTTTATAAGGATACCAAGGGTAGTTATATAGCAGGCAGTTCGATACAGTCCAATACGCTTGAGTCTAGTAACGTCTCATTGGCCGACGCAATGACGGAGCTGATAGTTACTCAAAGGGCATTCGATGCTAGTTCTAAATGTGTTACAACATCAGATCAAATGATACAAAAGGCAATAGCCCTCAAAAATTAATCTACCATTTTTTTTATGAGGTAACCAAAAAAGCTATCCTTATTAAACGGTTTTATAAATGTTTCCACATCGTAATGCGCGGCGTCATCTTTTATTTTGTCGCCTTGTTCGCTTGTTAGGAGTAAAATATTTACATCACGATAAGAGTGATTTTTCATTATAGAGGCTATAAGACCGAGCCCGTCGATTTTTGGCATATTAACATCCGTTATAATGAGCGATATATCGCTGTGCTCCATTAATACGTATATTGCGTCTTCGCCGTCGGGGGCTTCTAGGATATTTGTTGTCTCAAAGCCAAAGTCTATAAAAGATTTTTTTAGTATTTTTCTCATAGTCGCGCTATCGTCTACTATGAGGATTTTTGATTCAAATTGAATCTTTCTTCTCTCTATCTCTTGAGTCGGCTGATTTTTAAAAACCGCTTTTCTGATAAGCGCAATCTCTTTTGTATCATATCTCTCAAACATTTAGCCGTCCAACATTTTTAGAAGATCTTGCAAGTATTTGTGCCAATCGTTGTCTTTTGATTTATTCATATCGATGCGACGCATATAAAAGCCGATAAATGTTTTCATACTATACGAGCCGGTAATATTTGCTCTTTTGAAGAATGAGTTGATGGCATGATTATTTTCAGCCTCAAACCATAGTAGTTTATCTAGGCAGTGTGCTTTGTAGTTTACAACTTTGTATAGTCTGTTACCTAAATTTTTTGAGTAACTTTCGAAAACAGCTTCAAAATATAGACGTAGCAGTTCTTTTGCCTCGACGTATACTATTGTTAGTTTATCGTGCTTATCTCTTGCCGTAGCAAAATTATGGACAAGCTCTCCGTGTGCTAGCTTAAGTTTTTTTAGCTCCGCCAAACTCTCAGTTGTTTTCGGCTTTGATTCTACTTTTTTTATCTCTTCGTCAGAAGTTTTTAGGCGTATAGCATAACCGTCTCTGTTTGACTTGCATAAGCTTATCTCTTGCATCATATTTTGCATAGGTTTTACTTTTTTAAGAAATAATGCTTCAAATATATTGGTACAGTTTTTATTATCCTGAATAAATTTAAAATAGAAGTTGAATAATGAATCGGTATCTTTGTATAGTTTTTGAAGCGCACCTTTTATGAGATTAAAATCAATATCCTTTAGATTATTGATAGCCGTTGTTAAGAACCTCCTACACTTTAGATAGTCGATTTTTATTTCTATATCGCCAATTTCTTTTATAAAAGATTCTTCATGACGGACAACTTTTTGAGCTTCACTAAAATATTCTGCTAGAAACTCTCTGGAGATAATGCTTGCTTCTTCTTGAGTAAACATTCCAGTTTTGACTTGCGGTGGAGGTTCTTCATCTTCACTTACCACGCACCCTTCATTATCGAGAGCTTTTTTTGCTAGCTTTTCGTCCTCCGTATTTAGAGCTTCTGGATTCAAATCTTCCAAATTAACCTTTCGACTCTTCGATTAACCTGTTCATTGCAGTCTGTATGATTTGAAGATTTTCGGCGCTATCGGCTTCAAATCTTGTGACTAAAACTGGCGTGGTATTTGATGCTCTAATAAGACCCCATCCGTTTGCAAAACTGACTCTGACACCGTCAATGTCTACCATCCCCGTAATATTTGGCATATACGAAGGCGGATTTTTCAATACCGTTTTGATATTTTCTATAATTGGAAATTTTGTATCCTCTGTAACATAAACTTTAATTTCATCCGTCGAATACATTTTTGGTTGAGCATCCATCTCTTTGTCCAAGTCGATACCGTGTTTTAGTAATTCCAGAACCCTCATTGCGACATATACCGCATCATCAAAACCAAACCACTTATCGTTAAAAAACATATGTCCGCTAACTTCGGCCGCAAAGTCTGCACCTGTTTCTTTTAGCTTTACTTTTAGATTGCTATGTCCGGTTTTATACATGATAGATTTACCTATTTTATCTATCTCGTCATACATAACCTTTGAGCACTTTACCTCACCTATTACAATTGGTTTTTTACCGTTTCTAGCCATATCTTGTGCAAAAATGAGAGCTAGTTGGTCGCCTTTTATATTGTATTTTTGTGTAAGTACCGCAATTCTATCAGCATCTCCGTCGAATGCAAAGCCTATATCGAATTTGCCGCTTTCAAGCTCTTTTTTTATATCTTCAAGATTGTGTTCATCAGACGGATCGGGGTGGTGATTTGGAAAAGTACCGTCAGGTGTTTCGTACATAAACTTTGTTTTTATGTTAAGTTCGCTCAAAATATCTTTGATTGTTATTCCGGCAACACCGTTTCCGCAGTCTGCGACAATAGTTGTTTTCATATTTTTTAGATGATCAAACTCTTTGACTAAATAATCAATATAAGTTTTTTTTGCATTGATTGGAAAAATTTTTACCTGAGACTTTTTGGTTTCATAGTCGCCGTTATTTTCAATAATTTTTTTACCTAGAGCCTCTAGCATTTTGCCAAAAAAAGGTTGTTTGTCAATAGTTATTTTAAAACCATTGTATTCAGGTGGATTGTGGGAGCCTGTTATCATAACGGATGCGGACGGAATAATTTTTTTGCCTTCTATTTCCCACTCTGTAAAGTTTGTAAAGTAGTTAACGCCTGTTGTTACCATGCCCATATTTAAAACATTGCATCCTGCGTCTAGAAAGCCTAAGCTTAACCATTCGAATAGTTTTGGAGAGTGAGTTCTAGCATCAAAACCGATACCTACAAAAATATCGCCAGGAGAGGCTGAATTTGCTTTATCAACAACCTCTAATCCAAGATAGTAGCCTATTGCTTTTGTTGTTTTTTCGCTTAGTTCTTTTTCGTATATTCCTCTGATGTCGTATTCCCTAAAAATAGATTGCATATGCACCCCTTTTTGTTTTAGATATTTTATATATTTTTGAAGTTACCAGTTCACAACATTAAAAAATTATAACGCAGTTATTGTAAAGTCTCTTTATAGTTAGTATAGGACAAAAAACATCAAAATTAATTTTGTTCCAAAACTGTTAATAGACCCATGTATCTTTGTTTTTTGGCTAGTAGAATTTTTGCCGTATTTACTACGATAAATCCGTCCGTACATCCCCCAAAATCTTTATCTACGCCAAAACTTAGAAATTGCACTCCGTCTTTTTCGCAAAGCTCTGAATAGTGTTTATATAGCGTCGGTACGGTAAGCCCGAAGTTCTTTAAATATCTTTTGAGTATTTTGAAATCTTCCTCATATGTTTCGGCTGTAAAAACGGTAGACAATTCTTCACTATCTTGCCCGTTTAACGTGAACGCATTTTTACTATGTACCTTTAAATTTTTTGCCCCAAAATGTTTAGTATAAACAAAAACAATTGCTTTTTGGGCATCTATAGGGTATGAGCCACTGATACTAACCGGTCCGAACATATATTTAACCCACGGGTATTTTGTAAGATAAGCTCCTATGCCGTGCCATAAGTAATCAAGCGCTTTTGTTCCCCAATATTTTGGTTGCACGAAACTTCGACCTAGCTCTATTGAGGTCGGTAATATTTTTTCAAACTCCTCGGTATAGTCAAAAATAGTTCGTGTATAAAATCCGTCGGAACCGAACGTGTCCATGATTTCCCTACCTTGACCGAGTCTATAGGAACCGACAATTTCTAGATTTTCTTCATCCCATAGGATAATATGTCTGTAGTATAGGTCAAATTCGTCAATATCTCTAACCATACCGGTGCCTTCGCCAACTTTTCTAAAAGAAATTTCCCTTAGTCTGCCTATCTCTTTTAGAAGGGGCGTATTTTTTTCAAAGTCGGATAGATATATTTTTTTGCCGTCGTTGGTTTGACCTAGATATTCGCTTGAATATATCTCGTCTCTAATATTCTTTTTGTCCTCGGCCGAAGCAATGTTTTTTTGTGTTTCAAATACTCCTTTTTTACCGCTACCGATGAGGTAGAGATGTTTTTTTAGAAGTTTTAATTTTATATCTTTTGATAGCTTAGACTCCTGAAGCGTTTTTGCTCCGATCGGCTCTCCGACTACAATTTCTAAGCTTTTACCTTTTTTGGTAAACATTTCGTGAGGAAGCAAAAACATTGCTAGCGGTTTATAAAACATTGAAACAATATAAAATAACATACTATTTTTGGCTTGTATATATACGGGAGTTATAGAGGCGTTATATTTTTGAGCTAGTTTTAACGCTCCGATTTGCCATTTGGTATCCCTTACGCCGTTTGGTCTGACTCTCGATACTTCTCCGGCAGGGAAAATAATAACTGCCCCCTCTTTTTCTAACCAGGCGCCTATGGCTTTTATATCGTCTATCGTATTTTTCTTTGTAGTAATATCTAGCCCTAGAAGTAGGTTTTTGATATTTGGAATACTCAAAAGTATATCGTTTGCTACGATTTTTACATCTTTTCTAATCTCACCGACAAGTTTTAGCAAGCACAAGGCATCAAGAGCTCCTAGCGGGTGATTTGCGATAATAATAGTCCTGCCTGTTGACGGTATACTGTTTTTGGCTTTGTTACTTGTTTTGTAGGTAAAATTCAATTCTTCAAGTGCAGATTCAATAAAATCAAAGTCTTCAAGCTTTTTATTTTTTTCTAGAAATTGATTTATTTTATCTTCTCTAAGCAGAGTTCTCAAGAAAAAAATAACTATTTGCGATACGATTTGTGGGTATTTTTCAAAAATAGCCGGAAATTTTTGCATTAATACGGTTTTGATATTTATCATTCTTAATAGCCTTTAGTTTTTGCAATATTAATAACATTTATTGACAGTTTTGTAACAATGGCTATAGTTGTAAAAAAGTTATTAGTAGCCTTTTTGTATAATCCGTTTACTTTAAAAATGGACGGAGTTTTTTTATGTTTGCTAGTATAAAAAATAAGCTTTACGCCTTGATGGCTGTTACGATGCTGGGTTTTGTCGTGCTTGGATATTTTGCCAATAAGTCGGCCAATGACGCAAAATTAGCCGCTACAAAACTAACTTTATCAGGTAGCGTAGAGATAAGATTTGCAGAAGCCATGATGGAGCTTAGAGGGTATCAGCTTATGTTTGATCAAAAAAATGTAGATGAGTATAAAAACTCTATTGCGAAGCTTGCGGGACATATTAAAGAACTAGAAAAAATTGTTAAGTTTCAAGAGACGAAAGATGCGATTGTCGAGATAAAGAAAACTACAGCCGAGTGGGAAGCGATAAATGAGCCTAGAATAGCATTGATAGATAAGTACAAGAGAGAAAGTCATACCGAGGCTTTTGAAGACACGGAAGACGGTAAGAAGCTACATGAGTTAACTAAAAAGTCAAAAGAAAAATATGATGAAATAGATGTAAAGGTAGAGCGTCTAAGCTCAATGCTGAAAGAACAGAATTTTGGAATCCTGGAAAAAAATTCATCAATCATGGATGCAATACTTATAATTCAGTCCATATTGTTGATATCGGTTTTTACCGTTATTATCAAATCTATCAGGTCTTCTATACATTCTGCCGCAGTTAGTTGCAAAGAAATTATGGATACAAAAGTATTGAATAAGAAGATTGTCTCTACGTCAAAAGATGAGATAAACGAGATTGTTGAAAATGTAAATATGCTTATGGCATCACTATCTGCCGCTATAGACGGCGCAAAGCGTTCATCGGCGGAAAATGCATCGGTAGCGGAGGAGTTGTCTGCTACTAGCAATCAAATCGGAAATAGAATAGAAAGCACGGCAAAAGAGATAGAAGAGACTAGGGCTGTTTCTGTTGAGGTAGCAAGTATTTTGCAAAATAGCGAGGAGAGCTCAAAAGTTACCGGAGAAGGAATTAATGAGGCATCAAAAGAGGTTCAAATAGCCGCAAAAGAGGTGTTGCAGGTTTCTGCAGAATTGCAAGATGTCGTGCAGGAGCAAATAGACCTCTCTTCTAGGCTTGAGCGTTTATCTAACGAGGCAGAGCAAGTTAAACATGTCTTATCTGTTATTACGGATATTGCAGAGCAGACAAACTTACTAGCGCTCAATGCGGCGATAGAAGCGGCAAGAGCAGGCGAACACGGGCGCGGTTTTGCGGTAGTGGCGGATGAGGTTAGAAAGTTGGCAGAGAGAACACAAAAGAGTCTAGCCGAGAGCAATGCAACGGTTTCCGTTATTGTTCAATCCGTAAGCGATGCGACTGAAGTTATGACAAAAAGTGCGGAAAATATACAAGTATTGGGAGACAAAGCCCAGTCTGTCGAGTCTTTAATGAATAAAACTGTGGAATCAATCTCAAAAGCATCCGAGGTTGCTATGAAAACAGCTAAAGAGGCTAGCATAGGAAGCGCCAAAACAATAGAGATGGCTGAAAAAATAAAATTAATAAGTGAGTTGTCGACTACAAATGCAAGAAGCGTAGAAGAGATTGCCGCCGCCGCAGAGCATCTTTCCGAATTGGCGGTAAGCCTAAGCTCTAGTCTGGCTCAATTTAAAACGGCATAAAACAAAACGGGAAGTTTTTAGCTTCTCGTCTTTTCTAGGTCTTTGGCAGTTATAAACATTGATGCAAAATCTGTTTTGAAATTCATACAGCTTGGACATGTTGTGGAGCCTTGTTTTGACGCAAAGCCTATTTTGCAGTGGTCGCATTCGATAATGGTATGTTCTATAAGAGGCACGGCCTTATCAAACATAAATCTAACCAAATCTTTTTCGTTTAACTTTGTAAAACTGTTATCTTTGCAGACGCTATCGCAAATTGAACAGTTTATACATTTGCCGCTTTGGAAATATATTTTATCATAGTCGCTTGAGTAAAATAGGGCATTTGTCGGGCAAAATTCTACGCAAGACCTACAATTTGTGCAACTATCACTTATCTGTTTTAGTGTCAGAAAAGAGAAGTTTTCTTCATCTATTTTTAGGTTAATTTTTTCCGCAATATCTTTGAGCGTATTTTTTAGTAAAAGAGTTTTAAGCGGTATTTTTGTTTTAATATCTGGTAGTTCAAAATTTATAGCTTCTTTTATTGCAACAGCTTGTCCGAATAGCGCTTTTAAAAACCCTCTTCTGTCTTGTGCGGCGGTATTTAAGATTTCTATATTTTTATCCATACCGATTGTTTTTAAAAATCTATTTGTCTCATTGGTTATAAACTTTATTCTATTTAATACGTTATGATTTTTTTCGTTTAAAGGACACTTTTCGCATTCTCCGGTATCAATTTCTACCGCTCTGTTGCTTCTTGCGGTTAGTGTAATTAAGTTTTGTTCGTCAAAAGAACTAAGACATGCGCCTAGATTTGTACATTTTAGCTTTAGTGTTTTTTGAAGAGTTTTACTTTTTATTTCATCAACTTCTTTTGCTAGTTCTCCCATTATAAATAAGTTGGCATCAAATCCATCGGTTTTTATAGCTTCCGTCGGACAAATACCTACACATGAAGCACAGTTTGTACAAAGATTACTTTTTATATTTAGTTTGTTTGCTTCAATAACAAGTGCATCATATGGGCAGAATTCTATACAGAGTTTGCAATCGTTTAGAGTGCAGTCGTTTCTTAAGCATTTTAATCTTTCGATAGAAAGCGAAGAGGAAAAAAACTTTTCCATTAAGATGCGTCCCGCAAATACTCATAGTCACTGAGTAAAAATTCTATAGAAAAATCAACAAAATCTTTATAAAAAGGAGTTTCAACGATTTTTTTAACTCCTATCAAGTAAATAGGCATCCATGTTATGATATGTTTTTCCATATATTCCTTTTGTGCCGTCAATTCTTTTTGGAGAATAAGCGCCTGCATAAATCCTAGCTCGATGGATATATGATCCGGTGAGGTTATCGGTGTGTTATTTAGATTTATCTCATAGCCAAATTTTGTATAAAAATGCACGACCGGATTTTCCATACCGCTTGAGATTTGCACCTTTGCATCTGTTACCGCAGACTCTAGGGGGTGTGAATTTACCATGAAAGAACTTGTATAGTCAATGTTTAACTCTTCTTCTAATTTGTCGGTATCCGTATTTAAAATATATTCTTTTGCGTTTTCACCTATAAGCGATAGTAGGTCTTCGTTTTGTTTTAAATCATTTATAGCTCGTTTTGATAAATGTTCCGTAAACATCATTGATAAGAATGCGTAAATATATGCTCTGTTGTCTTGCACTAGAAATCCTTGTAAAAGTATGGAAGAATTTGATAGGGGTCAAGTCGCTGTTTGGCGACTTGAGAAAGAGTTATAGACAACCTTTAAAGAATGATTTGCCTTCGGCAGGAGCCGCGATAAAATCTCTTACATGTATAGTATTGCCGTCTAGTTTGCCTATAGCCGTTACGCCGTTTTTGCCGACATCTTCATCGACTTTGTATGTTTTGTAGTTTGATGTGTCTAAAACATAGATTTTATTATCTGCATGAACATATATTGCAAGTGGACTGCTTGCCATCGTTTCAAGCCTGCAATCTTTGAAATAGTCATTTTTTAGACACCATTCGGTAGCTAGGAAACCTTTTACTTCTACTTCGCCAGGACCTGCTTTTGGTTTGTCTGCCGCAAAGGAAAGTACCGTTATAGTGCATAATGCCGCTAGGGATAAGAGAAACTTTTTCATTTAGCGCCTCCTGCTTTTAGTGTTTGTAGGTATGCAACAAGGTCGTCAACTTCATTTGGTTTCAAAAAGTCAAAAGTCGGCATATTTGATGTTCTTTTGCCTGCTGAATCAACAGAATAAAACTGCATAGACGGTTTTTGATTTACGTTTGGACCAGGCACGACAACGGCGCTAGGAGCCGTAATAGATTCTCTCAGATAAGCCGCCGTAGAGTAGCCGCCTATGTTGTTTAGATTTGGAGCCATTCCTTCGGGAGCTTTATTGTCACCCATAGTATGACATGCATAGCAATTATCAGTTGCTAGTTTTTTGCCTTTTACTACATCGCCTTTGACTTTTTCTGTCATCATTGATATGATTTTTTTAGATTGCTCGCCACCTTTAAACTCTATCGGAGTCCAAGAGCTTAACCACTTGATACCATTTCTGCCGTCTTTTGCACCATCCCAAATTGCAATCGCCAATGGTTCTACTGCACATTCCGTAGAGTAGGCATCGCTTATAGGTTTTGTAAATATGGCTGTCCATTTACCGTTTGAGTATTTCATATCCATTTTATAGCCGGTTGCTTCTTTCACTTCCGTAGTGCTTCTAAAGCCTTCAGCAACAAAAACCTTTTGATACTTAGGGTTAATAGATTTTGCTATTGCTTCTTCTTTTTTCTTCAGTTCATCACCGAAAAGATTCATATTTTCTTTGACTTGTTGCATTGTAATATCAGATGTTGTAGCCGAGTATACGCCCCCAGTATTTTTTTGAAGCAAGATAGTTACAGGTCTTCCGTCACTTCCCATCCCTATATACGGTAGCTGAGTCATGGGCTGTTTTGTGTCGTTAGTGCCTATAACGGTATCAGTTGGCTCAGATGATGTTTTAGCTAGCTCTATACATTTTTGAGGAAACTGAACTGCAACGGCATCGCCAAAAGCTTTTACGCTTTTTAGGCTTTGTGATGAATTGGTCGTATCTGCCCATTTTAGAACTACGCTAAACTCTCTTTGGTTTGCTATAACGGCGACATCTGCTTTGATAGCCTTTGCACTGTCAAATTTTTTATTTGCTTCTGCATCGTTACCCCTGATTGTAGTTTGAGGGTAAAGATATATAGTCGTATATTTTAGACCTGCTAGCTCTTTTGATGATGCATTTAGATTTGCAAGGTCTCCTTTTATGCTTGAAGGAGCTATGAAATCTGCGGCACTTAGAGTTAGGGCTAACGCTACCGTAGCGCTAAGCGTTGTTATAAGTTTTTTCATTAGAGCACCGCCTTAAATGATGTGAATTTACCAGCTTTGTATCTATCGTCAACTGGTTGTAGGTTACCGTTTCCTACTGCTTTATAGTAATCGCTGTCAAGTCTAAACATATCGCTATGTTTGTAGGCGATAAGTAGATCAAGTATTTCAGAACCGCGACCAGCTTTTTTATTTTCCATTTCGGTTTTCATTGTTTTTACGACCTCATGGACTTCTTTGCCAAATAACGCTTCTAGGTGCTCAGGCGGGATTCTTTCGCTTCCTTCTATCGGAGTTCCGTTTGCATCGTATTTTAAAGGTCCGTTTACCGGTGGTACGTAATATACATTCGGTCCCGTACCTGCTTCAGGTTTTAATGGAATCGCCACTTTGTATTGTTTTACAAGTTTGTATACTTGGCTATCTTCATCATCTAAAAAGCCGATAAATCTGACTCTTCCTACGCATTGCTGAGCGCATGCCGTCGGTAATCCTTGCTCAATTCTAGGGAAACAAAATATACATTTCTCAGATTTTGAAATTCTTGGGTTAAAATAGATTTTTTTATATGGGCATCCTGCTATACAAAATCTATATCCCTGACATCTATCAAGGTCGACCAAAACAACGCCGTCTTGGTGTCTTTTAAATATTGCATCTCTAGGGCATGAAGCTAAACAACCGGGATTGTCGCAGTGATTGCAAAGTCTTGGAACGTAAAAGAAGTAATTGTCGTTAGGAAAATTACCTTCGCCTTGATCTTCGTCCCAGTTTGGTCCCCAGATTGGAGCTTGGTGGGATTTGAACTCTTTTGCGGCCATCATCTCGTCATGATTAAAATCCCACGGCGTGCCGTAGCCAGTCTCAAGGTCAGGAATTACACCTTCTTTTAAGTTGCCGTCTTTGTCAAAACCGCCGCCGCTGTTTTGCCAATTTTTAGGATAGCCTTCTCCCGGACTTGTTTCTACGTTGTTCCAGTACATGTAATCTCTACCGTTTCTATTTGTCCATTGAGTTTTACATGCAACCGTACAAGTCTGACACCCAATACATTTGTTGAGGTCAAGAACCATCGCAAGTTGTCTTTTGCTATTTGTATCTACAGCTGTCATTGTTCATAGCCTCCTTTACGCTTTTGCTTTTTCGATATTTACTGCGCCGTCATATGCGTATTGGTTTCCATCCCATAGACCGCCAAATTTCAAATGTCCCCAGTTGTCAGACATTTCTAATAGATTTAATGACATCGGTACACAGTCGTTTGGACCTCTCATACCTTTGAACATATTCGGTTCCCAGCCGTCTTCCATAACAAGTGAATCAAGCGGAGCCGAGCTAGAAACTTTTGCCATTGCAAAGAATTGCCCCATTTTATTGAATATTCTGACATCATCGCCGTCTTTAATACCTTTAGCTTTTGCCACTTTTCTATTGATTGCAACCCAAGGCTTACCTCTTTGAAGTCTTTGTAGAATTCTAGAGTTTTTGTAGTTTGCATGTATTGACCATCTAGCATGCGGTGTTAAGAGCGTAAACGGATGAGACGCATTGTTATCTGCTATAGGTTGTCTTGCGGTATTTACCATGCATCCTAATTTTATCCATACTGGATGATCCACGTAGAATGTTTGTCTGCCGCTTAACGTTTCAAATCTTTCGAATTTAAACATTTGATCTTCCCATGAGCTAAACGGTTTGTCTGCATATAGTGGAGATGTTTTTGCCGCTTTTTCGTTTAATACAAGGAAGCCACCGCTTTTTTCCATTTTCTCAATCGTATACGGAGCATACTGTTCGCACTTATCAAGCGCCGCTTCAACTGCCAATTTATCCGTACCTAATTCAGGCTCAAGCAGACCTTGAGATTCATCATCTTTGTTTGTGTATTCTTGGAAGAAGATATCAAGCTCTCTAACTCCATTTTTTGTATACATTGGATCCGGTACCTTTTTAACTGGACCATTTTTTGCAATATTTTCAAGTTTTTCTGCTAAAAGAGCAAACATACTCCATTCATCTTTTGCCTCGCCTACAGGTTTTAGGTTTACTACAGGTTTTGCAAGGTTTGTAAATCTGTGATAGCCAGGCGAACTTCTTACATCCCATACTTCGTAATGTGCTTTTGCAGGAAGAAGAATATCTGCATAAATTGCCGTTTCTGAGAATCTATAATCAACATATGCGAAGTAGTTGATATTTTTCATGAACTCTTTTCTATACTGTGTAGCCTTATTTCTTCTGAATTTTGAATCAGCAACCAAGAGTGCAACTTCTGGCATCCAGTAAGCTTTTCCTCGTTTTGCTTTTTTAGGGTCTTTTGCATATTCTGCACCCTCTTTTATCATCTCGTGAAGAATTGCTTTGTACTCGTTTTTATTTATACCCTGAGCTCTTTTTATATCAGCGTCGCTAAATGTTTCGTCAAATACTTTTTCGCCGTTTCCGAACATATATTCACCAAGGAATCCGGAGCCGAATCTAGCTTTATATTTACCTGCAAAACCCGCAAGTACGTCAAGACCTGTTAATTGGAATTCGTTTTCAGTATTTAGACCGCCTCTTGGGCCGTATCTGCCTGTTAGACCACAGATTGAAGCGATATTCCAGCCGTTCAAAATACCGTTGAAGTATTTATTTAGAGCAAAACCGGTTGTAATCTCTACGACTTTTTCTTTTGCAATATCATTTGCTAGTTCTGTTACTATTGAAGGACTTACGCCTGTGATTTTTTGAGTTGATTTTGCATCAAATTTTGCGGCTTCAGCTTTTAGAAGTTCAAACGCAGTTGTTACTTTTGCAGTTTTCCCGTTTGCTAGTTTAACTTCCCAAACACCCTCTAAAACAGGGTCTATATTCCAATCTTTGTCTTTTAGTCTGATTGTTTTTTTATCGCTTCCTTCCGTTCCTGGCATAAGCGTTATTGAGTTTGTATTTTTATTCCAGCAGTAGAATTGTTCTTCAAACTTCTCATGTTCTTTTTCATCTTTAGCATGTTCTATATCACTTCTTCTGAGCATTCTTTTGTCTTCTAAATTAACCAAGAAAGGCAAGTCGGTGTAGGTTTTAACGGCTTCCGGCATATAAAGTTTTTTGCTGATTAGCTCATTAATAATACTCATTGCTAAGAAATTATCCGTACCAGGTTTGATTGGCACCCATAGGTGTGCTCTTGAAGCTGATGCGTTGAATTCAGGTGTAATTACGACGATTTTTGCACCGTTATATTTACCTTCCCATACAAAGTGTGCGTCGGGAATTCTTGTTGCAGATGGGTTTGCTCCCCACATAATAGCAACAGAGGTATTAAAGAAAAAGTCGTACGTACAACCCATATTTCCTTCGCCGTATGCAACTGCCGCACCAGAGAACATATCGCCTAGATACGATGACGGATAAATTCTTGATGCGCCTATTTGTGTAGAAAATCTAAGTACTCCACCCCTTCTGCCTTCAGTCAAAAGACCTGTTCCTGCGTGCACCGTAATTTTGTCCGGACCTTTTTTAGGGTCAATCATCGTATCGTACAGTTTTTGCGCTACTTCTGTTGCCGCCTCATCCCAACTAATTCTCTTCCATTTTCCGCCGCCTCTTGGTCCGACTCTTTTCATAGGGTATAGGATTCTATCTTTTTCGTACATTACTTGAGAGTGCTGAACACCTTTGTTGCATCCTCTAGGATTGTAGTCAGGTACTTTTGGGTTAATTATCGGGTATCTTGCAGATTGGTTTTCTCTCGTAATTACACCGTTTTGCGCCCATATTTCCCACGCGCAGTTACCTTGACAGTTTACGCAGTGATATGCAAAACCATGCTCTTCTTTTTTACCGTATGTAAAGCCGAACTCATTTCTATACATATTTTCAGAAAATGAGCCATTTGGGTAGTATTCTTTTGCATTTTCTATTTTCATAGGAGCAGTTTTTGCAAAAAGAGAGCTTTGACCCGCCACAAGTGCCGCAGTAAAACCGCTTGCTTTTAAAAAATTTCTTCTTGATTCTAACATCTAAACTCTCCTAATTATCGTCTGATTGGCAGATTGAAGTCATTGCCCCACTCATCCCATGAGCCGGTGTAAACTTTTACATTTTTGTAACCAAGTTGGTCTAGGACGCTAGCTACGAAAGAACCTCTTCCTGTGCCGACGTGACAATACGTATATATTGTTTTATCTTTCGTAATGCCTCTAGAGTCTAGTAGTTTTTGCATTGTTTGCATATCTTTAAAAGACATTTTTTTAGTTGCATCGCTAAAATTATTCCATTCTATAAATGTTGCTCCTGGAATGTGCCCGCCACGTGCTACGTTATCGAGTTTGCTTCCGCCTATAATTTCTTCAAATCTTCTAGTGTCTATTATGGCGTATTTTGCTTGATCCCTATTTGCCGTGATAGCATTAGATGCTTTAAGCACCTCTTCTTTTGAGGCTAACATATCATATCTTATTTTGTTAGGGTCTATTTTAAATTTTTTCTCTACGACTTTTGGTTCGTCACCTCTTTTCATAGGTACGCCTAGAGCTTTTAGCTGAGCCATACCGCCGTCTATAATACGAACTTTATCATGTCCATAACTTTTGAAGAAATGCCAAACACCTGAAGCGTTAGGTCCTTTGTAATCGTCGTATGCTAAAACTAAAGTATCGTTATCGATACCTTTAGCGCCGATATATTCTTCAGCCTCATCAACACATCTGTATAGCGGAGCACAGTGCATATGTCCAAGTATGTCTGAATGGTGGAGATGGTGTGCATCCATATCCATTGCGCCATCAACATGTCCTTGTCCTTTATATACATCCAGGTTATCACCGCTAACAAAAACTACGTTTGGTTTTCCGAACAACTCTTTGGCCTCGGCTGCAGAAATTGTTATACCGTTGTCAGCCATAGCACTTATGGCCGCAATGGAAGAGACGAGGCAAATACCTGCTATCAATTTTTTCATAAACACTCCTTGGGTCCTTGCTTTTTAAATTAGCGAAGTCTTCAATTTTATGCTAACTACTCTTAAAAAACTCTTATATACGCAATTGATTAAAAAATAAATTTTTCAAATGTAGAAATTATGCTTTTTTAGTAAAAGAGGAGTTATTTTATCCCTTTTTCAAGCCTATTTTGTTATCATCGTCAAAAACCTATAGAAGGACTGTAAAATATGAAAAAGAACCAAGAAGGACTAGGCCAAATTTCTAGATTTTATCAAACAGAATTGCTTAGCTCTGAGGAGTGTGGAATATTTCTAACAAATATCGAAATAGCAGAGATTGCTGTAAGTATGAATTATGAAATTACGCTTACTTCAAATGAATTTATTTTGGCTGAATTATTCAAAATGGCATCAGCCGAGAATAGACTAGATGAGCTAAATAATAAACTTTTGGTTATTTTCGAAGATAGACTAATTGAATATAACAAAGTAAAAAAGATATTTCCAAAAGCAAGTAAACCAATTTCTACGTGGATTGAAAAATGTCAAAAAACAATAAATAAAATAAAAGTCGGAGGTACTCATGGGTGAACACCATACGGGGCAAAAAAAACCTATAAATTATGGATCGACGACAAAGCCTAACAACAGGGCGCCTTATGCAAAAAAAGTAATCGCCGTAACAAGCGGTAAGGGCGGTGTAGGTAAGAGTACGGTAAGTGCAAATTTAGCAGTTTCTCTGGCTCAGAAGGGATATAAAGTAGGATTATTGGATGCGGACATATATGGACCTGATATTCCAAGGTTGCTAAATATTAGGGATAGGACTCTGAAATGGAATGATAATGACAAAATAATACCGTCTGAGAATTTCGGCATAAAAGTAATGTCTGTCGGACTGACTACGCCTACCGATGATACTCCGCTGGTATGGAGAAGCTCCGTTGCTGTATCTGCTCTGATACAGTTTTTTGATGACGTAGAGTGGGGCGAGCTTGATTTTATGGTAATCGATATGCCGCCCGGAACAGGAGATATTCAGCTAACCGTAGCTCAAGAACTACCTATTAGCGCAGGGATTATCGTCACGACACCGCAGGCCGTATCTACCGATGACGTTAGTAGGGCAATTAGAATGTTTCAAGATATAAAAGTACCTATTGGCGGTTTGATAGAAAATATGAGTTTTTTTATAGCGCCTGATACCGGTGCTCATTATGAGATTTTCGGCTCAGGCGGAGCAGAGATGCTGTCTAATAGGTATGGGGTGGGAATACTAGGAAAAGTACCGTTAACTATGAAGATAAGAGAATTGAGCGATAGCGGTGAACCGCCTATTGCTATGGGTGATAATATTACTAAGTCTTATTTTGAAGCGATAACTATCAAGCTTTTAAAGGAATTGCAAATTTAACTAAAGATAAGCCCGAAAACGGGCTTATCTTAGGCTTTAAAACCACTTAAGCGATTTTCTAGACTTCCACTAGCATTTGATAGTTCGTTTGAAATATCCATCAACTCATCTGCTATTGATTGATTTTTTATGGAAACGTCCATTGTAGAGTTCATTTTTTCAATCAAAGATTTAGTTTTATGAGAAATTGATACCGCCGCTTGTGCCGCTTTTTTTGATGTTTCGATGGTGATTAAAATCTTCTCTTTTGTTTCATCGGCAACCTCTTTAACCGATAGCGCATCGTCTGATACTATTTTGATATTTTTAGCATTTATGTTCATATTTTCCGATACGTCCCCGACACTCTGCACAACTACGGATATAGTAGCGTCAATTTCTGTCAAGCTTTTTTGAGTTCTCTCTGCTAGTTTTCTAACTTCATCGGCAACAACGGCAAATCCCCTACCGTGCTCACCTGCTCGTGCCGCTTCTATTGCCGCATTTAGAGCAAGTAAGTTTGTCTGGTCGGCTATATCTTTTATCATTTGCAAGACATCTTTTATCTTCAGTGTCTGGTCGGCAAGAGAGTTTATTTTTGTACTCATTTCTATTTCTTCTTGGCTTGCAGACAGTATTGCGTCAACTACTTTATCCAATGATTTACCCATTTCTTCAAGCGTTCTAAGATTTGCTTGAGTGTCTTCCGTAGTCTGAATAGCTAGTTGCTCAGATGAATTTATTTCAGTATTAACTTGCGTTACTAGTTCTGTAGAGTCCTTTACCATTTGTGTTTGTACATGTGCGCTATCATAAATATTTTTTGCGTGAGACAATGTATCGGAACTGATAACCTTTGTTTTTTGCGCATTATCTTTCACTTCTATTACTGTTTGCTGGATTTTTTCTATAAATTTGTTAATAAAAGTTTTTGCTATATCAATTTCGTCTGAACTTTCGATTTTTAACCTTTTTGTTAGGTCGCCTTCACCTTCTGATAGGTCTTTTGTCGTGTGTGTAAGTTCTTCTATCGGTCGGAAAAGAGCACTGTTAAAAAACCAAAGCGACGCTATGAGGGCTAAAATGGATACACCCATCATTGTTACCGTAATTGACAGCTGAGCTTTTGAGATATCGGCATCATTTTCTTCTTGGGAAATAGTTAAATCCATTACCCCAAGTACGTCGCCCTCTTTGACATTGGCATGACATCCTAGACACTCTTGTGTTGCGGCTAAAGGTTTTAGAAGTCTTGTAGTGTGAATACCTTCACGTGACTCTGTTATACTTTGTTGTTTTGTATCAAATACCTGTTTTACTAGGGTGTCCGTATTATTTTCAGGGGGCAGTCCAAAAAGCTCAATAACATTTTTAGATTTATGTACGCCTAGATTTTGGATTCCGCTGATTTTTTTTGCGTTATGAAATGTTTCTTCTACTATTTTTGGGTCACCCATATTCATACTTGTTCTGAGTGTTTGAAATATAGACTGGCTAAGCATTTCTAGTGATTTTTTGGAGTTTTTATCCGCTAGGTCGCCGTAGCCTTTTGTTACGTATAGCATCAAAGCTATACCGCCTATCAAGAGACCAAATACCATGCTCGCTATAATTTTTGATTTAATTGTTTTTAACACAGGCTACCCCGCAACTATTTTAATTTTTTCCATTACTTTTATTATGAAAAGATAAGGTTTAACATGAAACCTTATCTTTAAATTTATCATAAATTTTCCGTTGAGATTTATTTGCTTTTATTCATATCGCAGGCCATAGGCATACTTTTATTCATATCACAGCCTTTAGGTTTCTTAGACTTCTTTTTGGTGCTAGCGCATTTGCAGTTATCGCCGCATTTACAATCTTTGCATTTACAATCGGAATATTTACACTTAGTACCGTTCATGTCGCACATCGACGTTTTGTTCATATCGCATTTTTCGCAAGCCATAGGCGCCGCTATTGCAAGTACCGAAATCATTGACAGACTAAGTAGGATTTTTTTTAGCATCTTATATACTCCAAATTTTAAGTTTTTTCGTAACCCGAGTCGATTATCACAAAAATTAGCTTTAAAGAAAATTATGCAAACTACTTTTGCATCGAAATCAAAACATCTTCAATCACTTGATCTATATCGCCGTCAAGTATATCGGCAACTTGCGAATAAGCTTCATTGCTTCTGTTGTCTTTTACTTGTTGGTAAGGAGCTAAAACATAGCTTCTTATTTGTCTACCCCAACCTATTTCACTTTTTTCTATGCCGTCTATTTCTGCTTGTTTTTTTTCGAGCTCAAGTTCGTAGAGTCTTGATTTTAACATTTTCATAGCATTTGCTTTATTTTTGTGTTGGCTTCTATCGTTTTGGCATTGTACGACGATATTTGTAGGAATGTGAGTAATTCTGACTGCGCTATCAGTTTTATTTACGTGTTGCCCACCGGCGCCGCTTGCACGGTAGTAGTCGATACGAATCTCTTTTTCTTCTATCTGTATATCTATATCGTCATCTATTTCAGGGGATACAAAGACGGAGCTAAACGATGTGTGTCTCTTGGCATTGCTATCAAACGGCGAAATGCGTACAAGTCTGTGAATGCCGTTTTCTGCTTTTAGGTAACCGTACACATTTTCACCGCTTATGAGTATGGATGCATCTTTTATTCCGGCTTCTTCGCCGTCTTGATAGTCGAGCACCTCTACTTTAAACCCTCGCCTCTCAGCCCATCTAAGATACATCCGATAAAGCATACTAGCCCAATCGTTACTTTCAGTTCCGCCTGCGCCAGGATGGATAGAAACAATGGCGTTATTTGCATCGTTTTCACCGTCAAGCATTGTTTCGATTTCAAGTTTTTTGACTCTTGATTCTAGCTCGTTTGCTTCGACGAAAAGCGCCTCTGCCGTTGTGGTATCACCTTCTGAGTTTGCCATTTCAAAAAGCTCACCGGCATCATTTACAGCATTTAAAACCGAATTGTATTTCATAAATAAAGAGTTTAGTTTGGTTTTTTCTTTTTGTATATTTGCGCTGTTTGCAGGGTTTTGCCAGAATTCTTGAGAATTTTCCATTTGGATAATTTCTTTTAGCCTCGTATCGATTTTTTCGGGTTTGACGATTGCGGTTACATTTTGCATTTTTGAGTTTAGTTTTTTTAGTAATTCCGAATATTCATATGAGTCCAAAATTTTGCCTTCCAAAGTGTATAATTTAGGCTAGATTATAGATAAATAAGGCTAAGAAGTTGAAAATTTTTACGGATTCCGCTACTTTTTTAGAGTTTACAAAATCATTAAAAGGCTCGATAGGGTTTGTGCCGACTATGGGCGCTTTACATGAGGGACATATGTCTCTCATATCAAAAGCAAAAGCAGAAAATGACTACTGTGTTATATCTATTTTTGTTAATCCGACACAGTTTTTGCCGAGTGAGGATTTATCAAAATATCCAAGGCGAGACGAAGCGGATAAGAAGCTGTGTCAATTAATGGGAGTTGATGCTATATTTATGCCGACTATCGAGACGATTTATGGGAGTGATGAGCCAAAAATAGTGGCGTCTAGTATTGCGGGATATATTTTTGAAGGAGAGAGAAGACCTGGGCATTTTGACGGGGTTTTGAGCGTGGTGTTAAAACTGCTAAACTTATCTTCCGCTTCAAGAGTATATTTTGGTCAAAAAGATGCACAGCAGTTATTACTTATCAAAAAAATGAAAGAAGCATTTTTTCTGCCTGTCGAAATAGTTGATTGTCCAACCGTACGTGAAAAGGATGGATTGGCCATGAGTAGTAGAAATATCTATCTTAATACCGAAGAGAGAAGAGAGGCTTTGAAAATTTCAAAATCACTTTTTGTGGCAGGGGCTATGATAGGCAGGGGTAGTGTTGATTGCGACAAAATATTGGAGTCGATGATGGCTGAGCTAGACGGTGTTGAAGTGGAGTATATAGCCTTTTGCGATAGACGACTTTGCCATATAGAAAGCATCAAGCTAGGTGAATCGATAATACTCATTGCATGTAAAATAGGCACCACTAGATTGATTGATAATTTGTGGGTTTAGTGCTTATTTGATATAATTACTACTCTTGTCCCGGTAGCTCAGTTGTATAGAGCGTACGATTCCTAATCGTAAGGTCATAGGTTAGAGTCCTATCCGGGACACCACTGAGTTATAAGGCTTCAAAGCACTTTTTAAATACCCAAAAAACCACACTTACCCCAAGATTTACCCCATATTTCCCACACTTTACATAAGACTGTCAAGCGTCACAATAATCTGACCATCTGCGTCATGTAAAATTGACCATCTTTATCTCAAATCTCAAACTTACTTTTGACCAATTATTGTTTTTGCTTTTGACTAAATAGGCATACCTCC
>Ga0078972_1002721_pt1 | contig 56850 bp, 55 predicted proteins | sample YelNatPaOPGAMG01_FD_67568 | JGI IMG/M metagenome (GOLD analysis project Ga0078972, IMG submission 67568) | Hot spring thermophilic microbial communities from Obsidian Pool, Yellowstone National Park, USA - OP-RAMG-01 (SPADES assembly) (version 2) | ecosystem: Environmental > Aquatic > Thermal...
GCTGAGATCGAAAAATCCGCAGGTGGGCGAACTCATGAAAGCTGCACTCAAGGCAAGGGAATTGATGTTCTGGTTTGTGCGACTTTCCAGGGAACCGAGATTCTCAGGTGCCTTTAACGTTGCCAGATATGAGGGGCTTCCATTTCTCAGGCTGGTTCTGGTATATAGGAGCATAGCACTTTCTAAACAGTAGGATTCAGTTTTTCCTATGGACCAGGTTATGGCGGACGTAAACTGCGTCCTCGATTTCGTCCAGGGTCAACCCCCGTGTCTCAGGTGTGAATGTAATGGTAAAAAGGAATGCTCCGAGCATTACAAAGAAGAGTATATCGAGAAACCCCGAATATCCTATGGACGCCGCTATGTAAGGGAACTCAAACGCGCTGAGAAATGATACAAACCTGGTGATGCCTGTGGCTGATCCCATTGATGTCGATCTCAGCCTTGTAGGCAGCAGTTCAATGGCATAAAGGCCAACAGTATTTCCGGGCCCGATATTCTCAACGCCATACCAGAGGATCAAACCTGAAACGCCTGCAAGGACCATTGCTAACCCCTTCAGAACAACAGCTATTGCCATCAAAGCCATGCCCAGTGCCATGAATCCAAAACCAAATATCTGCAAGGGTCTTCTGCCAAGGGTATCGTTCCAAGACATTGATACGAAAGCTCCAGTGAAACCAACCGCATAAAGAGCTGATGTAATTATGAATGTACCCGGTCCGTGAAAGCCAAAATTCCCAATGATCAGGGGGGCATAGAGGGCAAAACCGTATGATCCAATATCAAGCAGTATCCACTGCGTCCATATTATCAAAGTCCTTTTTCCATAATCTCCCTTGAACAGGGAAGAAAACGCAGTTCTTGTTGCTGTTACAATGTTATTTCCAGCATCGGCGTTTTTCCCACCAGAAGTCCTTTCGGGAGCTGATTTCCAGCGCACAGATTCCGGTATACTTGCTCGTAGTGCCATAAGGCCAACAGCTGGGACAGCACTCAATCCCAGAGCGATCCTCCAGCTTTCAACCCCGATGTATATAAATGCCAAGTATCCAGCCAGGAAGGCTGTGCTCGCACCGAGGCTCCAGAACGCCCAGACTAGCCCATACCCCGTTCCCCTCTTGTTGTCAGGGTACATCTCGGTTGAGTATACCGGCCCTATGGCGTAATCGGCACCTATCCCTATACCCAATAGGAATCTGAACAGTATCACCTCGATCACACTGGTGGATACTGAACTGAGAAGAGGAAAAATTATGAAAAATGCGAGGTAAAATATATATATGTACCGTCTTCCAGACAGGTCGGAATAACGCCCAAGAAGAATGGCTCCGACCATTGCCCCCAGAAATGCAGAACCGCTGACAAACCCCATTTCTAGAGGGTTATACTGCATTATGTCGTATGTGGCGAGGATGAACGTGAAAACCGCCACCACAGTGAGATTGTAGCCATCAAGGAAATATCCCATCCCTGACAGAAGAGCGTATTTCCTGTAACCTTGGGAAGGTAATCCGCCGGAGGGAAATGACACGAAAAGGATTGTCATGCCACGTATTGAATCTTTCCAGAACATAGGGATAAACGGACATGATTTATCCGATGCAAAACATGCCCTGAAACAACTCAAGATTTTGCACTGGATGCTTCTGCTTACAGCAAATCATGATCTGGCTGTTGCCTGAGTCCCTATCTGACGGAAAAACAAATTTTATTAATCTCGCTTGATATTCAATTTTCGGGGCTTCCTTATCAGTCCGGTACGTGAAATTTGATGAGATTGAACAGAGAAAATCCAGGAAAAACGGACATTCAGATTGATCCCGGTGTATTGCTCAGGGGATACATAGAAGAGGGGATTAAAACTCTCTACCTTAACAGGAAACATCTATTTTATAAGGAAAACAGAGAGTATGAAAAACTTAAGGAGACATATCAGTTCCTCACAGAGAAAATAAGGGGACTGGCCGAGAAAAGCCCAAAAATGATCGTTCCCGGTGAAAACAATTATTCCTTTCTAAATATGAATGGCGAGATTGCGGAAGAAATATGCAATTACATGAATTTTATCCTTATGGCACCACCAAACAATTTCAGGCTTAAGCCAAGGGTGAAAAGGTACGCAATCATAGGAAAAATGAGAGTGCCGGCACTCGATTTCCTGCTCCTTACATTTCTAGATTTCAAAATCCCAAGATACTGGGCAGATAATGTAGCTTCATATTATTCTGCCAGTCTTGCCATAATTAAGATAATTGCAAGAAAAACTTCTAGCCATAAGATAGTTGAAATATCTACCAAAATTAAGATGCCAGATAAAAATAGTGAGGATTTGGCAAAAATAGATGATTTTGATAAAAAAATAACCCAGTGGATAAGGCTGGGTCTCATAGGTTAATTTTAATCCTTTTTAGAAGGCCCCGGCAGTACTAATTGGGGTTTTCCGTTAATCCGCTTATACGAGGCTATCGCTATCTCCTCCAACGTGAGACCCTTTGTCTCCGGAGTGAACATTATGGTGAACAGGAAAGCAACGACCATTAAGACAAGTAGAATAGCAAAGAATGTTGATTTGCCAAGGGAGTCACTTACTAGAGGAAAGAGAAATGCGCTAAGGAACGATACGATTCTTGTTATGCCGGTTGCATTCCCCATTGAGGAGGATCTCAACTTTGTTGGAAGAAGTTCTATAGCGTAAAGCCCCATTGTGTTGCCAGGTCCAAGATTACCCATTCCATAATCAAGAATGAAAGCTAGCAATCCCACACCGATCAGAAGGGACCCGGCTGTTAATGATGCCAGATAGAAGAGTAACATGGCTATTGCCATCGAACCGAAACCAATTGCCTGAAGAGGACGTCTTCCCACACTGTCGTTCAGCCTAACTGCGCCGTAAGCTCCCATGAAACCTACCGGCATATAGAATGCGAAGGACAGGATGAGTGTCGTCGCGCCTGCAATACCGAAGCTCTTGAGTATTACTGGAGAGTATAGACCTATTCCATAACCTGCTATGTCGTAGAGTATCCACTGTGTCCATACGATGGCGGTACGCTTCCCATATTCTCCGCTGAAAAGTGTTGAGACCGAACCTGCTGCAAACTCTGCTTCCCGTTTCCTCTCTGCAAGCAATGCATTGATGTCGCTTTCGCTGATTCCTATCTTGTCTGCAACGCGCTTTATTTGAGGGTTGACATCTCCACTGTTTACGACGTTCCATCTGGCCGATTCAGGCATCTTGGTTCTTAGTATAACTACAATTATTGCCGGTATTGCCCCGAGTCCAAGAGTCCACCTCCAGGCAGTTAGTGGATCAGAAAGATAGAAGATATAGCCAATCAGGAACGAGAATGCTGCCCCAATACTCCAGAATGTCCATACCCAGCCATACCCAGAGCCACGTTCCTTGTTAGGATACATCTCTGTAGTGTAAACTGGGCTGAGAGCGTAGTCAGCTCCAACACCCCAACCTATGAAGAATCTGAATATTATAAGTTCTATTAGGTTGGTCGCAAGGGCACTCAGTATTGCAAAGACGGCAAAGAATATCAGGTCGAAGATATACAGATATCTTCTTCCAATCTTGTCAGAATAGTGGCCAAAAACTACTGCTCCAACGAATGCACCAAGCAATGCTGATCCACTTACAAAACCCTCCGAGAACGCGTCATATGGGAAAATTTTATACGTAGTTAGCACAAGTGTAAAAACTGCTATGACGCTTAAGTCGTATCCATCAAGGAAATACCCCATTGATGAAAGCGTCGTCACTACAGAACGCGATGGAAGGTACGATCCGCTGTTATTACTTTCTGCTGTCACGTGTCCCTTTACGATCTATGTTTATATTAATGTTTCATAGATATTAAACAGAGCTTATCAAGTACAGATTTTCTGCTGATAAAGTTGTGATATTTTTTTTACTAATACACACTTGATCTGGATTGATGGTTCAGCATTCAATTACATTACCATTACCAGGTTGGCGAGGCAGTAACCATGAAATAAATGCGGTTAACAGGAATACCTTAGCGGCAGATACGTCTTACTATTTTTTTAAATTCCACTGGTAAGAATTAATAACAATGAATTATAGCAGTATCACTCATGGATCTCATTACTTCAGTACTGATTCTACTTTCAATTTCCCTGATCATAGGGGAACTGCTCGAGGTAAAGGGTCTTCCCAGCGTGGTAGGTGCACTAATAGTGGGATTGGTGCTTGGCCCTGCTGTCTTCAATGTTCTGCAACCCAATGCTGTATTGCATGGACTATCCGAAATAGCCCTGTTCTTCATAGTACTCCTGATAGGGGTTGATGTTACATCAGATCTTCTGACCAAGTATTCTGCCAAGGGCTGGGTCCTTACCATTTCAAGTTTTGTCATTCCTCTTATTACCATGGTTGCAATGGCCGTTTTTGTGTTTCATGTTGGGCTCACTGAATCCATAGCCGTATCGATCGGCATTGGAGTGCCATCAATCTCTATTATCTCTGTTCTTGTAAACAGGTATTCACTCCTCAAGAGCCCAAGTGGAAATCACATCCTTGCAAGCGTCGTTATAACAGATGTAATGGCGTTCGTGCTTCTTTCCGCAATAATTGATCCTCAGAGAATAGTAGAAAAGATGGTTGGAATTTCCATCCTCATAATTATAATCCTGCTGCTTGACAGGATAATAAAGAGGCATTCTGCTGAGATTGTCAACTTCTTCATTAGACTGCATGCCACAGAAAGAGGAGAAGAGATAATATTTGGCCTTATCATAATATGGGGGCTCCTTGTTTCCGCCATACTGGATATCATCGGGATTTCTTATGTTTTGGGGGCGCTTTTTTCAGGCTTGATTGTAAGCGAGGTCATAGTTGGAAAGGATCTGATCGGGATAATCAGGAGGACGCTGAACAGGCTAAACGAGAGTTTTTTCATCCCCATATTTTTCACCATTGCCGGCCTGGACGCCACCATTCCAAACCTTTCATATTTTCCCATCTTAATTTCCCTGGTTGCAATCAGTGGAGTTGTAGGCGGTTCACTAACGTATTACTCAAGCAGAAAGTTGATGAATGATATAAATCCAAGAACAACCATGGCAATTTTAGGAGGGAGGGGCGCTGTTGGAATAATCATTGGAGCTGTTGCCTTTCAGGACGGAGTCATTGGAAGTAACCTCTACTCTCTCGTCATCTTCGGATCCATCATACTATCCCTGATTATGCCATTACTTGCAGATAAGCGGGATAAGCTCGGCAAACTTGACAGAACAGCTGAATACTAGAATCCCTGACAGCAATCAAGAAAAATTGTATGCCCGCAAACGGGGCAGGCAGGATTGTGCCTGAATGAGTAGCACGCATTACAACTGCATTCCGATGCACAATCGCTGCACATAAAAATAATGGATTATTTGTCACACTTTCCGGTAGGGCAAGCAGGGTCAAAGGTTGAGTCGAGCTTGAGATATTTATCCGGAACCTTTGCTATAAGTTCCATGACGTTTTCCTCTTCAGTTACCTTTTTCTCAGCCTTCTTCTTCTCTGCCTTTTGCTCCGGTTCCTTCCGGCTGGCGGTACCTGTGTAAAGCACCTGCTGTGTCTTGCTCTGATCCCTGTAGACGGTTATTCCCTTGCAGTGAAGATCCTTTGCCATCCTGTATGCTTTTCCGATGTCATCAGGAGATGCGTCCGATGGAAGATTTATCGTCTTGGATACACCGGAGTCGCAGTATCTCTGGAATGTAGCCTGCATGAGTACATGCCACTCTGGTTCTATCTCGTGCGCAGTAACGAAGAGTCTCTTTATTTCAGGGTCGATATCAATGTCATGTAAATTCCCGCTTTTGGCTACTTCCCTCATCAATTCTTCGGAATACAGGTTTCTGGCCCTGAGCATTTCCTCGAAAAGTGGGTTTACCTCTATGAGTTCCTGCCCGTTAAGCACGTGTCTTACGAAGGCAATAGCAAACAGGGGCTCTATGGATGAAGAGCAACCAGCGATTATTGATATGGTTCCGGTTGGAGCAATTGTTGTGGTGGTGGAATTCCTCATCTTGATTCCCTGCTCCTCCCATTTTGACCCGTACCAGCCCGGGAATACCCCTCTCTCTTCTGCAAGTATTTTTGATTCCTCGTGAGACTCGTCCTGCAGGAATGCCATCATCCTTTCGCCCATAACAAGCGCATCGCCACTGTTGTATGGTATTCCAAGCTTAATCAGCATGTCCGCAAATCCCATCACTCCAAGACCAATTTTCCTTGTCTTCCGGGTCATGTTCTTTATCTGAACCACGGGGAACTTGTTTGCGTCGACGACATTGTCAAGGAATTTTGTCGATAATCGTATGACCTTCCTCAACCTCTCATAATCAATGTCACCGTCCTTTACAAACTTAGCAAGGTTAATAGAACCAAGATTGCAGGATTCGTAAGGCATAAGCGGCTGTTCTCCACAATTATGTACTACAATTCCGTTAGCCACCAAGGAATGGGTAACCGGTTCAATAAGGTCAAATACTTCCTCGATCCCATCATTCTCTATGGACTCGACCGCAGCAGTCCATTTCTCCCTCTTTGGACCCCTAACATATGCCTCTGTGATTTCTTTCAACCTGCCATTTTTACCGTCTGAAAGAAACCCTATGTCCTGCATATACTTCAAGATGCTTTCTCTGCCGACTGACAGTTCATGATATGCCCGGGAAGCGTAAGCTTTCTTTTCCTTGTGGGAATCTGGAAGTTCTCTCATTCCTGCCTTTCTTCTGTTCCTGTGGATTCTGCTGTATATTCCAAAGTTAAGCAACAGCGATTGAACTTCCTGTAGCATTTCCTCACTGATTGATATTAGCCTGACACTATATCCGGAATTCGACGTAATAGAGACCGTTCCATCTGCCTCGAAGAGCCCCTGTAGAAATCCTCTTTGCATCTCCCTGCTTCCAGTCATCACAGCGTCCGGAACATGGAGCTCATTTTCTACGAGACCAATCTGAATTGCATATTCTTTCAGACTTTCTGATGCACCCGAGGGTATGCTCCTTCCCTCACGATTGACAACGCCAACCTCGTAGTCGAGATTGCTAGAGGATTTTTTGACCATCTTGTTGACGTATTCCGCAGATTGTGGAGCAGGCGTGCGATCCGTATTGTAAAATGGCGTTACCGCTCTCTTTTTTCCTGGTCCCTTGCTTATGTGACCATTACCAACAAGCCATCCGAGTGCACGACCCTCCTCCAGGTTACCTTCCTCTCCGAACGCTCCGCCGTTGTTCATGATACGGACCTTTTCCCCGATATTCAGGTCTCCTGCCTTCACCCAACCCCTCTCTTCGCTGTATACAAGGTGATCGCTTGTCAACCTGATTCTGAAACCCTCCCTTGTCTTGAGTTTTATGACAGGTTTCACTCCGGTCATGAAGACGTTGGAAGCGTGCTGTACCTTTCTTCCGGAATTCCTGCTATCGGTGATGACGTCCACAGGATTTCCTTCCAGATACAGATCTCTTGCTCTCCTTATACCACGTGATGTATATATGAACGTGTCACCGGTTATACACGGGTTTGTAGCCTCTATCTCACTTATGTGAGACACCGGGTTCTTCCTGTTTATCTCGTCAAGGAATATGAGTCCGGGGTCGGCTGTCTTCCACGCCTGGTTTATTATAGTATCCCACATTGTGCTGGCCTTTATCCTGCCGGTTACCCTGCCATCCCTCGGGTTCTTGAGTTCGACGTAGCCATCGGAGTCAAGCTTCTCGAAGAACTCATCGGTCATTCCGACAGATATGTTGAAATTGCTGAGTATGGTGTTCTCCGCATCCTTGCTCAGGATGAAATCCATGATATCCGGGTGGTCATACCTGAGTATCCCCATATTGGCGCCTCTTCTTTTTCCGCCCTGCTTAATAACATCGGTAGTCGTGTCGAATATCCTCATGAATGATACCGGACCAGATGCAACGCCCTTTGTAGAACCGACTATATCATCCTTTCCGCGAAGCCTTGAGAATGAGAAGCCGGTGCCACCTCCTGACTTGTGTATCTCTGCTGTGTATTTCAGTGCGCTGAAAATTCCATCTACACTGTCATCAACAGGCAACACGAAGCAGGCCGAAAGCTGGCCGAGTCTTGCCCCGGCATTCATCATGGTTGGTGAATTGGGAACGTATTCGAGGTTGAGCATCATTTCCTCATATTCATTGATCATTTCCTCGAAGCTTGTTGGCTTGGTGTAGATGAAATTCATGAACTCGTCAAATGTTCCCTTTAGCTGGCCTTCCTTTGCCAGTTCGTCAAATCCCCTGTTGAGCACCTCTATCTGTGTCTTTGACAGGGCTGAAATCTTCTTCCCGTTTTCCGGTAGCTTTCCAGTTAGCTGGTAGGTTCTGTACTCATATAGAGCGTCTATAATCCCGACATGGCTGGCAACTCTCCTGAACATCTGTCTTGGTGTCTCTATTATCTTCCCTTCCTCGTCCTTTAGAAGATACCTTGCCTCAAGCACCTTAATTGCGTTAATTGACAGTTTAAGGTCATCTTTTACACCTATGGATGCCTTTTCATCGCGGATGATTCTCCTCCTTTCCCTGTACAGTATGTATGCCTTTGCCACTTCTACAAAGGACTGGTCATTGCTCGAGTATCCCATGAGGGCACTTTCCACCTTGTCCTGTATCTGCTCCACCGTGGGTTTCTGAGTTATTTTTGAAATTTCACTGACTGCTCTCTTTGCTACTTCTTCGGCATCCTTCATTGTGCCTACTTTTACTGAAAGCATTGCTTTGTATATTGCCCTGATAATCTTCCCTTCGTCGAAGGAAGCCTCGGTCCCATCTCTTTTGATAATAGTCTTAATCATTGGTTCACCCGGAAGATCGCGAAAATATTCTCTTCCTTATACATAAACATCTTAACGGTATATTTTACTTTATTCACTGAATTGACTACTTTGATTCAGCTTGTAAACATATCTGATCAAATCAGTGATCAATGTCTGTTATCATATCTATTCCTATGTTGGTGACCAACTAGCATTCGTAGGACTTTACTATGAAATATATTGCAATTCCGGCCCCTTAATTCCTAACCTTTATATAAGTATATAAAGATGAAACAGACCTGCGTCGATCTACAGGGTATATCATGGTCGCTTGCAAGATAGAGCCCCCATCATCCGGATTTTTGCGTAGATTCATTAAATCAGAGGGGATTCTGATACATGAAAACCGTTGAATGTGTTCCAAACTTCAGCGAAGGAAAAAACAGGGCGCTTGTTGACCAGATCGTTTCTGAGATAACTAAGGTCGATACTGTCAAGCTTCTTGACGTGGAACTTGATCCAAACCATAACAGGTCAGTGGTATCGTTTGTAGTATCATACGATAATGCAGTAAAAGCTGCATTTGCAGGGATAAGAAAGGCCTCTGAACTCATAGACATGAGAAAGCATAGCGGTGAACATCCCAGATTCGGCGCCTCCGACGTGATCCCCTTCATACCGATTTCCGGCACGACTCTGGATGATTGCGTAAAACTTGCCACGGATCTTGGAAAAATGGTGGGGGAACAGCTTAACATTCCAGTCTATCTGTATGGATCCGCCGCAAGATCTGATGCCAGAAGAAATCTGGAGGATATCAGGAACAAGAGTTTTCAGTATGAACAGCTCTCTGTTGCCATCAGCAAGGAAGAATGGAAACCTGACTTTGGACCTTCGAAAATGGGCACCGCAGGAGCCTCAATAATTGGCGCTAGGGATTTCCTGATCGCTTACAACGTTAACCTGAACAGCAGGGACATATCCGTTGGCAAGAAGATAGCAAGGGCACTGAGAGCAAGGGATGGTGGACTCACCTTCGTAAAGGCACTCGCGTTTAACCTCGAGGATAAGGGGATGATACAGATATCCATGAACCTCACCAGCTTCAGGAAGACTCCAATATACCGTGCATTTGAGTTGGTGAAACTGGAAGCTTCCAGATATGGAATCAGTGTTGCTGAATCTGAGATTGTAGGCTTAGTTCCCATGGATGCCATTACGGAGACCGCTCAGTTCTATCTTCAGCTGAATGGCTTCAGTACAGCACAGATTTTTGAGAAGAAAATGTGGGGTGATTAATCTGGAAGATATTGATAGTTTCATGAAAAGGTTAGCCAGCGGCTCACCTGCTCCTGGCGGTGGTGCGGCAAGCGCCCTGGTGTCAGTTGTGGCGTCTTCTCTTGCCTCAATGGTTTCTGCGTTGACCGTTAACAAGAAAGGCTACGAGGCGGAAAGGGAAAGGATGCAGGAAATTGAGAAGACTGCAGCAAGCGCGTCCATAAGATTGCGGAACCTGATGGAAGATGATGAGGCTGCTTTCAACCTTATAGTATCTGCATGGGGGTTGCCAAGGGGCACGGACACCGAAAAGGCAAGAAGGAGGGAGGAGATAGAAAAGGCTACGCTGGTTGCCATAAGCGTTCCAATCAAGATTGCCAGGGAGTCACTTGGCATACTGGAAATGGCTTCCTATCTCACTGCCAAGGGCAATAAAAACGCAATCACGGACAGCGCATGCGCGTCAGAGTTCGCAATGGCAGCCTTGAGAGGATCACTCTACAATGCAAAGATAAACCTGAAATCCATATCCGACCTGGACAAGAGAACAGAAATTGACGCTAAGATACGCATGATACTGGACACCGGCCTCGATCTGTACAGGAATAATGAAAACACCGTAAGAAAGATATTGGCTTAGTCAGGCTACAGCAATATTTTTAGCCAACTATACATAACGCAGCCATGGAAGATGAACTGCTGGTTCAGCCTACCATGGACGATTTTCTGGCTGCAAAGAAGGAACTGGAAGGGAAGATAAACAGAACACCACTGAACTATTCCTCGACGTTCAGCAGGATGTACGGAGCCGACATTTTCTTCAAAATGGAGAACATCCAGAAAACGGGGTCATTCAAGGCGAGAGGGGCCATATTTAAAGTGTCCAGGCTCACAAACGACCAGAAAAGAAGAGGAGTAATAACCGCGAGTGCCGGAAACCACGCCCAGGGAGTGGCATATGCAGCTATGATCAACGGGATAAACGCCAAGATCGTCATGCCGGAGTACACAGTCCCTGCAAAGGTCAATGCAGTGATGGACTACAAGGCGCAGGTGGTGCTCTCTGGCGCTGACTACAATGAAGCCCACATAAGGGCTGATGAGATCTGCAAGGTTGAGAACAGGACATTCATAGACGCGTTCAATGACCGGTGGATAATATCAGGCCAGGGTACCATAGGCCTGGAGATACTCGAGGATCAGCCGGACATTGATATCATACTCGTCCCAATCGGTGGTGGTGGACTCATATCAGGCATAGCACTGGCTGCCAAGATGTTAAAGCCTGGCATAAGGGTTATCGGGATTCAGTCGGAGCAGGCAGATTCCATGAAGCAATCCGTTGCCGCGGGGAAGATAGTACCATATACGAGCACAAACACAATTGCAGACGGCATTTCGGTCAAATATCCCGGAGAACTTAACCTCCGTATAGTTCAGAAATACGTTGACGACATTGTTACTGTCAGTGACGAAAGCATTGCAATGGCGCTTTACAAGCTCCTTGAAAGAAACAAGATTCTTGTTGAGCCTTCTGGAGCTGTAGGGCTTGCAGCACTGATGGAGGGTAAGATCGATGTTAGGGGAAAGAAAGTGGCAATTGTCCTCTCAGGAGGAAACGCCAACCTTCTGCTTCTTTCTAAGATAATATACAAGGCTATGGAGATTGAAAACCGCCTTGTAAGGATTGATTTCCATATTCCGGACAGGCCTGGGACGCTGATGAAGATAGCCACGACAATTTCGTCCGTAGGTGGCAATATCTACCACGCGCAGGTAGACAACATGGAAAGGAGCACACCGGTCGGATTCCAGAGCGTGAAGTTTACAGTCAATGTGAGAGGCAAAGCCCATGCTGACGAACTTATAGACAAGCTTAAGACCCTGGGCTATTCATTTGAAGTTGAAACGTGATTCAGTACCTTATGGAGAAATCCCCATAATCAACGTGAGGCAGGAATCTCATTTCCTTTTCAGTGACAGTTGCGCCTGGAAGAGACAGACATTCATTGATTACCTCCATCACTGTCTGTTCCGGACCGCTTAAGCAAGCTTCCACCGATCCATCCTCTGCATTCCTTATCCAGCCTGAAACGCCTCTGCTGTTAGCGATAACGGAAGCGTTTCTCCTGAAATTAACACCCTGAACCTTTCCTTTAAACCTGACTTTTACGGTTATCAGCTGCGTTTCCACTGTTTCAGCTCCCTGCATGAATTGATTCTGTACTCTTCCTGCCTATGATTCTACCAATCTCCGCCATCTCCGCAACTCTGGTAGCGTTTGGCCCGCGTATGGGAAAACTTGCTACAAAGACCAATGAATCATGAATCCGGGAATCCTGGAGACCAATGCTGAATTCTTTCTTTCCGGAGAACGTTGCGTAAGTCACCTTACCAATGAAGCATACTATCCTGGGCTTCGTCGTCATAATTGCGTTATGAATCCTTGCCACCCCGTCACGCTCCTCGCCCTTCTTGAGACCTGTGGTATTGATTGTCGGCCTGTCCACCAGATTCAGAAAGCCATACCTGTAAACGTCAGGGAAGTCAACAGAATACACCTTTCTGAGGTTGTCTTCATTCCTCAGATCCTCCACGGGATTGTCTATCAATCCCGCCCTTGAAAGATTATACCAGAAATTCTTGTTGTTCGAGAAAGGGACGCCTCTACTGAACGATCCGGGATGTGGGTTGATGCCTACAAAGAGTATCAAGGCATTCTCAGGTACGTTGTAATGTATCATTCTTTCCCCCATAGGTTATGTTTTCTCCACTAACTTCAGCAAATGGCGTTAATTTATGGATGGAAAGCCTGGTCCCGCCCGAGATCTCATACACACGGTATCCCCTGACAAGCATTGCGTCCGCTATTAGCGAGCGATGGCAGCTGAATGGATTTCCCTCTGCACACATTATGGCTACCCTGTTCTTTCCGGCCAGATCCTGCAGATCAGTAAGGGCATCCCTGAACTGTTCTGTCTGCATATAATCAGCGAATCCCCTGAAACTTTCGTTGATCCATCCGCTGTTTACCGAATTCGCCATAGGTTTACGCAGTCCTCCCAGTCCTTTCATGTGAATGTACGATACACCTGCAGCTTCAAGTTCACCCGGCAGGGAATCGATGTTGAACTCCGGTCTGTGCCGAGATTTCGGGATTGTACGTACATCCACAAGGACATCAATACGGTTGACCTTGAGCAGCGTGACAAATTGATCAAACGGCCTGTTTGAATAACCCACTGTAAAGAGGATTCTTTCACTCTTGCCCATAGCTGCTGACTTGTCCTGCAAACCTGTCACACTCCCATGGCTTTTTGTGATAAAAATAATTCTGACATCCTCTCCTCCCTGAAGGTCGGAGCTTTCTTGATCATTTTTTCGTAAAAATATTGCTCCTACTAATTCCTGCTCACAACTGTGACTATATCCTGGTCCTTGAGGTCATAGTCCAGACCGGCCCTGATTTCTCCCATTTTCCTGTTGGGGCCTGTCATTATTGCATACCTGAATGAGGATAACATTTCCCTACTTATTTTCCTGCAGACATCACGTACCTTGGAACCCTGAGTGAGGACCAGCGGTCTTTCAAAGTCCACCTTTCCCGCCTTGTCCTTTAGATAAATCCTAACGAACTGCAGGGATTCAAAAATTGCGTCCTTTAGTTTCTCAATCCCTATTCCCTTTGACGCTGAGACCTCCACAACCGTACCCCATTGCTTCTTGAGGGCTTCTATTCTAGCTTCGTCGTGGGGTATGTCTATCTTGTTAACAGCCACTATTGATGGCACATAAACAACATTACCCTTAAGAAAGTCTATGAGGTCATCCGCTGTTATCCGCTCCCTGATGTACAGTTCTGCGTTGGTAATCTTGAATTCCTTTAGTATTTCCCTGATGGAATCCTCGTCAAGTAGCGTTCCTTTGGGCCTGTAAACCTTAAGACCTCCACTGTTGGTCTTCTTCAGTGAGACATTTTTCCTCTTCCTGTTGAGAACAATCCCCGCTTTGTAGAGCTCATTCTGTATCTTGTCGACCCCCTGCGTCTGGACATCCACGACTATGACTATGAGATCAGCGCTTCTCACCGTACTCAGAATTTCCCTGCCTCTACCGGAACCGGAAGCTGCATTTTCTATTATGCCTGGAAGATCAAGGATTTGCACCCTTGCTCCGTTGATCTCCAATATTCCTGGAATCACACGCAGCGTCGTGAATGCAAAGTTGCCTACCTCACTGTCAGAATCCGTGAGCTTATTCAACAGGCTGCTCTTTCCAACGTTTGGGAAGCCGACAAGTGCAACTGTGGCGTCACCACTCTTTGGTATGGAAAAACCTGTGCCGCCATGACCTTTGTGCGACTCTGCTTCCATCTGAAGCTTGGAAATCCTTGCCTTCAGCAACCCAATATGTCTTTCAGTCGCCTTGTTGTACTGAGTTTTCTTGATCTCTTCCTCTATCTCGCGAATCCTGTCCTCTATCCCGGCCATTTGCTGTACAACGATACCATCGAATTACTTTAAGTTGACTGAATCTTTCAGGGGAACCCTGGCGTTTTTCAGCGGGTTTCAACGTACTGTCTCTGCCCTGAATGCCCTGAGGAACAGGATGGACACTGCGCAAGCAGATATCACAATGCCTATGATCGTGAAGAGCGATCTGTCAGAACTCAGCTCGATTATAACTCCACCGATTGCTCCGGATAGGAATGTCATTGAGAGAGCAAGCGTATTGAAAAGTCCCATGATCCGTGCCATCATATCTGAAGGTATGTGCCTGTTGAGCACAGCAAACATCGGTGGATTTATCATTCCGATCATCGCGCCCATCACGAACACAGGTATATAGAGCAAATAAGCTGACCTGATGAATGTGACGGAAACGAATGCTATGCCGACCATTAGAAGCAGTGGCATGGCTATGTGATCTAGTCTCCCCTTCAACCTTGCACCCGGGATTGATCCTGCAGCTATCCCTGCGGATATCGCTATGAATATGAAACTAAGATATATGGCGGGTAGCTGGAACACATCCTGGATCATTACAGTGAATGCTATTCCTATCATGGCAACGGCCATGTTTGCTACAAGCGTAAGAAAGAGCCCCTCCTGAAGAAATCTATCTCCTGCGAGAAACCTTAGACCTCCACGCAGTCCGTCAGCAACTGATGAAGAGTGCGGGTCTGCTTCTTGATGCCGGATAAGGAAGAGCGGTATTGCCGCAATAAGGAAAACCACTGCCAATGCTGTTACGCCGGCCATAATACCAATGAACAGGAACACGCCAGACAGAAGGTAACCAAAAACTTCGGCTATTGATCCGATACCGTTCATCACCGATGATCCTCTCTGATAATCCTCTTCCTTCAGAAAGATCTTGAACCATACTGCCCTGACCGCATTTGTCACATCTGAGGTAAAGCCTACCGCGATCACGGATAGGTATATGAAGAAAACCGCTAGGCCATAAATGTGCAGAACTGCTGCGGCCATCAGGAGTAGAACTGCTGCTGACCTTGATATAACTGCTGTTATTGCTATGGTTTTCTTGTGCCTAGACCTGTCAATGAAAGCCCCGACTATAAACGAAAAAAGAAGGGGGACAGAGAAAAGGCCGTCCGCCAGTCCGGAGATTATTGGTGATCCAGTGATCTTTAGTGTGATCCAGATAACCATTAAGGAGAAAGCCGATATTCCTGTTCTTGACACGGAGAAACTTCCCATTACCATTCTGAAATTTGTTTTCATTTCATATAAATAATCCCTTGTCATATAAATTACCACCTACATATAACATAAAGTTATACGTAGATATTTAATTGATATATAAATGTAGGGTAACATGGACTCAAAGGATAGGGGCATGACCCTGGCGAATTCATTCAAGAATCCCACAAAATTGGAAATTGTATCTGTGCTCATTCAGAAAGGTAAGATGACCGTTACACAGATGTCGAGAATCATAGGAACCACAAAATCGAATCTCTACCAAGCAATTGCGGAGCTTGTATCGGATGGCCTGGTGAATCCACCTGAGGTAAAGGTTACAAAGAATTATGTGGAAAAGTTCTACACAATAAACGAACAAGCTTTTTCGGAGGTATCTGCGGAAGAATGGAAGGAAAAACTGTTGTCACTCAGCAATGAAGACCTGAGGGACCTGATTGTCTCGTTTCTTCTCACTCAATCCGTGATAATGAAGATAATGGCAGAGGAATTCAACATGTTGAACGCCCCGGCAATGGAAAACCTCAAGGAGATTTTAAAACTTGGTTTCATGTTTCTTTCCTACTCAAAGCTTTCCAATGAATCATATATCAAGACCTCATCTATTTTGAAGACTGTTGAAGGCACACTCAATGAATTGGAAAAGCAGGACAACACGAAGAACCCAAAAAACATGCTGTTGCTCGTTGGCATTCCTTCCCTGGACCTTCTCAAGGTATTGAAATGATCAAATATCTAAGGTTATTGCATCTTCTGATTTCAAAGGGGGATGCGATCGCGAGTTGGTTGATTCCATAAATTTGTAGATCCAGATGCTATCTTTGAACGCCCTGTTCCCCCAAAATGAGTCTTTTTCAATCACCTTCAGGGAATCTGAATTTCCGGTTTTCAGTCGCTTCTTTCACTGCTTCCATAGATGCAGAATCCTTATTGCTGAAAAATCATAGATTAAGGACTCCTCATGTGGGTTGCGTTCATGCAACAAGATCAACAGACCTCTCGGTTATTTCAGAATTTTTACTTCGTCCTTTTGATTTGTTATTGGATAGGAGACCCTGAAAGACTGGTTCTTCGATGAGTATGTGTCTCCTCAACGTGGAATCAAATTCCAGAACGGTATTTTCATTCTGCCTTCCCTTCGAAGATAGAAGTTCAACAATACGGTTGCCTGTTTCCTGGTGATGATCAATCATAAAATATTCAACGCCGACACCATACCCATGTGACTTCATTTAAAATGGAGGATAAACGTCTATGTCTCCATCCGACGTCCTCTCCTCCCTGAAGGATCGGAGCTTTCTAGCTCATTTTTTGTAAAAATAATCGGGAAACATTTAATTATGATTTTAAGCTTTATATATTATGGGTCTCAAAGACTCCCTTTCCTTCAAGGGATCGATAGCTACGCAGCTGCTCAGGGATCAACACATTATAACTGTAGAGTTTGCTGAAGGATACCTGAACAACAGCATTGACGCCAACAAATTCCTTGAACACGTTGATTACTCCATAGGCGTACATTTTCCTCTTGAGGACAATTTCCTTATACCCATATTCCGCCCATACCTGAAAAAATACCTTGATTTTGAGGAACCCATCAGGGTGATTTCCGGAGAACACCAGACAATAAAGCGGGAGAGACAGCTTATTTACAGACCCAGGTTGAATGAGGTTGATGAAGAAGTTGAGATCACACCGGATGAGCTGTTTGGGAAATGCGGAGTCATCGCGAGAACACTACTGCAGCACATATACAAAGAGGAAAATGGGCTATTTGGACTCGTGGAAACATATCTGCCGGAATCTGAAAAGAAGGAAGTTTCGGTGAAACTTGAAGAAAACCTTCCCATTCTTGAAAAGAAATTCAGGAAATAGTACCGGGTGAACCACCCCGCGCTAACGCATGGGTCTATGGTTTCAAGGGCCAGTATCTGCCAGTATGGATATATTCCGCGGAGGCCAGAAGTTGTGATTTCCACGGGCGTAGATTCTGGCTGCGCCGATCCTGCTTTTATCTATTGTTCCCTTTCATCCCATCCATAATGGAACGGGCCTTCCCACCGGCATAGGTTAAACCCGCAATATGGCAACCGCACTGGTGCAAGATAGATGAGGCATCGGGCATAAGCTGCCCTGTGGATATTGTTACGCGCGATGGTCGAATATGCATATTCTTCAAAAATGCTAAATAGTGATCTATAGTTACGGAGCCATTGTCCGAATTAAGTGATTTCATAATAAAGAACAATCGCGTTACTGCTCCCATTATCTCAATAATCGCGTCTGTAATCCTTATTTATGCATCTCTTTTCATTTCTGAGATATTGCTTTTCATGGTTCCCGTTGCAGTCTTCATTGTGATGCATTACACGAAAATGTACAGGATCAAGACGAGGATACTGGGCAGCCTTATGATCTTCATAATTGTTGCAATTCTCGCCGCTGCTATTTTTTCTGACAACGTGTACAGCTATGAGCAGCTCCCCATATCAAACACATCTTCATTCGGAACAATTACAACTTACGTTACGCCATTTTCTGGTGTGAACAGGGACTATAATTTTACTATGGTTGTAAATGCGAGTTCTCCCGTCAACATAGGCGAGTTTGATCCCACTATAAATATAACCAACGGAGCTACAGATCTTATAATTCATCAGTCCCAAATAAACCATATAAATAAATCTACCAGTGATTACATATTCTATTCTACCATCGATAATCTGTCCGCAGGCATTTACACATATAACTTCTCTCTTAACAGCACCTTATACATATCCAATGGACAGGGCCCTATAAACACATATGAGACAACATATTTTGAGGACAATATTCCCGGTTACGTCATAAGCGACCTGATAATTTTTGAACTGATATTCCTAATAGGTGTGTTTCTCGCAAGAAGCATTTCAAATAGCAGACGACACGATCCGACAAAAAATCCTAAATAATATATATAGAAATTCAATCACTTATATATGGGTAAAACCGTTAGGAAGATTCAGCTCACCGGAGGCTCTACTTATATAGTTTCTTTGCCATCAGAATGGATAAGGGAGAATAGGCTGACAAAGGGAAGCGAGGTGAGGCTGGAGGACGTCAATGGAGATATTCTTATATCATCGAACAAGTCCAACATCAAGGAAAACATCAAGACGCTCAGGATTACGGACAGCATTGATCTCAAAGTCTTAGATAGGACACTGACCTCACTATATATCTCTAATTTCGACACGATTGTGGTTAAATGCAAGGATTATATGGGTTCAGCCCTGAGGGACGAAATTAGGAAGTTTTCAAAGCTGGTAATGGGGGTAGAGATATTCGAGGAATCATCAGATTCAATAGTACTGCAGAACGTACTTGATTCGTCGTCCTTTCCGATACCAAATGCGATAAGGAGAATGTCCCTTAACGTTACAACCATGATAGCTGATGTGATTGAGGCAATAAAGAGAAAGGATAACGCACTGTTCAGCAGCGTTATTGACAGGGATGACGACGTCGACCGATATCAGTGGTACATCTACAGGGAAGTCCGGAAGAAGGGTAATGAGAGAGAATTCAACATTTTTTACCTCATTGTGTCGCGGATTCTGGAAAGGATCGCGGATCATGCCGTGAACATATGCAGACTCTGGATTGAGAACAATTCGGAGCATTCTGCAAACGCGGATGGCATCTTGGGACCCCTTGAAATATCATTTAGCCTGTATCAGGAATCCATTGATGCGTTCTACGCCAGGAATTATTCCATATTGAATGGTTTGATAGGCAGGAAAGCTGAGATATCCGATCTGAAGCGTGAAAAGCTGAATGAGTTCAAGAGGGATAAGAACGTGACGTTCCTTTCAACATCAATGGAAGAGGTTACCAGAATCGGGCATTATGCCACTGACATAGCAGAGCTAGCAATGGACATGATCCTTTCGGATCAGGTTGATATCTCAATCTAAAGATCAACACGCTCTATTTTCGGGTTTCCCGTCTCTCCACTGAGATATGCAGCCTTGACCTGCGTATCGTGATTGAAAATGCAAAGTGCATGATCCCTAATAGCCTTCGATATGAGTTTCTTCTTCCAATAGAGAGTATCCATGGGAAAACCATCGATTGCAGTTATGTAGGGGAGCCTTAGGTGGAAGGAAGTTGGAACAAGATCGCCAAAATAAATTAGTTCTTCCATGCCGGTTCTATAGATAATAACCTGGTGTCCACGTGTGTGACCGCCGGATTTCACTACTTGAAGCCCATCCTTTATGCGTACCGATCCATCAATTGCACGGAAGCCTCCCGGTGTTTTTGGATATTTTCTATAACTGCTCCTTGTAATCTCGTTTGGGTGTCTCAACCCTGAAACCTCATCCTTCTGTGCAATTAGTTTCGCCCTTCTGAAAATAGGTTTTCCATCGGAATTGAATGAATTCCCCATATGGTCAAAATGAAGATGCGAATGAACAATGAGGTTCAGATCATCAGGATTTACAAAGGTCTGGATCTGATTGATCAGATCTTCACCCCTCTCCACTTCATATATTTTTTTAAACTTCTCATCTTCCAGATCGCCAATTCCGGAATCCAGAAGCACACTGTAAGATCCATTTATGATCAAGGGTATATTCAGTGCAAGTTTTATCCTGAAATTCAAGTCTGCAGTGAACGCCTTTGACCAGACCGGCCTTGGGACAATGCCGAATATCGCGCCTGGATCTAGCGTAAAATACCCATCGGATAGTAGCTTTACTTCAGACTGGATGGACATGATTCTATATGCGGAATTGGCTATAAAATCCTCTGAGTGCTGATGAACATACAGACTAATATGCATAGTATGCTGTGGGAAATATTTATATATATTCTAATTAGTTAACGCTTTGTATGGACGATAATGATCAGGGAAGCATGCTTGCAGGTCTGATAACTACCCTGCTGCTTATGCTGATCCTTGGATTGTTTTATTTCGTTTATGCGCTGATAGCCGGTGTCATAGCCGGGGTTGTTGCGCGACGCGCTTCAAAGGGAACTGTCGGCGCCCTGGTTGGATCGGCAATAGCAGCTGCGGTCATTGTTCTCCTGTCTGCTTATGAATATTCTGCCATTACTTCGTTTATACAGAATAATCTCGGCACTGGTCCATATGTCACTTTGCTCGTTTCCCTCATGACAACTTATAAGAACTTGACAGTTACAGCCGCAATAATTACATCAGTGGTGAATCTCATCATACCTGCAATGGCAGGTGGATTCATAGGTGGTGCACTCGTAGGAAGAGTGTACACGATTGAGAATGCCCCTGTTGTGGAAGTAAGCAAGCCGCTGCCTGCAAAAACGCAACCAGTAGCCCCTGATCAGGAGAAGCAGTTGCAGAGGCTCAAGAAGATGAAGGAATCTGGAACGATTTCCAATGAAGAGTACGAGAACCTCAGGAAGAGGTTCACTGGCGATCGCTAGTATAGTCTTAGTGGAGTAGATGTGTTATGGTAAAACTTTTCAATAAAACCCCAAAAAAGAAGCAGAGGGAAGAGGTAAGAACAAAGATAGAGGTGATCACGGTCGGTGACACTCCGCCCATTGTTGAAGCAAGGAAATTGATAGGGGATAATAATCCAAGGGCCGCCATAATAAATTCGTTCAATGCTGTGAAGGCTGATTATATACGCTTTTTTGGACTAAAGCAACCTGGAAGAGAAACAGCGAGGCAGTTTCTTGCCAGGTCATTTAGGGAAATGAATGTCAACGTTCCAGAAGATTCAATGATGGATTCGGTCATTTTTCTAGATTCAGTTAAATCTCCCCCGGCAAACCTTCCCAAGGAAATGGAAAACCGGTTTACCGTCTTGAAAAAGATAACCAGTTTCTGCCTCAACTATTACGAACGTGCCAAGTTCTCAGATCCCATGGAAGTAGACGAGGGAAAGATAATAGAGAAATTGGAAGATATCTATACATATATGGATATAACGAAGCTATACTTCCCCTATGGTAAGGTTACAACCAGGGAAATCGGGGAAAACGAGCCAGCTCAGGAAAGCGTGGAGGAAAAGCCCACCATTCCCAATTCTGAAACTCTTGCTGGGACGGAAGCAGACGCAGGCATGATAGAGGATATGCTCAAGTCAGGTATAATAAATCAGGAAGAGTATGAAAGCCTGATTTCTAAAGTAAACGGGAACAGAAAAGAAACGGATCAGGATGCAACAGGTCAGTCTCCTTGATTGCCTGACCTCATCCTGTTGCCAATAATGGAAACTTCGTTTATTATGTTAAGGTCGTCCATATTGCTGGTGTCTCCTATATTCTCCCCAATGAAAGCTTTTCTAAGTATCCTTCGCATGATCTTCCCGTTTCTTGTTTTTGGCAATTTCTCAAGGTGAATTATGTATTTCGGGGAAAAGGATTTTCCAAGATCTCGCTCTATCTGCGCAGCAATACTGCGTTTTACGGCTTCTTCATCCGTCCCTAGGTAGAAAACGCATATGGCTTCTCCCTTAATTTCATCAGGTATTCCCGTTGCAGCGCTCTCAAGCACCCCTTCGACCTTCATTACAACATTTTCTATCTCGTTTGGTCCAACCCGTTTCCCTGAAACCTTAATCACTTCATCAGATCTGCCGTAAAGATAGAAATAGCCATCTCTGTCCATCTCTGCCCAATCCCCCTGGGACCAGGCTTCTCCAAATTTCCCCCAGTATGCCTCCCTGTACTTTTCCGGATCTTTCCATATTCCTCTCGTCATTGAAGGGCAGTGACTTTTAGAAACCAAGTAACCAACCTCGTCATACACCTCATCGCCTTCTTCGTTGAACACGGATACGTCCATTCCCAACCCTCTGTAGAGGCATCTTGGCTTAAGGGGCAGCGCAGGGTTTGAAGCCAGAAAGCATCCAATGATGTCAGTTCCACCAGAAACGTTTGATATGGGCGTGTTTGAACCTCCAAATTGCTCAAACAGCCACATCCAGGATTCGTTATCCCAGGGTTCTCCCGTTGAGCCAAATACCCTGATATTTTTCATCGGCTCCCTGATTCCCCTATGTTTCATCAGTCTGACAAATGTAGGAGAAAGTCCAAGAATGGTAATTTTATTTCTCTCAATTAATTTCCAAGTCCTTGTGGAATCTGGATAGTCTATAGCCCCGTCATAGACAAAGATGGCCCCTCCAAGCGCGTTCGACCCTATTATTGCCCATGGACCCATCATCCACCCAAGATCGGTGATCCAGAATAGGCGATCCCCTTTCTTGAAATCCATGTAATATTTTACTTCCTTGACTATGTTTATGAAGCTCCCCCCGTGGACGTGCATTGTCCCCTTCGGCTTTCCGGTTGTTCCTGACGTATAGAGCATTATTGCAGGTTCCTCGCTTTCCATCTCTACGCTCTTCACGTAGGTTCCGGATGAAACCAGACCGTAGAAATCGTGCTCGTTATGGCCAGGAGTTTGAAGGTTCAGGGCAATTATAGTTATGCCCTCTATTGACCTCACGCTGTTGATTACGTCGATATGCTTTCCCTTTCTTGTTGTTGAGGATACTGTGAAAAGGATTTTTATTCCTGCATCCCTCACTCTTGTACTGACTGCGTCAATTCCGTATCCCGAGAACATGGGTACGGCGATGGCCCCAATTCTCATGATGGAATACATTGCCATAACGCTCTCCTTAAGCAGGGGCATATATATTCCAACCCTATCTCCCCTCTTAACTCCAAGTTTCTTTAGTGAGCCGGATAACTTTCCCGTTATCTCATCAAGTTTTGAAAAGGACACCTCGCCGCTTATCCCCTCCTCGGTCTCGAAGACTATTGCAGCATCTTCACTCTCTCTGTATCTTTCAACACAATTCCGCACTATGTTTATGCCGCCCCCTACAAACCATCTGGTCCACATTTTTCCAAGAGAATCATCTGTGATCTTAAGGTATGGCTTTGTGAACTCAACGTTACAATCCTCAATTACTGCTTTCCAGAACCACTCCCTATCTCTGTCTGCTCGTTCATACAGTTCCTTTATGGAATCTATTCCGTGCTTCGAAGCAAACTTCATGATATTTGTGTTGCTGACTTTCCCGCTATCTGGAACATAAACGTATTCACCCATCTTCTGGACTATGCAATAACCAGCTATAATTTTTTTCGCGTATGTGCCATCCATCATCCGTGAGTCTGACATCCTCTCCTCACTGAAGGATCGGAGCTTTCTTGCTCATTCGTTTGTAAACGGGTCGCTAGCAGCATTGGTTCCCTTGAAAATACGACTCTCCATATGGACGTTGAATCGTTTGCTTCCTCCTATTTCCTGAAATATCTGCAGATAATTTGCACATTATTCTTACACAATTTTTAAAATTGCCCTTATCCGCCAATGATCTGCCTAACAACCGGAAATTTTAAAATACGGCAAGACTGATAACCGCCTGATAAGTTGAACGGCAGTATTTACGAGCGGGAACTCGCGGCACTTCTGTCCGGTAATCCGGCATACATAAGAAAGATGTACAGAAACACTGACGAGAAATCACTGGCAATATTGCTCTCACTGGAAGAGAAGCCTTTCTATGTTACCAGGGCGGCTGGTTCTCTGGGGGCTGATTTGATTGCTCTCAGGGATGATCTGTCACTGGTTATTGAAGTAAAATCATCAATAAAGAGTACTCTGATGTTTACAGAGGCTTCTGGTCAGAGGCAGGAGCAGGCAAAAAGACTTCAGGAAAAATGCTCAAAATCTGGACTTTTCATCACATATGCTTACCGGCTTAAGAATTACCACGGAGATTCCTGGAGGTTGTTCTCAGTCCCTGGAAATCCTAAGGGAAATCTTCGTTATACTTACGAAATTCTTCCAAAAATGCAGAAGACAAAAGATGGGAATTACACTCTTCGCTGGGAAGAGGGAATTCCTCTGGTAAAATTTGTAGATTATATAAACCAGAAAATTTAGTGGTTAAAGGGATTGTTTTATGGCTTTCTCCAGCGTCTCCATGCCCATCTCAACCTGTATCTTGTTGACATTTAGAGCCGGGATCAGTCTTATGGCACTTACGCCTGTTGAAAGAAGCAGAAGGCCATTCTTGTAGCTTGCCATTTCCACATTGTCTCTCAGTTTCGCATCTGGCTCCCTTGTTCTCTGATCCTTTACAAAATCGATGGCGAGCATCAAACCAATTCCCCTTACATCTCCTATCTGAGGATATTTTTCCTTGAGCTCGTTCAGCCTCTTCTTCATGTATTCTCCCTGTATCTTGGCGTTTTCTACGGCCCTTTCCTTCTTCATTGCCTCAATTGTTGCAACGCATGCCACCGATGCAAGGAGATTTCCACCAAAGGTGTTGGAATGAAGACCCTGTTGGGGGAAGTCCAGGTCGGCCTTAACAACTGATGCGCCCATTGGTATTCCGGATGCTATGGACTTGGCCAGGGACATTATCTCGGGTTCTACGCCGAAGTGCTCCGAAGCAAACATTTTCCCGGTTCTTCCGAATCCGGACTGCACCTCATCCATTATTGTTATTATGCCATTTTCCTCTGCTAGCTTCTTAAGTTTCTTATGGAAATTCATGGGCGGCACGATGTACCCACCCTCGCCCTGTATAGGTTCGACCAGGAAAGCTGCGATATCTTCAGGCGGTACCTGCATCTTGAAAACATAGGTCTCTATGTAATCAAGCACCCGGTTTGTCAGTTCATCAGGACTTTCATAGCCGTCAATTCCAAACGGATTCCTGTAAGGGTTTGGAAAAGGAACATGGGTCACTCCCCCCATCCATGGAAACAGTCCTTTGTGCTGAGTGGACTTTGAAGCAGTGAATGCCAGGGATCCCTGTGTTCTTCCGTGGAATCCTCCAATAAAGGCTATAAACTGCTGTCTGCCTCTGTGTATCTTTGCCAGTTTGAGTGATGCCTCATTCGCCTCTGTACCGCTGTTAGAGAAAAACACTTTCTTGTCAAAGTTTCCAGGAGTTACTTCGGTAAGTAACTTTGCAGCATCAACCTGCTCCCTGTAGTAATAATCTGTTCCTGCAAAATGCCAGAGTAACTTGAGCTGCTGCTGAACTTTTTCCGTGATATATGGATGTACGTGTCCCATGTTTGTGACGCTGATCCCGCTTGCAAAGTCCAGAAAAACATTTCCGTCGACATCTTCAACAAAAACTCCGCTACCTCTCTTTCCGACAACCGGAAGCGACTTAGTACTGGTAACAAGATATTTTTTGTCCATTTCAATTACTTTTCTTGCCTCTGGTCCTGGCAATTCAGTCTTTATTGAAATCCTCGTCATCCTGTTTGGTTCTACCTTTCCAGCCTCAGTTAATGTGTCCATGTGTGTTCATTTTTAGCATTAATATATATTTAACTGAATGAAACTCGAATTACTTATACGAAATTCGTAATACTGCTCAGTCGTCTGTTGTAAGGAAAGTCTTACAGGACCGGCTATTTTAATGCGTCCGTATTCAAACTTATTATACTAAAAGCGATAAGGTATGAGTACATGGACCTAAAGGATATCAACACGAGGAAGGATTTCCTCAGGGATGAACTCACGGACATGGTTTTCTATGCCCGCCTGGCTCCGACAATAAAGGATGAACAATTCAGAAGGAACCTACTGCGGCTGTCCGCCATAGAGAAGAAGCATTCAGAATTCTGGCGTGCTTCCCTTGAGGAGAAAGGGATAGCTACGAAAAGTGTCAGGCCTAAAAATTTCAAGATATCCGTCCTGCTTGTAATGAGATGGTTAATAGGCAGCAACCTTGCCATAAAGCTTGTTGAGTATGGTGAAGTTGGATCCATACTGAAATACTCTGAATACATGGAACATGCAGATGAAACTGCCGCGTTCAAGGACAGGCTGGGAAGCATAATAAAAGACGAGATGGAGCATGAAGAGACATTCAAGAACGAGCTCACAAGAATAGAGGATAAGCTCGAATGGAACAGAAACGTCATATACAGCATGAGCGACGGCCTTGTGGAAGTTCTGGCAGCACTGGCAGGTCTTTCTGCTGTCATAAGCGATCACATATATGTAGCAATAAGCGGCGTTGTTGTAGGCCTCGGGGGAGCCATGAGCATGACTCTTGGTGCCTACCTTTCCAAGAAGAACGAAGTTGATTACAGCATAACACAGATGAAGAAAAATCAGGAGAACCATAATACGAAAATTGAGAAATCGGAATTGAGGAAACTGAATTCCAGCACTTCAAGAACGACAAGGGTGACAGCACTTTCGTACGTGATTGGTGCAGCGGTACCCATAGCACCGTTTGCAGTGTTTTCTGGAATCGAACCCCTGATCATAGCAGTAATCCTGGTCGGTGTGGTGCAGGGAATAACAAATGCCATTACCGCTATATCGGTCAACAATCGCGCCCTGTATTCATCTCTCAGGGCTGCGGCACTTTCCCTCCTTGTAGCAGCGGGTACTTATGGAATCGGCGAAATATTCCACCTAGTTCTCGGCATTTCATTTGTCTGAAGTGCCCGTTACTCCTTTTGTATAAACGTGATGTAGAAAATACCTGCAGTAAAACCTTTTAATACTGCTGATCCTGCTAGCTTATCTGGGAAGATGGAAGTTTGTCAGTTTCGGTAAGCATAAGGGACCTTAGCAAGAGATACGGGGCAAATACGGCGCTTAGCGGGATCAATCTTGACATAGAAGCAGGGCAAGTGTTCGGAATACTGGGGCCAAACGGATCCGGAAAGACAACCATTCTTCGGATAATCTGCTCCATCCTTAGCCAGACATCTGGGAAGGTAAGCGTACTGGGATATGATACCAGGCTGAGCAGAAACGATGTAAAGGAGAGAATTGGATACGTGCCGGAAACACCGCTACTATATGAATCCCTGACTCCATCGGAATACTTCTCCTTCGTCGCTTCGGTCAGGAAGATGGATCAGAAAATACTTGCTGACAGGGTAAACAACTTTGTACAGGCTTTTGGAATTGACGGTCTTGTAAACGACCTTATCGGATCGCTGTCATTCGGAACAAAGCAAAAGGTCGCTATCATAGGTGCTATGCTCCACGATCCGGATGTTATAGTTCTTGATGAGGGGATGAACGGTCTTGACCCACGATCAGCAAAGATACTGAAGGACTTGCTGGTCGATCTTGCAGCCAGGGGCAAGACGGTAATATTTTCCACGCATATACTCGAAGTTGCCGAAAGCGTATGTGACAGGATTGCAATTCTGTATCAGGGGACGATTGTTTCGGTAGGTTCAATGAAGGAATTGAGGGAATCGTCAGGAAGTCCAGAAACTAATCTTGAGGATATTTTCCTGAAGTTAACGGGCAATGAGAATATCCAGGAAATAGTTTCGTCTCTGAAGGAATCGCTGAGGAGATGAAACCGTCGCGGCGTTTGGTGGAACGCACCCTCATTGTTGAGCAAAGGTATATCGGGCTAAGGAATTCAACCCAGTTCCAGAACAAGATTAGCCGCTTGAATTCAAGCCCAAACAGCTATTTCAACAGGATGATTTTCCTGAATTACAGCTTTACTGCCATCATGCTTATCATTTTCTCACTGGTAATGATTTTTCCGGCCCTTTTTTCTCCTACCTCGGAAAAGGCGGTTGCAGATGTTGGCTTTGTACTTTTTGCCTATACTCTTTCAATGAGTATATACAATTCTTTCATTTTCTTTAATACACTAGGAAGTCATAGGCTTGTTGAGCCCCTTGGAATACTGCCGGTGAACGGAGGAGATGATATACTTTTCATGTCCTGGCTTAAGTACAATGGATCGTCTTCAATATTTATAGTCGTTCCGGTTCTGGTAATCTACGCTGTTAAATTCTCATCTTACGAAACACTTTTCCTAGGAACCGTTTGGTTGTTATCAATAATAATGTTCGGATATACTGTTGGCGCGATTATTTACATGTCCGTGAGGAAGAGAATATCCAGTGAGCGGTCACCTCTTATCAGTTCCTTAAAGGGCGCTTTGAGGATGGTGGTGATAATAGGGGTTTTTGCGCTTTTTGAAATTATGATATATTTTCCAGCCATACTTGTAAATAACATCCCAAGAACTGGAGGTCTATTCGGGATAATGGTACCACTTCTTAACGTTACCACCGTAGTTTTCCAAGCTTCACCGGTTAACCAAAATTTTATCGCCGACGTTGGTGTTACGACATTCTATCTTGCTTTATTTCTGGTAGCTTTCTCTCTTATCAAGCAGAAAATATTCACAGTTCTATCTAATTCTCCAAATACAGTCTCAGGTAAGAAAGTCTCTTCCTGGAACGTCAGGATGTATGGTTTCCTATCATCTTTATTCCTGAAGGACGTACGTGGTATTATCAGGAAGTCGCAGAATATTATCCTGATATTCCTGCCAGCCATTTTCGTTCTCCCGACAATTCTTCCTCTCTTAGTTTTTGGAACGGTAAGAAATAGTGATATTTCTTCGCTCTACTACTCCTTGCTCTCTATAGTTATAATATCCTCTACATTCTACTCGCTCGTGCTCATGGCTTCAGAAGGCAATGGGATAGAGGTTATCAACTCGCTCCCGCTCAGGAATAGCGAACAGATTTTCTCCAAGACAGCTGTTGGTGTATTCCTCTTTGTTATGATAGTTTCTCCTCTGACCGTGATGATCACGGCTCTAAACGGTATGGGGCTACTGGTCAGTTTCTTCCTGCTCTTTAACGTAATAGTGGCATACTCATACACATCTATGTTTAATCTGAAATGGCTGAAGGGCAAGGTATCTGAGGGTGCAAGAACGTTGAATTTCTACTCCTTTGGCGGGAATATCGTTTACGTGCTCCTGTTCATATATTCACTTTCGCTGATTGCTATCTCGGCGATGGCTGGAAACTTTGCCACCTTTGCGGTCTTTCACTCGTTCTATACAAATTCAAATTCATTCATTTACTTTGAATCCATCTTCAATATACTGATCTTTTCAGTGATATTCTGGAGCGTAAAAGCATCGAGATAATGGAGACAGATAATAAACAAAGAGTCCATAGATGTGCTGAGCTTCGGGTATTGGTTTAGGCGTTATTTAGATGGAAACGCCAACTAAACAACTGTATTCCTAGTTTCTCTATGACATCATCCCTGAAGGATCGGAGGCCCCTGCTTCATTGACGGTACCCTCATCATTCATTCCGGGGGTCTTATTCCATCTCACACTCTTTTTACTGATCTTATCAGGCGTTAATTCCCCGCTGCCCGTGTGTATTAGTGCTGTTATACCTCTATTTAGGGTATATTTTTCGCAGTTCATTGCCTCTCTGAAGATCGAATCTTTCTTGACCATGAATTTGTAAAATCAAAATGCAGGCATTCATCCACGAAAGAATTATTAATCGTATTTTAATATCGCCAAGTCGTGATGATAAATGGCAGATGTTAAAAAAGCTCCCACACAGAAGCTCATAAACAAGATGGCGGAAGCTTTCAGTGAAGATAAAAGACTGGAATCACCTGATTGGTTGAAGTATGTAAAAGCCGGCATACACAAGGAAAAAGCATGGGAACAGCCGGACTGGTATTACAGGAGACTGGCATCAACTCTGAGAAAGGTTTATGTTATGGGCCCAATTGGGATATCAAGGCTCAGCGCGGAATATGGCGGACGGGTTGACAGGGGATCTCGAATGTATCATCCGGGGACAGGCAGCAGGGCAATTGTAAGGCACATGCTCGAAACTCTTGAAAAGATAGGATATGTCAAGAAAAACCAGAGAGGTAGACAAATTTCACCACAGGGGCAGGCATTCATAGACAAAGCCGTGAATGGCGTTATGAAGGCTGTTGTAGAGACCGACAAGAGCATGGAAAAATATCTTTAATAAATTGGGAACAGTTTTATAGGTTTTTCCAATCGGTTAAACGACACCTGTTCACTGAAACATAGTTTCAGTGAAGCAAGCAACCAATAAAGGTTCTTCGGATGAGTGATTAAGATGGAGAATGATGACGAACTCAACGAAATAAGACGAAGGAAGATGGAAGAACTCAGCAGATCGTCAAACGATCAGCAGCTAGCCGAGCAACAAAGACAGGCTCAGGAACTTGAACGTGCCAGAAGGCAGCAGGTCTTGAGACAGATACTTTCACCTGAGGCTAGAGACAGGCTGAGCAACGTAAGACTGGTACGACCGGATCTGGCTGAAAATGTAGAAAACCAGCTTATCCAGCTGGCCAATATGGGAAGAGTTAATAGGTTACTCACAGATACGGACATAAAGGATATACTTTCAAAATTCCTAGAAACCAAGAGAGAAACCAAGATAGAGAGGAGAGATAAATGAGCCGAAACAAAGAGACAGGAAGAAAAATAAGATTAATGAAGAGAATAAAAGAAAACAGGAGAGTTCCTGGCTGGGTAATGATGAGGACAGACAGGCATGTAACCCAGAATCCCAGAAGGCGAAACTGGAGAAGAAACGGACTTAAGCTATAGGGTGAAAATATGGTAGAAAATCAGGTCAGCAATGAGATGCTTTTGATGATTCCCCTGAGGAAGGCAAAATTATCCTCACGCTCCAGAAGGGCCGACACGGCTGTTAAGATAATAAAGGAGAGCGTTGCCCGATTCTCCAAGGCAGAGCCGGATAAGATTTGGATAGACAACCGGGTAAACGAACTCATTTGGTCAAGAGGCAAGAAGAAAATTCCATCATCCATTCAGGTAAAGATCATAAAACTTCAGGAAGGGACAACGGAAGTTCTTTTGCCATAGATTAAAGTTACATGATAAAAAAATTATCAATTTTGGATAGCGATTTTATTGGGGTTTATTCCCGTGTGTGGGATGATATTGCATTCATTCCCAAAACAATGCCTGAGAGCACAGAAAAGGAATTTGAGGAAATTCTTGGCGTCAAGGCAATAAGGACAATAATCGACAATTCTTACTTAATTGGCTGCCTTTCCGTTATGAACTCAAATGGAGTGATTCTCTCAAGCAGCGCAGAAAATGGAACGTCTCACAAAATTTATGGAGACAGGAATGTCCTTTTTCTGAAGGACAAGATAAATGCCATAGGAAATGACATAATTACAAACGACCATGCCGCCATGATTCACAAGTCTTTCACAGAATCTTCAAAAAAGAAGATTGAAGATGCGCTGGGTGTAGAAGTAGTAAAGGGCACAATTGGCGGTGTTAAGACTGTCGGAAGCGTTGGGGTAGTAACAAACAAAGGGATGCTGGTTTCACCGGAAACATCGGAAGACGAACTTAAGAAGATAAGCGATCTGTTCAAGGTAAATGCCAAACCCGGCACGGCAAATTTTGGCAGTATTTTCGTGGGTTCATCAATCCTTGCAAACAGTAAGGGAATATTTGTTGGTAAGTCCACAACTCCAATTGAAATCGGAAGAATAGACGATTCCCTCAGCTAATATTTTCAAGGTCGGAAATTTTCAGAAGGGGTATCAGATCAACACCATTCTCTCTCATCAGCTCTGATCCGCCGTCCATTCTGTCGACCACACAGACAGCTCTTCTTACAACGCCACCGTTGTCTCTGACTATGTTTATGGCCTTTAGGAGAGAGTTGCCAGTGGTGACGACATCCTCTATCATATCTATTTCCTCCCCGACTCCTATCTTACCCACTGTCAGTTTCTTAGTGCCATGAGACCTTTCCTTTCTTAGTATTACGTATGGTATGTTTCTTAACAGAGAGACGGATACAACAAGAGGAACCGCGCCAAGCTCCATTCCAGCGACCTTCTTAGCAGTTATATTTTTCGATATCTCAACAGAAATTGCCTTAAGGACTTCAGGGTCGGTGGCCGCCTCCTTTATGTCGACGTAGTAAGACGACCTCTTTCCAGAAGTAAGTACAAAATCGCCTATTTTTATGGCTTCAGAATTTAGCAGGACATCCTTCAGCATACATTAGGGTATAGAAAGGAAATAAAAAACAGTTTGTAAGTTTTGATTAAGCTGATTGATATTTTGTCTGACAAAACGTCTTAAATATTAATTCAGCGTAAATTTGACTGCTAAGAAAAAATGCCTAAAATAAAGCGAAAATAAGAAACAAACATTTAAATACAGTTTAACGCATATTATCAGACATATGAATGACATAATGGATATAATTTCTAAATCGGTGTTGCTTGAAGAAGAAGTATCCGAGTCAGGATTTTGGGATGGTTTTGACAACTTTCCTCCAGCACCGGAGGATGCGAGGATAGCAGAAATTGCGAACAAGCAGAAGGTCAGGATAAAGATTGTTGGCTGCGGTGGAGGTGGATGCAATACTGTGGAACGCCTCAATTTGACGGGCGTAAATGGGGCTGAGTTAATTGCAGTAAATACTGATGCGAAGCATCTCTTGAGCTTGAGAACACGGAAGAAAATGTTGATCGGCAGGAATCTCATGGGCGGAGATGGCACCGGAGCGGAACCAAAGATAGGGGAGAACTGTGCACTGGAAGACATAATTCCCATCCAGAAGATGACCTATGGCACCGATATTACTTTTATCACTTGTGGACTTGGGGGTGGTACTGGAACGGGTGCATCGCCTGTCATAGCTAAATCTGCCAAGGATGCCGGTTCCACAGTAATTTCAATCGTCACCCTCCCATTCAAATCTGAGGGAGAAATCCGCACAGAGAACGCCCTTAACGGGCTCGAAAAACTTGCACAATATTCAGACACAGTGATCGCCATACCCAATGACAAGCTGCTTGAAGAGGTCCCCGGGCTATCCATAGAGACCGCTTTCAGTTATGCTGACACATTACTGGGAGAAACCATAAAGGGGATGACGGAACTCATAACCCTGACTGGAATAATAAATGTTGATTATGCGGACGTCAGGGCAGTAATGAAGGATGGAGGCGTGGCAATGGTTGGGACCGGCGAAGCCAGCGTTGGTGATGACAGAGTTATGAGGGCCATAAACGAAGCACTGACATCAAGGTTGGTGGAAGCGGACATAAGCGATGCCAGGAATTGCATAGTACGCATCATAGGCGGATACGATATGACAGTCAGCGAAGCAGAAAGCGCAACAAACGAGGTTCAAAAACGCATCAATCCAAATGCAAAAATAATATGGGGAGCAAGCGTGGAAAGAGTCTATAACAAGAAGATAAGGGTACTTGTTCTTCTTACAGGAGTAAAATCCCCGTACATGCTAGCCAATCGTGCTGATGTAAAACAACTCAGAAAATTGCTTGCCGGTAACGAGCAGGAGCAGGAAATAGACATCGTCTCCTGATGTTCTATCCTGGGGATTTCATATCCTTGACGAATTATTATATATTCTAGGGAAATCTTTGATTACATGCTGGCAACGAAAAGAATAATTGCCGCCCTTGATGTTTTTGACGCACGTGACGCCATCCGAATAGCCCGTCAGATAAAAGATGAAATTGCTTACATAAAGGTCAACTGGCCGCTGGTCATGAGCGAGGGAATAAGTATAGTGAGAAAATTGTCTGAATTCTCTCCGGTTATTTGCGATTTCAAAATAGCGGATGTACCAAATACAAATGCATTGATTGCAAGAAAAGCCAGAGAAAACGGAGCCTGGGGGATCATATCACATCAATTCACAGGCAGGGACTCAATGGATTCCCTGGTCAGGGAATCGGGAGAAATGAGGGTGTTTTCAGTCGTATCAATGAGCAACATGGGTTCGATGGATTTCCTGGACCTGCACACCGATGAGATGATAGAAATGTCCAAAGAATGTGGTGTTTATGGTTTTGTTGCACCGGGAAATAATCTGCAGATGCTGGATCACATCAGGGCGCTGGCAGGAAAGAGATGCATAATCTCTCCAGGCATCGGTGCTCAGGGAGGAACACCTGCAGAAGCCATCAGACATGGTGCAGACTTCATTATAATAGGAAGATCCATCTATAATTCTGATGATCCGGTTGCCTACTTAAGAAATGTGAACTCAAGCCTTAATTTATCTTAGGAACTGAGTCTCTCATAAAGGTTTGATATGTCATTGTACAGAGCCTTCATGTTTCCATTCAAGATGCTGTAAAGAGCAAAAGCTCCCCCCATGCCGGCACCTTCCCGTACATGCCCGTTTTCGTATTCCCTCAGCCCCTGGTGTGGCATTGTGGTGAAGTCTATGTTTGAGATTATCAGATTTTCGCTTTCAACAAGTTTTTTCATGGTTTCGGGCCGGTGGTCCATCACCCATTTGGTTGTGGCAACATAACGTTTCGCTGTCGGCTTGTTTAACATCCTGTCGAGGCTAAAAACGTTCGCCATCTGCGTTCCACCGCAGTATACCAGTGTGCTTTCCTGCAATACAATGCTTATTCCCAATGCGACGGGCATCATATAATCCCCGTACTCTGCAATGCATTGGTCTGCTTTAAGATCAGTATCTCCAAGCCTTTGCTGCGCCTTTTTTATCAATCGATGCTTTTCTCCTTCAGGATCGCTGGGCAGACTGCTGCTTGTGTTGAAGTTGTTCCCGACACATTTCATTACTGCCTGTGCTGTTGTTGTTCCACCAGGCACGCTTTCTCCCAGAAATACGACTTTGTATCCTGAGATCAGTGATCCAACGTATTTCCCGAAATTAAGAGCTTTCTGAAAATCCGGCAATGCTCTTTCAATTGATGGATCAAGCGACGCTCCTATGTTTCCGGAAATGAACGGTACCTTAGGGGTGGCTGCAAGTCCCGCGTCAACAATAATCACCTTCACACCAATTCTGTCGAGACATGCCCTGGTGACAATGGCTGGTGTAGGTATTCCTTCCGGGGTCATGGGAGGTACGTCGAGGCTGAGACAATTTCCGGAAAAGATAATTTCCGAGTCAACAACAGGTGTCAATCGAGTGAGTTCTGTGGTGGCACCTGCTGCAGAGATCCCGGGGTTGAGCGACACATTCGACGTTCCAGCCAGAAGTAGGAATACTATGCTATCGCGAGCCGCGATTACCTCGTTTCTGATGGTTTCATTCCCAGATACCATTTCGTTCACCATACAAACTCGATCAGGAATACTATTATCATTATGGGTAAAATGAAGATTAAGAACGAAAGGTAGACAGATGTATAATAAATGTTCATAGTGCGTTTGATATCGCCAACACTAGGTTCAAAGCCATTTTCGTTCAGTACGTAATGTCCATATTTTTCTAGCTTTAAGTTCAGGGATGTGGCAATTGACCCCATTGGCCAGCCTGCATTGGTGCTTTCAGTAAGGACCCGAACTTCCCTCAGCGGAACACTCTGCACCCTGTAGTTCAGTAGTTCAGAACTGAATGAGATTATTGCAGCGGAAACCCTGGCAGGTATGTAGTTTATCAGGGTATCGACTATTGCAGTCCATCTGCCGAATTCGAAGTACTGGCGGTTCCTGTATCCTATCATGGAATCCATGGTGTTGACTATTCTTGCGAAAAAGGCTCCGATAATTCCAAAGAGCGCAAAAAACATCATAGGGGTGAGAAAACCGTCAACAAAGCCTTCTGAAATTGTCTCTATTGTTGCAGAGCATATGTGCGGTGCATCCATGTCCTTTGTCTCCCTCCTAACAATGAGAGAGAGCTTTGCCCGTGCAGTCTCAATATCATTTGTTTCAAGGGCTCTCACTATGGGCTTAACATGATCTCCCATGGAAGTGATCGAAAATGTTGTCTTGAAAGCTATCATAGCCACGATGAAATAAAGGAACTGGACAGATGATACTATTTTCAAAACAATATATAAAGGAACTGTAAAGACAAGAATGATTACGAGAAGGAAAACAAACCCGGCAAGTACTTTGTTGCCAAGTTTCATGAATGAACTTTCTGTTCTTGAAGACAATTTCCCAACAAGTACAACGGGGTGCAGATATTCCTTTGGTTCTCCAAATATCACATCGATTATCACTGCACCGATCAGTATTATGAGTTCAGCAAGAATGGAGGGAATGATCACAGGCAACCCTCCCCGTTAATTCCCGGTTCAAAAGAAGTGAGTTCTGTGGAAAGCGATTCGCAGGGCACATCATGCTTATTGATAACGGCCTGTCTTATGGCACCCTTCATTAGAACAAACAGCCTGTGTCTCTCACTTTCATTGGAAATTACGTGAATAGCATTCCGCCTATCAACATGCAAACGTAAGTTCTCTGGATTTCTGTCGCAATTAGGCATGATCAATCCAGCGTCGAGGCCAAACCCCATCATTTCCATATCTCTGTTTTCTCCAAGCCATCAGTTGTTGAAATACCCATACGGGAAGTTCATTCAGTTTTGGTCATCCATTCCCGCGAGTTTCTCTATCTCTCTTATATCCATGTTGTCAATAAAAATATTGGTCAATCTATCAATGTTTGAATCGACAAGTTCCTCGTAGGAAGCCTTCAGGTCTATGGGCCCGATTAGATATTGTAGAAACTCTACGTTTTCAAGAACCCCGTGAACGTTTGTACCCATAACTTTCCCATCACGCGACAGCGATCCCTCATCCCCCAGTTCTGTAAGAAGAAGGGGTTTCTCTCCGTTTCTGCTTATTATTCCATAGTGAATCTCGTAACCATTTTGCACCTTTCCTTCCGGAATTACGTCATGAGCAACTCTATACTTCACTTCTCTGGTTATCTTTTCCTCCCGGTAAATTACGTCTATATCCAGCAATCCCAGGCCATTCCTGGTTCCTCCTATCTGAACTCCTTTGGGATCGGAAATTGTCTTTCCAAGCATCTGATAACCTCCGCATATCCCTAGAACTCTAGCTCCTCCAGCCATGGCTGTAGATATTCTCGCTGCTATGCCTGAATCAATGATATAATCAAGATCGGCCCCAACAATCTTAGACCCGGGCAGGATTATCAGGCTTGATTTGTCTATCACCTCTGCATTACTTTCGTCAACATAGGTGATGTTTCCAGTCATAATTAGAAGGTCAAGATCGCTGTAATTTTCCATGTGCGGATACCTTATGACCGCCACCCTGGCTCCGGGCGATCTCAGGCTTGGGTAATCTAGGGAATCCTCTCCAGGCAGGTTTATATTTCCAATATAGGGTATCACTCCTGCAGTTCTAACACCCGTCAACCTTTCCAGTTTTTCTATGCCAGGGTTCAGAAGTGAGAACTGTCCCCTCATCCTGTTTATAATGAACAGTTTCACAAGATCCCGGTCTGGCATTAGGCTGTATGTTCCATAAAGTGAGGCGAACACTCCTCCCCTATCAATATCACCGATGATGATAACCGGGAATTTGCCCTGTCTTGCAATGAAGGTGTTTGCGAGGTCCCTGTCTTCCATGTTTATCTCCGCAGGTGATCCGGCTCCCTCTGCAATCACCAGATCATAGTTCTCGAGGAGGTGGTTAAGTGATTTCAGTACAATATCCCTTCCCTTACTTTTCATCCAGGCATAGTATTCTTCTATGGTCATCTTTCCTACTGGTCTACCTTCCGAGATTACCTGTGATCCATCCCCCTGTGGCTTCAAAAGTATGGGGTTTGTTTCCTTTTTTGGATAAATCCTTGCACCCAGTGCCTGTAACCATTGTGCCCTTGATATCTCTGAACCATCGCGAAGCGATATGGAGTTCAACGACATGTTGACAGCCTTAAAGGGCGTAACTTTCAACCCACGATTTTTGAAGTGCCTACAAAGGGCAAGCACCATTGTTGTTTTTCCCGCACCTGATGATGTACCAACAACCTGTATAAGCTTACCCGTCATGTCTAAATAACCTCACTGCTTCCATGAATCTGTCAAGAAATTCTCTTCTCTTTACAGCAACCCTGGTGTATGATTCATCAAATGAGCCAAAGCTGCCCAGGCACCTGATCATGATTCCATGTTTCTCCAGGAATTGACTTAGATCCTTGCATTTTACGCCATCGGGTGTTTTGAAAGTGACGAAGTTGGCCGCTGGATCTCCTACCACCGTGTATCCAAGTTTATCCATATTCTTGATAAGATATTGCCTTTCCGAGTTCACCTTAACAGGCAGATCATGGATAAATGAGAGATCAACCTGCCTCAACACGCTCAGATCAAATTGACCAACCCTCCATGGCCTGCCATTGGATTCGAGGTTTTCCACGGAATCCCGGGAAGCAAGGACATATCCGATTCTGAGTCCGGGGAATGGCAACACTTTTGTCAGGGACCTGCCAAGGTATACTGAACCGTGGCTGCCTATGATTCTTTTTGCCTCCGTCCGATCATAATGCATTACAAAATCTATAAACGCCTCATCTATGACAGTTGATGCGCTTGCTTCATCAGCGATATTCAGCAAACTCTCTATCTGATCGAAGTCTGTAAAACTTCCAACAGGAGGCTCTGGCCTTGACATCACCAAGGTAGAAAATCTGTAACTTCTCAACATTTTTGGGTTTTTATATATGATTTTTGCAGGAATACTGACGGTATGGACACCAGAGGCTATACCGGATTTTACGAATTCCCCGTAAGAAGGAGTCAGAACTATTGCCGTCCTGCCTGATTGTTTATTCATATGCTGATATATGAAATCAGTCAGCCCAGCAGTCAGGAAAACATTATCTTTGCCAACATGACAGAGTTTTGACAATTTCTCTTTCAAATCAGAATGATCAATCTCCGGGTAATATCTAACGGACGATGACGCGCCATGGAAATCAATTTCCGGATAATAAAAATCATTGGCATTTGAACTGAGATCGATAATATTTTCACGAGAGATTCCAGAACTTCTGGAAAAACTCCAGATGTCTCCCCCATGCGTCACGCTTTCCTTCACACTCCACCTATATTTCTTTAGTAAATAAACTTCATTTTTGACAAAAACACTTTACTGGTTCTCCTACACCTGTTTCTGGACAATGGAGGTGAGGAGAGAATGTCGATTGAAGTCTGAAATTAACACCCAGATGAAGGCTGCATATCACGCATACGTCCCAGATCATGTGCTTCATGGCAATACTAGCAGTGACTCAAGAAGTTCGTTGGTTGGAGGATGAACAACGTCGCCGAAGGGCTTGTTAACGTAATTCCTTGGGTTCTTTTCTCCAAGTATCTGAGTCCTGAAGAGATAGTTCTGTATCGAAGGAGTTTCATACCTGCCCAGGAGTTCCATAAGTTTAGCTGTTCTTTCGGCTATAGATGGAGAATCGGGAGAATTCTTTGCCAGGCGGAGTGTGTTGAGGCAGAAATTGGCTGTGGAGCAAACCCCCCCAATGGCCCCCAACTTTAAGGATTCATAGAGGAGAGCATCCTTGCCCTGATATATCTTGATTCCAGGTATTTTCATGAACTCCCTGAAGCGTTGCATGTTGTTCCCGCTGTCCTTGAGTCCTGCAAGGTTGTCATGCCTTTCCCTTATCTTACCTATGGTTTCAGGAAGGATCTCGTTTCCGCTCAGTGATGGGTTGTTGTACGCATATACCTCATGGTCACAGTTCTCGAAGATTTCATCATAGAACCTGATTATGGATTCCTGTGAATACTTATGATAGAAAGGATTGATTGCCACTATTTTCTCATAACCAAGTTCAACCGCGACCTTTGTCATGCGTATTGTCTCATCCAAGCTGCTTCTTGTTACTCCAGCGAACAGGTCTATTCCGTGACTCAGTTCCATTACCCACCTCAGGAATTCCCTGTGCTGATCAAATGAAAGAGAAGCAAATCCTCCCGTTGAACTGGCCGCGAATATCCCGTCAAATTTATTCTTTTCAGCATAGCTAATGAATGCCAGCAATCCTTCCCTGTCTATCTGGTTATTTCTGAAGGGAGTGATCATTGGTATTATCATTTCATGTTCCATTTTTTGACATGCCAAGCAGTGATTATAATCTATCCTTGAGGTTTTTCTCGAAAGTTATCGATCCATATTTAGGGGAACCAAGTTATGAAGTAGATATATCTTGGGCAAGTGTGCACGTATCAGCACATTGTTTGTAGAAAATTATATATCGTGTAGCAAGATTAAGGTAAAATTTTAATTCGATGTGTAAACATGACTGATCTCCTTCAAGAAATAGAGCAGAAACGGGACGTTGTTCGAAAAATTGTCGATGAGGAAATCCGAAAGCGTGATGAAGCTTCGGAAGATAGCCATCATTTTGCAGAGCAGAGAGACATTCTTAATGCAAAAGTACGCGAAATGAGGGAGGAAGTCAAGAAGAAAATTGCAGAGAAGAACGATCTTATTGACAAGGTCCAGAAAATGAGAGCTGAAAAGGAAGATCACTATGCCAAGCTCTCGGAATTCAGGAAGGAATACCGTAGAATAAGGGACACGTCAAATATTCAGGGTGTTGACCCCAAGGATCTCAGGATGATGGAAAAAGAGCTGCAGAGGCTGGAAATAAGACAGCAAACAACTGAACTCAACAAGACTGAGGAACTGAAGATAGTTTCAGAGATCAAGAAACTTACTAACGAAATCAAGAAGATGAAGAAGCAGCGTGATGTAGAGCTTGAAGGCAACGACAAGATCCGGGAAATCAATGATCAGATAAAGAGAGAGAAAGAACTGGGAGAAGCCTTGAAAAAGGAGATAGAAGGAATATCCAACCAGATAACGGAGATCAGTGAATCCATCAATTCACAGCTTCAGGAGCTTGATGAGGTAAGGAAGAAAGCTGATGAATACCATGAGCAGTTCATAAAACTAAGCCAGGAATCAGAAAGGAGACATGAGGCATTTATCCAGGCTAGGAACGACCTTCGTGACATGGAGAAGGTTATATCGAGTATCCGGACAAAGACAAAGACTACCAAGAAAAAGGAGAAAGAGGGGGAGCTGCAGAAAACAGCAACAACGCTGTTCGAGAAATTCAAGAACGGCGAACAATTGACTACAGAGGATCTTCTCATACTTCAGAAGGCAGGTTTTCTCTGAATCTAGAATGATGGAAATTTAGGTTTTTTACATAATTTTCTATTAATTTGCCATCAGGCTTCATCGTCGAGTATTTCCGAAGAAAGAGACACGTTATAAATTCTGGACTTGCTCTGGAGGTTGAGTTTTGGAGAAAGCACACTTTCACTGATCTCGCATTCCTCCCCTATAGCAGTATACTTCATTATTACGGATTTCTCGATTCTGCTTCCGTTCTGTACCCTTGTGTTGTCCATCATTATGGAATCCTCTATTGTTACGTTATCTCCAATGTTGACGTTGTTGTATATGGCTGAACCCCTTATGGTAACGTTCTTTCCAATGGATACATTTTCTCCTATGTAAATAGGGCCATCAACTCTCAGATTATCTGCAGTTTCAATAGGCGTTTTTATTATGGCTTTCCCGGTGAAGCCATTCCCGGTTATCTTTGTACCATATTTTTCTGTCATCAGCTGATTAGCGAGGATCATATCCTTCGGCCTGCCTGCATCGAGCCATGTCCCCTCAGCCGGGTAGCCGGTAATGTTCAATCCCTCCTTCAACAGTTTTGGGAACAGGTCCTTGGCAAAATCATAGGATCTGCCGGCCGGAATTGAATCAAGTATTTCAGGCTCCATAACGTAAATACCCGTGTTAATCAGGTTTGAAAAGGACTGGTCAGGCGACGGCTTTTCCAGAAATCTTGTAACGATTCCGTCCTCTAGGTCAACTATGCCAAATTGAGATGTATCGTCAACGCGGGTAAGAACTATTGTCAGCTTGGATCTCTTCTGCCGGTGAAATTTAATGATTTCTCCTATGTTGAAATCCGAAAGAGTATCTCCGCTTCCCACTATGAAGGTGTCATCTATGAACTTTGATACCAGTTTGACGCTACCAGCGGTTCCCGCAGGTTCCTTCTCAACAGAAAAGAGGATGTTCTGGTTCTCATTCTTGAAAGCTAACACTCCGTTAATAAGGGATTCAAATTTATAGCCGGTAGTTATGATTGCATCCCTGATTCCAGCTTTGAAATAGGAATCCAGAGCAAATCCAATGCAAGGTTTCCCGGCTATTGGAACGAGTGGCTTTGGAATCGAATAGGTTATAGGCCGCAGTCTCGTGCCTTTTCCTCCAGCCATTATAACAGCTTTCAGGGTCATTGAGTATCAATGGTTAGATTATAGATTAATCTTTTTAGTCGATCGCCCTGCACGCAGGATTCAGAAATAGGGTGTTCTGAATCTTGGCTTCCCCCTGATAACGTCTATGGATGATTCATATCCGGCATCTGCGTGTCTTATAACACCAAGCCCGGGATCAGCGTTGAGAACCTTTCTTATTCTCTTCTCGGCATCAGATGTCCCGTCGGCCACTATTACAAACCCACCATGAATGGCATTTCCGATCCCCGTTCCACCACCGTGGTGAAAAGATACCCAGGAAGCACCCGATATAGCGTTCAGGATGACGTTCAGGACTGGCCAGTCCGCGATAGCATCGCTTCCGTCCTTCATCGCCTCAGTTTCCCTGTATGGTGATGCAACTGATCCGGTATCGTGGTGGTCTCTGCCTATTGCAACCGGCCCGCTGACAGTGCCATCCCGGACCATATTGTTTATCAGAAGGCCAATCTGTTCCCTTTCTCCATATGCGGCATAGCATATTCTTGCCGGAAGTCCCTGGAAATGCACCCTTTCCTTTGCAAGTGCAATCCAGGAAGCAAGATGAGGATTGGACTTTGAAAAAGTCTTGATAAGCTGGTCATCTATCCTGTAAATGTCTTCTTTCTCTCCTGTCAAAGCCACCCATCTGAAAGGTCCGGATCCGATTGCAAAGAGATCCCGGATGTACGCAGGTACGTAACCAGGAATCTGAAACGCTTCCTTCAGCCCAGCTTCATTTGCTCTGCCTCTGAGGTTGTTGCCATAGTCAAACACCCTGGAACCCTTGGATTTGAACCAGAGAATGGCCCTGACCTCCTTCACTATTGAAGAATATACCATCTTATGATACCTATCTATATCAGAGGATCTAAGCGAATCAGCCTCGCTTAGGGTGAGCCCCTCAGGTATGTAACCTACGTTTATGTCATGTGCTGCTGTCTGATCTGTCACAACATCTGGAATTATACCCATCTTGTTAAGTTCAGCATATACGGTTGCCGCATTTCCAAGAAGCCCTATTGAGATTGCCTTTCCGCTCTTGATTGCCTCATCTTTCATCTTCAGGGCATTTTCCAGGGAGTCGGTTTCCACGTCAAGATATTTGTCGTGTAACCTCCTCTTTATCTTTGCCTCATCAATCTCCACTATTATACCGACACCTTTATTCATTGTTATGGCCAGTGGCTGTGCTCCACCCATCTCTCCGAGGCCGGAGGAAAGCACCCATTTGCCCTTAAGATCATTCTGTCCGAATTCCTTCCTTGAAAGAGCGTATAGGGTTTCGTAGGTTCCCTGCAATACTCCCTGTGTACCTATATAGATCCACGATCCCGCGGTCATCTGGCCAAACATTGTTAGCCCCTTCCTTTCGAGTTCCCAGAATACATCATCGGTAGCCCATTTCGGAACTATCTGGGCATTTGATATTATAACTCGCGGTACTTCCGCACTTGTCCTGAAAATACCAACCGGCTTTCCAGACTGAACGAGCAAGGTCTCGTCGTTGTCCATAGACTTCAACGATTCGACAATTTTATCAAAGGCATCCCAGTTCCTTGCCGCCTTCCCCTTTCCTCCATATACGATCAGGTTCTGCGGGTCCTTTGCAACTTCTGGATCAAGATTATTCATGAGAAGCCTGAGCGCGCCTTCCTGCTGCCAGCCCTTGGTGTTTAACGCCTTGCCCCTTGGGGCTTTAACATTTTCATGCATATTATCAACTGTTTATGGATTGGCAAGTGATTAATTTTTACATTGCCCACTGACATACTCTCCTCCATGAAGGATTGGATGTTCTCGCTTCTGCACTTATTTAGGCGTCACTTGAAAAAGTGTTGTATGGGAAAACAAGATCAAGACAATACATGGGAATTATTGTGTCCTCAATTATTATATATAAATCCTCAGAATATTCACTACGGTTTTAAAGATGAAACTGATTTCCTGGAATGTCAATGGTATAAGAGCTGCTGTCAGGAAAGGACTGGTTCAGTTTATCATAAAAGCTAAACCCGACATAATGGCTGTTCAGGAAGTCAAGTCTGATTACTTCGATATGCCATCCGAACTGTCAGAAGAGGGGTACAGGTGTTTCATAAACCCAGCCAAGAAGAAGGGTTATAGTGGGACATTAATTTTCTCAAGAATTCCCGGAATCAGCGTGACCAACGGCATCGGTGACAACAGATTTGATGATGAGGGGAGACTGCAGATTGCCGATGCGGGCGACATTTACTTTGTAAACGCATATTTTCCAAATTCTCAACGGGACCTTGCGAGACTTGGATTCAAGACAGATTTTAACAGGCTTTTCCTTGAACTGATGGTAGAACTTCAAGAGAAGAAGCCTGTGATTGCCTGCGGTGATTTCAACGTAGCACATACGGAGCTCGATATAGCAAGGCCAAGGGAGAACGAAGGTACTCACGGTTTTACCAAAGAGGAGCGGGAATCATTCAACAGTTTCATTGAAGCTGGGTTGGTTGACACTTTCAGGATATTTACCAAGGAAGGCGGACACTACAGCTGGTGGTCAAACATGAACAACGCACGGAAGAAAAACATAGGCTGGAGAATCGACTACTTTATCGCATCCCTTTCCTTGGTACCAAGAATCACGTCCTCGACCATTCTGGAAGACGTTATGGGTTCTGATCACGCGCCGATCCAGCTCATTGTTACATAGAATTACATTTTTCTGTGGATGGTCATTTCACGATTCTCTCCTATGGAGGCAACCTCTATCTTCTTTCCCGTCCCCTCCTCTATGTAGCGCAGGTAATCATACATTTCATCTGGCAGGGATTCATAGCCATTTTTCACGTAACCTAAAGCCTCATTTTCGTTCAAAGCTTTCCATGGTTTCAGATCCACGTATACAGGCTCTACTGCCTTCAGGTCCATTGATCCGTCAAATTCATCAGCGGTCCTACCATTGATTCTGTAAGATTCACATATTCTCAGCTTATCTATGCCTCCCAGTGTATCGAGCCTGGTAATTGCGAGTGTATCTACGTCATTAAGCTTTATGGAGTACCTGAGAAGCGGGAAATCCAGCCATCCGATTCTCCTCGGTCTACCTGTAGTGGTTCCAAATTCCTGCCCTTTTTCTCTAAGGTAATCGGATTCGTTCCCTGAAATCTCGGTAGGAAACGGTCCCGAACCTACCTTTGATGTGAAAGCCTTAACAACCCCTATTATTCTGTTGACTTTCCTTACAGGGAATCCAGTCCCTGACCATACGGCTCCGGCAATGGTGTTTGAAGACGTTACGTATGGATATATACCGAAGTCAACATCAAGCAGGGTGCCATTTGCACCTTCGAAAAGAATGCTCTTCCCGTGATCCAGGTGCTGCTGAAGCGCATTATGAACATCTGACATATATTTCTCAAGGCTTTTTCCGGCATCGTATAACTGATCGGCTACCTTTTCCCTTTCAGTCACTTTTGAAAAAGGCGAATCTTCAAGAAGGGACTGCTTCATTGAATAAATAATCTCTATTTTCTGTTTGAGTAAATCCCTTGAAAGCAGGTCAATGACCCTGATGCCTGTTCTTGCATACTTATCCTCATATGTCGGCCCTATACCCTTGGCTGTTGTGCCGATGTTCCCGGAGGATCTCCTGGATTCTTCTGCCTTGTCAAGGTACCTGTGTATCTCCGTGACAACGTGAGCCTTCTTGCTCAGCAGTATCTTTAGCTGTGGTCTCGACTTCCTGAGCATAGCGATCTCATCCACCAAGCTGATGGGGTCTATAACCATACCATTTCCGAGCACAACCTCTCCGGCCCTAAGGCTACCTGATGGAAGAAGGTGAAATTTGAACTTGCCCAGTTCACTCACCACAGTATGCCCTGCATTATTACCCCCGTTGAACCTGACGACAGAATCATATTTATCGCTCAAGTAATCGGTAATTTTTCCCTTTCCCTCGTCCCCAAACTGAAGTCCCAGTACGATAGTTATCATAGGCACATGCATCTCCCTTTGTATGTGAAAACCGCTTCATTGGAAGCTGAAATTGAGTTGAACAAATTCACCTCCAGTCAATCTTCTTAACGGATAAAAATAATTTGATATGAACAGGTTCAGAATTCATTTTGATTGTTTATAATTTGGCTTAAATCTCAGGCAAAAGTATAATTTCCGATCAGCGATATTGAAATGATCAATTTGACATCTATTGAAATAAGAAACAATTCTGAGCTGTTTGTCCCGGATAACCCAAGCATTGGTTACATTGAGGGGGACGGCATAGGTCCGGACATTTCAAGAACGGCCATTTCAGTTATTAACGCTGCAGTTGAAGTCGCTTACGGCGGATCAAAGCACATTGAATGGAAAAAAATTATGGCCGGAGAAGAAGCATATAAGAGTACCGGTCAACATCTTCCACAGGATTCACTTGATGAGATAAGGAAATCAATTATTGTTCTCAAGGGACCACTTACCACACCCATAGGTGAGGGGTTCAGGAGCCTCAACGTTACCCTAAGGCAGCTGTTTGACCTATATGCCAACATAAGACCAGTAAGGTATTTTCCCGGCGTCCCCTCTCCTGTAAAGAATCCGGAAAAAATGAACATGGTAGTTTTCAGAGAAAACACCGAAGACCTGTACGCAGGCATAGAATGGAAGTACAATTCAGAAGAGGCTGCTAAATTCAGGAAATTTCTTGCAGATACCTATTCAGTCAATCTGACAGATGACACGGGGGTCGGTGTGAAACCCATAAGCAGGTTCAGGTCGAACAGGTTGGTCAGAATGGCCATTAAATATGCCATAAGCAACAAGAGACGAAGTGTTACCCTCGTTCACAAGGGAAACATAATGAAGTATACAGAGGGTGCCTTCAAGGAGTGGGGTTACGAAGTTGCAGCCTCAGAGTTCAAGGACAAGACAATCACTGAAGAGGAATACATGAAAGCTCCGGAGAAATATTCAGACAGGATTGTGATAAAGGACAGGATTACGGACAATATGTTCCAGCAGGTTCTGACACGAACAGAAGATTATGATGTTATAGCCACTACCAACCTTAACGGGGATTATCTGTCAGATGCGCTGGCCGCCCAGGTTGGCGGTCTTGGAATAGCTCCCGGTGCAAATATTGGTGATGTATACGCCATTTTTGAAGCTGTTCACGGAACAGCTCCGAAATACGCCAGCATGGATATAGCAAATCCAACATCCATAATGCTCTCTGGAGCCATGATGTTAAAGCACATCGGATGGGATGCGCCTTCCGAAATACTGGACAATGCAATAACCATGGCATACAAAGACCAGAAAGTTACCCAGGATCTGGCTAGGGTACTTAACATAAAACCACTCAAATGCTCAGAATTCGGAAATGAAGTGATAAAACGTATGAAGCCCATCAGGCAATGAATGATGCGATCCGGTTATGACACCAAGGAAAAGGTAGATCTTGGATGAAGCTACCAAAAACCTTGAAGAAAAGAATTATGAAAATTGCTTAAAATACCAGGATAATAAGAGAAACTAGTTAATGCGATTTCAGATCCAAGTTCGTACAACAGGTCATCCGATCTTCGTTTAAGTAACATTGCAATGTAGTTCATTCTTACTGTATTTTCAACGCTCTTTTCCATCTTCATTTACTTACATTTGTCTGTAAGCGCAGACTCCTGTCTTTTTCCTGTGTTTATCACGACAGGATCCTTATTTCAAGTCTCCGCTATCCGCACAAAAGTGAAACACTCATATAAATAAAGGAAATAAAAAAAATGACGCTTTGGTATGAATAGCCAACCAATAGTCTCTTTAGCATGGATTGTGAATTCGACCGTTTAGTAACTGTGGACTGAATACCTCGCAAAAGCTTGGTACTTACATCCCAGTTCTATCAATCTCCTCTTTTAGGAGTGGTCTCAAACGATGTCTATTTTCAGGGGCGGCTTCAAGCTTAGATGCTTTCAGCTTTTATCCGCGAATGACGTGGCTACCCGGCGGTGCCTTGCCAGACAACCGGTAAACCAGAAGTCACGAACCCCCGTTCCTCTCGTACTAAAGGCTCCTTCCCTTCAGACATCGAACACTCCCACGGAGAAGCAACCCTACTGTCTCGCGACGTAGTGAACCCATCTCAGGATTCCTTTTAATGGGCGAACAGCCCCACCCTTGGCACCTTGTTCAGCACCAGGATAGGAACAGACGACATCGAAGTAGCAAACCCCCGGGTCGATGTGAACTCTTGCCGGGGACAACTCAGTTATCCCTGGGGTAACTTCTCTCTTATCACCCGCCTCCACTAAAGGGGGACAGGGTGGTTCGTTAGACCATGCTTTCGCATCTGCGTTGATTATTGTCCTCAACACAGTCAAGTTAGCTTTTGCTCTTACACTCTACGGAGGATTTCTGACCCTCCTGAGCTAACCTTTGGGGGCTCCTGTTTAATTTTTGGGAGCGTGGCGCCCCACCCAAACTGCCCACCAATAGTTGTCCCTCTTACGAGGTTAGTAACGCAATTTCTAAAGGGAAGTGTTTCATCGTTGCCTCCACCAAGGCCAAAACTCTGGCTTCGACGGCTCCTTCCTACACTACGCAATAGAAATCGTATTACAGCTACAGGCTGCAGTAAAGCTCCACGGGGACTTCGCTTTCACGTGGGAGAGACTGGATTGTGCACCAGTACATCAATTTCACGGGGCTGAATGCGGGGACAGTGGGACTCTCGTTGAACCTTCATGCAAGCCGCCAATTAAGCGGCTAGGTATTACGCTACCTTAAGAGGGTCATAGTTACCCCCGCCGTTTATTGGCCCTTCTTCCTCTTGAACGAGGCTTTCAGGTACCAACACTGGGCAGGTTTCAATCGCTATACACATCCTTACGGACTAGCAGCGGTCTGTGTTTTTGGTAAACAGTCGGGGTCCCCTTGCCACTGCGACCTATTCCATCACGGGATAGGCACTCCTTCTACCTAAGATACGGAGCTATTTGGCCGAGTTCCCTCGCATCCATTATTCCCAAACGCCTTGGACTTCTCATCCAGGGGCACCTGTGTCGGTTCTTGGTACGAACTTGAGTTTGACCCGCACACACCTTTCACGGACTCCTGGAATGGAGTGAATACCCAGAAGGGCACTCGAACATTTTCATAGGTTTCTCGTCATTACAACTCTCCCCCCACTTATATGCCCGATCACGTTGACTCCCGTGATCTCCCTATCCGGAAGTTTATATGTACGGCAAAACACTCAAGGCACTGGAATATTAACCAGTTTCCCATTCGGTCATCTCCTGTTAAGGATGACCTTAGGATCGGCTAACCCTCGGCTGACGAACATTGCCAAGGAACCCTTAGCCCTTTCGGCGGAATTGATTCTCACAATTCTTGTCTGCTACTTTTACCAGGATCCACGATACCATGCGGTCCACTCCTCCTCTCAGAGAAACTTCTGCCCACATGGCACGCCCCCCTACCAGATCACCTTTCGGTGCTCGAAGGTCTCGGTAACTAACTTTAGCCCCTTCCATCTTCGGGACATGTAGCCTCGGTGAGTGAGCTGTTACGCACTCTTTAAAGGATGGCTGCTTCTAAGCCAACCTCCACACTGTCTTTGGCCACAAACCCCTTTAATTTGCACTTAGTTAGTTTTAGGGACCTTAACCCTCGTCTAGGATGTTCCCTTCACGGGTGCAGGGCTTATCTCTGCACCCTAGCATCCAGCTTCTACGATCTCAACAAGTTCGGAGTTTGATAAGTCGGCGCAGCCTTTCGGCTGCTAACCAACTATTCAGTAGCTCTACCTCGCTGAGCATCTCCACTGAAGTCTACCTGCGGGTAGTATCGAGGGGAACCCGCTATTACCGGCCTAGATTAGCCTTTAACCCCTACACCCAAGTCATCCAAACGATTTGCACATCAGAACTGGTTCGGTCCTCCACCCTACTTTCGTAGGGCTTCAACCTGCTCAGGCGTAGATCGACCGGATTCGGGTCTCACACAAGTGACTAGACGCATACACTACGTTATCCCTCCATTGCTGTGCGGATAATTGCTTTCGCTACGGCTACTCCTTAAAGGATTAACCTTGCCACTCGTCAAAACTCCCTGGCCCGTTCTTCAACACGGATAATAGAACACCGGTCAACCGTAGTTAACGGTATCACTCCTTAAGTGCCCTATAAGTTTATCACTGCTTGGTTTCAGGTTCTTATCACCACCCTTTCGGGTTACTTTTCAGTTTTCCCTCACGGTACTTGTTCGCTATCGGATTTGGGATGTATTTAGGGTTAGGTGTTAGTGCCACCCGAATTCCCGCGCGAAAAACGACGCACGGTACTCTGGATACTTCTTCTTATGACCTTCGACTTTACTTCTACGGGACTATCACCCTCTATGGTTCCACTTTCCAGTGAATTCTAATTAGGTCGGGAGGTGTTAAAAAAAGTCCAAACTCCACATCTCCCCTGTCTTTCAACAGGGGATTCGGTTTGCCCTTTGCCGCTTTCGGTCGCCCTTATTAACGGCATCTCTATTGATTTCTTTTCCTCCGGGTACTAAGATGTTTCAATTCCCCGGGTGCCCTCTCCTTACGGAGTGTCATTGAGACAGGAAGTCCCATTCGGAGATCTTCGGATCTAAGGCCCCATGCGCCTCCCCGAAGCTTATCGCAGCTTGGCACGTCCTTCTTCAGCTTCCAAACCAAACCATTCCCCAAGCAGTTTAGCAGTTTACACAATCCATTTTGCTGTTACTAATATTGGTTGGCGTCATTGGTTCAGTTTAAAGAACCTCATACCCTTCCCCTCTAAGTGTCAACTCAGAAGGTGCATTAAAGCGTGTAAGCTTGGTATGGCTTTGCATAATATAAGCGTTTTGGTAGATGCATGTGTTATCAATTTGTATGAGTTGCCATATATATTTTCTTATAACATATAAACAATTTTGCATATTATTTCAGCGAAGGATAATACACTGCAGCGAATGCATTTACTCAATCCCGGTTACAAACACGTTTCGCAACGTTCATTTAACTGGAATAATTTATTAACATGCTTCCCAATTTATGCCGTGAAGAAAAATTTCAGGGCAATCGGGATTGATGATGGCCCGTTCGAAAAGCGAAAGGATGCGTTCTCGTCTCTGGTTGGGGTGCTTATGCGCGCTGACTTCCTCATCGAGTCTGTGTCAATGAAAAAAATATCTGTTGATGGTACAGACTCCACGGACAGGATAATAGAGATGGTTGAGCATGACTTCAAGAGAAATGCCTCAGTTATTATGACATATGGTGTGACATTTGGGGGTTTCAACGTGGCAGACCTCTTTAAAATCAACCGAGAAACAGGAATTCCTGTAATATCAATAACCAGAAAGAGCCCTGATATTGGTTCCATTGTTTCAGCCATAGTGAATACCCAGCAGGAAGCTGATTATAAACTTGGAATCATGAATTCGTACCACATACAGGAGCTTACTCTGGAAAACGGGTCATCGATATTTATAAATCCAATAGGAATTGATATAAAGTCATCTTCATCATTCATAAAAAAATTGACACGAACCGGTAACATTCCAGAACCAATACGCATTGCAAATATTGTTGCTTCTGCCTTGATGAAATGAAAAAAATGTTTGGAATGTTTACTCTCTGTACATTCCCATGTCGAGTTCAGGAACTGCCTGCTTTTTTATCTCAGGCAACTTGCTCATGACTTCGTCCAGTTTTTCTTCCTCTACCGGTATGTACTTCATCTTTCCCAGTGACATATGATACGATCCTGGGCAGAGAGATCCTTCCTTTACAATAATTGCGTCTGCCTTCAGTGTCAGGATTGCAGCCATTGCGCGTTCCTTTCCGCCATATGGTGATCCGAAGCCCGGGTTCTCGTATTCCTTGATTTCCTTTGTTTCGTCATCTATCTGAAAAATGGAACTTCCATATTCCAGTGGAGTGAACATGTTTTCCTCGTCTACTACGGCTACAATTTTCATGAGAAAATAAGGCAATTCCTCCATTTAATATGAATGTCTGGCTTAACACTACAGAAAAATAATGAGGGAAATGCAGGAATCAGTAATAATCGGAAAGCTCAACGGAAAATTTGGGTATGCTGATTCCGGATCCAGCTTCCACGTGGCCGATCTCCTTGATTGAAACCCTGCTCTTCAGGATGTTTAAAAAATCAAGCTTGCTTTCGGGATCTATGACAACCACGAAGCCGGTTCCCATGTTGAAGGTCTCATACATTTGATCATAACTGAGCCCCCCAAGGCTCATCAACTGATTAAATACGTTGGGAGGTTCTACGGGTTCCTCGATGACGTAGTGCATATCCTTCATCCTTGGGAGGTTTTTGAATCCACCTCCGGTTATGTTCGCCATCCCGTGTATATTTACGAGGTTGAGGATATCAAGTATCTCCCTCACGTATATTCTAGTGGGTTCAAGGAGGACGTCCACCGTTTTCTTGGTGTCGCCTGGAAAGGTGTCGTTCAGTCCGATCTTGTTCTCAGCCAGTATGTGCCTGACCGTAGTGAAGCCGTTGGAATGAAGCCCGCTGCTTTGAAGCGAGAATATGAGGTCTCCCGGCCGGATGTTCTCCCCGTTTACTATCTGGCTTTTCTGCACTATGCCGAATACAGTGCCTGAAATGTCCGTACTTCTAATGAGATCGGGTATTATTGCAGTTTCACCGCCAACAATTGTGATGTTTGATATCTGGGCTCCTACGTTGAACCCTGTGCCCAGCTGTCTTGCCATTTCCGCACTGGATTCCCTGAGAGCTATGTAATCAACCATGGCTATTGGTTCCGCACCAACGGTTATTGCGTCATTTACGTTCATTGCTATGCAATCAATACCCATGGTATCCCATCTGTTGGCCTCCTCTGCTATCATTACCTTGGTACCGACGCCATCGTTGTTAATTGAAACAGCAAAATTCCCCAGATCTATCAGGGATGTAAAACCCCCGAAACCGCCAATTGTCTTGAAGTCCTCCCTCTTGAACTTCAACTGCCTTATGAATGAGTTTACGAATTCTCCCTGTGCTTTTCTATTGATGATTCCGTTGTTGACTACGGGCATACCACACATATCGCATCATTAGTTAAATCTTTATCATTTACCGGTTTTCCGCTGAGATAAATTCGAATAACGAGAAAACTACAGATAATTTAAATATATTCCTAGGAATATCGAGAAGGTGATAATTTGGTAAAAGTCGAAACGCTGGATTACAAGCCCAAGCCCATAGAAGAGAATTTTATGGATGACACTGAAAACTACCCTGTCACTGGCAAACACCATGATCATGAGGTCCGCGGAGAGGGAAAGAAGAGAACGGACGCCGAAGGAAAACCTATGCCCATAAGTCTCGGCATACATGGAACAAAGGTGGCCGTTGACTGGGATGCATGTGTTGCTGACGGAGCCTGCATGGATGTCTGCCCAGTTAGTCTGTATGAGTGGGAACTCAACCCTGGCCAAATGGGAACTGGAAATGACAAAGACATCTCAAAGGACAAGGCACTGTATGCAAAGTACAGAACAGACAAATGCGATCCTGTCAGGGAAAGCGAATGCATATTCTGTATGGCATGCGAAAGCGTCTGCCCCACTAGAGCCATAAAGATCACACCATAAACCAAATTTTTATTTTTAAAAACAGGATTTAGATTGTCCCATAGACTCAGCGATTTTTTGGAAAAGAATTAAAAGACCTGGTAATATCTATAATGCAAATATAGCCCCGTGGTGTAGAGGCCAAGCATATCGGACTTTGGATCCGACGACGGCAGTTCAAATCTGCCCGGGGCTGTGGAGATAGCATGATAAGGATCGTTGGGCGGAAGAGAGAGACGTTTCCTATCACCGGGCAGGCAACAATCGGTGCAGTGGTGAAGGAACTCAAGTTGCAGGAGAGCTCCTACATCACATTGAAGAACGGATTGCCCGTCACCTCAGACGAACCTGTTTCGGTGAATGACGAAATCATATTCATGGAGGTATTTTCCGGAGGATGATCATATAATCCTCTTTGAATAAAACCTATCCATAACATCGAGTCTTTCCTTTCCACCAGCCGGATTGTATATTGTAATCCTGTCCCTGAGCAGTGCCAGGTTTTTCCCTGTGGAAAGATCCTGAAGATGTTCATTAACGAACTGCTCAATTGTTTCCGGTTCCGATCTTACATCTGCGTAAATCCGTTCCCCGATTATGTATGGTCCTCTCACTGCTATCTCCTTATATTTCCTGACAAAATCGAGGACATTGTCCGAATCCGCAGGAGGTCCTTCCCTTGTTCTGATCGCTGGACTGTTTGAATTCCTGCACTCGATCAATATCTGAACTTCACTCTCGATGCTTATTTCCGAGGAGAGGGGCATGAAACCTCCGGAGTAAAGAAGATCAATAAGAGAGTTCCTGAACTTTACTGCCTGGGGGTATATGATATCATCAACGGTCTGGGGCTTGGGCAAGCGAAATATCCTGATCGCTGTTCCTCGGTCCGAGTAAACAGGTTCCTGTCTGGGAGGATTGGGATTAAGGTATCCCTCGTCGTGGGTAGAGACGAAAAGCTTTGACGCTACCTTCATTGTGGAAAGGCTCTCAACACTTACGGCAGCCGCAGCGTTCCGCTCATCATCCACTGGATCGATAATGAGAACTGGGGACTCAGGCAGGTTGGTTCTCTTTGTGTTACCTATTATGAGCTTTCCGGAGAGGCGTGAAAACATCTGGATCACTTTCTCGAAATTCTCAAATTTCCATATCAGGAGTTCGCATATGTAACCTGAAAACCCGGACACTCTCACCTCAGATCCGTAAATCTGGAAGTGCTTCATGAAAAGTTTTAGGAGTATCACCTGGTCCCTCATTTCAGCCGTCAGGTTCTTCAGGACAAAATCTGTGTGCAGAGGAGTCCGATCCACGGAGCTGACCTTCCTTTCTCCTGGACTTATCCGGTAGCTTGGAACGATATCCAGCTTATATCCATTCAGTCGCCCGGTGACATAGGGATGCTCTGCGTATTTTTCAGTCCCGTCCCTAATAATGGCCCTGCCTATCCTTACCCCGAGGTCTTCCATTTCCCTCTTTTCATATTTCCTTGAAAATGTCACAAAAATATCCACATCGCCGGATTTAATGTTCGTTCCCTTTGCTACTGAGCCGACCAATACCGGATCGGCATCTATTGAGTTTTCTGAACAGTACCTCCTGATCTTGTCAGTAACATCTGAAACAAGTGATGCGATTTTAGCCTGCTCAACTCTGTCGGGTTTGTACTCCTGAATCAGCTTTCCGTAATCAATCATTGCCCGGTCAGATCGATTATGGCCTGAGCAGGCTGGCCATTTGCTTTCTTGAGGGCTTCGATGGCTTTTTCCCTGCTTACTCCAGTCTGATCGATAACAAGCCGGAGATCGTCCTCATTGTATTGCGGGACTGCGATTTCCTTCTCGGCGGCTGATTTCGGGACTTCCTTCATGTTACCGACGATCTGAAACGTCTTTTCACCTCTTGCCTCTATCATCATCACCTGCGCATTGGATATTACGTAATCCTTGGTTGTTCCCTTAAGTATGACAGTTTTGACATCAGGCATCTCGTCGGATTTGATGCCCATCTGAGCCATCATTCGCTTCATTTCCCTGGAATTCATCTTGCCTGGAATCATGATAAAAAACCTATGGCAAATGAGCATAAATAAATTTCACACAGTCTTTTTAGCGATCTGCCATAAAAGGACATTGTCACATTTCTGTTGATAAATAGTAATGATACCAGTAGGATGCCCTTAGAAGACCATCCTTTGTCTTGAACCTGTGCTTGAACAGCCATGATTGTACCGAGAAGTGCTGTTCTGCCTTGCCCGATGTCTTTTCGATATCCGGATCGTCAAGGTACAGGAAGACCTCCTTCCTGTGCTTCCTTATGAAATTAAGGAACGATCGTATTATTGAATCTTCACCGTAGAGGCTGTTGAGCTTGTATAGTACGATATTAACGATTTCCTTCTCATCCTTCCCCCTTATGAGATTTCTCATGGATTCAGAATTCTTTCCGAGAGCGTTGAGGTTCTTTT